>Ga0316189_10003372_pt1 | contig 15524 bp, 5 predicted proteins | sample LowCovwburrow_MG_FD_204930 | JGI IMG/M metagenome (GOLD analysis project Ga0316189, IMG submission 204930) | Coastal sediment microbial communities from Maine, United States - Lowes Cove worm burrow | ecosystem: Environmental > Aquatic > Marine > Coastal > Sediment | place: USA: Maine... | reverse complement strand
ATACTGAAAAAGACGGTTTACAAAGTAATGAATTCAATACCGGGGCATATCATAAAGGCAAAAGTGGCAGAATGTACTTCGGTGGTGTAAATGGATATAATGAATTTTATCCTGATAGTATCAAAGACAACACCTTTATACCCCCTGTTGTTATAACGGATTTTTTACTGTTTAATAAGTCTGTAAACATCAGTGATACCACTGTGTTAAAACAACATATCAATTATGTTCAAGACATCACGTTGAATTACAATGATTACATATTTAGTATAGAATTCTCGACCTTAAACTACCGACAGTCCGAAAAGAACAAATTTGCTTACAAACTGGAAGGTTTTAATGAAGACTGGATTGAAACAGACTTCAAAAACCGCCGTGCTACATACACAAATTTATCACCCGGAGAATACACCTTTAGGGTCAGGGCGGCCAATGATGATGGTTATTGGAACAATGAAGGTGCGACATTGGATGTAAAAATCCTTCCTCCCTGGTGGGCTACCTGGTGGGCTGAAATTTGTTTTGCAGTCACCGGGATATTTATAGTAATTGGTGTTATTAGTTTAAGGACAAGGTCGCTTAATACGAGAAGGAAAGAATTAGAATCAATTGTCACAGAACGAACTGCCACAATAGTTGAGCAAAAGGAAGAAATCGAATCAGCTCTGGAAACGCTCAAAAGAACACAATCCCAACTAATTCAATCAGAAAAAATGGCCTCTCTTGGGCAATTGACAGCAGGAATTGCCCATGAAATCAATAATCCGCTAAATTTTATTCAAAGCGGCACCATTGCACTGAGCAGAGATGTAGAAGACCTGAAAAGACTGCTGGCCATATACAAGGAAGCACAGTTTAAAGGAGGTATATCTTCAGATGAAATTTTGGCATTTGAAAATGAAATTGATCTGGAAAGCCTCAACAGCGCATTGAAAATAGAAATTGACGGTATCATTGAAGGTACCCGCAGGACATCCAATATTGTTAAGGGGCTAAACGATTTTTCGCATGAAAATCAACTGGAAATGGAGGCAGCTGATATTCATCATGGAATAGATGTCACCCTGAATTTACTTACAAGTAGATTGACCAAAGACATAGAAATCATAAAAAACTATGATGAATCAATTGGTGAGATAGATTGTAACATAGGTCAGCTCAACCAGGTATTTCTCAATTTATTTCTCAATGCTCTGGATGCAGTAGATGGAAAAGGTCAAATTGAAGTGTCCACAAAAAAGGCAGATGGACAGGTCAGAATTGCAATCAAAGACAATGGAATAGGGATTTCCAAGGAGAACCTAAATAGGATCTTCGATCCTTTCTTTACCACGAAGGATGTGGGCAAAGGCACAGGGCTTGGTTTGTCCATCAGTCATGGGATTATTGAAAACCATGGAGGTAAAATAGAAGTAGAAAGTGAGGTCGGAAAAGGAACTAAGTTTGTGATTGTGTTACCATCGGAATAAGTATGAGATTTGTTAGATCATATTGGTTTTTAGCAGTAATTACGCTCATAGGTTGTGCAGATTCAGGTGAATCGAACAAGACATCCAATCAGTTTGACTATTCAAAAAAAGAACCTGAAAGCGTTTTAGCTTCTCCTCCGGTTGTAGTAAAAGTCAATAAAGACTCTCTAAAAACTATTACACCAGGAAAAAATGGAATCGCCTTACCAAAAGTTGTGAAGGCAGATCACTCAAACAAACGACCCTATACTGGTATTAGGTCAATAACTCCCGGCATATCTTATCTACCCCAAACCAATGAAGAGATTGTTAGCGGGAAGAAACCAATAAAAACAAAAAAACCAGGAGTAGTGGTGATCGATAAAGAAAAACTAATTATTTCAACTCCCGGCAAAAATGGCTTGCTTCAACCTAAAGTATACACCATTCCAACTGCAGACAATGACGAACAAATTGATAGCATATACACGATACAACATGGAGATACCATTCGTCCACCGAAAATTGTTATTGCCAAACAGCCTCAGCCAATCACCACCGTCCTTCCGCGTTATAGTGACGATGCAATCGTCGACCTGAGTCATCTGGGTGTTGAAGAGGGCTTGCTCAATAATACAGTCGCCGATATATTGGAAGACCGTCAAGGCAACCTCTGGTTTGGCACAAGAGGAGGAGGCGTATCGAGGTATGATGGTAAAACATTTACAAATTATATGCCTGAACATGGTTTGAGCGGTCAGTACATTTTCGCCTTGACGGAAGACCGAAGTGGCAACCTATGGTTTGGCTCTTTTTTTGGCGGAATAACAAAGTATGACGGCAAGACTTTTACCCAATACACCACAGCCCAAGGCTTGAGCCACAATACTATAAGGTCAATATTAGAGGACCAAAATGGGAATCTCTGGATAGGTACCCAGGGTGGAGGCATTTCTCGATTTGATGGCCAGACTTTTACAAATTTTGGCATAGAACAAGGACTATTGCATAATATTGTTATTTCAATTTTGGAAGATAAACATGGCAACCTTTGGTTTGGTACAGGAAAAGGAGTATCACGCTATGACGGGGAGTCATTTACAAGCTTTACCACCGAGCAAGGCCTCAGCGATAGGAATGTAGGGTCAATTCTTGAGGATCGACATGGTGATATTTGGTTTGCCACCCGTAATGGAATATCAAGATATAACGGTAGTTCCATTACTAATTACACTGAAGAGCAAGGCCTAAATTCCAATTTCATCTTATCATTATGCGAAGATAGAAAAGGTAATATTTTAGCAGGCACGTATGGTGGTGGTGTTCTAAACTTTGATGGTACGTCATTTACCGGTTTAACCACAGACCATGGTTTAAGCAGTAATACGGTTGACGCAATCTTCGAAGACAGTAGTGGCATTCTCTGGTTTGGCACAACAGATGGTGGATTCACACGCTATAACAGCAAGAAATTTACACACATAACTACCAGACAAGGATTATTGGATAATAAGGTGAATTCTATTTTTGAAGACAAAAGTGGTGATTTCTGGTTTGGAAGTTTCAGGGAAGGGCTCTCTCATTTTGATGGTGAAACTTTCATAAATTATACGGTAGAGCAGGGTTTAACTGAAAATAGTATTGTTTCTATCTCGCAAGATCAAAAGGGGACTATTTGGCTTGGCATCTTTTTTAACGGAATCTCGAGCTTTGATGGCAGTAGTTTCAGTTATTATGATCATATACAGGGCTTAAACGACACAGCAATTGAGTCAATCATAAAAGATAAAAATGGCAATATGTGGTTTGGCGCCAATGGTGAAGGTGTTTATCGTTTTGATGGGAAAAGTTTCACTAATTTTTCAACTACACAAGGCTTGGTTAGTAACGTAATTAATACAATTTTCGAAGATAGAAAAGGCAACCTCTGGTTTGGTACTGGAAGGGGGATATCACGTTTCGATGGTGAAAACTTTACGAACTATACTACAGAACAAGGTTTGAGTAATAATGATGTCATTTCTATCTATGAGGATAGTATGGGAACCTTTTGGTTTGGCACAGATGGAGGTGGCGTGTCCCGTTTTGATGGTGAAGGCTTTGAAACCATTACTAAGGCCCAAGGCTTGAGTAGTGACATTATCTGGTCAGTAGTGGGAGATAACAATGATAATATATGGCTAAGTACGCAATCCGGGATTTCCTTAATTGTCCCTGGTTCTGGAGAGAGCAAAGAATCTCAAATTTCAGACAGAAAAATCTATTCATTCGACAAGCATGATGGGCTGAAAGGATTGGACTTCTATCCCAAATCTGCTCTCCTGGATAGTGATAATCGTATGATGTGGGGAAGTGATGATGGATTGACGGTCCTCGATTTGAATACGTTTGAGTTACCAAAAGATGTGCCACGAATTCAATTGAACGGTGTTAGCATCAACGACGAGTTTATTGATTATCATTCTTTTTCTGACACTACTGAAATCAACTCTTCAGATTGGCTAAAGGAGAACATTAAATTTGCTTCTGCTAAAAGTTTTTATAATTATCCATTGGAACTTGAGCTAACCCACAACCTCAATCATCTTACTTTCCACTTTTCAGCCATTGACTGGAGTGCACCACAAAAAATAAAGTACAGCTATAAAATAGATGGCTTAGATGAAGATTGGAGTTTGCCAAAATCAGACGCGAACGCTAGTTATCGAACACTTCCTTATGGTACACACACGTTAAAAGTCCGTGCTATTGGGGCTGCTCAAAAGTGGAGCGAACCTTATACATATACTTTTGTAATCTACCCCCCGTGGTGGCATACATGGTGGGCAAGGTCTGTTTATATAATACTAGCAGCAGCATTTTTCCTTGGCGCCATTAGGATTAGGACAAGATCCATTAATAATCAAAAGAAGGAACTGGAATTGATTGTGGAAGAACGTACAGCAATGGTTATGTGTCAGAAGGAAGAAATTACGGAACAGAAGGAAGAGATTGAGGAGCAAAATGAAGAACTTGAAACCATGCTCGACCAACTAAAAAACACTCAGTCGCAACTCGTACAATCAGAAAAGATGGCCTCATTGGGTCAACTTACTGCAGGCATTGCTCACGAAATCAACAATCCTCTGAATTTTATTCAAGGCAACACAGTGGCACTGAGCAAAGATGTTGAAGATTTAAAAAACCTACTCGATAAATATAGAGAAGGGCAGTTTCAAGGTGGTATCACATCAGATGAAATTTTAGCATTCGAAAAGAAAATTGATTTGGAAACTTTGAGTAGCTCCCTACAAAAAGAATTTGAAGGCATCAGGGAGGGTACTCGCAGGACATCAGAAATTGTCAAGGGGCTAAGTGATTTTTCGCAAGGAAATCAGCTAAAAATGGGGCCTGCGGATATTCATCATGGAATAGATGTTACCCTGAATCTACTTACAAGTAGATTGACCAAAGACATAGAAATCATAAAAAACTATGATGAATCAATCGGTGAGATAGATTGTAACATAGGTCAGCTCAACCAGGTATTTCTTAATTTATTTCTGAATGCTCTGGATGCAGTAGATGGGAAAGGTGAAATTGAGGTGTCCACAAAAAAGCTGGATGAACAAGTCAGAATTGCAATCAAAGACAATGGAGTAGGGATTTCCAAAGAGAACCTAAATAGGATCTTCGATCCTTTCTTTACCACGAAGGATGTTGGGCAAGGCACCGGCTTGGGGCTGTCTATCAGCCATGGCATCATTGAGAATCACGGAGGAAAAATTGAGGTTAAGAGCCTGCCTGTCGGCGAGGCAGGAGAAGAAGCCCGCCCGCCTGCCCGGCTGTCAGTCGGGGATGACTCGGTCGGACGGGAGAAAGGTGCTGAGTTTGTGATTTATTTACCAACAAATAAATGAAAATAACAGTAGCTTTTCTTTTGATTATCAGTAGTCTGGGTGTCTCAGCTCAGGTTAATATAGACTCGCTAATGGCTGTGTGGAATGACCCCAACCAACCAGACACCATCCGCTTGAAAGCAATTAACAATATAGTCTGGGACGGCTACCTTTATAGCAAACCTGACAGTGCCTTTTACTTTGCACAACTCCAATACGATTTCGCAAAAACTAAAGTGCTAAAAAAACAGATGGCAAGTGCTCTGAACAACCAAGGATCATCATTTTGGATTAAGGGTAACTACGCCAGCGCCATTGACTATTATACCCGCAGTTTAGCAATTTATGAAGAAATTGGAGATAGAAATGGAATTGCCAATTCCATAAACAACATCGGGGTTATTTATTATGAACAGAGTAGCTACGCCAGTGCTATCGATTATTATACCCGTAGCTTAGCAATTAGTGAAGAAATTGGAGATAAAAATAGAATTGCCAATTCCTTAGGCAACATAGGGCTTATTTATAAGAACCAGGGCGATTATGTCAAGGCCATTGACTATCATGCCCGTTGCTTAACCATTAAGGAAGAAATAGGGGATAAAGGGGGAATTGCTGCTGCTTTAAACAACATTGGGGTTACCTACCATGAGCAGGGTAACTACGCCAATGCCATTGACTATTATAACCGCAGTTTAATAATCAGAGAAGAAATTGGGGATAAAAAGGGAATATCAGCTTGCTTAAACAATATCGGAGAAATTCACAGTGAACAGGGTAACTACGCCAGTGCTATTGACTATTATAACCGCAGCTTAACCATCAAAAAAGAAATTGGAGATGAAAAAGGAATAGCCGGTTCCTTAAACAACATTGGGGAAATTTACTATGAACAGGGTGATTTCACTAGTGCCATAACATCTTGCACCGATGCGATGACGATAGCGCAAGAAATAGGTGCAGAAATAAATATCAAAAGTGCCGCCAATATATTGTTTAAGGCTTACAAAACCAGTGGAAGAAACAAACAGGCCCTAGAAATGTACGAGCTTTATATCACCACAAGAGACAGCATTGAAAGTGAAGAAAATCAGCGGGCAGTCATTCGGCAGGAGTATAAGTACGAGTATGAGAAACAGGCCTTGGCTGATAGTGTTGCTTTTGCCAAAGAGCAAAAAGTGAAAGATGCGGAACTTGAGAAATCCAGAATACAACAATATGCTTTGTATGGAGGGCTGACTTTATCATTGGTATTTCTTCTGTTCGTATATAATAGATTTAGGATTACCCGAAGACAGAAAATGATCATTGCTGATCAAAATGAAGAAATAACTTCAGCCTTAACTAGTTTAAAAGTCGCTCAAAGCCAACTGATACAATCAGAAAAAATGGCATCTCTGGGTCAACTCACTGCGGGTATCGCCCATGAAATCAATAACCCTTTGAATTTCATTCAGGGCAATTCCATGGCATTATCTAAGGACCTTGAAGACTACAAGCTGCTCACAGCTAAATATAGAGAAGCACTGATAGAAGGAAGCATTACTCTGGATGAGATTTTGGCTTTCGAAAAGAAGGTAGATCTGGAACAACTGCAAGAATCATTGAGACATGAAATTGAGGGCATCAATGAAGGCACTCGCAGGACATCATTAATTGTGAAGGGTCTTACAGAATTTTCGCATGAATCCATGTTGGAAATGCAGCCTTCAGATATACATCATGGAATAGATGTAACACTGAATTTGTTGGGGAGCAGGTTAAAAGAGGATATTAAAATCATTAAAAATTACGATGAATCAATTGATAAGATCAATTGCAATATATCTCAGCTCAACCAGGTATTTCTGAATTTATTTCTCAATGCTCTGGATGCAGTAGATGGAAAAGGTCAAATTGAGGTGTCCACAAAAAAGTTAGATGGACAGGTTAGAATCGCAATCAAAGACAATGGAATAGGGATTTCCAAGGAGAACCTAAATAGGATCTTCGACCCTTTCTTTACTACCAAGGAGGTGGGAAAAGGCACAGGCTTAGGACTGTCCATTAGCCATGGGATTATTGAAAACCATGGGGGAAGTATTGAGGCAGGAGAAAAGGACAAAGGGACTGAGTTTGTAATTACATTACCAGCCGATCCATAAAAAATCAGTGCTGATAAAATTTGAATCAAGTTAAATTAATAACGAAGACTAATTGAGTCAGGTTTACCACTATTAATTTCAATCACTTTCAATTAGTATCCCGGATTTTGAGTTAATGAGGATACTCCATTTGAAGAACTGGCCAGTATTTCGCTTAATGGGATTGGGAAGTATTCATGTTTCCCTGGTTCAAAATTAGCACCAGCCAGGAAAATTCTTCCATTTCTTGTTCCCTCAATGGCAAAGTAGGTATTTAGTGTTTCTGCTGCTATTCTATATCTTACTAAATCAAAAAACCTGTGCCCTTCCATTCCTAATTCCAATCTCCTTTCGAATCTTACAGCTTTTCTGGCTTCAGTCAGAGAACCAAAAGCAGGATGTCCCGTCGGGTATTCATTAATAAGGTAATTAGCTGCCGGCGAGCCATCTGACTCAGAGACAAACGCGCCATCTCTTGCTCTGGCCCTGATCCTGTTTACCAACTGGCGTGCAGTTTCAAAATCACTTTCCTCAACTGCTACTTCGGCCCTCCACAAGATCACATCAGCAAACCTGATCAACGGGATATTAATTGCATTGGCATTGGTGGTCCACCCGGAATTTGACGTAAGGTTGCCCACATCACTTTTTCTATAAACATTCTTTTTTGGAGAATAAGGACCTGAGAATCCCTGGTCTCTTATCCACAAACGTCCGCCATGATCTCCCCAATCGAGGTAGGGTATTCCTCTTCTGCCAACTGTATGATCAAGTCTGGGATCCAGGGTGCCCTGATATTCTGTAAAAGGTTCCGTGGAATCGATTCCCTGGTCGTTAGTCAGTATATCATCATTGAATGTATCCAACAACGGGAGGCCTGTTGCAGGATCAGTTTGATAGGCATTTACCAAATTAAATGAAGGCTGGTTAAAGCCACAACACCCGAATGGACTACCATCATGAGGAAAGTTTATGACATCTCCCCAGTTGCCATTTCCACTATTGGTTACACCATCATTTACTGAAGTTTGTACCTCGAATACATCTTCTACACTATTGTTAAATGTCACGTTAAAGTTGTCGCCATAGTTGGGTAAAAGATCAAAGGGTCCATTGTTCATGATATCATCCAGCAAAATTTTTGCAGCAACAAAATCTTGCTGAAACATATGAGCCTTTGCTAAAAGGCCTTTAGCTGTCCAACTGGCTATCCTACCAATCTCTGGTTGTGTCTCCGGCAGGTGATCAATGGCAAATTGAAAGTTCTCTTCAATACTGGGCCATATATCTACTGTGTTTGTGATCTTAAACTCATCGATTTTTAGGGGAATTTCATCAACGTATGGCACATTATTCCACATTTTTTTAGCCTCGAAATGGTAGTGTCCTCTTAAAAAACGAGCTTCTGCTTCTCTTATATTCACTGTTTCAATATCACTCTCATCTATTGTTCCGATTTTTCTTGCTGTCGTTATTGCCCTTAATACGTCATTACTACGTCGCACTCCATCATAAACAACCTTCCATTTTGTTAAGAAATAAGGGTTCGAAGCAATGGCTGTAAATCTTTCAATATCGTTTAATGGTGTCTGGTCACCCTGGTCGGATCCTTTGTAGCCATCATCTGAGGGGACATTGCCATATGTCCAGTTGCTTGCAGGGCTTCTCCAAGCGCCTTCTCCAATTCCGTTCCAACCATCCAAAACAGAATAAGCACCTATCAGTAAGGCATCTATACCTTCCATTGTAGCAAGTGATTCTGCACCAACCAATGCTCCCTGAGGAGACACTTCTAAAAAGCCGTCATCGCAGGCATTTAATATTATCAGATTGAACACAATGAATAATCGAATGACCTTTTTCATATTCCTAACTTTTCAAAAGCCCAGATTAATGCCAAAAATTACTGACCTTGGAATGGGTGCCGCTCCTCTGTCAATGCCTATATCCCGGTTTCTGTTCCGGCCTTCAATGGTGTTGTCGTCAAAACTTTGAAGGTTGATCTCCGGATCCAACCCGGTATAATCTGTTATTACAATTACGTTTTTTCCCTGAGCAAATACTTTTAGGTATTTCACTCCCAACTTGGTGGTCATCGATGGTGGCAAAGTATAAGTAAGTCGGATGCTTCTCAATTTAAAATATCCTCCATCCTCAATGTAGTAGGATGATTCAGCGCTTTCCAGACCAGGCCTTGAATCACTCAGTAATGGCAGTTTCCCATTGGGATTAGTAGTACTCCAGGCATCTAATGTTCTTATACCCCGCTGACCTTGAAAATTATTAAAATCAGTGAAGTACCGTTGGAAATTAAAAAGTTCATTACCCGATACGCCTTGTCCAAAGAGGTCTAATTCAAAGTTTTTGTAAGATAAATTCAGGTTGATACCATAGGTGAAATCAGGGTGCGGGTTGCCAATGATTGTCCGGTCCTCATCATTTATAATGCCATCGTCGTTCACATCCCTGAATCTGAATGTGCCTGGCCTGGCTCCCGGCTGATCAGCATGAGTAGCCACTTCGCTATCATTTTGAAAAATTCCGTCAATAACAAAGCCGAAGAACGAACCTGTCGAATCACCCAACCTGTTGATGCTAATTTGGTTTAAGTCTCTGGCTAAATTGCCATTAAAAGTCAAACTGGCATTTTCACCGACAGAAGTGATTTCATTTCTATAGGTTGACAGATTACCTCCGATTGAGTATTTTAAATCGCCCAATTCTTCATTATAATTTATGGCTATCTCAACCCCTTTATTCTGAACATTACCCACATTAAAAAAGGCATTATTTGCAAATCCTCCAGTTCCCGGTGGTGTTGTGTCCAATAGCATATCTTCTGTTTTTCTGTTAAACCACGAGAACGAAACGTCTATTTTGGAATCGAACAAGATAGCATCAAAGCCGATATCTGTTACTTCTGAAGTCTCCCATCTAATGTCTCTATTCCCCCCTTTGCTGAAATCTATACCTACAAGGGAGCCAGTATTGGATCCGGTTATATCATAGCTGGAATTCTCCAGGTCCGGTGTAAAAAAAACAAGGTCACCATTGCTGTCGGGGATATTTTGGTTGCCCATCTGCCCCCAGCTAGCCCTTAGTTTCAGGAGACTAATAATTCCATCAGAAGGAAAGAAGTTCTCATCAGAAATCAGCCACCCGAAACCTGCGCTAACAAATGAACCCCATCTGTTTTCAATAAACTTCGAAGACCCGTCCCTTCTTATAGTAAAATTGGAATAATACCTGTTCCTGAAATTGTAATCAACTCGACCAAAGTAGCTGGATAGAGCATTTTTCCCACCAAAGCCGCCATTTTGCAAACTACTTTGGCCAACATTGAGAAATCTAAAGCTTACATCCTGATTGATGAAATCATTTCTCCCTCCGAATGATTCTCTGAAAGTATTCTTCAATATCTCTTTACCTATCAAAAAATTAAAGTGACTATCTGATAGCTCCAATTCATAACTTAATGTGTTGGACCAATTCCAATTCGAGATCCACCTATTGGTTTCGGAAAATGTAGTAAATAAGGTTGACTCGGAGGCTTCAGGATCCTTAGATTCAAAGTCTGTTATGTTGCGACTCAGATGATTCAGCCCCAAAAGTGACTTATAAACTAAACCCTCTATTGGTTCCGCCTCAACATAGATACTTCCGAGATTTCTCAATTCTCTTCTCTTATCGTCTTTGCTTCTAAAGAGATGTGCCACAGGATTAATGGCATTCCCTAATCCGCCTCCCTGCGTACCTCCAAAATTTCCTCCTTCGTCTCCGACGGGAACAATGCTGGGAATTCTGTATGTCATCGAAATGATACTCTCGACATTGTTATTGACCAGCGTGTTCTGGGCAAATATTCCGGTACGTTCTGAATAATTAACTGAAACGTTTTCGCCAATCCTTATTTTGTCGTCTGCAATACTGAACTCTGAATTCATTCTCAATGAGTACCTGTCAAAGTCCGTAAACTTGATCACACCTTCTTCCCCATAATGTCCGACTCCAAAAAGAAACCTTGAAAGCTCACCTCCACCGCTTACAGATATACTATACTTTTGAAAGTAGCCCGGATCAATAATTTCATCAAACCAGTTCGTTCCATTTTTGTTGGCCCTCATCAATTGAAATATTCCATCTGAGTTGTCGTCGTTCGTATCATATCCGGCCGCAACCCTTGGATCATCGGCGGAAGCCCCTTGAGGGTTAATAAAATCAGGCAAAATGACTTCTGAAGCACTAGTGCCCAAACCATATTGAGGGTGATTGAATCCACCCGAATTTCCACCTGACAGGTTTGCATTAATCTGCGATAAAGCCACATTTTCAGCCAGTTGTCGAGGCGACAGCATTCTTGGGAACCTGCTTTCAGGAACATAGTTGACTCCATTGCTCATTGAGATGTCAACATTAAGCGCCCCCGGTTTTCCATTTTTAGTTGTGACTATTACTACCCCATTTGACGCCCTTGCACCATAGATAGCAGCTGAACTGGCATCTTTCAGAACGGTTATTGATTCGATATCTGTAGAATTGAGAGAAGATAAGTTACCTCCCGATACCTGAACTCCATCTATAATAAACAATGGATCGTTATTATTCAACGTCCCAAAACCGCGAATTCTAACCATGGTATTTCCACCAGCATATCCTTCATTTCCGATATAAACGCCAGGTAGCCTTCCCTGCATTGCCCGGTCTAAACTCATTATGGGGAGCGATGCAATTTCTTCAGCTCCTATTGATGACACAGATCCGGTAATCGACTGCCTGGATTGAGAAGAGTAACCGGTCACGATCAGTTCAGATAATTCCTGGATGTCAGGAACCATTTTAATTGAAATATTGATCTGGTTGCCAACTCTTACTTCCTGAGTTTCATATCCAACATGAGATATCAACAATACATCCTCAGAAGAAGCATTAATCGTGAAGCGACCATTAATATCGGTAACTGTACCAGATAGTGTTCCTCGAACCAAAACCGATACTCCCAATAATGGTGCCCCATCTTCAATGTCAGTGGTTGAGCCGGAAATTGGATTTTGAGCGAATGCCGAAAATGATAGAAAAAGTATTGCACATTGGGCAATTATTCTTTTCCGCGCTCCATAAGAAACACATTCAATCGCATTTGTGTAGACCATAAATCTTAAATAAGATTTCACACTCCACTGGTTCATCATGAATGTACAAAATAGTGACTATTGAGTAAGAAAACAAGCCTGTCTTCAATATATCTCTTATTTGTATTCCATTCAAATAGTCAGGTTAAAAAAGGTGATTTTCTAAAAAGATGATCTAAAAAATAGCTTTTGCTTTTGCAGCATTTTCAGCTAAACCCAGACTCTCGTAAATGCTATACTTTTGCGTAACAGCCAATATTTAAGGTGATTAAGTGACCTTTGATGACTCGGTAAATACAATTAACTTAGATGAGGAGGAAATACTATCTAGTACAGGGTTAGGTTCTTAAATACCAACTGGTTATTTTCCACGCTGGAAAGAACTTCACCTTAGTAGTCCCGGGAGTTTTCCATTTGAGTGCCTGATATCAATGTTACAAAAGTCCAATCAAATTTATAAAGAGCGAGAATAATGAATGAGAGATTAAGAACTTTACTGGTCGTTATGCTTGTGACGGGTATTATAATCTCCTCATGCAAAGAAAAAAAATCTGAACATGAAGCTGAGAAGATATCTGCTGAAAGATCAGATGAGCAAGAGAATATTAAGGATTTTGAGAGGTGTAAAACCGTGTTTTTTGACATTGATGGAGGTCCTGTTGAAGATCCTGAACTTTGGAACCCATTTATGCCAGGTCGCCGCCTAGTTCATGGCCTTCATCAGGTTTTAATGGAGCCACTTTTTATTCTTAATTATGAAACCAATGAGATTGAACCATGGCTGGGTAAAAGTATGAAACCAAACGAGTCATTTGATATCTGGACTCTTGTGCTTCGCCAGGGTATTAAGTGGAGCGATGGCGAGGATTTCAATACCGACGATGTTGTTTTTACATTAAATATGTTACTCGAAAATGTGCCTGAGTATACGTATATATATACGGACGACCTGAAAAACAGTATTGAAAGTGTTGAAAAAGTAGATGATTTAGTGCTTAAGATCTATTTGAAAGATCCAAATGTTAGATTTCAATTAGATTTTTGGTCAGTTAAAATATGGACAACACCAGGTATTGTACCCGAACATATCTGGCGTGATAAGGATCCAATGAACTTCAAAAACTATGATCCGTCAAAGGGCTGGCCGGTTTTCACGGGCCCCTACAGACTTAAAAGTATAAGTAATACGAAATTTGTCTATGAGCGAGACGATAAATGGTGGGGTGCAAAATCTGGCTGGAAAGAATTACCTGAGCCAGAGAGGTTGGTCTGGAAATGGTATGGCTCAGAGGAAGAACGGATGAGTGCTATGGCTAATAATGAATTAGATAATGTGTTAGACATTTCTTTGGGAAATTTGCTGGATATAAAAGCCCAAAATCCGAATATTATAACGCATTACTCAGACTTACCATATGCCTGGGTACCAGACCCATGTGCCCGTAATTTAGAGTTAAACAATACCGTACCCCCATGGAATGACAAAAAAATGCGTTGGGCTTTGAATTTCGCAATTAATAGAGACGAAATGGTGGCATTTGCATATAATGGCACAACAATAGCCTCCCGCCATTTTTTTCCGACATATTCTCCTTTAAATCATTATGTAGACTTGCTTGAAGAAGCTGGTTTTTATGTAAAATATCCTCTAATGGAATTCAATCCGGAAAAAAGCAGAAAAATCATTGAATCCAAAGGCTATAAGCTAAATGAAAATGGGTTTTTTGAAAAGAATGGAAAAGAACTCAGCCTTAGTATAACCACACATTTAGGTTTTGTTGAAAAACAGCGTCTTGCGAAGGTGATTGTCAATCAGCTAAAAGGTGTAGGCATCAATGCCTCCGTGCAAAATGAGGATGCGGCAACCTGGTATAAAAATTTTTATTATGGTGATTATGAAGCGAGGATTGGCTGGCAGGCGTGCGGTTCGGTCACCGAACCCTGGGCATCTATGGATACTTTCAATTCTCGCTGGTTAAAGCCGGTTGGAGAGCGGACTGGCGAAAATCAAAACCCGTGGCGTTGGTCTGGGAAAGCGGCGGAAAGCTACAGTAATAAAGTTGATAAAATCAGATTACTTCCAATTGCTGATCCTATGATAGATGAATTGTTTGTTAAAGCCATGGAAATCTGGCTGGATGAGTTACCAATCATACCCATCGTACAAGCAAGGAAGATAATGCCGTTTAATACTACATACTGGACCGGGTGGCCTACTGCAAAAAATAACTATATTCACCCTCCAACATGGTGGCAGAGCACACACGCTATCATCCATAACCTAGAGTCAACCCAACAGTAATTGAGTGGTCTCCTGATATAGTTGTAATGAAGTGAGAAAATTTCAATACAAAAACTCTAAGCGCCCGGTTAGTCTTGCGACAACATTGACAGTGGCTTTTTTGGCCCTGAGTATCTTCTCTCTGTTAATTGCTGGTAGTTTCCAGATTGTTCTGAATATTCAAGCCCAGCGGAAAGTAGTTGCGGGTCAACTAGAGGTCACGGCTTTAGGGGCTGCAGGCCAGGTTTCAAGTGCTGTTGAGAAAGGTTTCGGCATCCTGGAAGCCGCTGCTAAAATAGGCCGTCCTTTTGCAGGCACCAAAGCTGAAAGGCAATTGTTGTTGCACAGTCTTTTAGAGCTTGAACCTGCTTTCAAAGAAGTCGCTTTGCTGGATAGCCGTGGACATGAGTTGTTGAAGCAATCACGTTTTAAGGTGCTGGATTCGACAGATCTGATAAGTTGGGATGGAAGCGATTTATTCAGGCAGGTTAGTCTTAATCAATGGTATATCAGTCCATTACATTTTGACAATTATGAAAGAGCGCCTAATATCATAGTTGCAGTTCCAATCAAGAATATTGTGGACGGGTTTGAGGGAGTGCTGGTAGCGGAAGTTGACCTGACATTTGTTTGGGACCTGGTTGCCTCTTTACAAATAGGCAAAG
>Ga0316189_10003371_pt1 | contig 15526 bp, 15 predicted proteins | sample LowCovwburrow_MG_FD_204930 | JGI IMG/M metagenome (GOLD analysis project Ga0316189, IMG submission 204930) | Coastal sediment microbial communities from Maine, United States - Lowes Cove worm burrow | ecosystem: Environmental > Aquatic > Marine > Coastal > Sediment | place: USA: Maine... | reverse complement strand
AAGAAACATCACGGATGAACTGGAGCTTATTGCCGCGATCGACTTCAATAATCTTGAAGGCATCATTAACGAGCCGCGCACCTACGGTATCGAGGCGACATTCAGGTTCTAGTTTTACCCACGATACTCCTCGCTCGCGGAGCGCAAAGTTCAAAGAACCCCAATCGGAGACGATTGGGGTTTTTTTGTGTCAAAATACTCGCATGAAAACCTCCCAAAGAAGAACAGCTCTCCTGGCATCGCTCTTGGCAGTGTTCGCATGTACGCCGGATGCGGCCCCGCCATCGCAACCCGATGCGAGCAGCGCCGAAGACCGTATCGACCTGATCATCATGGGCGACTATATCGTCAGCATGGATTCGGCCGGCTCGATCGTCGAGAACGGCGCCGTCGCCGTCGATGACGGCATCATACTGGCCATCGGTTCCGCGGATGAGATCACTGCCGCCTACACGGCGGCGGAAGTTCTGCCCGGCGAACATCGAGTCGTCATGCCGGGGCTGGTCAACGGTCACTCACACGCTGCGATGACGTTGCTGCGCGGCGTTGCTGACGATCTCGCACTCATGGACTGGTTAAACAACTACATCTTCCCCGCCGAGGTCGAGTTCGTTGATGCCGAATTTGTACGTATCGGAACCGAACTTGCGTGCTGGGAAATGATTCGTGGCGGTACCACGACGTTCGTCGACATGTACTACTACCCGGATACCGTTGCCGACGTCGTCGACAGATGTGGCATGCGTGCATTGATTTCGACAACCGTTATCGACCAGCGCAGCCCGGACGCTGAAAATGCCTCGGACTCGATCCAGAAGGGCAACGGCTATATCGAACGTTGGAAGTCCAGGAACAGTCGCATCACTCCGATTTTCGGACCGCACGCAAACTACACGCTCAACGCGGATCAGCTCAAAGCCGTTCGCGCTGCTGCTATTGAGCATGGCGTTGGCATCAGTATTCATATGTCGGAGTCGCCGTTCGAATTGCAATATTCGAAAGACACCTACGGCATGACCAGCGTCGAGTTTTACGACTCAATCGGTTTCTTTGACGGCCCTACGATCGCGGCTCATATGGTATGGCCAACCGATGTGGAAATTCCGATTCTCGTCGAACGACAGGTCGGCGTTATCCACAACCCCACTTCGAACATGAAAATCGCATCCGGAATCGCACCGGTCGCAGAAATGCTGCAGGCCGGGGTTCGGGTGGGTCTGGGGACTGACGGTGCCGCGAGCAATAACGATCTCGACATGTGGGAAGAGATGCGACTCGCATCCTTCCTGCAGAAAGTCGACCGCATGGACCCGACCGTATTGTCGGCGCCGACGGTTCTCAACATGGCTACCCTTGGCGGCGCCGTGGCTATCGGCCTTGGCGACAGCATTGGATCCATCGAAGTCGGCAAGCGCGCCGATATCATCCAGGTTGCATTTGATGATGTTCACCACGTCCCCACTTACGACGTCGTTTCACATCTGGTCTACGTCACTGACGAGCAGGATGTTGCATCGGTTGTTGTCGACGGCAAAGTGTTAATGAAGGAACGCGAGATGCTCACAATCGATACGGATCGAGTAAGAAAGGAGGCCAACGCGCTGGCGGCAAGGATCCAGAAGGCGTTGAACGAACGCAACCTCAAGGCAGGCGACTAGATAAAGCTGACGCCGTAGTCCATTGGTGACAACTGGAAGTGCGTAGCGATGCTCTGGCCGATATCCGCAAACGTATCGCGGCGGCCCATTGAGCCGGGTGTAACACCCGCACCATAGGCCAACACGGGAATATGCTCGCGGGTGTGATCGCTGCCGGGCCAGGTTGGGTCGCAACCATGATCGGCGCAAAGCACCAGTAAATCGCCCTCGCCCATTTTCTCCAATATCTCGGGCAACCGTTGATCGAGGTATTCCAGCGCCGCCGCGTAGCCGTCGACATCTCGTCGGTGCCCATAAAGCATGTCAAAATCAACGAAATTCGTAAACACGATGCTGCGGTCGCCTGCCTCGTCAATCGCCGTCAGCGTCGCCTCAAACAGTGCTTCGTTGCCGCTCGCCTTGACCTTCCGGGTGATGCCTTTGTGGGCATAGATATCGGAAATCTTGCCGACGCTGATGACTTCGCCGCCATCGTTGACCAACTTGTCCAGCACCGTCGCTGCGTGCGGCGGTGTGGTCAGGTCACGGCGGTTACCGGTACGAACATAATTGTCGGCCGCATCGCCGACGAACGGTCGCGCTATAACCCGCCCGATGTTGTACTCATCAACAAGTTCACGGGCGATATCGCACAGCTCATACAGTTTATCGAGACCAAACGACTCTTCGTGACAGGCGATCTGGAAAACACTGTCCGCCGAGGTATAAACGATGGGTTTTCCGCTCGCAACGTGCTCATCACCCAGTTCCGCAATGATTGTCGTACCCGATGCGTGACAATTGCCGAGCACGCCGGGCAAAGCCGCGCGCTCTATCAGCTTGTCCAGGAGCACCTCTGGGAACGCATTGTCGCGGTCATCGAAGTAGCCCCAGTCAAATAATACCGGCAGACCGGCAATTTCCCAGTGCCCGCTCGGCGTATCCTTGCCGCTCGACAGCTCAGCCGCATGGCCGTAGGCGCCAATGATCTCAGTGTGCGGATCGTAGCCAGGCGAATATTTTCCGGTGCTCTCTTCTCCCGCATGGAACAGGCCCAGCTTCGACAGATTTGGCAGCCGCAATGGGCCCGCTGCAGAGTTTGCGCGCTTTTCGGCAATATGCCCGAACGTGTCAGCGCCTACGTCGCCGAACTTATCAGCGTCCGCTGTCGCCCCAATCCCGAAAGAATCAAGAACCAGAATGATGGCGCGTTTCGGTGAATCCGTATTCATGGGGCGATACTGTCGAGTTTTTGGCTGAAATGGAAGCTCGCAATGTCCATGCCTTCGCGTAAATAGAAGCGATGCGCCCGGTGACGCTGAGTGCCAGAATCAAGATGCAGGTACTGACAGTCGTTTTCGAGAGCCCGGTCACGCAACCAGTCGATCAGCATTTTGCCAAAGCCTTTTGAGCGGCAGTCTTGGGACGTCACCAAATCATCAACGTACAGGTTTTTGCCCATGAACAAGGTGGTGTGGATCCGATAACCAGCAGCGGCAACAACAACGCCGTCATCCTCAACATAAGCGAGACGGTAGCCATCCGTTTGCATGCCACGCACCATCCCGACAAAACTCGTTTCATCAAGGTGCGGTCGAAGTTCGGCGATGACTGAAAAGCACTTCGCGATATCGTCGTCGGTTGCAGCGATACAGACTTTAGTCATTCGATCGTCATCCTGAATAATAGCCAAAGAAAATGGCCCGCAAGCGGGCCACACGATAATAACAAATCAGACTAGCGTGCGAGCTCTGCCGTGATCCTGAAATGGCTAGAGGCCGATATCCTGCTTCACTTTCTCTTCCGCTTTCTTGAGGTCCGCCTGCAGGTCTTCGAGCTCGCGGCGAAGCGGCTGCGTTAACATCGCCGATTCGGCCTTCCAGTCAATTGTCGGCGTACGGATACCGAGACTCGCTGCCTCTGGAACCGAGCTCGCAATTAGCGGCACATTCTCGTTCTCCGGCTTAAACTGTGAGTTGAATACCGCGATAACAACGAGAGCGGCCGCAACGCCAGTCAGCGCACTTGCCCACCAGAAAATGGCGGGTCGTTGCTGCGCAACAGGCTCTGGCGGGCGTTCCGGCGTAAGCGCCGCAAGCGACGCAGCAATTCGGTGATCGAGCTCAGCCGAGATCTGAACATCGATCAGATCCGCATCTCGCTTCAGTTGTGTGCTTAGACTATCCATAAGCTTCATTTCCTTCTTTGCCACGATTCATCTCAACATCGAGCGCCTTTCGTGCCCGGAGGAGATTGACCTTGGTCCACGAGTCCGATCGATCGAGCGCTTTAGAGATATCGCTAATGGACATGTCTTCGGTATAGCGCAACCAGGTTGCCGCAAACACGTCATCGTTCAACACGCGCCGCGCGGTCACCCACAGATTCGTGGTTTCTGACGCGGCAATACAATGCAACAGAGGATCACTCGTCTCATCACAGATATCATCGAACTCAACCACATTTTCGGAGCGGATTTTCTGTGCATTGCGAATCGCGATTCGATACAGCCATGTGCTGAAGCGCCATCGCGGGTCGTAGGAATAGAGATACCTATATGCCGCAATCAACGTATCCTGCAACGCATCCTCCGCGTCGGCGTAGCTGCTGCAGCGGGTCAACAGGAATCGCAACAAACGGACGCTATAACTGCGAACGAGGTCTGCGAAAGCTGTCGCAGACCCCGCTTTCGCAGCTTCGATGAGTTGTCGCTCGTTGCTCACCGGGTGGGCTAATTATTCAGCGTCGCAATGACCAGGCCGGGATCGACCGCCAGCGACAAGGTCAGCGCATTGCCTTTGGCTTCTACACGGGTGCCTTGAATAAGGGCTATTGCTTCAGCGTCCATCTCGCCGCTAAACGAAACCAGACTGATTAGTCCGCGCACAACACTGGCGAGCGATTCCGCCATTTCCGGCTCGGTTGTGATCAGCCTGGCCTCAAGTGCGAGCTTGTTAGCCGCAGCTGCAACCATGAAGGCCACCTGCTTCGTGTTGCGCAGGATATTTGAATCCCACCCTGAATCGCCATCATCGGACTCACCGAGCGCTTCGGAATTCATACCCGCCTGCAGCAGGGCCTTCTCAGCGGTCAGAACCACCAGCGCACCGTTGTGGCCGCGCTTGCCGGGGATTTTGCCGTTATTGCCGAGCATGCTTTTCATCTGCTCTTCGTTAGCCGTGATAATAATTTTGTTCTTAAGGTCAAAACTCACCCACGACTCATCCTCCAGCGCCTCAATATCGACTTCGATATTGCCGCTCCTGTTCCTGGCCGTGATTGAATCCCCTTCGCCAGAAAGGCGGTAGTAGGATTTGCTGGACGCTTTAAGCGGCTGCAGGTTACCTTCCGCGGCGATGAAGGCCATGATTCTGTCTTTGGATGTCTGGCTGATACTGCCCTCGAACAGGAACACAGGGCCCTGGCCTTCCATCGAAAAAGCCGTCAGCTGATCAAGTTCTCCACCGATATCGACGCCTGCGTCCTCTTTGACGTCGGCGAAGACTTCGGCCTCGAGCCAGTCATAGAGTACGCGTCCGGCATCATCAGACTGCATTTGTTGTAGATCAACGTGCAGGTACCACGTCGCAGAGCCCGGCACATCCCGCGCATCCGCCGCAGCCAGCACTGGCAACACAAGGAGAAGACTCGCCAGCAGTAGTTTCAAATTTCGCATTTTCGACCCTCAAAGTTCGTAGTTACTGACTTATAGGCCGAATTAACGGATTTGGTTACACCACATGCGAATTTTTCTGCGTCATCATGCTAACGGCATAGGTCAGTATCATGCCGGCAGCGAAACCCGGTATTGCCTCATAGAGGCCGTGGTAGTCGTCTTTAAACAGGAACAGCCAACCGACATTGACCAGGAAACCACCGGACATGCCGGCGATCACGCCGGCCCATGTCACGCGCTTGAAGTACAGAATCGCGATGACCACCGGGCCAAACGCGGAACCCAGGCCAGACCAGGAAGCCAGAACAAAGTGGAAAATCGCCTTCGGCTCCTGCACGCCGACGTAGACCGCGATAGCCCCGATGATCACCGTCACGACCTTGCCATAACGCGCCAAAGTCGCTTCGTCTTTTGTTGTACCAATGATTTTCTGATACGTATCGCGAACGACCGCTGACGATGCCAGCAATAGTAATGAGTCGACCGTCGACATGATCGCCGAGAGCACAACCACCAGCAGCATGCCGGCAATGATCGGTGGGAAAAGATTGTTTGAGATGACGGGGAAGATGGTCTCAGCATCCTCAAGACCCGGATACAGCGCCCGTCCGGCAACACCCGCCGTCACGGCACCGGCCGTGAATACCAGCAAGACAATCATGGAGGTGATGCGGGCCTTTTTGATCTCGCCGTCATCACGCGCGGACATATAGCGAATGATGAGTTGCGGCACACCCAGAAACGGCAGACCAATCGCTACGAAACTGGCGATTGCGATCATGATCGGCGCACCGCCCGCAGACACAGCGAACATGTCGACCAGCGCCGGATCCTGTAGCTGCAGATTACTGGTGACTTCGCCCCAACCGCCGGAGGCGATAATCGCCGCGGTTGGAACAGCGATGAGTCCGAGCAACATCAGCACACCTTGCACGACGTCGGTGTAAGAAACTGCCTTGTATCCACCGACGAAGGTGTAGCCAATGATAAAGATCGATCCAACAATGACGCCGGTGGCGTACTCCATGCCCAAGAAGCTACTGAACGCCTTACCGGTCGCAACCATCTGCGCCGTGACGTAGGTCGTTACCATCACCAGAATGATAAGTACCGCGATCCCTCTAATCAGGTGCCACTTGTCCTGAAACTTCGCGGCCAGTATATCGGGCACGGTGATCGCATCCGTTTCGTCCCCAAACCTCTTCAGGCGACGCGCCACAATCCACCAGCTCGCGCCGATGCCGAGCAGTTCGCCGACAACAACCCAGTAAGCCTGGTAACCGACAGCGTAGCCCATTCCGGAAAGGCCCAGCAGCAACCAGCCACTCTCGCCGGTTGCATTCGTACTGAAGGCCACTACCCAGAAGGGCAATTTCTTGCCAGCGAGGTAATAACCCGACAGCGTATGCGTCTCGCGCCGACTCCACAGTGCCAGAGCGGCCAGGATTCCCAGATATACGATCAGTACTGTTACGGTAGTAGACATGAATCACCTGTTTTTATTATTGAGCGCCGATAGGGCTACCGGGTGGCACTGTCACGCGCAGCAGTTGCTCGATTTGTGTCGGGTCGGACTTCAGCCGATCGATTTCGAATCGGGCAAAGCGGTAGTGCGCACGCAGCGTCGCGTCCCGCGACGACTGTTTTGACAACCAGACATCGAGTTCATCGACAACGTCCATGGCCCGCGCGCGGACCTCGATATCCGCACCGCCGTTAAACGCCAGCCTTATGAGCCCATACAACACCTGCATGTTCGTTTGCCGCTGTATGGCCCCGGTCATGCCGCCGGCCGGCTTTGCCAGCCAACTGACCGTCAATAACTGCTCGGTCAGGTACGAAAAATGGCTCGATCCGGCAATCCTCGCGAGACGCGACGGCTCCAGCAAGACAGCAAGAGTCATCGCCACGCTGCTCGCAGCTGGCGCTTTGGCATCGAAGATAATTCCGGTTGCGCCGCTAAACGTCTCGCGCGACTTCGGGTTGTTCGGCGGACGCGGGGGAATGCTCCGAATCAACGCATCAGGCAGGCGCAGTCTCGCCGCGTCGAGCGTGCCGAGCAGCGCATCGATTGCTGCCTGCTGCCGCTCGTCACTGACGACGGTGGGCAGTGTCTGACCGTCCCCGCGCAGGTTGTAGTTGAAATACTGCCCGCCAATCAGCTTACCGACCGCCTCAATCTGGAACCGGTGCAACAGGTAAATTGGCACCAGGACTTCTTCAATGTTTGCCAGCGGCCTGCCCAGCCGGATTGTTTTCTCCGAGAAATTCGCAAGCGCAATATCACGGACCCGCAACAAATGTTGCAACTCGACAATCGCATCCTCGCCGTTGTCCCAGAGATTGCCGTCGGGGTGAGCGGTCGCTGCCGATCTTGAATCCGTATCGGCAACGTACTTCAGGCCTGAGGCGATGGTCTCCGCAATGATCTGCTCGCGCGCGGCATCAGCATCAACGCCTTCTGCGAAATCCTGATAGGCATACAGCACTGTTCGCTTGTCCCACTCGCCAATCTTGTCGTCGTAAGCCTCACTCAAGTCCAGTGAGTTGTCGTCACGAATTTTGATGAGCGGTACCGGGTAGTCCATAACCGAGGCGCGACCTTGCGTACTGGCGGCGAAGTTGTGCTCGAAGCCGATCGTGTGTCCGACCTCGTGGGCGGATAACTGTCGGATACGTGCCAGCGACATCTCGAGCATTTGCGCATCGACCGTCTCGTCATCGTAAGGGGCCAACAGCCCTTCAGCGATCAAATAATCCTGTCGTACTCGCAGAGAACCGAGCGATACATGTCCTTTCAAAATTTCGCCGGTTCTGGGATCGAGAATGGAGTCGCCATAGGACCAGCCGCGTGTCGAACGATGAACCCACTGAATGACGTTGTAGCGAACATCAAGAGGGTCGGCGCCTTCGGGTAGCATTTCGACCTGAAATGCATTCTTGTAGCCCGCGGCGGCAAAAGCCTGATCCCACCAGCGCGCCCCGTCGAGCAACGCCGAACGCACGGGCTCCGGCGCACCCGGATCAAGGTAATAGATGATGGGCTCGACAGCCTCGCTGACAGCTGCGCCGGGATCCTTCTTTTGCAGACGATGCCGCCGCCCAAAATCGACCGTCATGTCCTCACCAATGGCGGTCGCATAGTCGGCGAATCCACCCGTATCGTAGCGCAGCCCGATAACACCGCTGCGCGGGTCATAAGGCAATGGTGAATAATTGTCATCCGGCAGGCGAATGAAGGAGTGATGCACATGCACGGTTACCGCTCGGGGATCCGCCACGACCGTCGGCAGATAGGGACCTGTCGGCTGTCCCACCAGCGTCACCATGGCTTCAGCTTCGGTGTTGTCAGGAAAGGCCCGGGTTCGCGCCAGATACATGGCTGAACGTGCCGCGTCGACAGAATAACTGCCCTCATCGGCCGCTGCGAGTCGCTCGCCGACCCCGTGTGCATCACGCACGAAGAAGTCCGTCGCATCGATGACCGTTCGAGAAGCGGAGGAATCGAGGTCTTCAAAGCCCCAGATGACGGACCTCGCGAAACTCTCTTCAATAGCAAGCTGCTCATTCTCATTATCGCTGTTGGCCCGATACGCGAGGTTGTCTTCGATCAGAAAAACCTTGGGACCGCTGCGCACGAAGCGCACGACACGGTTGAAGCCCAGTTGTCCCCGATCAAGCCCAAGGTCATTCGAGCCCACACCACGCGCCAATGAAGACTGATAGATAAAGGGCTCATCGAGACGCTCAACGTCAGCGTAAATGCGCCCACTGCTCTCATCCCAGTAGAGGTCAACGAAGCCTTCGAGATATTCAAACTGATCAAGTTGAGGCGCCTCGGCGGAGGCCACCGGCGATGAAAAAGTGGCGGTTAGCGCAGCGGCAGCTAGGCACGCCTGGACGAGTCGTTTCATGAATCTCCCTTATTGGTTGCGGGTCAGACGCCCCGCAATGATGCCGGCAACCATCAGGAACAGGCCCATCCCAAACAGGTATTCGGGGTAGCTGCGTGTGATGCCGCAGTAGTAGATACCCGATATCGCGAGCACCTGGAACACGTTAATGAAATTGCTATCCCGCCGGGTCGCTTTGGGGAATCGAATCCTCGAGATCATGAGCAACGCGAGGACGAACATCAGGACGGGAAAGTACAAGTGCAGCGGCATTATCGTCGCGATGTCTTCGTAATGGATCAGCACCAGGATCAGGGAGGACGTCAATCCGCCGCCGGCCGCTGTAATAGGCACGCCGGCAAACCAGCCCTTGGTGGTTTCCTCGCTCGTCAGATTGAAGCGCGCGAGCCGCATGGCGCCCGCGAGCACGAACACCGAAATCGCCATGAACAATACCCAGAACTGGCCGCTATCGTATTCCACCGCACCGAACTGCAGGCCCGCGTTGAGCACCAGGACTGCCGGGGCGACGCCGAACGATACGAGGTCCGCCATCGAGTCAAATTCTGCGCCGAAGCTGGAGGTCGCTTTCAAAAGGCGCGCTGAGACACCATCAAGGACGTCGAGAAGCCCGCACCACACGATAAACCACGCAGCGAGCTCAAGATCTCCCAGCTGGGTGGTGACAATTGAAGCGACGCCGAGCAGCAGGCTGGTCGCCGTGAAGCTGTTTGGAATCGTGTAGCGCAGAATACTCAAATGCGGGTCTCCCTTTAGAACCGCTGCGCGGCGTGCGCGTGACGGCCGACTATTGTAACCGACGGCAACGGCCAACGGGGGCGATACTGCGCTTGACGCTACTCCACGATTCTGGCACCGATAATTTCGGCCGGACAGCCGCTGCTGGCGATATACGGCCCCATACCGGTATTGACACTGGCAATCTGCCCCGGCGGTATCTGTCCGCGGATACTGTGTTCACGACGCGCCGCTTGCCCGGAAGAATCGGTGTAGGTCACGGCAATCAGAACATCCGCAAGCTGCACACCGGCATCGTTGCGGACCGAAACAACAAGGTTGCCGTTGTCATCGGCGCCACAGGCTCGCGCTATGTATGCCGCCGGATTCGACGGCAAATCAAGACGCACCAGCCTGCCGGCCGCTGCTTTGCCGTAGTCACCGCCCGCTTCTGCAACGACCTTATAGTGCTTGATCGCGTCGTCACGCTGCCCACGCTCCTCGGCAATCTGTCCCAAGGCAAAGTGTGCTGGTGCAGTTGGCAGCAGCTCAAGGCTGCGATTGAGATCAGTGACCGCGCTGTCCGTGCGGCCAAGTTCCTTGTAGGTGATGCCGCGCTGCAGGTGATAGTAAAAGAAGCCTGGGCGATAGCCCACCGCACGATCGTAGTTGGTCAGTGCCATATTGTACTTGTCCGCTGCCAGGCGAATATCGCCACGTAGCGCGTGAAAGTGCGCCTCTTCGTTGTAAAGACCGAGCGCCTTGTTGGCGAGCGTCAGCGCCTCGTCGACGTCACCGTCGACCAACGCTTTTCGACCCTGGTCGTACGCTTCATAGGCCGGCTTGGTGCGCATCGTTTTCTTCATGACGGCAGCGTATCGATCACGGCCCGTATCACCCCCGCGCGGCAATGTCGCGGCGGTCGCAATGTTTGCCCGAACACGCTCCTGCGACGGTGGATGACTCGCGAACAGCCCATTCAGCCAGTCGCTCTGGCGGCCTTCGCTCAGGCGCACAAAAGTCTCTTGCAGCGATACCGCGCCCTGCGGATCGTAACCGGCTTTGGACATGTAGCGCATGCCGTACAAATCGGACTCCAACTCCGCATCACGGCCATATTTTGAAAGCCCCAGTTGTGCCAGCATATTCGCGCCACCGGCAATCATGTTGCCGTAGTCGCTATCGCTCGTCGCGATGGCGGTTGCTGCAACACCGACCTGCATGATCTGGCTGCGCGAAATCTGCCGTGCGGTGTGCCGTGCCGCAGCGTGAACGGCCTCATGACCGAGCACAGCCGCTAATTCCGCTTCCGAGCCAAGTTCCGTCAACAAACCGCGATTGATCGCAATCTTGCCGCCGGGCAATGCCCAGGCGTTCGGAACTGAATTGTTCAGCACGACAAATTCATACGGCAAGGAGACCTTACTCTGGGCCGCGACCTTGGCACCAACGCTCTGCACGTAGCGCGTCAACTCCGGATCGACATCGTAAACGCCACCCTGTGACTGCTGCATCGGAGCGTAATTTTGCTGGCCCATGGCAATCTGCTGCTCGGTACTGACCATCATCAGCTCGCGTTTTCCGGTCACCGGGTTTACTGAGCATCCGGTAAGAAAAACAATGGCAAGAAAAAGTGTAAATTGACGCATAAACTGGCCCCATTCGCGATATAACGACAATATACAGACGGCGATTGTGACTAAAAGGCCACAGGCGACGTCAGGAAATCACAACAAACGATAAAGGGAGAATAACAGATGGGTCTATTTGACTTTGTAAAGGACGTTGGGCGACGAGTCTTTGACACCGACGCTGAAGCGGCTGATAACATTAAACAACACCTCGAAATTAAAACCAGTGGCATTAAAAATCTTGACGTCAAGTTCGATGACGGCGTTGCGACGATCTGCGGCGATTGCACAAATGCCGCTGTACGCGAGAGCGCCATCCTGATCGCCGGCAACATTCAGGGCGTCGAAAAGGTTGTCGCAGACGATCTGAGCGCTCCAGAGCCTCAGCCTGAGGCGCCTGCCGAAGAGTCTGAGTCGGCTGAGATTTATGAAATCGTCAGTGGCGACACACTCGGCGCGATTGCCAAGCGTTTTTACGGCAATGCTTCCAAGTACACAAAGATATTTGAAGCGAATCGCGACATTCTTTCTGACCCGAACAAGATCTATCCGGGCCAGAAAATTCGTATACCAGCAGAATAGAAGAAGGGTGAACTGTGGATTTTCTTGAACTACTAAAAGGCAGTGGCGGAAGCGACAGCATCAGCCAACTCTCCAAAGCCGTTGGCCTTGGCTCCGCTGACACCTCAAAACTGGTGGCAGCACTTGCGCCGGCACTGATGGGCAGCCTGACCAAGAATGCCAGCAGCAGTGACGGCATGGCAGGCCTGGCCAGCGCGTTGCAGAAAGGTGGCCACGATCGATATCTCAAGCAACCTGAGCTGATGCAGTCCGAAGACACGCGGCGGGATGGCAATAAAATTCTCGGTCACCTGTTCGGCAGCAAGGACGTCAGCCGCAAGGTCGCACAGGCCGCTGGTCAGGACACCGGCATTGATGCAGATTTGATCAAGAAGGCGCTGCCGTTGCTGGCAACACTGGCAATGGGCGCGATGAGCAAACAACAGGCATCGAAACAGGAAAGTGATCTCGGCGGCCTGCTCAATCTTGCCAAGAAGTTCTTCTGATCTGTAGGTGCATTTGCGGATAGCCGCTTTAGCCAGTGTTTGGCAGCATGCAGGCTATGTCGCAAAACACACAGCAGCTACTCGATGAGTTACGCGAGGACCATCGCAACATGGCGATGGTCCTCGACGTTCTTGAGGACGCTGCCTACGCCGCATCACAGGGCGGTCAGCCCGACATCGAACTCATCGATGAAATCATGCGCTACATGACAGTTTATCCAGACGCCGTACATCACCCCAAAGAAGACGTCATATACCGCGAGTTACAAAGTCGTCGTCCCGATCTTGCCACCGACCTCGAGGACGTTCCTGCCGACCATCGCGATATCGCGGCGCTCGGAACCCAGCTTAGAAACGACCTGGACGCCATTGTTGCCGGTGCCGCTGTTAAGCGCGAGCAGTTCGTGAACGACATCAACGGCTACGTATCAAGACTGCGTCAGCACATGCGCTGGGAGGAAGACGATTTGTTTGTCCGTATCGACAAGATGATGCAACAGGACACACCCACAATCGCGCTGCAGCCACAATGGCAGATCAAGGATCCCGTTTTCCAGCTCGAAATCGAGTCTGCATTTAAGAACCTGATTCGCAGCCTTCGCTCATCCTAGCGATTCGCCTGAAAATACGCCTAGAAATACCAGGCGAATTGAGCGAATAGCCCGGCATCCTGAGAGAAATACCGCCCCGGCGCCAACGACGCCGGACCGCCAAACTCGCTGCCGTTGCTGCCAAAGGGCACGTTCAAACTGCCAAGCAGCGTCATATTGTCCGACAGGCTGTAGTTCGTAACCAGCTGCAACAGGCCGCTTGGATCGGTGAGATTGCCCAATAGAGTCGGTGACACACTCCACAAAGGCGTCATCTCGATAAGCACGCTCCCCGCGATGTAATGCCGGCCAGCCGTGAAAATCTCGCCACGGTTCAAGCGCAGCAACAATTCCGGATTTGACGCCAGGTCGCCCGGACCATAACGGCCCGATGACTGACCGAAGCCGTTAAAGTGATATTCCACAGCACCACTCATGTTCCTGCCAGCGGCCACCCACGAATAGCTGAGATTCGTCGAAAGCTGCACAACGGTATCGCTGTCGGTTGCAGTGACCACAACATCGCTTCCCCACTGTGCGCCGCCCACACTGCGGCCAAAACCGAGGCCGAAAACCGTATCGCCATAGTGACGGGCTATCAGCACATCAAATTCTTTCTCGCCAGCAAAGCCATGGTATTTCACCGCCGTGGTCGCGGCATCTGCATCGACATCACCCGACAATAGACCGCGCCTGATAACATGCGCTGCCTGCACATCATCGCCAGTATCGCGCAGGTACTGCAGGTAGAGCATGTCGTCACCCGCCTTGTATTCCGTGTCGACAGCACTCGGGTCAAAAGGGTTCACGAGGTCCATCGGCGCGTAGAACAGGCTATTACCCCATGACAAGGCCTGGCGACCGAAGCGCACAACCGTTCTCTCACCGGTATAGCCGACCCACAATCGATCGAGTCGATGCAGCAACACTGTCGAACCTGACTCATCGATAGTCGCGGTTAAGTTCAGTAGCCGACGATCATCGTTCGGCACACGCAGTAAATCGCTACTCAGCCCTATCAGCTGATAACCAACGTCAAGAGTCCAATTGTTGCGCTTCGCCTCGAGGTTCAACCGGAGGTCGCCCTGATAGTCGGCGCTCGTCGCGCCGACGAGGTCATTGAAAACACTGTCTGCCGGATACGACTGCGCCAACACATGCGCCTTTGCATGGCCGCCAACCTCGACCTCGCTCGCCAGTGTCGGCTGGAAAACGAATATCGCCAGCGCGATCGAGCTATGTAGCGCTTTGATCAATGTCGTCAACGATTCGTCCGTCCAACATTTGTACCAGTCGATGCGCGTAACTCATGACGCGCTGATCGTGCGAAGCGATCACAAAGGTCGTGCCGTGCGTCTCGTTGAGCTCTGCAAAGAGCGTCATCAGTTCGTCGGAGGTTTTGGAGTCCAGATTCGCCGTGGGTTCGTCGGCCAGAACCAGTGCCGGTTTTGATACGATCGCACGCGCAACGGCAACGCGTTGCTGCTGGCCGCCTGACATTTCGGCCGGACGCCGCCCCGCGAGTCCCTGCAAGCCGACCTCGGCCAGTACCGCAGACGACTTTTCCCTGCGCTTGGTCGCAGCAACACCTTGTACCTGCATGACGAACTCGACGTTCTCCTGAGCCGTCAGGACAGGAATCAGGTTGTACGCCTGAAACACGAAACCGATCTTGTGCAAGCGCAGGTCGGCCAGCTCACCTTTGCCAAGATTATCGATACGCTGACCGGTTATATAGACCTCGCCACTGTCCGGAGTATCGAGACCGCCGATCGCATTCAGCAACGTCGTCTTGCCGCCACCCGACGGTGCCGACAGACAGACAAATCCGCCCTTATCGATCTCAATACTGACGTGATCGAGCGCCTTGATATCCTGGTCGCCCTGTCTATAGGTCTTGCACAAATCCACACAACGTACTGCAGTCATAACTCAACCTTTGTAATCGCCTCAACGGGCTCATAGCGTGAAGCTCGCCACGCCGGAGACAGGCTGGCGAGAAACCCGAGGAGTAGAACAACGACATTCGCCAAAAGCATGTCGCTCATGTAAAGCCTTGGGTACAGCACGCTGGATGCACCCATCATCTCCATTCCCTCGGCGACGATTGATATGTCGATGCCGTCCCGCAGAGGCAAGATCGCCGCGACGGATAACAGGTTGCCGATTGTCAGCCCGATCGCCAGCAACAGCATTGATTCAATAATAATCTGGCCCAGTATGCTGCGCGGCTTCATACCCAAAGCGAGCATCAAGCCGATCTCACGCGTTCGTTCGAACACCGCCATCACCAA
>Ga0316189_10003370_pt1 | contig 15527 bp, 14 predicted proteins | sample LowCovwburrow_MG_FD_204930 | JGI IMG/M metagenome (GOLD analysis project Ga0316189, IMG submission 204930) | Coastal sediment microbial communities from Maine, United States - Lowes Cove worm burrow | ecosystem: Environmental > Aquatic > Marine > Coastal > Sediment | place: USA: Maine... | reverse complement strand
GGCTCCGGGACCACTTCGCGGGACACACCGAGGTGTTCGTACGCTCGGTCGGTCGCGATGCGGCCTCTCGGCGTTCGTTGGAGGAAGCCTTCGAGGAGGAGGAACGGTTCGTACGCGTCTTCGACCGTCTCGGGATCTTCACCAACTGCGATCGCGAGTGTCGAGAGACCGACCGGGCCGCCCCCGAACTTGTCGACGATCGCGTAGAGGATCGCGCGGTCAACCTTGTCGAGACCCATGGCGTCGACCTCGAAGACTTCGAGGGCGCGATCGGCGACCTCATCGTCGACGTGCCCGTCGGCGCGAACTGAGGCGTAGTCGCGAACGCGCCGGAGTAGACGATTCGCCACCCGAGGGGTACCGCGACTCCGCCTGGCGATCGTTTCGGATCCCGACTCGGTGATGTCGACATCGAGAATCTCTGCAGATCGGTGAAGGATGGCAGCGAGGTCGTCTGGTTCGTAGTAGTCGATGCGCGCGACGTATCCGAACCGATCCCGGAGCGGCGGAGCGACACGGCCGACGCGGGTGGTCGCTCCGACGAGCGTAAACGGCGGCAGGTCGATCTTGATCGACCGGGCCGCCGGACCCTTCCCGACGACGATGTCGAGTTGGAAGTCCTCCATGGCCGGATACAGCACCTCTTCCACCTGACGAGGCAGGCGGTGAATCTCGTCAATGAACAGAACATCACCGGCTTCAAGGTTGGTGATCACCGCGGCGAGATCGCCCGGGCGATCCAGCGCAGGGCCGGAGGTCCCACGGAACTGGGCGTCCATCTCCTCGGCGAGGATGCCCGCGAGCGATGTCTTGCCGAGGCCGGGCGGGCCAGAGAAGAGGACATGGTCGATCGCCTCTCCCCGTCCCCGTGCCGCTTCGATCAGGATCGCCAGGCGTTCCTTGAGGGCGCTCTGTCCCACGAATTCATCCATCTTCCTGGGACGCAGACCGACCTCGATTGCCACGTCCTCAGGCGTCGGAACGGCGGTGAGGAGTCCCTCGTCTCTCATCCTTCACCTCGCTTCCCGAGTGCTCGGAGCGACTCTCGCAGCATCTCTGCGACCGGAAGATCGGGCGGAAGGTCCCTCAGCGCCACGGTGATCTCCTCGGACTGATAGCCAAGGCCTTCGAGGGCGGAACGAACCTCGGAGAGCGGGCCCGAGAGCTGAAGATCACCATCCGGGACCTCGAGCTTCGGACGCAGCTCGAGCAGGAGCTTCTGGGCTGTGCGCTTGCCGATGCCGGGGACCGAGGTCAGTGCTGCGACATCGTCGGTAGCCACGACACGGCGCAAGTCATCCGCTGACATGGTCGCGAGGATCGCCAGGCCGACCTTCGGTCCGATCCCGGACGTGCCAAGCAGCAGGCGGAAGAGGTTTCGGTCATCCGCCGCGGTGAATCCAAACAGCGCCATCTGGTCCTCACGCACATGGAGATGAGTGTGAAGCACAATCTCGGATCCGAGTGACGGGAGTTCCAGGAACGTGCGACTGGTCACCGCGACCTCGTAGCCCACCCCGGCAACATCGATGATCACGGTCTCGCCGTGAACCGAAGCGAGGCTGCCTCGCAGTCGTCCGATCACGAGACTCTCACGTTCAGTGCCCGATGCTGGAGGTGGCACAGCGCCACGGCCAGGGCGTCGGCCGCGTCTGCCGGGCTGGGGGCACTCGGGAGATGCAGTCGCATCGCGACGACGCGCTGCATCTGCTGCTTGTCGGCCACACCGGAGCCGGTCAATGCCATCTTGACGGCGGACGGTGTGTACTCGGCCGTCTCGAGATTGGCTTCCGACAAGACAAGCAACGCGATCCCGGACGCACGGGCGACGGACATCGCGGTCTGGAGGTTGTTGTTCACGAAGACCTGTTCGATCGCCGCCGCCTGCGGCTCGAATTCTTCCACGATCTCGCGCAGGTCACGGGCAAGCTCGACGAAGCGTTGACCAAGCGGATGCGCGGGGTCGGTGCGGATGACGCCAGCCGCAACCGCACGCTCAGTGCTCCCGGACGCTTCGATGATCCCGTATCCGGTGCGTGTGAGGCCCGGGTCGATACCCAATACGAACATATGTTCTCCATCGTAGCGGGTGTCGGCATCTGAACCCAAGGATGCCGTGCACACGCATTGCTGCTCGGCGATCGCAGGAACCACGACAGCTTCCTGGCTGTTCGATCCGCTACTCGAGGCTGGCGAGGACTTCGTCCGGGATGTCGAAGTTGGCATGGACGCTCTGGACGTCGTCGAGATCCTCGAGCGCATCGACAAGACGCAAGACCTTGGGGGCCGTCGTCTCATTCACCGGCACCGAGACCGAGGCGATCTGACTGACCTCACCCTGTTCGATCGTGACGCCCTCATCCTCGAGCGCAGAACGGACCGACGGGAGGTCTCCAGGCGAACAGGTGATCTCCCACTGATCGTCCGATTCCTCGACGTCATCGGCACCGCCGTCGAGTGCTGCCATCATCACGGTGTCCTCGTCGCCGGTGACCAACAGATATCCCTTCTGTTCGAACAGATAGGCCACCGAACCGGGTTCACCGAGGCTGCCACCGTTCTTCGTAAAGGTCGAACGGACCTCCGCGGCAGCCCGGTTGCGGTTGTCGGTGAGGATCTCGACGTAGAGGGCTACTCCCCCAGGCGCATACCCTTCGTACCAAATCTCCTCGTACTCAACCCCACCGTCGTCACCGGCTCCGCGTGCGATGGCTCGTTCGATGTTGTCCTTGGGTACAGACGAGTCCTTCGCCTTTTGAACTGCCGTGACGAGAGCGGGGTTTCCGTCCAGGTCCGATCCGCCAGCGCGAGCGGCAGCCTCGATCCCCTTGATGAGCTTCGCGAACAGCTTGCCCCGCTTGGCGTCTTGACGCCCCTTGCGGTGTTTGATGTTTGCCCACTTGGAATGTCCGGCCATCAGCGCTCCTCGGCGATCTCGATCAGCATGGTGTGAAGACGGTCGTCGTCCGTCAACTCAGGGTGAAATGATGTGGCAAGGATACGGTCCTGTCGGACGACAACGGGGTGCGCTCCTCCGCCGCCCGGGTCTTCGACCGTAGCGAGCGTCTCGACATCGGCTCCGACCTTCTCGATCCACGGGGCTCGGATGAAGACGGCACGCATCGGATCGTCGAGGCCGGACACATTCACGTCAACCTCGAACGAGTCAACCTGCCGGCCGAAAGCGTTCCGCTCGACGACGACGTCGAGCACCCCGAGTTGAGGCTGATCTGGACCGGTGGTGGCCGATGCAAGGAAGATCATGCCGGCGCAGGTCCCCAGGACGGGCATGCCGTCCGCGACGCGCTGCCGGATCGGGTTGATGAGGCCGTAGATCGTTGCCAGGCGACCGATCGTGGTCGACTCGCCGCCGGGAATGATCAGTGCCTCGACGGACGCAAGTTCCTCCGGCGTTCTGACTTCGACGCCGGTGTGCCCGAGACGGTCGACGACGATCAGATGCTCACGGAAGTCGCCCTGGAGGGCGAGCGCACCGATCCTCACGTCAGTCGCCCCGGTCTTGCATCCGGTCCTCGGTGGCCATGGTGTCGATGTTGATGCCGACCATCGCCTCACCGAGATTCTTGGAGACTTCAGCGATCTTGGCGGCGTCCTGGTAGAACGTCGTCGCTTCGACGATTGCGCGTGCTCGCACGTCGGGGTCATCCGACTTGAACACGCCTGAGCCGACGAAGATCCCGTCGCATCCGAGTTGCATCATCAACGCCGCATCGGACGGAGTAGCGATGCCACCGGCCGCGAAGTTGACGACCGGCAGTCTCCCGGTCTCGGCAACCTCTCGCACCAACTCGATCGGGGCCCGTAGATCTTTGGCCGCGTTCATGAGCTCGTCCGGGCCCAGGGTCGTGAGCCAGCGGATCTGACTGGTCATCAGCCGCATGTGACGGACGGCCTCGACGACGTTTCCGGTGCCGGGCTCTCCCTTGGTCCGAATCATCGCTGCGCCCTCGCCGATACGACGCAGAGCTTCCCCGAGATCTTTTGCTCCGTTGACGAATGGAACGGTGAACGCCCGCTTGTCGACGTGGTACTCATCAACCGGCGTGAGAACTTCCGACTCGTCGATGTAGTCGACACCGAGAGACTCGAGGACCCGTGCCTCGACGAAGTGCCCGATCCGCGCCTTCGCCATCACCGGAATGGAGACCGCGTTGACGATCTCCTCCACCTTGGCCGGATCGGCCATGCGGGCCACGCCACCGAGTGCCCGAATGTCGGCGGGGACACGCTCCAGGGCCATCACGGAGACGGCGCCGGCCTCTTCAGCGATCTTGGCCTGCTCGGCATTGACGACGTCCATGATGACGCCACCCTTGAGCATCTCGGCAAGCCCGCGTTTGACGCGATCCGTGCCGCGTTCCGATGTCGTGTCCACGGTGTTCTCCTCGGTCTTCGGTCCCTCAAGTGTACCGACGCACGACCCTGTAGAACCGGGGGCTCACCGACCGGTGTGCCGCTCGATCGCCTCTTCGTACGCGGAAACGAACTGGGCCGCGACGGTCGCCCCATCGAACTGCATGACCCGCTCGGCAGCATCCCGTCCGAGACGCTGCGCCGCGACCTGGTCGGTGAGAAGATCTGCGAGTTCGCGTGCCAAGCATTCGACATCTCCGGGGTCACAGAAGCGGGCGCTCGGTCCAGCGACATGCTCGAACGCCGGAATCGCTGAGGCAACGACCGCACACCCCGCGGCCATCGCCTCGGCAAGGGTGATCCCGAAACTCTCGCCTCCGAGATTCGGGGCGCAGAACACCGTTGCCGTCGACAGCGCCAACCGCTTTGCAGCGTCGTCGACCCAGCCGAGATATCCAACGCCGTCACCCGAATCGCCCCGATCGGCGCCCATCACCGTGAGGTGGGCATTCGGAACGGCTGCACGCACCGCGGGCCACGCTGCAAGGAGCACCGAGAGGCCCTTGCGTTCATCATCACGCCCGAGGAACGCCACGCTCATCGGATCCTTCGGCCTCTTCTCGTAGTCCGCAACGTCGATGCCGTTCGGCACAACGCGGTAGTTGACGATCCCTTCGATCGAACTGCCCGAGATCGGACTCGTCACCGTCACGACTGAGGCGTCGCGAAGCACGGCTCGCACTCCCGACCGCCCGTAGCGATAGAGGCGTCGTGCCCACACCGGCGGATCGGCATGAAAGGTCGCCACTTTGGCGGGACCCTTGAGCCGCATGGCCGCCGTCGACACGGCCGGCATCAGCGGTTCGTGAACGTGTAGCACGTCGACCTGGCCGAGCGCGGCCTTGAGCCTTCGCCCGACGCGAGGGTCGAGCCGGATCGGTGTTTGTGCCCGGTTCGCAGTGATCGTCGTCGTGGGCCCGAGGAGGATGGCACCGTCCGGGCCCTCAATCCCCGGTCCGACGATCACCGGATCGTGCCCCGCATCCGCAAGCCATCCCGCGAGGCGGATGACCTGATCCTGGACTCCTCCGGCTCGCCCGAGGTCGTATGGTGATACAAGCCCGATTCTCATTCCGATGCGTCCCGCAGCACCGCATCTGATGGCCAGTTCGGTTGGAAGAGGTGCCAGTCGGTGGGCTTCTTCCGAATGATGGTTTCGAACTCTCGTGCAAGTGCCTGGGTACCGAGCCGGATGCGTTCCGAACGTTCATCGGCGTCGGGGAGCGGCAGTTCGGGATGCACCTCGAAGCGGTACCCGGCTCCGTCGAAATAGCAGCCGACCGGGAACAGCGCCGATCCCGTCAACTCCACCAGCGAGAACGGCCCTGCCGGCATCGTCGTCACCTCACCGAAGAACTCGACCTCCACGCCGCGCCCGGTCACATCGCGATCGGCGACCAGAGCCACGACCTGCCCTCCCTTCAGGGCGGTAGCGAGTCCACCCATGACCGAGCCTCGGCCGTGGATGAGGATATCGATGCCGAACGCCGCACGGGTCCTGACGAACCAGTCGGTGATCCGAGCGTTCGGAAGATCCTCTGCCACCGACAGAACCCGAAGGTTCAACTCCTCCGCGACGGCTCCGGCCACCTCGTAGTTGCCCATGTGCGGTGACACCAAGACCACGCCGCGCCCGGTCTGTTGCGCGGCGTAGACGTCATCGAGTCCGGTGGTCGTTGCCTTGTCGAGCATCCACCGTCGACGCCGCGGACGGAACCAGAAGACCTCCGCCCAGTAGCGCCCGTACGAGGCGAACATCTCACGCGCGGCATTGGTGACCTGCTCATCGGTTGGATCAGTACCCAGGACCCGACGCATGTGCCGTCGGAGCAGTTCCATCCGTTTGCCTGCGACGAACGACAGGCCGAATCCGACGCCGCGCCCGGTGCTGCGCACGGCGCGCGCCGGGAGCAATCCGAAGAGCCCGGAGAGAGCCCGATACAGGAGGTAGCCGGGAAGACCCTTCACCCTGGCAGTTGCTGCAAGGTGCGGCGGGTGCGTTGCACCACCGTGAGACCGGTCAGCACGACGAAGATCCAGAGCATCGGCTCGAGAACGTCGAGTCCAAAGCCGGCGAGGATGACACCGATGAGGCAAAGCAGCATACGCTCCGCACGACCCATCCATCCACCGCGGCCCTCTGCCCCCCACGACTCGGCCTTGGCACGGACATACGGGATGAGGAGCGAAAAAGCCATCGCAACCAGGCAGAGCATCAACCCGACCGAGTCGTTCCTGAGATAGACCCCGAGACCGACCCACACGGCGACCTCGCCGAAACGATCGGACATCGTGTCGATGAACGCGCCCCGGTCGGAAGAGGTCCCCTTGTATCGGGCCAACGGACCATCGAGGGCATCAAGCAGCACACCAAACGCTGCCGTCAGGCCTCCCTGCCAGAGCATGCCGTTCGCGATGAGCGCCGCACCGACAACCGTGATCGCCAGACCGAGCACGGTGACCATCGTCGGTGTGACGCCGGTCTTGGCCAGTACGCGCGCGATCGGTCGGAGGATCGGGGCTGCCTTCTTGCGCGCTTTGAGGTCGATCATTCGGTGCCTTTCACCGCAGCGAAGGTAGCACAGCTCCTTCGACTGCCGTCTGCCGGTACAATGGTACGTCCCAAGCGACGTCCATGGCCACCCGGTGCCGCCGGCGAACAGAAGGAAGTGAAACAATGCCCGACCGCCACGCCCAACTGAGTTTCGACGGAGCCGAGTTCGAACTCCCCGTCGTAGAGCCGACCATCGGCAACCCGGGCGTGAACATCGCGACGTTCCGCAATACGAGCGGTGCGGTCACGTTCGACCCCGGCTTCGCCAACACCGCGGGGGCCCGTTCATCCATCACCTACATCGATGGAAGCAACGGGGTGCTCCAGCACCGCGGGTACTCGATCGAGGATCTCGCGGCGAATGCGACGTTCCTCGAAGTGGCGTACCTCCTGCTCTTCAAGAAGCTCCCGACCAGGACTGAACTGGATACTTGGGAGGACTCGGTCCGCCATCACACGCTGCTCAACGAAGAGATGAAGCGGTTCTTCGACGCCTTCCCGAAGAGCGCTCACCCGATGGCGATCCTGTCATCGGCCACGAACGCGATCTCGACGTTCTACGAGGAATTCTATGACCCCACCGACGAGGACATGTTCCATGAGAGCGCCCTCCGGTTGATAGCGAAGATGCCGACGATCGCGGCATGGGCCTACAAGAAGTCGACCGGGATGCCCTACTGCTATCCGCGCAACGATCTCGACTACGTCGAGAACTTCATTCACATGATGTTCCACCTCCCGGTTCAGCAGGAAGAGATCGATCCGGTCCTCGCGAAGGCACTCAACGTCCTCCTCATCCTCCATGCCGACCACGAACAGAACTGCTCGACCGCGACCGTTCGCGGCGTCGGATCGAGCCAGGCGAATCTCTTCGCCTCGGTCTCTGCCGGGATCGATGCACTCTGGGGCCCGCTCCATGGTGGGGCGAACCAGCGAGTGATCGAGATGCTGCGGTCGATCGTCGATGACCCGAACGCTTCGGCGAAATCCATGATCGAGCGAGCGAAGGATCCCAACGACCCGTTCCGCCTCATGGGATTCGGACACCGGGTCTACAAGAACTACGACCCGCGCGCACGCGTCCTTCGCAGCTACGCCGATGAGGTCCTCGGGAAGATGGGCATCACCGATCCACTGCTCGATGTCGCGAAGGAACTCGAGCAGGCAGCCTTGGAGGACGACTACTTCGCCGAGCGCAAGCTCTATCCAAACGTCGACTTCTACTCGGGCCTCATCTTCCGAGCCCTCAAGTTCCCGACCCGGATGTTCACGGTGCTGTTTGCGATCGGGCGTGTGCCCGGGTGGATGGCGCAGTGGAAGGAGATGACGGAAGATCCCGAGACCCGCATCATGCGCCCCCGGCAGATCTACATCGGCGAGATCGACAAGCCGTACCTCCCGATCTCGGAGCGCTAGGCAGGTCAGTCCCGGGGCTTCCTGCTATTCGGTGTTGGTGATCTGCTCGGGTTCCGGCACCGGTTCGCTGTAGTGATCGACGACGGTCCCGTCGATTCCGTCGATTCGCACAAGGCCGCGTTCTGAGGGCGGTTCGTCCGCGCTGAACACAAGAACGTTCCACACGGGCCTCGCTCGCCACCCCGTGAACCCGAGCGACGCCGACGCATGGCCAACGGCGAACGCGACGGTGCGGTTCGCGATCTCGAGCGCTTCACCTTCTCGGACCTCGAGGTTCCAGCCCGCGATCAAGTGGTAGCCACCGACGATGACAAGGACGGCCACAGCAGTCCACAGCATTGTGACCGGTAGCGCGCCGAGTGCGATCAAGACGGCAACGGCGGCGGCTCCGACGAGGTAGGCGAACGCCGCGCGCCGCCTGCGGTTCGTGTTTGGGACGTGATACTCGTCGACGACGTTCGAGTCGAGATCCTCGGGGACGGCAGCCGTTGCCGCGACCTCGGCCGGGATCTCGATCGAACGACGGTCTTGGCTCACGCGGGAGTCTCTCCAAGGGCCCTCTCGACCAGTTCGGGATCGAGTGTCGCTTCACCGCGGTTGCGGTGCCAGCGATCCCACACCACGAGCATCGACGGCAACACCAGCATCGCTGCGAGCAGCGACAGCAGGATCGTGTACGCCGTGACGAGTCCGAACTGACGGAACGGGATCGTCGTCGACGTCATCAGGATGCCGAAGCCGAAGATCGTGGTCATCGCAGATCCCGCAAGGGCACCGCCCGTGTGGGTCAGCGTCGATTCGATCGCATCGTTCTCGTTGTCGTTGCGGATGCGGTCTTCCTCGTAGCGATGCGTCACGTGGACCATGTACGGGATACCGATGCCGACAGCGAGCGCAGCAACGGTTGCCGTGATCGGTCCAAACGGAATCCCGGCTGCCCACATGATCCCGAAGGACAGCAGGACCACGAGCACCACCGGCAGCGTGGTGATCGCACCGAGCATCGGTCGACGAACCTCGTACCAGTAGTAGCCGACCAGCAGGATCAGCACCGCGATCAGCGTGTACATCAGCGACGAGAGCTGCGACGTCTGGAGCGTGTTGATGATGACTTCCGAGATGATCGCCGTCGATGTGACGACCGTGCTCACTCCTGCCGCTTCCATGGGGGCGAACGCAACCTCCATGTCGTCCTGGAGTTGTCCTGCAGCCGCTTCTCCGGCCTGGGTCTGGACGACGAACAGGGCCGATGAATAGTCACCGGCGTCGTCAACGTGGATCACGGCAGCGGCCGCCGTTGGATCGGCGGCGAACACCGCCCCGTAGAGGGCTTCCACGTCTGTCGACTCGGACACCTTCAAGCTCGTTGCGGTCATCCCGGCCGCTCCGGCCGCCTGGGCAACCGCGGGATTGAACGTGGGCGACTCTGGGTCTGCCAACTGGAGGACCAACGCCACCGGTGATTCAGCAGCGGGGAACGCCCCGTACTGCACGACGTTCTCGACCGACGTGAGGTTCGTGGTCGAATCCACCATGCCGTTGAACCCGGCCGGTGTCGCGACGCCGCCTTCGAGCAGCACCTGGGTCTCTTCGCCGAAGCCGCCGCCGTACTCGTCGAGCAGCGTCTCGAACGTCACGCGGTACGGAGAGGTGACCGGCACGAAGTCGATGAAGCTGAAGCTCGCCTCGAGCCGGCTCGTACCGACGGCACCGAGGACGCCGAGCACGAGTGCCACGATGAGCGTTGGAATGGCCGCATGCTTCGCCAACCAGGACGTCTTGCCTGCGAGGCGTGGCAGCAAACGGGCGTCCCCGCCCCTGAGTGCGTCGCGATCCAATGTCCCTCTCCGCTCGCCCCTCGTGTCGAGCAGCAGTCGGACGGCCGGGACGAACGTGAGCATGATGAAGAACGATGCGGTGATTCCGATCGCGGCCAGCACACCGAACTCGCGAAGGGCCGGAATGTCGTTGAGCAAGTTGGTGAGGAACCCGATTGCCGTCGTGATCGTGGCAAGAACGAGTGCGACACCCACCGTCCTGATGGCGACGGTGACGGCCGTCGGGACGGGATCACCCCCCGACACATCCTCGCGGTAGCGCGACGTCACATGGATCGAGTAGTCGACACCAAGCCCGATCAACAGGATCGGGAGAATCTGGCTCATCGGGCCGGCTTCCCCGTAGATCAGGTAGCCGAATCCGTTCATGATCGAGACGGCGAACCCGATTCCGGCCATGGTGATCAACGTGTCGGCGACGGTTCTGCGCAGACGGCCCGTCGAGAACGACCAGACGGCGAACACGAGAGCGAACACCGAGAGCGCACCGATCAGGAGCGTCCCGGTTGCCCAATCTGCGGCACTCGCCGGGAAGATATCGGGATATGCCTTCGCGAGACCCGGGAGCACCAGCATGACGATCGCCCCGAGCATGGCTGCGATGCCGACTCCCGCAATGATCTTGTTCTTCTTCTTCTTGGGAAGGACGAGGAACACGGTGGTGAGGACCAACAGGATGATGAAGCCGGCGCTGGCGAACAGACGGCCGATCTCGCTCTGGAACTCGTCGGTCCCACCGAAGATGATCTCCAATGAGAAGGCCTCAGCGGTGTAGCCGGCCGGTAGCTCCAGAGCGCCGATCGCCTCGGCCGTGTCGATCGACGCATCGATGTATGCCTGGTCTTCGAAATCGGCGACCGAGAAGGAGAGCACCAGGCCACTTGGGGAGGAGACGCTCGCCCTATCAGCGGTTGATGGCAGGAGTGCGTCGACGAAGCCCTGCTGCTCGATCGGCGCCTGCTCGTACGCCATCGCGTAGAGCCCCTTCACCTCTTCGTCGGTCGTCGGTGCGGGAGCGCCGAGGGCGATCGCCTGCTCGACCGGGCTCAGGTAGGTGACGACGGGCGGTTGCTCAGGGGACATCACGAGGTAGGAGGCCATGGGTCCCGAGACGATGGCTTCTCGTACGGCAGCCGTTGTGGCAAGACCCTCGAGCGTGATGACGTCTCCGCCGTCGGACCCGATGATGACCTGCATCACGCTCTGGGTCGTCTCAGCCCCGAACCGATCCGTGATCGTTTCGGAGGCCGCGAGCTCCGGAGCATCCGGAGCGAAACTCTCGTTCATGTCTTCCGAAGGCGTGAATTGACCGGAGAAGGCCCCGAGAATCAGGGACACCGCGATCGTGATGATGATGACCGCCCACGGCGCGCGACGAACAATCCAAGCGAGAGCATTCACGAAACTGGTCACAGTCACATTCCCTTTGGTAGAAGACCGGCGACCGGAACAGTCACCGAGCGATCAGATTTAGCGCGGCGGAGCGCAGCGTTCGACGAGATCCGCGACAACGTCGTCGAGCGGCAGCCCTCGCTGCTCCCCGGTATCTTCGCGGAGTCGAAGCCCTACCGTGCCTTCTTCGATGTCCTTGTCACCGACAACGAGGACTGCCGGCACCCTCTGGGTGATGGCCCGTCGGATCTTCTCCCCAACGGTCTCGTCGGCTGCGTCGACATCGACCCGAATCCCATGCTCCTTGAGCGCGTCGGCGACTTCGAAGGCGTAGTCCGCATGCCGATCCGCCACAGGGATGACTGCAGCCTGCACCGGCGAGAGCCACGCAGGGAAGGCACCGGCGTAGTGCTCCACGAGCACGCCAATGAATCGCTCGACCGATCCGAGCAGAGCTCGGTGGATCATCACCGGCCGCTCCCGCACGTTTCCGGACGAGGCGAAGGTGAGGTTGAAGTTCTCTGGTTGGGCGAAGTCCAACTGGAGGGTGGACAGCTGCCACCGTCGACCGATTGCGTCCTTGACATGGATGTCGATCTTCGGCCCGTAGAACGAACCCTCGCCGTGAGCGATCTGATAGGGCAGGCCCGTGGTCTCGAGCGCCTTGGCAAGCGAGGACTCTGCCAGTTCCCACAGTTCGTCGGAGCCGATCGACTTCTCGGGATCCCTCGTGGACAGGTCGGCTTCGAATTCGTCGAACCCGAAGTCGCGCAGCACCATGAGGACGAAATCTAGGAGGCTCTGGAGTTCCTCCCCCATCTGCCCGACGGTGGTGAAGATGTGGCTGTCGTCCTGGGTGAATCCCCGTGCGCGCAGGAGTCCGTGCACAACGCCCGACCGTTCGTAGCGGTAGACGGTTCCGAGTTCGAACAGGCGCAACGGCAGTTCCCGGTAGCTCCGGCTCCTCGACTTGTAGATGAGGATGTGGAACGGACAGTTCATCGGCTTGACGTAGTACTGCTGACCTCCGTCGAGTTCCATCGGCGGGTACATGCCCTCGGCGTAGAACTGCAGGTGGCCGCTGGTCTTCCAGAGATCCGCTTTCGCTACGTGCGGCGAGACCACGTACTCGTATCCATGCGCGAGGTGGGTCCTGCGGCTGTAGTCCTCGACTTCCTTGCGGAGCAGGCCGCCTTTCGGATGCCATACGGCGAGTCCGCTCCCGAGATCCGACGGGAACGAGTAGAGATCGAGTTCGACACCGAGGCGGCGATGGTCGCGTTTTTCTGCCTCTTCGAGGCGGTTGAGGTACTTCCGGAGGGTCTTGCGATCCTCCCAGGCGGTTCCGTAGATTCGCTGAAGCTGCGGGTTCTTCTCGTCGCCGCGCCAATAGGCCCCGGAGGTCCGCATCAGCTTGACCGCCTTGAGCCGCCCGGTGGACGTGACGTGCGGTCCGCGACAAAGGTCGACGAAGTCATCGTTCCGGTAGATCGAGACCTCGCTCGCCCCGGCACCTTCGGCTTCGTCGACGCCTCGGATGATCTCGGACTTGAATGGCTGGTCCGCGAACATCTCGAGGGCGTCCTCGATCGAGAGGTACTCCCGTTCGAAGCTCTGGTTGATCTCGATGATCTCGGCCATGCGCGCCTCGATCTGCTCCAGATCCTCGGGAGTGAAAGGCCGACCGATATCGAAGTCGTAGTAGAAGCCGTCCGTGATCGGTGGACCGATCGCGAACGTGGCTCCCGGGTAGAGGTCGAGCACGGCCTGCGCCATGACATGCGCTGCCGAATGGCGGAGGACGGCGCGGCCCTCTTCCGTGTTCTCCGTGATCACCGAGAACGACCCGTCCTGGTCGATCGGCCGACCGAGATCGAGCGTCTCGCCGTTGACCGACACTGCGACCGCTGCGCGAGCCAGGCCGGCGCCGATCGAATGGGCGACGTCGTACCCCGTTGTGCCGTCCTCGTAGGACCGCTCGGAGCCGTCGGGCAGGGTGAGTTGGATAGGCATGGTGAACGCTCGCTGGAATCGGGAGAGGCAAGGCTACCGCCTTCGCACGACGATGCAGACCGTGACACAATGGGTCGAGCAGGAATGGAGGAATCATCGACGCCTATCGAATCGCCGAACGCATCGCCGCTGGAGACCACTTCCAGGATCTCACTCGACCGACCAAGTCACTCGCGACGAACCACCTGTTTCGCATTTGGCGCGACAACGGGAGCGTGCTCCTCAAGGTGTACGGGACGCCGGCGCGCGAGCGCCGCGAGACCCATGCGCTCGAAGCGTTGAGTGGCCGTCCCGGCATCCCCGTCAAGATCGACGGCGTCGGGACGGAGGACGAGTCCTGGTCGCTCTTCAAGGATCCGGGACAATGGAGCCTTGCCTCGCTGCCCGGCGGCTCGGACGCGGCCAAGCGTGCAGGGGCGATTCTCCAGATGCTGCACGCATCGGACCCGAGCAACATCTCGAATCTGTCGCGCGGTATGGACGCTGAGTGGGTGGACGTGGATCATGCATCGACCATGCGACGGCTCGCTCGCTACCGCGGCCGGGTCGGCATCGACGCCGAGCTGTACGCGGACGTCGCAGCCGTGCCGCCGCCCGCAGCATCGGGTCCGCTGCCCGCCCACACGGATCCGACACCGGAGCACTTTGTCGTCGACGATGATGGTGAAATGACGCTGATCGACTGGGAATGGGCCACGCTCGCTCCGCCGGAGTGGGACCTATCGAAAGCGACGTGGCTGCTTGGTTCCCAGGCCGGGCCGCTCGCAGCTGAGGCCCTGCAACAGGGGTACGGGCGGATGTTGGGCCCGATCCAGCTGAATCGGTGGATCGTCTACCACGCTGCGATGCGTCTTGTGTACGAGGCCGAGCAGCGGATGTCCGACCACGGCGCCGACGCCTACGCGCAGACGGTCGCCGATCTCCGGCAGGCAGCGGAGATCGCCAACCCCTAGGAACGTTGCTGCGCCCGCGTTTCGCCTGAAATACCGGGAGATTTCGCGCTCTGGTCATAACATCGAGTCGTCGTACGAGCCAGGAGACTCAGATGTTTGAGATTGCGATTGCGTCGGTGTTCATTGCTGTTGCGTTCGTCGCTATCGGGACATCGTCCCGCACGTCAACGGCGACACCGGTCATGGAAGTCCAACCCTTCTTCAGTAGGGAAGAAGCGGTTGCGGATCTTCCATGCCCGTGGTGCCTCGCCCAGACCCGTGAGGACGACTCGGGTTGTTCCGCATGCGGGCAACCGTTCGGATAGCGTCGACGGAGACCACTATCCGGTAGCGGGCGTCATCTCGCGATTCCGGAAGTCCTCCGCAAGCCCGAGCTTGCGGTAAATGCGGATTGCGCCGTGGTTGGTGCTGTCCACCCATACCGATGCGGTCGTGGCACCACGGCGTGCCAGCCACTCGAACCCGGCACTCGCAAGCATCGCGCCGTAGCCCGAACCTTCAGAGTTTGGGTCGACGGCGAGCAGATAGATCTCGCCGACGCCGCTCCCCTCCGCCTTCGTGACACAGAATCCAACGATGCCGCCCTCGCACCGAGCCACCGCGACGCCGTCGGGGTCAAACCACCTGGATCTGGACAGCACATCGAATGACTCGGACGTCATGGCTGCCTGCTCAGGATGATCGGCGAACGCCCGGTTATTGATCGCAACAATCGCACCGACATCCGCTTCCGCCATCGGCACAACCGAGACCCCGGATGAGGGAACCCGGACGACATCCGCCATCGGAGCGGACATGCGCAGGACGCTCCTGCCCCCAACGTACCCGAGTCGGTTCGCTGCCTCGATCTGCCGGCTGCGGAACGCCCACAGGGTGTGATGGTCGCCGTCGGGCACAAGCGCCGCCGCGTTCCTGATCGCCTCCTCC
>Ga0316189_10003369_pt1 | contig 15528 bp, 16 predicted proteins | sample LowCovwburrow_MG_FD_204930 | JGI IMG/M metagenome (GOLD analysis project Ga0316189, IMG submission 204930) | Coastal sediment microbial communities from Maine, United States - Lowes Cove worm burrow | ecosystem: Environmental > Aquatic > Marine > Coastal > Sediment | place: USA: Maine... | reverse complement strand
GCCGCAAGAACGGCTATGTTGCGCCCCAGGTACTCATGCAACGCGTGCCCGCGCAGCTGCAAAAGCAACTCGTCGATGAGCCGGCCTCGAGCCCGTTCTACGACATCTTCGAGGACATGCCGGACACAATCCCGGAAGAGCAACAGGAGCGGCTGCGAGCCGCGGCACTCGAGACCATTGAAGACACGGTCCTGCCCGCATACAAGCGCTTGTCGGGCTATTTCAATGACACCTACCTGGGTGCCACACGCGACAGCATTGGTTTGTCAGAGCTGCCGAACGGCAGCGCCTGGTACGAGCAGCGCGCGCGACACTACACAACCACGCAAATGTCTCCGGACGAGATTCATCGCCTGGGCCTCGACGAAGTCAAACGCATCCACGACGAAATGATGGAGGTCATAGCAGAGGTCGGTTTCGACGGCAGCTTCAAGGAGTTTCTCGAGTATCTGAGAACCGATCCGCAATTCTACTATGACAACCCCGACGATCTTTACGAAGCCTACCTGGCAACCAGCAAACGCATTGATCCGGAACTGGTGAAGTTGTTCGGCAAGTTGCCGCGCATGCCGTACGGCGTAAAACCGATCCCTGACTCAATCGCACCGGACACCACGACGGCGTACTACTCGCGTCCGGCCGCGGATGGCAGCCGGGCTGGCATCTACTGGGTCAACCTTTACAGGCCCGAAGTCCGACCGAAATACGAAATTGAAGTACTTAGCGTGCACGAAGCGATGCCGGGTCATCACCTGCAGATCGCCCTGCAACAGGAACTCGGAGACATGCCGAACTTCCGCCGCTTCATGGGTTTTACCGCGTTCGTGGAAGGCTGGGGGCTATACAGTGAAGACCTCGGTTACGATCTTGGCCTGTACAAGGATCCGTACTCGAGGTTCGGTGCACTCACCTACGAAATGTGGCGCGCAGTGCGCCTGGTCGTGGATACCGGCATGCATTACAAGGGCTGGACGCGGCAGCAGGCAATCGACTTTTTCATGGAAAACGCCGCCAAGGCCGAACATGACATCGTCAACGAGATCGATCGCTACATTGCGTGGCCGGGACAGGCGCTGGCATACAAGGTGGGACAACTGAAAATACGCTCGTTGCGCGCCGATGCCGAACGCCGCCTTGGCGACAACTTCGATGTGCGCGCATTCCACGACCACCTGCTCGGCGCCGGAGCCTTGCCGCTCGATATCCTGCAGCAACGCATGGACACCTGGGTGGCTAGCCAACTATAGGAGCGACGGCCCTGTCGGCCGAGGAACTGCTCAGGCTCGTCACTGCTGTTAGTGACCAAATTCCTTGCGCGCGATTGCCGTGCGTTCGGCAGGGCCAAGGCTCGGGTCGTGAATCTCATCAATGCGCTCAACCCGCGTTGCAAGTCCGCTCTGGTTGGCAATCTGGATGGCGAGCCCCGGTCGCGCATTCATTTCCAGTATCAGCGGACCAAGTTCACGGTCGATGACGATGTCGACGCCGAGGTAGCCGAGGCCCGTCACCTCGTAACCCCGTGCAGACTGCTCAAGGATAAAATCCCACTGCGGAATCTCAAGGCCCGTGATCAGTGCTCCGGTATCCGGATGATCTTCGACGATATGGCTATCAAGCACACCGCTTAGTGTGACGCCGGTACCGAGGTCAATGCCGGCGCCGACAGCGCCCTGATGCAGGTTCGCCTTGCCATCAGATGCCCTGGTCGGCAAGCGCACCATGGCCATAGCGGGATAACCGCGATAAACAATCACCCTGACATCGGGTACGCCCTGATAACTTACCTCTGAGAACACCGGATCAAACTGCACGCAGTACTCGATGAGCGCCTTGTCGAGATTGCCACTCAGGCTGTACTGCCCGCCAACGATGTTCGAGATGTGGTAGCGGATTTCGTCTTCAGAGACGAGCACCCCGCTCGCCAGTCGAAAGGTGTCCCGCTTGCGCGAGCTGCGACCGGTCACAACAACGATGCCGTCACCGCCGCTACCTTGTGCGGGCTTGACGACAAAACTGTCGTAGTCGGCAACGATATCGCCGAAGCGTTTCACATCGCCCTGATTGTCGATAATGCCGTAAAGATCGGGGACGGCCATGCCTGCGGCGAGCGCGATCTTCTTGGTAAGTGCCTTGTCGTCGACCAGCGGATACAGCCGGCGCGGGTTGTAACGCATGATGTAGTCAGCGTTACGCTCGTTCATCCCGAGAATGCCGGCTTTACGCAGTTGCTTCGCGACTCCGAACATTATTTCTGCGCCAGTTCCTTGAAACGACTGAGCTCGAACAGTCTGTAGCCGGTGTAGCGGCCGGCCAGCAATGTGATCGCGAGAATAACCAGCAGCAATTCCGGGAACGTAAAGATGAGATGTTCCAGCCAGCGTTGACCCATAGCAATAAACGCAAACACGGCGATCGCAAGACTGCCAAAGCCGGCATGCATTGCGTCTACTGCGCCACGCTCCTCCCAGATCACGGACATACGTTCAATGGTCATCGCGATAATGACCATCGGGAACAGCGCGACCGACAAACCGGTCTCCATACCCAGTTGATGCGATACCAGGCTGATCAACAGCATCAGCAATACAACCACAATAAGTACCGCGCTAAGGCGTGGCACCAGCAACAGGCGCAGCCGCTCCAGCAGGAAGCGAATGCTCAGTCCGAGCGTCACCAGTAACGTAAATAGAACGACGCCCCAAAGCAGCTTGGTCTCACGAAATGCCAGCGCAATCAGCACTGGCATAAAGGTACCGAAAGCATGCACACCCACAAAATTGCGCATCAGCACCATAACCAGCGCGCCGATCGGAATCATCAATAATACGCCGTACACAGCCTGCGTCTGGATCGGCAGGCTGTACAGGGAGAAGTCGACCAGGTTGGAGTCTTGCTGTCGCGCCTGCCGCTCGGCAATCGCGACAGCATCCAGATGGTATTCCTGAACCGCAAAGTGGAATTCCACATTGCTGCCGCCCTCTACGGATACCAGCGGCTCGCTGCCGCGCCACCAGATCAGGAACTTGTCCGGGATATTTTCTTCTCCCGTCGCCGGATTGAAATAACGCCAGCGATCGCCATCGTGTACTTCGAGCCACGGAACAACCTGCGCACTCCTCTGCCTGCCTTCCAGCCTGAAGCCACGAATCATGCGCGCTGGAATTCGCGCAGCCGCGAGCATCGTCGTAACGGTCTGTACGAAATCAGACGGGCTCTCGACCTCCGACATCAGCAGTTCCACATTGGGCCCCGGCGACGGGTCGTTCATGTAATGCAACAGCTCGGTAGTGAACGACGCCGTGTCGGCAGAGTGCTCGCGCACATCTGAAACGACGACATCAACCGCTGTCTTCAGCGGTTCTTCAATAACGGGTGGCGGCGGGAACGGTGGTGTCGTGTCCGACAACTCCGCCGTGTCGTCTTCATAGACGGAGATGCGATAGTAGATTGTCTGCGGGCCGTCGGCGCGCCTGATAGCCCATTGTGCTTCGCGGCCTCCGCTCGGGTAGTTAAGACTGAATCCGTAGCCGCGCGAAACCGAATTCTCGTTGTGTGTTCTGAATCCCGGTGTCAGGGTCGGGATGTTGAGCTTGACCTTGATTGAGCCCGGCCCACTGTCGAACTTGATGGCCGATTCGATCGTCCACACCTGGGTCTCTTCGTCTTCCACGATCGGGAAGCCCAGCACCCGCCACTTGTAGGCAAATATCGATAAGCCTATTACGGTCAGAATCGCTGCAAGCACGTATACGTAGCGTTGCTTCATAGCCCCCTCAATTCTTCTTCTTATGGTTCTTCTAACGGACGCCTAGTGCGACTCTTACAGCCCGCTCTCTGACAGGCCCACTACGATTAAACAGTCGCATTCCTGTGCTCCTTACCTCGCCGAGCACCCACGAGTCTGTCCTAAACAACTGATTGAGACCAGTCATTAGATGCAACATCGTAGCATTTGCGCCCTTGCGTTCGCGCTCGTAGCGCCGCAGCACTGGCCGGTCGCCAGGGTGCAAACCCCGGCTTACGGCATCGGCGACGATCTCTGCGAGGCAGGCGGCGTCCTGCAAGCCGAGATTTGCGCCCTGTCCCGCCAGCGGGTGCACAGCGTGCGCCGCATCGCCAATCAGGGCAATACCTGGCTGTACATAATGCTTCGCATGACGCGCACACAAGGGAAACGACCCTCTCGGTCCTGCCACCGTCAGCTCGCCAAGAACCTCATCCGAGGCATCTGTAAGCATGTCGCCAAGAACGCTGTCGTCCGCCGCGCACGCAGCGGCTGCGGTCTCCGGCGTCGTCGACCAGACCACGGATACCCTGCCATCAGCAAGCGGCAGCATGCCAAGCGGCCCGCTGCGCAAAAATCTCTGCCAGGCCGTGTCCCTGTGCGGCAGCTCCGGCATAAGGTGCGTCACGAATGCATGCTGCTCGTAAGGCCAATCCTCGGTTTCGATACCCGCACATTTGCGAATAAACGACCTCGCGCCATCCGCAGCAATAACAAGATCGGCCATGAGTTGCTGCTCATCGAGGGCCAGGCAGAACTGCCTGCCATCACGCATGAGCGAGCGAATCGGTGTATCGAAACTCAAGCTAACGTCGCTTTCGTCGAGCACCTGCAAAAGCGAATGCTGCAGCAACACGTTTTCAACAATGAAGCCGAGCTGCGGCACGGCGAATTCTGCGGCATCGAAGCGCAGCGCGGACGCACTGTCTTCATAGTCGTTCTCGTCCCAGACGCGCATGTGCTGGTAGGCCGAGCAGCGTGCATCCAGCACGTGTTGCCAGGCGCCAGCCGCTGCCAGCAATTCTGCCGAGCCCGTAGCGACAGCAGAAACGCGCAAAGACACATCATCTTTTGTTGCAAAGCGGGGCCTTGCGCCGGCGTCGACCAGCGTTATATTCAGTCGTGCCGCAACGGGCGACTGCGCCAACAGTGCCGCAACCGTCAGGCCCGCAATGCCGCCGCCGACAATGACTATGTCAAAATTTTTCTTCACTTGATCGGCACGCCGCGCGACAGTCTCGGCAGCCGCCCAGCGAGGCCCATGGTGTGCTTGGCAAACAATGACCGAACTCCGGGAATAAAATCGAAGCCGAGCATTCCCGCGTTACGCAATATCTTCAGCGGCGCTCGTTCGGCACCAAACAGTTTCACCAGGCTGTCAGTAAAGCTCACCAGCTTGCGCTGATCGCCGCGCCGCCATTCGGCGTAGTACTGCAGCATGTCCTGGTTGATGCCGTGGTCGGCGAGGCAGTCGCATAATGCGGCAACATCACGCATTCCAAGGTTGAAGCCCTGCGCCGAAACCGGGTGCAGCCCGTGTGCTGAATTGCCGATCAAAACCGAGCGCGTCGCTGTCAAACGCGCCGCCTTGCTCAATACCAGTGGATACGCAGCACGTTTGCCGACGTTCGATAGTTCGCCCTGCCTGTTACCGAATGCGGCTTGCAGTTCGCGAAGAAAGTCATCGTCTTCAAGCGCCAGTACCCGATCAGCGTCGTCCTCGGCAATGGTCCATATAAAAGCTGCCCTGCCCTCGTTGACTGGCAGAAGCGCGAGCGGCCCCTGGCTCGTAAAGCGTTCGTAGGCGCGATTGTCCATCGGTTTTTCAGTCAGCAGGTTGCCGATCACCGCACGCTGCCCGTACTCGGATTTGCTGGCCGAGATACCCATCATTTCACGGATGCTGGAATTCGCCCCGTCGGCTGCAACCAGGAGATCACAATGCAGCGAAAATTCTTCTCCATCCCGGGCGACTCGTGCCGTCGCCTTGTCGTCGCCCAGGTCTATACCTGTAATGCGCGCCGGACAGATGACATCGACGCCCGCTGCGTCTGTGAGTGCCTGTTGCAGAACGCCGCCAAGTACACGGTTGATGACGACATAGCCCAATGCCTCGACGCCCTGCTCGGCCGCATCAATATGAGAAAAGCCGAAACGGCCCTGGTCCGAGACGTGAATACTGGTGATCGGCGTCGACGCGGCGACGATGTCATCCCAAAGCCCCATCGCCTCGAACATGCGCTGGGTGCTGCGCGACAGCGCCGTTGATCGTTCGTCGAAACTCGGTTGCTGTGACGAGCCCCTTGCAACTGCCTCGACTACGGCCACTTTCAGTCCCAGTGGCGCAGACGCCAGCGCAAGACTGGTGCCGATCATGCCGCCACCGGCGATGACGATGTCATAATGTTTGCTGGCGCTTCCCATCAGCTTTGCATCAGTGCCTCGATATCGTCCGGGTCTTTTTCAAGTGCCTTGCTCAAAACGTCGGGGCCCTTGCGCGTCACCGCGACGTCGTCCTCTATGCGCACGCCGATGTTGCGCCAGCGGGCAGGCACCTTGCGGCTGTTACCGATATAGATGCCGGGCTCGACCGTCGTTACCATGCCCGCTTCGAGCATGCGCCACTCGTCGCTTACTTTGTAGTCGCCAACATCGTGGACGTCCATACCCAGCCAGTGCCCGGTGCGATGCATGAAGAACTGTCGGTAGGCCTGCTCCTTGATCAGCGTCGGCAGCCTGCCATCGAGCAACCCCAGCTTCTTCAGCCCACGAGTGATGACTTTGACACAGGCATCATGCGGGTCGTTCCAGTGGTTTCCGACGCGAGTCAGATCAATCGCGGCCAGCTGGGCCTCCAGCACGATCTCGTAAACAGCGCGCTGCTCGGGCGTAAATTTGCCATTGACCGGATACGTGCGCGTGATGTCCGAGGCGTAGTAGTCGAGTTCGCAACCGGCGTCAATCAGCAACAGGTCGCCGTCGCAGAGCTCAGCGTTGTTCTCTACGTAGTGAAGAGTGCAGGCATTGGCACCGCCGCCAACAATCGGGCTATAAGATACCCGCGCATTATTGCGTCGGAACTCATGCAGGAACTCGGCCTCGACCTCGTATTCGAACAAGCCGGGACGCGTCATTTTCATGGCGCGCCTGTGCGCCTGGGCCGCGACCTTTGCAGAGCGGCGCATCGCGGTAATTTCCGCTCGACTCTTATAAAGGCGCATATCGTGCAGCAGGTGATCCAGTGCGACGAACTCGTGCGGTGTATGCACGCCTTTGCTCAATCCAGAGCGCAGGGAATTGACCCAGTCCGCGATGCGCTGGTCAAAATCGGAGTACATACCCATCGTGTAATAGACGCGGTTACAGGACTCCATCAGGCCCGGCAATATGTCGTCGATGTCGTCGATGGGAAAAGCGTCATCTGCGCCGAAGTTCTGGATGACACCGTCCTGCCCCGCGCGCTTGCCGTCCCACATCTCCCGCTCAGGATTTCTCTCGCGGCAGAAAACGACAAACTCACCTTTGTCGCGACCGGGAATCAGCACGGCCACCGAGTCAGGCTCGGCGAAACCGGTCAGATAGTAGAAATCACTGTCCTGACGATAGTTGTATTCGGTATCCCGACTGCGGGTGCGGATCGGCGCCGAGGGTAGAATTACGATGCCGTCGTCGCCGACCATCCGCATCAGTTGCTTGCGACGACGCGCAAATTCAGTGCTTTTCATCAGGGCTTTGCTCTCAGTGCAGGGTTTCGGGTTTGGGGTCACTCGCGTCTTTATCGGCAGGATCCCGCAGGTCGGCGAGCTCCTCGTAGGCCAACTGCGCCGCAACCCGCACGTATTCTACAAGTTCTATCCAGGCTTCTTCGAAAGCTTCAGGGTCTTCATCCGCATCCGCGGATGCTCGTGTGATATGCAACATGTCCTTGATGATATCTGCCATCGGATCAGCCGCAAGGCGCTGCTTCAGCTCATCGCCATGCTGCGCCGAAACGAGCCCATGCAGAAAGCCTTCGCACCAATGTGCCAGTGCGGTCGCGCGAATGTCCTCAGCGGCATCGTCGTCGGGCAACAGGGGCGCAAATTCCGAGAGTCGTTCCGAGAGCTGCCGGTAGCTGAGTTCGAAACAGGCACTCAGCAATTTCGCGCATTCCAGCCTTGAGGCGTCATTCTCCGCAACACCGTCGAGAACCAGTGCAAGCCATTCCGGCCCGCATGCTTGCCCCGCAACGGCCAGCCGGCCGCTAAGGAGACCGTGGCTTTGCGCGGCGCTCCAGTTCGCTGCGCACCGGCGCAGCGCCTCTTCCAGGCTATCGTGATCTAGTTGTTGTGACATTGGCGTATGATCCCATACCCTGTAGATTGATTCTCCCCGTATGCGTGACTATATTGCTCCTATGACCGATAACATGAATTCAGTTTTCGAGCACGAATTGAAACGACTCGAGAAGCGCGTTGACGCACTGGTGCGGGTTTGTGACCAGCTGCAGGACGAAAACAAGTCCCTCAAGCAACGCCAGGACATCCTCACCTCGGAACGCGCCAATCTGCTACAGAAGAACGAGCAGGTCCGTGCCCGCGTTGAAGCGATGATTGGAAGACTCAAAGCGATGGAACAAGGTTCCTGAGCTGACTTTTTAGATGGAGAGAACAGGAATGACGGAACCGTACGCTCAGGTGAGTGTCAGAATACTGGACAAGGAGTACCAGGTTGCATGCCCCGCTGACGAGCGCACAAATTTGCTCGACTCCGCTGAGATACTCAACGCAAAGATGCGTGAAATTCGAGATGCGGGACGTATAGTGGGCCTCGATCGCATTGCGGTAATGGCAGCGCTGAACATGGCTAACGACCTGTTGCATGCCAACGAAGCGAGCAAGGCAATTGAGGGTGACATCAACCGCCTGAAACTGATTTCCGAAAGAGTTGATACAGTTCTGGGCGATACGCAACAACTGGAACTTTGAACAGAATTACCGAAAAGAAGATTGGCGCCTCCTGCAGTGTTCGATACTGACCTGGATAACTTTCGACCCTAACTTTCTACCTCGGGGTCGTGTTCTGTCGGCAACATTTGCGCAGGGCCGTTGGTAGAAGCGGCAAGCCTGTTGTAGCCACGGCTGACTCCACTTATTGCTCCGGTTCGAGAGCGACGGTTCAGACCGGCACAGGCGGGAGGCGCCTCCTCCTTCGCTGGAATCGATATTCAATCGCAAGACAAAATTCGTAGCAGGTCGCTGCAACAACGACGCAAGCTGTCACCTGCCTACCGCCAATCGGCCTCCTCACGTATATGCAACGCAATCGTTCGAACGCATGAGTTTTTCGCGGCAAAGAACGTTGCGTGTTTCTTTTCCATGCATGACGAAGTCGCTACCGACGACATTTTTTCGCGGAGCTGGGACCTCGACAAACGGGTTTTTGCTCCTCTTATTTTGAAAGGCCGGCAAATGGTATTTCGCGAAGTTTTGCGCGAAACAACGCTTAAAAAAAATGCCTTTGGAGTTTGGGAGCCGACGTCGGGCGAGTTTATTGACCCGCGTGCACTCGACATTGTCGTCACTCCCGTTGTCGCATTCGACAGTCAACGCAACAGAATCGGAATGGGCGGCGGCTACTTTGATCGATGTTTTTCTTTTCTACAGCACAGAGAAAAGTGGCTTCGACCTAAACTTATCGGTGTCGCGTTTGACTGCCAGAAAGCAAGACAAATAGCGCCAAACCCTTGGGACATACGGCTTTATCGTACTTTCAGTGAATAGTACCGCCAGGTAGTTTTCACTATCGCGCAATAATTCACGTAACAAATAGTGATCACCCGTTCGCGAAATGCACGTGCTGGATTTTCTTCGTTCATTGCCGCACCGATCAGAAGCAAAAAATAAAACGCCGCGGCGATTTTTTCTCACCTGAAATTGCGTGCTTCCGATATGTTCTTCAGCATCAGTTACTTGCTGGATTTTTCGCTTCTCTTGTATATACTCAACCGCGGGTACCCGACACGGAGAAAAGAATGGCTACCAAGAAGAAGTCTCGTAAAAAAGTTTCGAAGCGCAAAGTCGCTAAGAAACGTAAAGTAACAGCACGTAAAAAAGCAGCGCCTAAAAAGCGCGTAGTACGGAAAAAAGCTGCCGCGAAGAAACGGCCAGCCAAGAAAAAAGCAAAGAAAAAAGCTGCTAAGAAAAAAGTAGCTAAGAAGAAGGTTGCTAAGCGCAAGACCAAGAAGAAGGTCGCCAAGCGTAAAGCAAAGAAAAAAGTCGCCAAGAAAAAGGCGAAGAAGAAAGTAGCCAAGAAGAAGGCTAAGAAAAAAGTAGCTAAGAAAAAGGCGAAGAAGAAAGTCGCCAAACGCAAGACCAAAAAGAAAGCCGCCAAGAAAAAGGCCAAGAAGAAAGTAGCTAAGCGCAAGACCAAGAAAAAAGCCACACGGAAGAAGGCTAAGAAAAAGGTCGCCAAGCGCAAGACCAAGAAAAAAGCCACACGGAAGAAGGCTAAGAAAAAGGTCGCTAAGCGTAAGACCAAGAAAAAAGCGTCTCGTAAGAGATAGCGCTAGCTAGAGCCTTTTTAGGAGGCTAACGGAAGTGCCCGCATCTGCGGGCACTTTTCGTTTTGGGACACCAGGTATGGAAGTCAGCTGGCCGATCGGCTAGGCTTTACGCCCGTTATCAGTCTGGAAAAAGCCGACCGCTTATGGACTCCAACGACAAGAAACGCAGCGCGGCAACAGCATCGCTCGACTTTATAGAGCCAGGCACCGCTCTCGGTGTGGGCACCGGCTCTACGGTCAATTACCTCATCGAGATGTTGCCGACAGTACGGCACCGCATCGACAGGGTTGCCTCCAGCTCCAAAGCATCAACAAAATTGCTGCAAGAACACGGCTTCGAGGTCTCAACATTGAACGAGGTCGGGGATCTCGACTTGTACATCGATGGTGCAGACGAAACCAACAAGCGCCTGCAGCTTATCAAGGGTGGTGGCGGCGCACTGACCAGAGAAAAAGTCATTGCGGCTGCATCACGGCGTTTCGTTTGCATTGTGGATGACGCCAAGCTCGTCGGTATGCTCGGCAATTTTCCGTTGCCCATCGAAGTCTTGCCAATGGCGCAGGGTTTTGTCGCCCGCAAGCTTGTGAAAATGAGGGCACATCCAGTCTGGCGAGAGGGCTTCGTTACCGACAACGGTAATCACATTCTGGACGTGCACGATTTTCCCATCGCTAACCCACTCGAGATGGAAACGCGACTGAACCAGATTCCCGGCATCCTCACCGTGGGACTATTTGCGCATCGCCCTGCCGATATTCTGCTTATTGGCGGTGACGACGGGGTTCGTGAGATGCGCGGCTAGGCGAAATCAGGCAGAGAATAGAAGAGGCCCCGACAAGCGGGGCCTTTTTTTATTGGCTGGGGGAGAGGGATTCGAACCCCCGTTGGCGGAGTCAGAGTCCGCAGTCCTACCACTAGACGATCCCCCAAATCCGCCCGCGATTACTCATCGCAGGCAGGTTGCAACTTGCGGACTTAAGCTTAGCGCTTGCTGAACTGTGTAGCCCGGCGTGCTTTACGCAGACCGACTTTCTTGCGCTCCACTTCGCGAGCATCGCGAGTGACGAATCCGGCTTTACGCAGTGACGGGCGCAGAGCCTCGTCGTACTTCATCAGCGCACGCGTCAGGCCGTGGCGGATAGCGCCGGCCTGGCCGGTCGTTCCACCGCCCTTGACGGTAACGTTGACGTCAAAGGTATCGGTCAGGTTCATCAGTTCCAGCGGCTGGCGCACGATCATCTGTGCGGTCTTACGGCCGAAGAAAACGTCCAGGGGACGGTCGTTAACGGTGATGTCACCGTTACCAGATTTCAGGAAAACGCGGGCCGTTGATGTCTTGCGACGGCCAGTTCCGTAGTACATATCACTCATAATATTGCCTCAATCCTCAGGCGTTTACTTCCAGCGGAACCGGCTGCTGGGCTGTGTGGGTGTGCTCTGGGCCTGCAAATACGCGAAGCTTGGTCAGCATTTGCCGACCGAGCGGGCCGCGCGGCAGCATGCCCTTTACGGCGTGTTGCAGAGCGCGTTCCGGCGCTTCGTCAAGCAGCTTTTCAAGCGAAACCGATTTCAGGTTGCCGATGTATCCGGTGTGATGGTGATACATCTTGTCCTTCAACTTGTTGCCCGTTACACGAATCTTCTCAGCGTTGACGACGACGATGTAGTCGCCCGTATCAACGTGCGGCGTGTATACCGGTTTGTGCTTGCCACGCAGGCGACGCGCAATCTCTGTTGACAGGCGACCCAGGGTCTTGCCTGTTGCATCAACCACGAACCAGTCGCGGCGTACCTCTGCAGGCTTGGCAGAAAACGTCTTCATTATCTTATTTCCATAGGGAATATTTGGTTTCACCGGCCGTCACGCACGCGTGCGGCTGCCGGAACGGCGAAAGGCGCGAAATTCTACTGTAGCCAATCGCCCAATGCAAACACTCAGTCAGTGCATTTGGTGGCGAAATAACTGCGCCCCTTTCGGGGCGCAATTAGTCTTTCTAATCAAAGAGTTACGAGCCTGTTCCTGTTCGCCCCCGTCAGAACGCGTATTCCAGGGAGAGTGCCGAGTAGGTATCGGTCTTCTCCAGCGGCGCTAAAACGTCGGTGTTGTGCTTCACCGTATAAGACGCAACCAGGGCCAGGTCGCCGATCAGGCGCGCAGAAATTGCGGTTCTCGACTCGCCATAGGTATTGTTGTCACCGGCTTCAATTGTGAAGTCCTGGGTGAACTCGGCCGTTTCACTGAACTGCCAGGCATAGTTGAGGCCGCCACGGATAATCGTCTCGTTATCCTTGGTGCCATCAGCAAGTTCTGATTGCCGCGCACCAGCGCCGATTTCTGCGCTGAGCTTGTGCTCTTTCGTATCAATAATACGACGACCGTAACCAATCGTTTGCGAAAACTGTGTATCGAAGCCTGAAAAACGGTCTTTGCGCCAGCTCAAACGTCCGAACAGAAAGTCGCGCTCACTGAGATCCCACTCACTTTTCCAGCCCAGATCATAGGCATCAGCGGTCGTGACCCCGTTTTCGGATGAGTTGATCGCCTTGGCGGTGGCGAGGTGCGTCCACTTGCCCGCAGCGTAGCCAAGCTCAAAGCCGGTGTTGAGCGTCGAATTCTCGGTGTTACCGGACGTTGCAAGATAGCCCAGCGTCGCCTTGCCGCTCCAAGGACCCTCTTCTTCTTCCTCAGCCGCCCATGTGGGTGCTGACACCAGTATTGCGGTCAGCGCAAATACGATCCGGGATTTCATGCTTTGTCTCCAAACTAAAAAATGGCCGCGGAGTATACCCGCGACAGGCGCGCCGCCGCCAGCGTTGTTATAATCCAGTGCATGCATAGTCGACAACTCACTCCGCTGGACCGCTTGCTATCCGGCGTTAACAACGCGCTTCGCACGGTGGCCGCGCCCGCCGGCCGCGCGGCTCGGGATAACCCCGCCGGTGATATCCCGGAGCCCGAGCTGAGCCGCGGACAGAAAGCACACGCCGCAGGCCTGATGAGAGTGAATCATGCCGGCGAAGTCGCGGCACAGGGCCTTTACCAGGGACACGCCACCGTCGCGCGAGATACCTCTATCGAACAGCAAATGCAGGAAGCGGCGGACGAGGAATTCGATCACCTGGCCTGGTGCGAGCAGCGACTGCAGGAACTCGGCGAGGAGCCAAGCCGGCTCAGCCCGGTCTGGTATGCCGGGGCGTTCGCTATTGGCGCAGCCAGCGGTGTACTCGGAGACAAATGGAGCCTTGGCTTCATTGCCGAAACCGAAGAACAGGTTTGCGCGCACCTGTCGAGCCATCTTGAAGATTTGCCAGAAGACGATGCGCGCAGTCGGGCCATCGTCACGCAGATGCGGGACGAAGAAGCAGAGCATGGCGAAAACGCCGTACACGCCGGTGCGGCTGAATTGCCTTTGCCGATAAAACGGCTCATGCAGCTCACCGCGAAGATCATGACCGGCACCGCGTATCGAATTTAGGGCGATGATTCCAGACAAAACACGGACTTAGCTTGCCCTTCCTGACAAACTGTATTAAAAGAAGTACGCACTGGAGGGGAGAATCCATTAATGCAAACACAAGCCAAGACCTTGAGCGATGTACCGGCGATAAACCGATTCCTTAGTTACTGCCGCGTACGGACTGTGCCATCCAAGACCGTGATGATTCACGCGGGCGATCTGCCCGACGTGCTCTACTACATCGTAGACGGTTCTGTCGAAGTCATGATTGAAGACGAAGACGGCAACGAGATGGTGCTGGCGTATTTGAATAAAGGACAGTTTTTTGGCGAGATGGGTCTGTTTTACGAACAGCCTACCCGCAGCGCATGGGTTCGTACCCGCACAGAATGCGAAATTGCCGAGATGACGTATCCACGTTTCCGGCAGATCGCGAGCGAAAGCCCGGGGCTGGTATTTGAACTGGCGACGCAGCTGGCGACGCGCCTCGACCGCACCAATCGCAAACTGGGCGACCTGGCATTTGTCGACGTCACAGGTCGCGTGGCTCACGCCATCATGGACCTTTGTAACGAGCCGGATGCGATGACGCATCCTGACGGCATGCAGATCAAGGTCAGCCGCCAGGAACTGAGCCGACTGGTTGGTTGCTCACGAGAAATGGCGGGGCGAGTCCTCAAAGTTCTCGAGGAGCAAGGGCTGGTCTCAGCCAGCGGCAAGACAATCGTTGTTTACGGCGCGCGCCCGGTCCGTAAAATCTAGAACGAAGCCGGTTCGGGCGTCCTAGTTCGAACCGGCTGCTATTTCTTCCTTCATAGCGGCAATGGTCCCGGCATAGTCACTGCTGCCGAATATTGCTGACCCCGCAACGAACGTGTCCGCGCCTGCGGCCGCAATGTCACCGATGTTGTCCACTTTGACGCCGCCGTCAATCTCGAGGCGTATTTGCAGACCGCTCTCGTCAATCATGCGCCGCGCTGCGCGCAGCTTGTCGAGTGCGGCTGGTATGAACTTCTGGCCGCCGAAACCCGGGTTGACGGACATGATCAGCACCATGTCGACCTTGTCCATGACATGCTCCAGCCAGTCGAGCGGTGTCGCCGGATTGAAAACCAGTCCCGCCTTGCACCCCTGCTCACGAATCAGCCCCAGCGAACGATCCACGTGCCTGCTGGCTTCCGGATGAAACGTGATGTAGCTGGCACCGGCTTTCGCAAAGTCCGGAATAATCCGATCGACGGGTTCCACCATGAGGTGGACGTCAATGGGCGCGTCGATTCCGTAGTTGCGCAATGCGTCGCAAAGCATCGGACCGATCGTCAGGTTCGGGACGAAGTGATTGTCCATGACGTCGAAGTGGACGACGTCTGCACCGGCATCCAGTACGGCTTTCACATCTTCACCCAGTCGGGCGAAGTCGGCAGAGAGAATTGAGGGGGCGATAAGCGGTTTCACTGAAATTCCTTTCCTGAACACCCTGAGGCGATGCCAAGCCTAAGCGAGATAGATGTGATTCGTCTACCTTCGTTGATATCCATCAGCGGATTGATCGCCGCGCCTTGAGCATTTCATAGGCGCCGCGAATTTCGCGTGTGCGCCGTTGCGCCTCGGCGAGCACCGCCGCATCCGGCTTGCTCGCTGAGATTTTGTCGGGATGGTTCCTGTTCATGAGGCGCCTGTAGGCCGTCTTGATCTCGGTATTGCTCGCTTCGACCTTTAGTCCGAGTGTGCTGTACGCTTC
>Ga0316189_10003368_pt1 | contig 15531 bp, 13 predicted proteins | sample LowCovwburrow_MG_FD_204930 | JGI IMG/M metagenome (GOLD analysis project Ga0316189, IMG submission 204930) | Coastal sediment microbial communities from Maine, United States - Lowes Cove worm burrow | ecosystem: Environmental > Aquatic > Marine > Coastal > Sediment | place: USA: Maine... | reverse complement strand
CGCGATTATGCGCCTCTTCAAAAAAGGAGCGGACACTTGCTGCTACTTCAGGCCCGACATCATCTACAGATTGCAACGACTCCATATCTGCATCCATAATCGCATCCATTGAACTAAATACTTCGCTCAGCGAAATAGCTGTTACAGCTCCAACATGCCTTATACCCAGGGCAAAGAGAAATTTTGGCAGTGGCTGCTGCTTACTTGTCTCAACAGCCTGTTTAAGATTCTCAATCTTTTTTTCAGCAAAACCTTCACGGCCGACAAAAGCATCAAAATTTATGCTGTAAATATCAGCTACCGATTTCAGTTTCAAAGGAGATACTTCGGGCTCATCCACCAGCATATCAATCAGCCTGTTTCCCATCCCCTCAATATCCATGGCCCCACGCGAAACAAAATGCTTCAACCTCTCTTTCAGTTGCGCAGGACAGGAGAGGCCACCGGAACAGCGAATAGCCACTTCTCCTTCGGATTGCTCAATATGTGAACCACAAACCGGACAGGCTTGGGGAGCGATGACAACAGGCGCCCTCACGCCTTCGACAGAAATCACCCGAACCACCTCGGGAATCACATCGCCTGCGCGGCGGATCACAACCTCATCACCCTCTCTCACATCCTTACGATGAAGCTCCTGAATATTGTGCAGTGTCGCTCTGGAGACAATCACACCGCCTACCTTAACCGGCTTCATCTCTGCAACAGGCGTAACCACACCTGTACGCCCCACCTGCCATAAAACCTTCTCCACCCTCGTAACAGCTTCTTCAGCAGGAAACTTGTGCGCTATCGCCCATCGGGGTGAGCGTGAGACAGCACCAATATCCTGCTGAAGATCGAATGCATCCACCTTATAAACCAACCCATCAATCTCATATGAGAGTGATGCCCGTCGATCCTGCCAAACTTGATAATCTTCAAGCAGCGAATCAACATCAGAGAACTGATCGAACTTTTGCACTGCAAAACCGAATGAGTCCAGTTTTCTCAATAGAGAACTTTGGGAATCGGCTAAATATTCCGAACCTGTGCCCGCACCATAGGCAAAAAAGTTGAGCTTTCTTTTAGCCGTCACTTTTGCATCCAGTTGTCTAAGGGAACCGGCTGCAGCATTTCTGGGGTTGGCAAATAGCTTCTCTCCAGCAAGTTTCTGGCCGCTGTTAAGAGATTCGAAAGAGGCCTTGGACATAAAGACTTCGCCTCGAACCTCCAGAAGTTGCGGAACACCCACGCCTTCAAGCCTCCAGGGAATATCTGAAATGGTGCGGATATTATCGGTAACATCTTCCCCAGTTTTGCCATCTCCACGAGTGGCTGCAACGGTTAACTTCCCATTTTCATAACGCAGATTGACTGCCAGACCGTCAATTTTGGGTTCGACAATGTAATTGATTTTTCTGCCATCACTCAGTTCCTGTAGGCGGCGATCAAAATCCCTCACCTCTTCATCAGAGAAGGCGTTGGCCAGCGAGAGAAGAGGTGTCAGATGCTCTCGGGATTCAAAGACATGACTGGCGGGCGCACCCACTGTCTGCGTTGGAGAATCATCTGGAATGGGTTCGCCAAGCTTTTTCTCAAGCTGCTCAAGTTCGCGTAGTTTTTGATCATATTCGGCATCCGTAATGGATGGAGAATCAAGAAGATAATACCTGTAATTGTGTTCAGTCAGTTCTGCGCGAAGTTTGTGAACGGAATCACGCAGCTGTTTGTCAGCTTTTCTGTTCGGCTCCAGATTTATTGGCCCCAGATTCATTCAGCAATCCCTCAACACCCTTGGTAATAGACTCAGACATCCACTCTACTGCACCCACAAGGTGGTAACGTACCTGTCCCTGTCGATCAATCAAGAAAGTTTCCGGGTATCGGAAAACGCCATAGCTGTGAGAAACATTGGACTCTGCATCATGCAGTACCTGAAACGGAAGTTTGTACTCTCTGACAAATGCGGAGAGATCATTGACGTCACGATCAACCGATACAGCCACCACCTTTAAGCCTCTCTCTGCATACTTGCGATGCAGAGCTGCCATGGATGGCATCTCTTTACGACAAGGTGGGCACCATGTAGCCCAGAAGTTCAGAAGAACTACCTCTCCTTCTGGGAGTGAATGCATTTCCCCTTTCAGGTCGGGCAGTGTGAACAGTGTTGCCGCACCACCCTCCGACACGCTCTTTTTAGCTTCAGGAAGCCCAAGCCAGGCGCCTACCCCAACCATTGTGACGATTCCAATGACGGTAAGCCAACGCGTCAGCATCTTCTGCACTCCTTCATCAATAGATTCAGCCTCTCTTCAAGTTCTGTCTGATTAATATGGTGCTTCATACTCACCGCACCTTCAATCAATAATACAGGTACATCGGCTCCAAATCTAGCAGCCAATTCAAGCTCTCTATCCACATCAATAACTTCAAGTCTGCAGAGTCCTTTCTCGGCAGCGAGACGCGCAACCACCTCCGCATCTTCGCAAAGGCAGCAGCCCTTCCGACTCATCACCTGTACCTGTGGCAGACTCAAATCGACACCTACTTCCTTGGTGGATAGATAACAGTGAATCCCTGATCGCCATGACGATCAAACAACACTCGCAGTGCCACATCTTCAGTGAGCACCTTGGCTTGTTCATCAAATGATTCCGGAGTCGTGACCAGTCGTCCATTGACCTTAACAATCACATCTCCCGGCTCAAGGCCTGCTCGGAAAGCCGGCGAACCACGCATAATCTGTTGCACCACTACGCCCTGCTTGGCTCTGATGTGAAGTGATTCGGCAACTTCCGGAGTTAGCTTTTTCAGACTCAAACCATGCGCAGCCTTCTGCTTGTTGGCTTGTTTGGAGCCGCCCTGCGCAACCTGGTCTTCCGGCATGGCTTCAACCACAACAGGTATCGTCATCGACTTTCCATCCCTGATGATTTCCACCTTCACCCGGTCACCTGGCTTGTGGTTGGCTACACGAATCGGAAGATCATGCGCTTGCTTAATCTTATGATTATCAATACGAACAATAACATCGCCAGCCTGAATGCCGGCCTTGTCTGCTGCAGAGCCAGCCTCAACCTGAGGGATTAAAGCACCATGGCGATTTTTCAATCCAAGTGCCTTCATCGTCTCCTTATCAATGTCGCGAATCATCACACCCAGACGAGCACGCTGAACCCGACCATTTTCACGCAACTCATCAAATACCGAACGAGCCAGATTAATGGGGATAGCAAATCCAATGCCGTTATTACCACCGCTGCGAGAGTAGATGGCAGTATTGATGCCGATCACTTCACCTTTTGCATTGAAAAGAGGACCCCCTGAATTTCCAGGGTTAATGGCCGCATCGGTCTGAATAAAATTATCATATGGCCCAGCGCCAATAACTCGCCCCTTGGCAGAGACAATTCCTGCCGTCACTGTCTGCTCCAGACCGAACGGGTTACCAATAGCCACAACCCAATCCCCGACTCTCAACTTATCAGAGTCACCAAGCTGTACGCCTCTGAGCCCTTTAGCTTTGATTTTCAGCAGTGCCAGATCCAATTTGGCATCAGTGCCGATAACCTCTGCCTTAAACTCTTCGCCATCACTATTTTTAACAACAACCTCATCTGCACCATCAACAACGTGGTTGTTGGTGATGACATAGCCATCTTTTGAGAGAATAAAACCGGAACCGAGAGAGTGGCGTTCTTCAGGCTGCTGATTACGAAACATATCCCGAAACATATCCTCGAACGGGGAGCCAAACGGCAATTGAGGAGCCATCTGCTGAGTACGAGTTATCTTTGTTGTGCTAATATTGACAACTGAATATTTTTGACTGTCCGCCAGATCCGCAAAACTTTCAGGCATGGCCTGTGAGACACCTGGAACCATCATGAGCACCAGGATGCCAGCGATAATCAACCTATACGTTTTCAATATTCTCTCCTTGTATTGGAATGGCAGGTGGGATCATTAAATATTCAGATGAAAAGAAGATGAAAAAAGAACAAAAATTCGCTAATCATTCACTCACTTTTCTCTTCAGTTCTGCGCTCCCGTTTCGCTCTGATTCGCGCTTTTTTATCATCAGCGGCATGAGCGTCACGTGGCTTAACCGGCAGGGATCGATAGATTTCAATACGATCGCCCTCCCGCAATGGCTGATCGAGTTTCACCAGTTTCGAAAATATTCCAACTTTGTTGATGGCAAGATCAATCTCTGTCTGTTTTTCCAGCATGTGGCTCATATGAATCGCCTGCTCTACTGTTGTCTCATCCGGAACATTCAACTCTTCCAGAAACTGTTCATGAGGTAGAGCGTAAGCAATGGTGATATGCATCAGGCCTCCCCTTTTGACTCGGCGGCACGTTTTTCAAAAGCATGAACCATTGATTTGCATGCCGTTGAAAAAACAGGGCTAGCCACCAGATCAAGCATCATATTCCTGAATTCGAACTCAATGGAGAAATGAACTCTGCACGAACTCTCACCCAACTGTTCGAAGCTCCAGAGACTCTCAAGAAACTTAAACGGTCCATCCAGCAAGCGAATCTCAACCAGCTTGCCGGGCATGAAACGATCCAATGTTTTAAAGCTGTATTGTACGCCTGCAAGCTCAGCAACAAGCTCTGCAGAGAGTTCATCCTCATCCCTTGTAAGAATCTTTGCACCTGCAACCCAGGGAAGGAATTCGGGGTAGGCCTCAATATCCATGACAGCATCATACATATCTATTGCGCTGCATGGCAGAATCCGGGTCTCTTCAAAGCTATGCATCGCTTATTTCCGCTTACGTGAATGCTCTGGTTTGTCGTTACGCCGGCGTTGCTCCCCTTCCACATAAGGATTCTTGCTGCCAGAAAGAACAATGCGTACAGGCACGCCGGGAAGTGAGAATGTCCTTTTAAAATCTTCGCTCAGAAAACGGAGATAGGATGTTTTTACACCCTTAGGACGATTACAGAATATTTTAAGTGTTGGCGGAGACGTTGATATCTGAGAGACATATTTCATTTTTACTGCGGCACCATCATGACTTGGAGCGCGCTGCTTGACCTGTGCGCCTTCAAGCCAACGATTCAATTCGCCTGTCCCTGTTTCAAAGGTGTTGCACTCTGCAGCCTTAACAGCCTCATGCAGAAGCGGCCAGACACCTTTGCTGTTCTTAGCCGTTATTCTGAAAACAGGGATATCAGTCAGGCTTCGCATCCGGTAGTGAAGCCGCTCAACGTAATAGTTCCACTCATCACTGCTTAATAGATCCATTTTATTGACTGCAACAATCAGGGCGCACCCCTCATCATGGGCCAATCGCATCAGCCGCATGTCCTGTTCAACTATTCCTTCTGAACCATCAAGAAGCATCACCGCCACATCAGCCAGTCTGAATGCCTGGACAGCTTTGACCCTGGCAACAAACTCAATAACATCAGAGATTCGGCCATGTTTTCGCTGGCCTGCTGTATCTACTAAACGGATGACACCATCATTATAGGGAAGATCAGTATCAATTGCGTCCCTGGTAGTTCCTGCAATTGGACTCACCACCATACGTTCCCGTTCAAGCCAGGCGTTAATGAGTGTCGACTTGCCAACATTGGGCCGGCCAATCACTGTAATACTGGCAATCAGATTGCTCGCACTCTCCTCTTCCTCGACAAACTTGGCCTCATCAATCTGAATAATGGAATCTGTCAGATGCTCGATCAGCTCTTTAACACCCTGACCGTGCGCTGCAGATACGGGGTGTGGTTCACCTAGTCCCAGAGTATAGAAATCCATAGCCACATCGGGGTTTTCAGCCTTGTTTACCACAAGAACCACAGGCAGAGCTTCACGCCTGAGTTTGTTTGCAATATTTTGATCAACAGGAGTGCATCCAGACTTTCCATCCACAGCAAACATCACCATATCAGCAACATTCAGCGCCGCCTCTACCTGGATATCAATCGCATCCTGCATCTCACCATGTTGTGACTCACCGATCCCACCCGTATCCACAAGCACAACCTGATGCTCTCCAAGCAGACACTCTGTTTCGAGACGATCAACGGTTACACCTGGCCTGTCACCTACAATAGCCTTACGTTTGCCAACCAGTCGATTGAACAGTGTTGATTTTCCCACATTCGGGCGCCCGACAATGGCAACTACAGGAACTCTTTTGCTCATAATATTAGATGAGCGATATCAACGAATCAGGGTAAGTACACCTAATCCGGTTCGTACAAGTACGCCGGCAGGTGTAACAGTTGGCATACGTTCTATACGGCCATCAAATGTAATTTCGCCACGCTTCTGTCCATCATGGTTCAAACGCAGCAGAGAGCCGCGATCATCTGCAACCCATAACGACCCTTGCCAGAGAACCGGACCCAGAAGCTCACCATTGGATAGTTTCTGTTTCCACTGGGTAGTGCCTGTAGTCAAATCAATCGACTCAAGTTCGCCGGATGCACTAGCAATATAGAGGTGACCGTCATCAATCAACGGTGTTGATTTAATCGAAACCTCTTTTGAAAAGCGCTGACTGCCATCTCTGGCAGAGAGAATCAGCAACTCCCCCTGATAAAAACCTACAAGAACAGTGTTTTCAACATTTTCAATACCGATATGCCCCTGCTTCAACATGACCGGATCTGAAATCGGAGCTCGAAGCTCACTCAGTACCGCGGCATCCGAACTTAACAGCAACTGTCTGCGCCAGAGAAGGTCGCCACTGTCACTTTTCAGTGCAACTGCATCGCCATTGGTAAATACAGCATAGATCGTGGTGTCCACAACCAGTGGCGAAGCTGTCAGGTAGATGCTTAAGCCGCCACCGTGAGCGACATAACTCCACAGCTTCTTTCCGTCGATTGAGAAGCTGTAGATACGGTTATCTGATGTCTGAATCAAAAAACCGTCCTGCAGAAGTACCGGTTGTGAAAGGAATGGCGATGAGAGCTGATAACGCCATAGAATTGAACCCTGAACCGGATCAATGCCGTACAGTACGCCCCCGACATCGCCGACAACGACAACGCCATTCGGCAAAGCCAATGCACCGGAATCGGATGGCTCATCAATCGCAACCCGATGTAGCTCACTGCCGTTAAAATCATAAACACGGACCCGAGCATCTCTTCCTGCAATAACGATTTTTCCATTGGCTCCGGGCACAACGGCAGGCTGGCTAAACCCAGCAGGTTCTCCCGGTTCTCGCTGATCGACATCAACCGACCAAACTTTTTGAACTGTGCCTGAATTCTGCGGACTATCATCCTCGCCACCTGATAGAGTTGCGCAGGAGGAGAGCGTTATTGCCAGAAACAGGAGGCCCAGCCACCTTGTCAAATCAGAGATCATCAGCTTGCGGCATCCAGTTCGGAAATCATGCTCTCTATTTTGCTCTTGAGGAACGCATCATTTGAGCTCGCATCAAGAGCTTTTTTCAAATGCATAAGCTTATCTCCCGAGTCACTTGCAGCCTCGGCCATCAGATAGTGGCGCAACTGCTCATACTGCTTGCCGACAGGTTCGGAGAGCAGGCTGTTGGCATCATCAACTTTTCCGTTTGAAAGATACCACTCTGCAAGATCAAGGCGAGCCTGCCATGCCAGCTCAGCTGTTGAACTATCGTTATAAATCAACGCCTTCAGATGAGTCTCTCTGTCTCCCAGCTTGGCCATATGGAGATGGGCCAGTGAACCATATCCGGTATCAGCATAATCCTTGATGACCAGCTCCAACATGGCTCTCTTATCATCGTCGCTGGAGGCTGCCAGAGCCTGATGATAGAGCGTTGCTGCTGAATCTTTCTTGGATTTCCCATGTTCCATCCAGAGGCTGGCGCCCACCATTGCAATCAACACTGCCACTACCGCTGCAATCAGTTGCTGGCGGTTATTCTGTAACCAGTCGACTAACTGGGCAGTATGCATATCGCGCTTCAGCTCTTCCATTTCAGCAGCAAATGCCGAATCGTTCTCCTGCTCGGGAGTTACAGGCTCATTTTTCGATCTCTTGGTTGTATCGTTCACAGCATTATTCCTTAAACTAATTCGATCTGGATTCAATCCTGATTAAAAGATTGCGGTTGCAAGCTAGGGTTGTGCCCGGCCCTGTCAATCAAGCAGCGTATCAGAGGACACTTTCCTTTCAAAAATAATGGTCAGAACACTCTGAACAAGTGCCGCCATCGGTATGGCGATAAAAACGCCGAGTACGCCCCAGAGGCTACCAAACACCAGTACAGCCACCACGATTGCAATGGGGTGGAGACTGATCATTTCAGAAAAGATCCATGGTACAATAATATTGGCATCAACAAGCTGAATCACTGTATAAGCCAACATTCCATAGAACATCATCTCAGACCAGCCCCACTGGAAATAAGAGAGGAAAATAACCGGAATCGTAACCACTGCAGCGCCGAGAAACGGGATCCAGACCGAGATGCCGGTCAACGTTCCAAGCAGCAACGCATAGTCATGCCCCATCAGCTCATAAGCCAGCCACATTGCCACACCAACAACAACCGACTCCCATACCTTTCCACGGATATAGTTACCAATCTGAATATCCACTTCACTCCAGACTCTCTGAAGAAGTGAGCGCTCCTGTGGCAAAAAACGCTGAGCCCATTGAACAATATCGCCTTTATCCTTTAACAGGAAAAAAACCAGAACCGGCACCAGAACTGCGTAGACAAGTAGCGTAATCAGCTCGGGAATAGAAGCGATGGAGAAAGAGAGAATCTTTCCACCCCACTCCTGAATCTGACTGGCCGCAGATGCCACCATCTGTTGCAGATAGTCCGGGTTCACCCAGCTTGCATAGTTGGCATGCAGTGTTTGAAGAGACTCCCTCAAAGAAGCCACAAACTGTGGCGCCTGTGCAATCAGTTGCCCGACCTGATCTGTCAGTAGCGGTAGAATGGTCAACAGTGCCAATGGAACCAGCAGCAAAGCAGCAGTGACTACCAGTATAATCCCGGCAATTCGGGGAACCTGGCAACGGTTCAGAATCTCAATAATATCATCAAGCACATAAGCCAGAGCGATAGCCACCAGCAGTGGAGCAAGCACATCGCCGAGCAGCAGAAGCAGTGCAAAGATGATAAAGAGTGAAGCCAGCAGCATCACCAGCTGCTGATCGGCCATCCGACCCTGTAACCATGTCAGGATTCTTTGCACGAATTCCTCTTCTCTCCACCCAACACCACCAGTATCGCTGATGCAATCGCGGCCAGCATGTGAAGCGCTGCACTGACACCATGCCACATACCAAATTTAGCCCTGAGCGAATCGCCCTCAGCCAGTTGGTCGATCGGACCTGCTGCCAGTTTCAGCTCGGCAATAATTGGCGAAACGCCGTATTCATTGATGCCCGCCAGCGAGGCCAGAATAAGAAGCAGGCTCCAATTCAACATCGGGGTCGATTTCATGCGCACCCAGAATGCCCCAACGGCGACAGCCATGATAATGACACCGTTATTGACCACATGGAAAATTTCACCTGCCAGTCGGCCGGCTTCGTGAGATGATCCGGCCTTGGCAAAGAGGACCGGTGCAACCACGTAACCCGCGACAACCAGCAAACCCAGCATCAGTGCAAGCAAAAGCCGTACCGCCACCCCGCGAAGACACTCAATTTTCATAGAAGAAACACCATCCCGCATCACCTTTCACCCATGGGGGAGTGGCGGCCGCACATCGAGAAGCCGTAAGTAGAACAAAACCCCGCAAGGTGAATGCCGCGAGATGCGGCAGAGAGTGTGCCCTGGGGTGCTTTTTCGAAACGCTCATAAAACAAGGCATGGATACCTTGACCGCATCTAATAAATTATTGATAAACAATTTCCTGAATCTCGTACTCACGTTCACCGCTCGGAGCGTGCACAATAGCGGCATCGCCCTCCTCCTTGCCGATAAGGGCCCGGGCAATCGGAGAAGTTACTGAAATTTTTCCTGACTCAATATCAGCCTCATCTTCACCGACAATCTGGTAAGTAACCTCTTTCTCACTTTCACAATCAATCATGGTAACGGTTGCCCCGAAGACAATCCGATCACTGTTGGTGGCTGCAGGATCAATCACCTGGGCACGGGCAAGCCTGTCTTCCAGGTTTTTAACCCTCGACTCATTCATCCCCTGATCCTCTTTGGCCGCATGATACTCAGCATTCTCAGATAGATCTCCATGCGCACGAGCCTCTTCAATATTGGCAATAATTTTATGCCGCTTCTCGCCTTTTAGATAGGTCAGCTCTGCACGCAGGGCTTCTGCACCCTGTTTTGTCATCGGCACTCGTTCCATTCTATTTCCCATCCTTATGATATTCCTGAATACTTTTCACAGCCGTAACATCCGAATGACCAGCAATTGCCTGTGCAGCGGCAAGTCCGCCAGCCATGGTTGTATAATATGCGATACCACGATCCAGCGTTGCCTGACGAATCGACTTCGAATCCTTGATGGCCTGCTCGCCCTCAGTGGTGTTGATGATCAAGTTCACGTCATCACTGAGCAGTCGATCGACAATATGGGGGCGAACACCATCAATTACCTTCGCAACCTTCTCTGCAGCTACGCCCGCATCAGCCAGTGCCTTGTGCGTACCACTGGTCGCCAACAGCTCAAGCCCGGCACCAACAAGTACCCGACCAATCTCAATCGCATCACTCTTATCGCCTTCACGAACCGAAATAAATGCGCGCCCTGACTCAGGAAGTCGTACACCGCCACCCAACTGTGCTTTGGAGAAAGCTGCAGTAAAAGAGTCTGCAATGCCCATCACTTCACCCGTAGATTTCATTTCCGGACTCAGCAGAGGATCTACACCACGGAACTTCACAAATGGGAATACGGCCTCTTTCACAGCCCGGAAGTTTTGCGGCTGCGGGATTTCAGTGATGCCCTGCTCATCCAGTGACTGACCGGCCATGATTCTAGCGGCGATTTTGGCCAATGGCTTACCGGTAGCCTTGGAGACAAACGGAACCGTACGCGATGCACGAGGATTTACTTCCAGCACGTAAATTGTTTTACCCTGAATAGCGAACTGTATATTGAGCAATCCTTTCACATTCAGTGCCAGGCCCAGAGCCTCCGTCTGACAACGGACCTCTGCAATAATGTCATCAGAGATTGAGTGTGGTGGCAGACAGCAGGCTGAGTCACCTGAATGCACCCCCGCCTCTTCGATATGCTCCATGATACCGCCAATTACGACTCGCTTGCCATCAGCAAGCGCATCCACATCCAGCTCAATGGCCTGATTAAGGAAGCGGTCCAGTAGCACTGGATGGTCAGGAGATGCCTGCACGGCTTCTTTCATATAGCGCAACAGTCCTTTCTCGTTGTGGACAATCTGCATCGCCCTGCCACCCAACACATATGATGGACGCACAACTACCGGGTAGCCGATCTCATTGGCAACGTTAACCGCCTCTTCAGTGGAACGGGCTGTACCGTTTTCAGGCTGGAGAAGTTTAAGGTCGTGAAGCAACTTCTGGAAACGCTCGCGATCTTCGGCCAGATCAATCATATCGGGGCTGGTACCGATAATCGGAACACCGGCAGCTTCCAGTGATTCTGCCAGCTTCAGCGGTGTCTGGCCGCCAAACTGAACGATCACACCGAAAGGTTTCTCAACAGCAACAATCGCCATCACATCTTCAAAGGTAAGCGGCTCAAAATAGAGGCGGTCAGAGGTGTCGTAATCGGTTGATACCGTTTCGGGGTTACAGTTGACCATGATGGTCTCAAAACCATCATCCGAGAGTGCAAATGCAGCATGCACACAGCAGTAGTCAAACTCAATGCCCTGCCCAATCCGGTTCGGGCCTCCGCCAAGCACCATAATTTTCTTCTTATCTGTTGGGCGGGCCTCGCACTCATCCTCATAGGTAGAGTAGAGATACGGAGTATTGGCCTCAAATTCAGCCGCACAGGTGTCAACACGCTTAAACACCGGCAGAACACCTGTACCCATACGTGACTGGCGCACTTCGTCTTCGCTGCAGCTCAGAAGCTCAGCCAGCCGAAGATCAGAGATTCCTTCGCGTTTAGCCTCTCTCCACTCTGCGTGGCTGAGTGAGGTAACATCACGGCCGTTCAGAGACTCTTCCAGTCTGATCATGGCTGAAATTTCACGTACAAACCATGGATCAATCCGGGTCACATCTACTACCCGTTCTTCACTCCATCCAAAGCGTAGTGCCTCTCCCACCCACCAGAGCCGTTCAGCCCTTGGGATTGCCAGGTTCTCCTGCAGAAAAACTTCAGCATCGACATCTTCAGGCAGGGACTTATCAAAACCACAGGAGCCGGTCTCCAGCCCTCGCATCGCCTTGCCAAGTGATTCGGTAAATGTACGTCCGATCGCCATCACCTCACCAACTGACTTCATCTGAGTAGTCAGACGCGTATCGGCTCCGTCAAACTTCTCAAAAGCAAAGCGTGGAAGCTTGGTAACCACATAATCAATTGTTGGCTCAAATGCCGCATAAGTTTCGCCGGTAATATCGTTGCGAATCTCATCGAGCGTATAACCAACAGCCAGTTTGGCCGCAATCTTGGCAATCGGAAAACCGGTTGCTTTGGATGCCAGTGCAGATGAACGTGATACACGCGGATTCATCTCAATAATAATCAGACGCCCATCTTCTGGATTCACAGCGAACTGGACATTAGAACCGCCCGTCTCCACGCCAATCTCGCGCAAAATCGCAATCGAGGCGTCACGCATACGCTGATACTCTTTATCGGTCAGCGTCTGAGCCGGTGCAATAGTGATTGAGTCACCGGTGTGAACACCCATCGCATCAAGGTTTTCAATCGAGCAGATGATCACGCAGTTATCATTACAGTCGCGCATCACCTCCATCTCATACTCTTTCCAGCCGATAATTGACTCTTCCACAAGAATCTCATCAGTCGGACTCGCATCCAAACCGGATGCAGCAATCTGCTCAAACTCTCCGGGGTTATAGGCAATACCACCACCGGATCCGCCAAGCGTGAATGATGGACGGATAATAATGGGATAACCGATCTCGTCTGCCAGGTCACGCGCCTCCTGCATCGAGTGTGCAAAACCGCCACGTGCCATCTCAAGGTTTATGCTATCCATGGCCTTTTTAAAACGTTCGCGATCCTCGGCTTTATCAATCGCATCGGGCTGCGCACCAATGAGCTGCACATTGTACTTTTCAAGAATGCCGTGTTTATTCAGGGAGAGTGCGCAGTTCAGTGCTGTCTGGCCGCCCATGGTTGGCAGAATTGCGTCAGGGCGCTCTTTTTCAATGATTTTGGCAACCACTTCCCATGTTACAGGCTCTATATAGGTTGCGTCGGCAAATTCAGGGTCGGTCATAATGGTCGCTGGATTGGAGTTGACCAGAATCACCCGGAACCCCTCCTCTTTCAGGGCTTTACACGCCTGTACACCGGAATAGTCGAACTCACAGGCCTGACCAATCACAATCGGTCCAGCTCCTAAAATCATAATGGATTTAATATCTGTACGGCGTGGCATGAAAAATACTGCTCCTTGAAAAAAGAACTCTGTCGATCTGTGTTGACTTGTATCAAACTCACACAAAAAACGGGAAAGCTGACAGCCTCCCCGCCGGAGCCGAATCATAGCCGAGTTACTGGCTCCATAAAAGCTTCTTGCATCGAACGGCTATATATTCAAATCTCTGTTGAGAAGAAGAGCATACTCATCAATATATTTACTGAGCAGAAAACGCTTTTAATACACCGGAATGCCAGATCTCTCCATCCCATGTGTTCACCCCTCTTTTCAGATCTGCATGCCTATCAACAGCCGCATCCAACCCCTCATCAGCCAACAGTTTCAGGTAGGGAAGTGATGCCGAGACCAGTGCCTGCGTGCTGCTCCGTGGCACTGCTGCCGGAAGGTTTGGCAGACAGCAGTGAATGACCCCCCCTGTCGCATAGACAGGTTCATCATAGGAAGTCACCCGGCTAGTCTCACTGATGCCTCCCTGATCGATGGCCACATCCATCAGAACAGCTCCATTCTGCATGCACTCAATCATCTCTCTGCTGATCAGTTGCGGGGCATGCTCACCCGGAATCAGCGCAGCCCCTATCACCACATCTGCCTCAGAGAGGATCGGGCCCAGATCGGATTCTGAATAGAGCGTGGCCTGAAAACGCCCTTCAAACTGTCGGTTCAGATGGGCAATACACGCTTCATTATGATCCAGCACCATCACATCTGCATCCAGTCCTGTTGCGACATACGCTGCATGACGCCCGACATTACCGCCACCGAGTATCACAACCCTGCAGGCATCCACACCTTTGATGCCACCCATCAGCATTCCCCTGTGTCGAACGCCTTCAATGCTCTGCCCATGAAACGAACCAAACTGAAGAAACCGTGCTGCCATCAACATGGCAACACGACCAGCCACCTTGCTCATCGGCGCAAGAATCGGAAGGCCGCCATGATCAAGCTCAACAGTTTCATAACCAATGGAACGGACTCCCGCATCAATCAGCTTCCGGGTAAGTTCAGGAAATGCGGCCAGATGAAGAAATGTAAACAGCCCGGAGTCTGCCTGTAGATATTGATACTCTTCGGGAAGAGGCTCTTTCACTTTGACGACCAGATCGCCGCTCCATGTATCTTCTGCTTCTTCAGTGACAGTCGCGCCGGCCTGGCGATAGAGAGAATCGGAAAAACCACTGTCACTGCCTGCTCCGGCTTGAACAACCAGCTGGTGGCCACTGCGGACAAGCAGTTCAACGCCACCCGGTGTCAGAGCAACACGATGTTCACCATTTTTTATCTCTTTGGGCACGCCTATCTGCATCAGAAAATCTCCAAACAAGCCTCTTCGACACTCAAAAACAGTAGAGAAAAACAACCCGCCCTCACGAGCATGAAGAGCACCATATGACTATAGACCAGATCTCCGCACTCTTCATTACCATCCGGCAGAATAGTCGCCTATAATAACAGTACAACATCACTGATATTTAACGGAGCAGCAGATGAAATATATCCGTTTCTTTAAAAAGCTTAGACTCTCCGACGTGTCTATGGTTGGAGGAAAAAACGCATCACTTGGTGAGATGTACCGACAACTGACAGACAAAGGCATCAAGGTTCCCAACGGTTTTGCCACCACCGCAGATGCCTACTGGTATTATCTGGAATATAACGGGCTAAATGATGAGATCGCTTCAACACTGAAGGGGCTCGACACCCGCGATGTAAAGGCACTTGCCCGCTGCGGATCTCATATTCGCGACATCATTGCCCATGCCAACATGCCACCCAAGCTGGAAAAGCAGATCATCGATGCCTACACAGAGCTGACAGGTGAGTATGGTGAAACACCACTTGCCGTGGCCGTGCGAAGCTCAGCCACGGCTGAGGACCTGCCTGATGCATCATTTGCTGGGCAGCAGGAGACCTATCTTAATGTTCGCGGCAATTCACATCTGATTGAGAGTATCAAGCGCGTATACGCATCCCTGTTCACCAACAGAGCCATCTCTTACCGGGTTGATAAGGGGTTCGATCATAT
>Ga0316189_10003367_pt1 | contig 15537 bp, 7 predicted proteins | sample LowCovwburrow_MG_FD_204930 | JGI IMG/M metagenome (GOLD analysis project Ga0316189, IMG submission 204930) | Coastal sediment microbial communities from Maine, United States - Lowes Cove worm burrow | ecosystem: Environmental > Aquatic > Marine > Coastal > Sediment | place: USA: Maine... | reverse complement strand
ACTGGCGAAGGCGGGCGGCGAGCTTGTGTTCGAGGGAGACAATCCTATCGCGCTGTTCCGCGGCGGTGCGTCGGCAACGCTCGAGCCGGGTGGCCAGTTCGAGCTGTCCGGCTCGGCGGGGCGGGATCTCCAGCCCATCGCCGAGGAGGCCCAGAGATTCAGCGACACGCTGGACACCCTGCTCGCGGGCTCCGCGGTCCGCCAGTCCGCCATCGGCTACACGCCGTTTGCGCGGATGGACCAGATCGACTGGGTCCCCAAGGGCCGGTACAAGATCATGCGCGAACACCTCGCCCAGACCGGCGCGCTGGCCCACGACATGATGAAGGGCACCTGCGCGATCCAGGCAACGTACGACTACGCCGACGAGGCGGACTGCAACAGCAAGGTCTCGCTCGCCACCCGGCTGGGGCCGCTCACCACCGCGATGTTCGCGAACAGCCCCTACCGACAGGGCAAGCCCAGCGGCTACATGTCGTACCGCGGTCACGTGTGGACCCAGACGGATCCCGCCCGCACCGGCATGCCTGACGCCGCCGAGTCGTTCTCGTTCGCTGGCTGGGTCGACTACCTGATGAACGTCCCGATGATGTTCCGCAAGGACGCAGAAGGAAACTGGGTCGCCGCCAACGGGCAGACGTTCGCCGAGTGGCTGGCCGACCCCAACGACACGCCGCCGGACCGCGCGGCCTGGGAGCTCCACCTCACCTCGGTGTTCTCGGAGGTCCGGGTCAAGCACACGATCGAGGTCCGTGGCGCAGATTGCGTGCCGCTTCCCCTCGCGATGTCCTTCGTCAGCCTGTTCAAGGGGCTGTTCTACTGTGACATCGCCACGGTGCAGGCCACGGAGCTCGCGCAGCGCTTCGTGTCGCACGGCACGAAGGACGAGCGGTTCGCGACCGCTGTGCGGGACGGGCTGCACGGGGTGGTCGGGGGTCGCCCGCTGGTCGCGTGGGCCGAGGAACTCCTCGAACTGTCCGACGCCGCGCTGATGCGCTGCGCTCCGGACGACCGCCGCTGGCTGCACCCGCTGTTCGCTCAGGTCGAGCGTGGCGAGTCCCCGGCGCGCACCCTGCTGCGGGCGCTGGGTCCCGAGCCGAGCCCCGCCGACTTGATCGCCGCGACCCCCATGTCCTGAGGTCGAACCGGGGCTGGCCGGGCTTCTTGCCAGGGAGCGATCCCGCTGATTCAAGGCGCTGCCGAACCGCAGCGCGGCGGCTCTACTCTCCTGTCGTTTCGTGCCGCGAGCAGGACCCCTGGCCGCTTCGAGTCAAGACTATCCACTCTTGGCCGGCCCCCGGGGTTGGGGCCCCGATTGCCTACCCACAGGCAAGGTCGGTGGTCTGGTCGGTCTCGACGCATGGGTAGGCGCCAGCAGGCTCCTGCTCCAGCCACTCCTGGAACGTCTCGCAGGTCCGTTCGTTCACACACTCAACGCGCTCTTCGAGCGCGCTCCCGCACGCCAGCCGGGAGTCGTCTGTGAACGCGCACCACGACCCGCCCATCGTCGGGGACAAGCGCGATCTAGATCGCTGGTAGAGCGAGTCCTTTGGCTGGGCTGGCCCGCAGGGAGCTTGCGACCGAGGACCGGCCCCCCTGTGGCCTCCGGGGAGGCCAGGAGGGCGCGTCAGCCCACAACGGGGTGAGGGCCCGGAGCAGCAACCCCGAGCCCTCGGCAAGCCCCATCCGTCCACAATGAAGACGGGGTTCGCAGAGCTGAAATGACTGTCAAGCGGCCGACGCTCCGAAGAACCTGATTCGCTGTGTGCGAGAGCACGGGGCATCGAGAACCGCCTGCACTGGGTTGTCGATAGGACGTTCGGTGAAGACGAGGGCCGTACGCGCGTTGGGAACGCCGTAGAGAACCTGTCCCGACTACGCCACTCTGCGTTGAACCTGATCAAGGCAGAGCCGAAACGGAAAGCTGGGGTTCGCTGGCCGCTGGAGCAGGCCTTGAGGACGGTCCCCGATGGCGCGCTCGAGGGCATCACCAACGGGGCCGGTGGAGACACCGTGAGCGGCCGGTGGTGTTCGAGTGTAACCCCCGTCTACTGCCCAGCCGCGCCTCTCCGCCCGCCGGAGTACTCCCGCCTTGCCCTCCAACGAGCAGCACCTCCTCGATGCAGCGCGTCTGTTTTCGGACGCGCCCGAATGGATCGTCCAACCGGGATCGAGTGTTGCGCCGCGCCAGGTGACCGTCGAGGTGAAGCGTACATAGGGAGAGGGCGGGCCGCGTGATTGAGCCTCGAAGTTTCATTTCATGGGAGTGTTGACCGGGCTGCCGACTCAGAAACCACGGACAGCCTACAGGTCGGGGCCTGCGGCGGCGCGCTACTTCGGCGCGTACCACCCGTCTTGCCGGCGCTTCTCGTACAGCAGGACCGCGGTCGCGACGCTGACGTTCAGCGACTCCAGGCCGCCGCGCAGCGGGATCGACACGATGGTGTCGCAGCGCTCGCGCACCTTGCTCGACAGCCCTCGCCCCTCCTCACCCAGCACCAGCGCGACCGGGCCCCGAAGGTCGACCTGCCCCAGGGGGACGCCGCCCATGTCGGCCCCGATGCGGCGCAGCCCCGCCTTGCGCGCCACCTTCAGCGCGCCGAAGAACCCCTCCCGCACAATGGGAATCGCCTCCACCGCGCCCATGGACACGCGCTGAACCACCGGGGACAGCGCCGCTCCGCGCCGGGTCGGCAGCACCACACCTGAGACCCCGAACCCCAGCGAGCTGCGCAGGACGGCGCCCAGGTTGTGCTCATACTGCAGGCCGTCGGCGAACACGAGCAGCGGCTCGCGGTTGGTCTCGTGCAGGTGGTCGAGAAGCGCGGCCGTCGTCCACAGGGCGACCGCGTCGACCTCGGCGATGACCCCGTTGTGGACCCGGTCCTCGGCCATCCTATCGAGGGTGCGGCGGTCGGAGGCGGTGACCTTGATGCGGCGCCGCTCTGCCATGCTGAGGATGCGCGCGATGCGCGGATCGTCGCCGGCGCCGCGGTCGACCCACACGCGGTGCACCGTGCGCTGGCCGCGCTGCAGGCACTCGAGCACGGGGTTGCGCCCCTCGAGGCGCTCACGGCCGCTCAAAGGAGCTCGGCGGCGAGCTCGGCCAGCGGGGAGCGCTCCCCCTTCTTCAGCGTGACGTGCCCGGCGATCTCGCTGCCCTTGAACCGCTCGACCGTGTACGTCAGGCCGTTGGACAGCGCGTCGACGTAGGGGTTGTCGATCTGGTCGGGGTCGCCGGTGAGGACCACCTTCGTGCCCTCGCCCGCGCGCGTGAGCACCGTCTTGATCTCGTGGGGCGTGAGGTTCTGGGCCTCGTCGACCACCAGGAACTGCTGCGAGATGGACCGGCCGCGGATGTAGGTGAGCGGCTCTACCTCGATGATCTTCTGGTCGAGCAGGTACTGGTACTCGGGCTCGGGATTCTTGCGGCCGTCCGAACGCGTGGCGACCAGTAGCTCGAGGTTGTCGAAGATGGGCTTCATCCAAGGGTTGAGCTTCTGCTCGACGTCGCCGGGCAGAAACCCGATGTCGCGCCCCAAGGGGAAGATGGGGCGACTGACCAACAGCTTGCGGTAGGCCGCATCATCAGCAACCTTGCGCAGCCCGCAGGCGATGGCCAGCAGCGTCTTTCCGGTGCCTGCGGCGCCGTTGAGCGTCACCAGGTTGATCTGGTCGTCGAGGAGCAGATCGAGCGCGAACAGCTGCTCCTTGTTGCGTGCGAAGATGCCCCACACACCCTCTCTGTGGCGACCCACCTTCACCGCGAACCCACGGCGCGTGTCGATCCGGGCCATCGCCGTCTTGTTGGGCTGCGTCGCGCTGGACACCACCACGAACTCGTTGGCGTACCGCGGCTCGGGGATCGCATCGAGCGGCGCGCGCCCGTCGGCGTGCAGCGCATCGATCCAGGCGTCGTCGACCACGACCTCGTTGACCCCGGCGAAGTGCTCGTCGACCCGGATGTGCGCGTTCTGGTAGTCCTCGGCCGCGACCCCGAGCGCGTCGCACTTCAGGCGCATGTTGGTGTCGCGCGTCACCAACTTGACGGGCTCCGTCCCCTGCTCGTGCAGCCGAAGCGCGGTGCGCAAGATGAGGTTGTCGTTGGTGACGGGACCCCAAGTGATCGGCAGCTGGGGACCGTGGGTGAGGTAGTCGACCTTGAGCCGACCGCCGCCGTCCAGCCCCACCCCCTCACGCAGGCTCCCCCGGGCACGCAGGCCGTCGAGGTACCGCGAGATGGTCCGCGCGTTGCGGCCCGTCTCGTTGAGGTCCTTCTTGAACCGGTCGATCTCCTCGATCACCGTCATGGGGATGACGATGTCGTGCTCGTCGAACACGAAGACCGCGCGGGGGTCGTACAGCAGGACGTTGGTGTCGAGGACGTAGGTGTGGTGCGCCATCATGCGCCTACCTCGCCGAGAGCGTGAACGTCTGCTCGGCAGGACCGGAGGCCGTGGCGTCGACCTCGAACTGGACCGCCGGGTCGTCCATCACCACAGTGCCCGACTCGTCTCCGCCACCGCCCAGGAACACGTGCAGCGTGCCCCCAGTTGGCGTGGTGGACGTGGACTGCAGCAACACCTGGTTGGACCCCGCCCGCAGCCAGCTGCCGATGTCGACGATGCGCTGGGGCTCGCCCGAGCGCACGGTGAGCGCCAGCGTGCCGTTGATGCGAACATCCACCTTGTGACCCGTGGTGCCGGCGTCTTCGGTGACCAGCCAGTAGGCCGACCGCGCCACCCCGCTGGGATGCCGCCCTTCCGCACCCTGCGCCGGCGCATCCACCACCTTGATCCGGTAGCCCGGAGCGGTGATTCGCGTGTTTCCTTGCTCGTCGAACTCGACTGTGACCTTGTCGAGCCGGACCCCCGCGACCGAGCGCGGATCGACGAACGTGCCATTGATGTACAGATCGCCCGCCATTGCGACCGCACCGAGCCAGAGCAGCATTCCCTCTCCGTTCTTCTCTGCCGGTAACGCACCCGAAGGTTAGGTGGCGGCCCCCGGGGGACGCATGAAACGGGTCTACACCCTTACGGTGAACAGCGAGGCACTCGAAGTGGCAGCACCGCCGCACTGGAGCCTGCTCGAGGTCCTGCGCTACGAGGCTGGGCTGACGGGCAGCAAGCAGGGCTGTGATAAAGGCGACTGCGGCGCCTGCACCGTCCTTGTCGACGGGGAGCCCGTGCTGGCCTGCTGCACGCTCGCCGCCACTCAGGAGGGCCGCGCGATCACCACGATCGAGGGCCTGGCGGACGCACAGGGACCCAGCCCACTGCAGCGCGCGTTCGACAGCGCCGGCGCGCTCCAGTGCGGGTTCTGTCAGCCCGGCATGATCCTGTCCGCCCATGCCCTGCTTCAGCGCAACGCCGACCCCAGCCTCGACGAGGTCCGGGAGGCGCTGGCCGGGAACCTGTGCCGCTGCACCGGGTACACCAAGATCTACGAGGCCGTGCTGGCGGCGCGCGGCACCCCGCGCCAGGTCCCGATGGCCCACGGGACCCCGGCCGAGGGCTTCCAGGTCATCGGCTCCCGCGGCCGCAAGGCCGACGCGATCGGAAAGGCAACCGGCCAGCTGCAGTACACCGACGACCTTGCCCTGCCGCGCATGGCCCACGGCAAGATCCTGCGCTCGCCCCACGCGCACGCCCGGATCCGCTCGATCGACACCACCGCCGCAGAGGCGATGTCCGGCGTCTTCGCGGTCCTCACCGGCGCCGACCTGCCCATCCCCTACGGCATCATCGGGTGGACCCCGGACGAGCACGCCTTCGCGACCGAGAAGGTCCGCTACATCGGTGACGCGGTCGCGGCTGTCGCCGCTGCCGACGAGGACACCGCCCTGGCCGCGCTCAGAGCCATCGTCGTCGACTACGAGGAGCTGCCGTCCGTGGTCTCGGTCGACGAGGCGCTCGCCGAAGGCGCCCCGCTGGTGCACGACCACGACTGGAAGCACAGGCCCCGCACCAGCAACGTCACCAAGGACGTAGAGCTGTCGTTTGGCGAGGTCGACGCCGCGCTGGACGAGGCGGCCGTGGTCATCGAGAACGACTGGCGGTACGCCGGGTCCACCCACGCTGCCATCGAGCCGCACTGCGCCATCGGCACCTGGGACGGCGACGGCAAGCTCACCCTGTACAGCGCAACCCAGGTGATGCACTACCTGCACCGCGAGCTGGCCAAGGTGCTCGAGGTCCCCGAGGCGGACATCCGCGTCATCCAGCCGGCGCTCGGCGGCGCGTTCGGCGGCAAGTCGGAGCCGTTCGACCTGGAGTTCGGCGCAGCACTGCTGTCCCGGAAGGCCGGTCGCCCCGTGAAGATCTTGTACAACCGCGAAGAGGTGTTCTACGCCCACCGCGGCCGGCACCCCATGGACTTCCACTTCCGCCTCGCCACGGACAAGGAGGGGCGGATCACGGCGGTCGACAACGACATCGTGCTCGACGGCGGGGCGTTCCATTCCTTCGGGCTGGTCACTACCTACTACGCGGGGCAGCTGCTCCCGGGGCCGCTGCGCTTCGGGACCTACCGGTTCCGAAGCCGCCGCGTGTACACCAACAAGCCGTGCTGCGGCCCCAAGCGCGGCCACGGGTCGGTTCAGCCGCGGTTCCCGCTCGAGACCGCGCTGGACGAGGCCGCCGCGCAGCTCGGCATCGACCCCATCGAGATCCGCCGCCGCAACGCCATGGAGGACGGCGAGACCACGGTCAACGGCCAGTACGTGGCGAGCTGCGGGCTCACCGCGTGCCTCGACGCGGTCGAGGAGGCCTCCGACTGGCGCGCACGACACGGAGCGCTGCCGGACGGACGCGGCCTCGGGGTTGCCACCAGCATGTACATCAGCGGCACGGCGTACCCGATCTACCCCAACAAGATGCCGCAGTCGGGCGTGCAGCTCCAAGCCGACCGCAGCGGTCGCATCACCGTGTTCACCGGCACCAACGACATCGGCCAGGGCTCGGCCGGCGTCCTCGCGTTCATCATCGCCGAAGAGACGGGCGTGCCGCCGGACAATATCCGCGTTGTCTCCGGCGACACCGATCTGTGCCCGGTCGACCTCGGGTCGTACTCGTCCCGGGTCACATACATGGCGGGCCTCGCCGCGCAGGAAGCAGGGCGGGCGCTGCGTGACGTGCTCGTGCGGGTGGTCGCAGCGGAGCTGGAGGTTCCACCTACACAGATCACGGTGGTGCCGGGTCGGTATGTGCGCACCGACGACCCGGCGACAGGGATCGACGTCGTCCAGGCGCTCCAGCTCGCTGAGGCCCAGGTGGGGACGCCGCTGTCGAGCGCCGGAGGCTACCGGACCCAGGAAGGACTCGGCGGCGACTACCGCGGCGGCACGATCGGTGCCTCGCCGGCCTACAGCGCCACCGCGCACATCGCCGAGGTCGCGGTCGATCGGCAGACCGGTGTGGTGAAGGTGGAGCGAATCTGGGCCGCCCACGACTGCGGTCGCGCACTGCACCCGGTGATGGTGGAGGGCCAGATCGAGGGCTCGGTCTACATGGGCATGAGCGAGGCGGTCCTCGAGGACATGGCCTACTACCAGGGCCAGGACATGCGCCGGCGGGCGCCGGGACTCATCGACCGCACGCGCGGCCTGCACATCGGCCCGAGTCTGCTCGACTACCGCATCGCCACCTCGCTCGACACGCCGCTCATCGGGTCCTCGATCGTGGAGTCGATCGATCCCGGGGGGCCGTACGGCGCCAAGGAGGCCGGTGAGGGGCCGCTGCACCCGGCCATCCCCGCCATCGCCAACGCAATCTACGACGCGGTCGGGGTCCGGATGCGGACGATGCCGTTCACCCCCGAGCGCGTGCTCGCCGCGCTGCGCGCTGGAGGCAACTGATGCTGCGCATGCCGCCGTTCGAGGTCCACACGCCGCGGACTGCCGCCGAGGCGGTCCAGCGCAAGACCGAGCTCCCCGGGTCGCTGTACGTCGCGGGCGGCACCGATCTGCTGCCCAACCTCAAGCACTGGCTGCACACGCCGCCCCACCTCATCAGCCTTGCGGACTGCACCGAGCTGGTCGGGGTGACCCCGGCGTCGGACGGCGCGCTGCGCATCGGCGCGGGCACCACGCTGCACGCCGTCGCAAGCGACCCCACCATCACGGCCAGCCTGCCGGGGCTCGCGTCCGCAGTCCAGCAGATCGCTGGCCCTCAGCACCGGCGGATGGGCACGTTGGGCGGCAACGTGATGCTCGACACCCGCTGCCTGTTCTACAACCAGACCCGGGACTGGCGCGAGGCGCTCGGCTACTGCCTCAAGAAGGACGGCAGCTGGTGCCACGTGATCGGCAGTGCCAAGGCCTGCGTCGCGGCCCAGAGCTCGGACTCGGTGCCGATGCTGGTCGCGCTCGACGCGTCGATCGAGGCGGCGCTGCCGGACGGATCGACCGCGACCGTGGCCTTGTCCGATCTGTACACCAAGGACGGCCGGTTCTTGCAGAACCACACGCTGCACCCCGATGCGCTGGTCACGGCGATCACGGTGCCTGCGCCCGCCGAGGGGCACCGCAGCATCTACCGCAAGGTGCGTTCCCGGGCGGCCATCGACTACCCGCAGCTCTCCATCGCGCTGGTTGGAGCGTTCGACGGTCCCACCTGCACCGCGCTCCAGATCGTGATCGGAGCCATGCTGCCGTTCCCCAAGCCGATCACCGGGGTCGACTTGGCCGTGGGGACCCCGCTCGACGACGCCACCATCGACGCCGTCGCCGAGCGCGCATTCAAGCAGGCGCGGCCCCAGACTCAGCTGCACAGCCAGCCCGACTGGCGGCGCCACCTGGCCCGCGTGGAAGTGACGCGGGGACTGCGCGCGCTGCGCGGCTGACCCTACGCGACGCGGCGCCTCCGCCGCAGCAGGAGCAACGCGACGCCGAGGGCGAGCCCGGGGACCGCTCCTCCGCCTGACCCGTCGCACGCGCAGCCTTGGCGCGTGTAGGTGTCGCGAGTGTCGTCGACGCCGGTGTCGCACGGACCGTCGTCGATTGGATCGACCCGATCGGGGCGCAGGTCGCAGTCAGCGTCCGCGATGCCTTCCTGCTCGTCGGGCAGCCCGTCGTTGTCCGAGTCCAGGTCGAGGTAGTCGGGCGTTCCGTCGCCATCGGTGTCGACCGTGCCCTCGACCAGTGTGGGGACGCCGTCGCCATCATCGTCCGGGTCGATCGCGTCGTGCGTGCCGTCGCCATCGCTGTCCATCGGCACCCATTCGCCACCGATCTGCGACAGCTCGTCGGTGTCGAGCAGGCCGTCGCCGTCGCTGTCCTGATCGTAGGGGTCTGTCCCGAGCGCCACCTCGTCGAGGTTGGCGATGCCATCGCCGTCTGCGTCGCCGTTCGGGCCGTCGCCGTCGAGCCGGTCGAGCCAGTTGGGCACGCCATCGCCATCGATGTCGCCGGTTCCCTCGATGAGGGTGTCGATGCCGTCACCGTCGTCGTCGGTGTCGAGGATATCCGCGGTGCCGTCGCCGTCGGTGTCGCGGTAGTCGGGCGTGAGCACCTCGCCGTCCGAGCACGTCCACGTCAGCCCCTGCTGGTCGAACCCGATGTCGAACACCGCGATGGGGTTGCTGCACACCAGCCCCGTCTCCTCCAGGCTCGGGATCCCGTCGCCGTCGTCGTCGGGGTCGAGGATATCCGGCAGCGCGTCGCCGTCGGTGTCCACGGGGGCCGCGGGGTTGGGGGCCTCCATGCCGTCGTCGACGCCGTCGTCGTCGCTGTCGGGGTTGAACGGCAGCGCGCACACGCCGCCGGAGCACAGCAGGTTCTCCTCCCCCGTGGTCAGCCCGTCGCTGTCCGGGTCGCCCGCGTCGCCGTCGTTGTCGTTGGCGTCGAGGAAGTTGGGCGCGCCGTCCCCGTCGAGGTCGCCGGTGCCCTCCACGCTGTCGAGCGCGCCATCGCCGTCGGAGTCGTCATCGAGGTGGTTGGGCACGCCATCCAGGTCGAGATCGCCGGACCCCTCGGCGAGCGTCATGATGCCGTCGTTGTCGTCGTCCTGGTCGTCGATGTCGCGGTCGCCGTCGCCGTCGCTGTCGCGGGGTACTGCGCCGGCTCCCCACTCGACGCCGTCGAGCACCGAGTCCGAGTCGGTGTCGATCGACAGCGGATCGGCCCCGTAGGTGATCTCGTCGTCCGTCTCGCGGCCATCGCCGTCATCGTCGGAGTCGGCCCAGTTGGCGACGCCGTCGAGGTCGGTGTCATCGCTGCGGGGGTCGCCGTTGTTGTCCGGGTCTTCATCGGCAGTGAGCACGCCGTCGCCGTCGTCGTCTGTGTCGAGCCGGTTGATGGTGCCGTCGCCGTCGACGTCTCCGCCCCCCACACCCTCTTCGTCGATGGTGGGGACGGTGTCGTTGTCGTCGTCGGCGTCCACCGCATCGATGTCGCCGTCCGTGTCGTGGTTGAGCGGCGGCGGACCGTCGAGCCCGTCGATCACCGAGTCGCCGTCGCTGTCGGCGTCCGTGGGGCTGGTGGGGAACGTGCGGACCTCTTCGAGGTCAGTGAGCTGGTCGTTGTCGGTGTCCGTCAGGCAGTCGCTGGTGCCGTTCGCGACCTCTTCGGGCCAGCCGAGGCCGTCGCCGTCCTCATCCATGTTTCCGTCGCAGTCCGCGTCGGTCTGGTCGTCGCAAGGCTCGAACGCACCAGGGTGGATGGCGCTGTCGCCATCGTCGCAGTCGTCCGCGTTGTTGGCTACGCCCGCCGCTACACACGTGAGGTTGGCGGAGAGCAGGGTCTGGGCCGCGTGGCCGTAAGTGTCGCCGTCGTTGTCGTCGTGACACAGCTCCATCGCGTCGCAGTCTTGGTCGACCCCGTCCGCGATGAGCTCGAGCGCGCCCGGGTTGATGGCCGCGTTGCCGTCGTTGCAGTCGTCGGCGTTGTTGGCCACACCGGCGGCCACGCACGACAGGGTGCTCGACAGCGCGGTCAGCGTGGCGTGCCCAAAGGTGTCGCCATCACCGTCGTCGTGGCACTCCTCCATCGCATCGCAGTCTTGATCGACCCCATCGGAGATGAGCTCGACCCCATTGGGGTTGATGGCCGCGTTGCCGTCGTTGCAGTCGTCCGCGTTGTTGGCCACGCCAGCGGCCACGCACGACAGGGCGCTCGACAGCGCGGTCAGCGTGGCGTGGCCGAAGGTGTCGCCATCACCATCGTCGTGGCACTCCTCCATCGCATCGCAGTCCTGATCGACCCCGTCGGAGACGAGCTCGAGCCCGTTGGGGTGGATGGCCGCGTCGCCGTCATTGCAGTCCGTGGTGTTGTTGGACACTCCTGCCGCCAGGCAGGTGAGGTCGGTGGAGAGGGCGACCTCGGTGGCGTGTCCGAAGGTGTCCCCATCGCCATCGCCGTGACAGGCCTCCATGGCGTCGCAGTCCTGGTCGACCCCGTCAGCCACGATCTCAACAGCGCCCGGGAAGATGGCGGGATTGCCGTCGTCGCAGTCATCTGGGGTGAAGAAACCGTCGCTGTCGGCATCGACCATGGCGGCTGCCGCGGTCTCGAAGACCGGAGGGTTCCTCGCCACAGGACACCGCTGGATCGTTCCGCCGTCCAGCCACAGGCGGGACTGCAGCCCACGGACCGCGGCGCAACGCCCGTCGCCCGGCAGCCCCAAGCTGATGCCAGAGAGCTTGAGCTCGGCGCCGTCCTCGACCGCGATCGCCTCGCGCCACGGGCCCTGCCCGCCGCTGAACACCACCCCATCCGGGTGGGCAGCCTCGATCTGCAGCCGGACCCCGCGTACCGCGAACACACCGCGGTACGCACCGGGCTCCACGCAGATCACGTCGCCGTCCACCGAGGCATCGACCGCCTCGACGACGGTCTGGAAATCGCAGACGAGCTCGTCTGCGCAGACCCGCCAGTCTGGGTCCGGCGTGGGGCAGGCCGCCCGCGCGACACCCGAACCCGACAAGCAAACCACCGCGAAAATGGACCTGAACTGCGCGTGCATGCACTCCCCTCAGCTCATTGTACGGGATGAACGGCGACCCACAAGGTGGCAGGGTAGCCATGGGTTATAGCGGCGCCCTGGAGGCACCGCATGCCCGCGTTTCCCGGGGTCAACGGAGATCCCAACTTCCCTGAGCAAGAGGCTCGAATCCTCGCGCTGTGGGACCGGATTGACGCGTTTCGGCGTTCGGTTGCGGATCGACCCGAGGACAACGGCTACGCGTTCTACGACGGGCCGCCGTTCGCCACCGGTCTGCCCCACTACGGCCACCTCGTCCCCGGCACGCTCAAGGACGTGGTCCCGCGGTACTGGACGATGCGCGGCAAGCGGGTCGAGCGCCGGTTCGGCTGGGACACGCACGGCCTGCCCATCGAGATGCTGATGGAGAAGGAGCTCGGCCTGTCCGGACCCACCGAGGTGCGCGAGTACGGGGTCTCCGAGTTCAACGAGGCCTGTCGTGCCGGAGTCCTAAGGCACGTCGACGAGTGGCGCGCCCTGGTGCGCCGCCACGGCCGCTGGGTCGACTTCGACGACGACTACAAGACGATGGACCCCACGTTCATGGAGAGCGTGTGGTGGGTCATGCGGCAGCTGTGGGACAAGGGGCTCATCTACCGCGCGTTCCGGGTCATGCCGTTCTCGTGGCGCCTGTCCACCTCCCTGTCCAACTTCGAGGCCAACCTCGACTACCGCGACGTGCAGGACCCGGCGGTCACGGTCGCGATGCCGATGACGGACAGCAGCGACGTGCTGCTCGTGTGGACCACCACGCCGTGGACCCTACCGTCCAACCTCGCCATCGCTGTCGGTGCCGACATTCCGTATGTGCGCGCTCGCAAGCCCGGCGACGAGCGCACCTTCGTGCTCGCGCAGGAGCGGGTGGGCGCCGTTCTCGGCGACGCCGCTGAGGTGATCGGCGCGCCCTTCCCCGGCTCCGAGCTCCAAGGGCAGCGCTACACGCCGCTGTTCCCCTACTTCGCAGACGCCGACAACGCGTTTCAGGTCATCCTCTCTGGCCACGTCACCACCGGCGACGGCACCGGGCTGGTCCACATGGCGCCGGACTTCGGCGAGGACGACTACGCCGCCTGCGCAGCCGTCGGCATCGACGTGCTGCAGTCGGTCGACGACGAGGGGCGGTTCACGGACGCGGTGGGCGAGTGGGCGGGTCGCAACGTCAAGGAGGCCGACCCTGACCTCATCCGCGCCATCAAGGCCATGGGACGGCTGGTGCGGCACGACACGCTCACCCACAGCTACCCGTACTGCTGGCGCTCCGAGACCCCGCTCATCTACAAGGCCCAGCCCGCCTGGTTCGTGCGGGTGACCGACCTCAAGGACCGAATGGTCGAGCACAACAAGCAGATCCACTGGGTGCCCGAGAGCGTTGGCACCAAGCGGTTCGGCAACTGGCTGTCGGACGCGCGCGACTGGAACATCAGCCGCAACCGCTTCTGGGGTACGCCCATCCCCATCTGGGAGTGCGACCACGATCAGAGCCACCGCATCTGCGTCGGCTCCATCGACGAGCTGCAGCAGCGGTCCGGTGCCGTGGTCGACGATCTGCACCCCCACCGCATCGAAGGGCTGTCCTGGGCGTGCGAGACGTGCGCGGGCACGATGCGCCGCATCCCCGACGTGTTCGACTGTTGGTTCGAGTCCGGGTCGATGCCCTACGGGCAGGCGCACTACCCGTTCGAGGACAAGGCTGGGTTCGAGGCTAACTACCCGGCCCAGTTCATCTCAGAGGGGCTCGACCAGACGCGCGGCTGGTTCTACACCCTGCTGGTGCTCTCCACCGCGCTGTTCGACGCGCCGCCGTTCCGAAACTGCGTGGTGAACGGGATGGTGCTCGCTGAAGACGGCTCCAAGATGAGCAAGTCCAAGCAGAACTTTCCGCCCCCCGACCGCATCTTCGACACCTACGGGGCCGACGCGCTGCGCGCGTACCTCATCAACAGCCCGGTGGTCCGCGGTGAGCCGCTGAAGTTCAGCGAGACCGGGGTCAAGCAGGTCGTCCGCACCGTGCTCCTGCCGCTGCACAACGCCCAGTCCTTTCTCGTGCGGTACGCGAACATCGACGGGTGGACCCCGGAGAGCGCGCGCCCATCCCTGATGGAGCGACCCGAGCTCGACCGCTGGCTGCTGTCCCACTTGCAGACGCGGATCCGCACGATCGACGAGCAGATGGAGCTGTACCAGCTCTACAACGTTGTCCCCGAGGTCTTGAGCTTCATCGAAGACCTCACCAACTGGTACATTCGACTGTCGCGCCGCCGGTTCTGGCGCTCTACGGACGAGACGGCCGGACAGCACGACAAGGCCTGCGCGTACGCCACGCTGTACGAGGCCCTCACCACCTTTGCCAAGGTGCTCGCTCCCTTCCTCCCCTTCCAGGCCGAGGCGCTGTACCAGACCCTCGTGGTCGGACCCGGAGTTGCCGGCGCGCCCGACACCGTCCACCTGTGCGACTGGCCGACGGTGGACGCCGCCGCGGTCGACACCGCCCTCGAGCGCAAGGTAGCGCTCACGCGCGACGTGGTTCGGCTCGGCCGCCGGCTGCGGGAGCGGCACCGTCTGAAGACCCGGCAGCCCCTCGCCGCGCTCACCGTGGTCCACCACGACGCCGACGTTCGCGCCGCCATCGATGACCACGCCACGCTGATCGCCGAGGAGCTCAACGTCAAGACGCTCCGGGTCCTGCCCGATGGCGACGCGCTGGCTGCGCTGTCTTGCAAGCCGAACTTCAAGACCCTGGGACGCCGGTTCGGCAGGCAGATGAAGGAGGCGGCCACGGTGATCGGTGCATGGGGCACCACCCAGCACCGACAGCTCCAGGCCGGCGAGGCGATCGAGGTGCTCGGGCAGCCGGTCACCGTTGACGACGTCTTGGTCCGGCGCGAGCCCCGCCCCGACGTGGTGATCGAGACGGAGGACGCTCTGATCGTCGCCTTGGACACCGACCTGAACGAGTCGCTCGTCGCCGAGGGCATCGCGCGCGAGCTCGTGAGCGCGGTCCAGAAGCTGCGCAAGGACGAGGGTCTCGCAGTCACCGACCGGATCGCACTCACCCTTCGCACGCAGGACGACGCGCTGCGCGCTGCGGTCGCTGCCCACAAGGAGTGGGTCGCCGGCGAGGTGCTGGCCACGGCGCTCCATGTCGAGGACGCTCCGGGGGCAGACATCGCGCTGTCCACTGTGGGCGCGACGCACGCGCTCTCGGCGTCCGTCACACGCGCCTAGCGCTCGTGGTCAGGTCCCGAACGTCCGGGCCACGCCGAGGAGCGCAGTGACCACCAACGAGGCCGCGGTGGCGACCTCCAGGTGGCTGATCCGGCGCGCGGTGACGTGGTCGCGCACCCACCGTCCCGTCGCGTTGCCCAGCGGAATGCACACCGCGAGAACCGCCGCTGTGGACGCGATCTCGGCGTCCATCTGGCCGGCCGCACCAAACGCCGCCAGCCGACCGACGTGCATCGACAGCGAGGACAGCGACATCGTGGCGAGGTACGCAGGACCCGACAGACCCGCGGACAGCAGGATGGGTCCCGCCAGGAGCCCGGCGCCCCCAGCG
>Ga0316189_10003366_pt1 | contig 15544 bp, 15 predicted proteins | sample LowCovwburrow_MG_FD_204930 | JGI IMG/M metagenome (GOLD analysis project Ga0316189, IMG submission 204930) | Coastal sediment microbial communities from Maine, United States - Lowes Cove worm burrow | ecosystem: Environmental > Aquatic > Marine > Coastal > Sediment | place: USA: Maine... | reverse complement strand
AACGAGGCCTTGAGCAGCTTTTCCAGCCAGAGAATGCCCTCAATATCCAGATGATTGGTGGGCTCGTCCATAACCAGCACATCCGGATGGACCACCAAGGCCCGGCAGATAGCCAGCCGTTTACGCCAACCGCCGGAGAGCAGACCGACCGGGCTGTCCGGGTCCGGGAACTCGGCCCGACTGAGCAGGCTATGCACCCGGTTATACTGTTCCGCCTCCTCAAGATGGAGTGCAGCCACAGGAGCATACAGGTTATCAGCACAGCTTTTTTCCTCATCAAAGACATCGGCCTGGGCCAGATAACTGACCCGGACATGCTTCCGGCGGAAAATCTCGCCGCTGTCCGCTTCAATCAGCCCGGCAAGGATTTTTAACAACGTAGATTTACCGGAGCCGTTGGGACCGATCAGCCCGACCCGATCCCCCTTGGCCAGTACCAGATCCACGGAGGAGAACAGGGTCTGGGCACCGAATGCCTTACTCAGGTCGCGACAGGAAAGCAAGTTAGACATGTTCGCCCACCGCCTCGCTGCTCTCCGCCTTGGGATAGGAACCCAGCCATTCATAATGAGCGCAGATTTGCTGGAGAATGGAACAACCCTCCTTGATAGCAGGCTCCTCAATATGACCGACCAGGTCCATAAAGAAAAGGTATTTCCACTGCTTGCCCTTAATGGGCCGGGATTCAATCTTGGCCAAATTAATCCCCTTGGCTGACAGCACGGTCAAAGCCTCGTTCAGGGCACCGGGCCGATCCGCCATACCGAGCAGGAGGGAGGTTTTATCCGAGCCGCTGGGCATGGGAGATTGGCGACCGATCACCAAAAAACGGGTGGTATTGCCCTGATAATCCTCAATCCCGCTCACCGCAACCTGGACATTATAGGTCTTCACCGAGAGCTCACTGGCAATGGCCCCGATATTGGGATTATTGGCCGCCATTTGAGCGGCTCCGGCTGTGGAAAAAACCTCCAGAGTGGGCACATCCGCCATATGCTTACGCAGCCATTCCCGGCATTGGGCCAGGGGCTGGTAATGAGAAGCCACTGTCTGGATGTTCTTGATATCACCGGATTGACAGACCAAATTATGGCGGATAGGCAGGCGCAGTTCGCCGCAAATCTTGACCCGGTATTTCATAAACGAGTCCAGAGTGGAAAACACCGCCCCTTCAATGGAGTTCTCCACCGGCACGATGCCGTACGCTACCCTGCCCTTTTCCACCTCACGAAAAACCTCATCAATGGACTCCTGAGCCTTGTACTCAGCAGTCTGTCCAAAAAACTTCACTCCGGCCAGATGGGTAAAGGTGGCTTCCGGGCCGAGAAAGGCCACTTCAACGTTCTTCTGGGCCAATCGACAGGCAGTGATAATCTCGTGAAAGATGCTCTTCACGGCCTTTTCCGGAAATTTCTCGCCGTTATCAGCCAGCAGTCGCTCATAAATCTCGCGCTCACGGCGGGGGTCCCAGGTCGAGCGCGATGATTCTTTCTTCAACTCGCCGATCTTTCGGGCGCAGTCAAGGCGTTCCTTGAGCAGGCTCAGCACGGTATCGTCGATTTCGTCAATCCGCTGCCGAACTTGGGGTATGGTCTTCTGTTCATCCATTGTATAATTTTAAACTCTGACACGTCATTATGTTATGTCTGTCCGGGCGCGGCCCGGCAAACGGTAAATATTATATACTCAGCACCGATATAATCTGATCTTTTTTAATGTACTTCCGGCAATCTGCAATCAGGATGCAATCGTTTTTTTCTGCAAGCGCAGTTTATATCGGTGAACAGTATACAGAAACGGGATGCAACCGACAAGGCAGGCCGCGATACATCCCGCTCAGCTGTTCAGTTGACAAAGGCCCCTGTCGTCTTCAGGTCATATAGTTAGCCAATTGTTTTTCTCCCAAAGCATTGATCATTTTTTCCAACTGTTCGAGGCGGTCAACAACCTCGGTGGAACGATCTTTCAGGACAAGTGATTTCACCTTTGCCGCTTCCTGCTTTTCAGCGGCGGCCTTTTGGGCACGCCCGATGAGTTTGCTGAAAAAAGACGACTTTTTACTCTCCTCACCATAGAGGAGAGTAAATATTTCCGCATAGGTTTGATGGAGATTGTCATGCGGTTTTTCAATTTCTTTGAAACCCGGAATACTTTTCAGTCGCTGCCCGTCACCGTAATACCATTTTCCGAATTCGCATTCGGTTGCGCTGACCGGCACCTTGTCCTTATCCAGAGGAATACCGTCTATCAGGGCCTGAGCATTGCTGAGCCATGCCCGATGGGAAACCGCAGCGAGCTTCAAAATCGTCATCACTTCTATTTTATCCATTTCTTTCCCCTTTTTTTATTTGGTCATTTGACATCTTCGAGGACAAAAAAAGTTCCGGCAGTAAATTAAGCAGATCAATCCGAGCAAGAAAGATCAACGGTCCGCTATCGGCAACTGCCGCTACATCACGCATTCCGCACCTCATCTCGGATCTGATCGTCATCAAGATTAGATAATGTCTGCATAGCCGTTCCTCGTTAATATAAAAAAAACTCCGCCCGACGCTCAAGTAGCGGGCTCTATTCTCAACATCCCTTCGGGACGAACTTCTGTCCCGTCAGGGATATCCGAAACAGTCCGAAAATTCAGACGCTGAACCGGGCAACTTCCCTCTGCTCCTTGACAAGCAAATATGACCATGCTGCTATAGTCATAATAAAAAGACAAGAAGGAGCAAACACCATGCCGGAAACTGTCTCAAAATCACGCTTTAAACCCCAAGCTCTCAAGTATTTCCGCCAAGCCCGTAGCCCGTAGCCCGTAGGTTGGGGAGAGTGAAACGAACCCCAACATTTCCTGTGTCGGGGGGCGTCCCTCACCTCACACCGGACTGAGGCGGCGTGTCTATCCCGAAAGGACACCCGATAATAGCCCAGAGATTTATCTCCGGGCAGATAAACCGCAAGGGATGTTCACGAACGCCCTACAATTCAACCCGCTTCAACCCACTCAAATCCACCTTTTTCCTGACCTTACCCAAATCAAACTGATGCTGAAGCTTCAGCCACCCTTCAGGAGTTCGACCAAAGACCTTGGACAGCCGCAAAGCCATTTCCGGGCTCACCTTGGAACGACCGTTCAGAAGAGCGGATAACCTCTTTCGCGTTACACCCAATGCCTTGGCCGCATCAGTCACACTCAACTCCAGAGCCTCCAGACAAAATTCCCGGATAATCCCTCCCGGATGCGGAGGATTGTACATTTCCATAATCAACCTCTTTAATGGTAATCTTCGTAGTGAACATCCGTTACATCAGCATGGTGAACTCGAAAAGTCACTCTCCAATTTCCGCTTACCGTCACCGACCACGTCCCTGCCCGACTTCCTTTCAGCGGATGCAACCGAAGACCGGGCAGATCCATATCGTCAGGAGATTCCGCTGTTGCAAGCAATGCGAGAATCTTGCGAAGCCTGTCCGCATGTTCAGGACAAACACCGGCGGTGTTCCCTGATCGAAACAATTTCCTGAGTCCTTTATGCTTGAATTTTATAATCATAGCAAATTATACTCCGCATCGCTGACATATCTTGTCCCGAAGGGACATCCGCCAATAGCCCGGAGATTTATCTCCGGGCAGGAAAGCAGCAACTCCGATTCCCAAATCTCCTCAGCTCCTTGACAAGCAAATATGACCATGCTACTATAGTCATAATAAAAAGACAAGAAGGAGCAAACGCCATGCCGGAGACCATCTCAAAATCACGCTTTAAACCCCAAGCCCTCAAGTATTTCCGCCAAGTACAGGAAAACAGACAGGAGTTGATCATCACGGATCACGGAAAACCGGTACTGAAGATATCCCCTTTGCAAAATAAACCGCAGTCCGTGCTGGAGGAACTGCGTAATTCCGTTCTCCGCTATGACGATCCTCTGGAACCGGTTGCTCAGGACGACTGGGACGTGCTGAAAAAATGATCGTCCTGGACACCCATGCCTGGCTCTGGTGGATCAGCAACCCGGAAAAACTCGGAGCAGGTGCCGCCTCCGCTATAGAGCAGGCAATGGAGCAAAACGGCATTCTTCTTTCCTCAATCTCCACTTGGGAAGTTGCCCTGCTCGTTGCCAAAGGAAGGCTGGCTCTGTCCATAGATGTACGCGACTGGATCCGCAAAACAGAAAGCCTCCCCTTTGTCCGCTTTATGCCGGTGGACAACACTGTCGCCCTTCGTTCCGTCGCCCTGCCCGGAGAATTTCATGCTGATCCGGCAGATCGTATCATTACCGCCACAGCACTCACCACAGGTCTTCCCCTGGTAACCAAGGACGGAAAAATCCAGGCCTGTTCTTTTGTTCAGACGATTTGGGATTGAGCTTGTTTCGCCCGTTACCAATGCGGCTGATTCCCGATCCTGTAATTAATGACCTCCTGAGTATCGCTGATCACCACAAAGGCATCAGGATCAATCCCGTGAACGAGCCGCTTGAGCGTGCCGATTTCCGTCAGCTGGACAACGGTATACAGGATCTTTTCTTCCTTCCGGCTGTATCCGCCCTCCCCTTTGATGATGGTCACGCCGCGCCGGATATCCTTGAGGATTTCCCGAGAAATATCATCCCAATGGCGCGAAATAATAAAAACCGCCTTGCGCTGACTGAGACCGACCACCACCAGATTAATCACCTTGGAGCTGACAACAACAACAATCATGGTGTACAGAACCGCCTCAATGGAATAATAAACAGAAATCAGGAGAAGAACAAGACCGTTAAGCACCATCAGGGTATTGCCGATCTTGATGGAAAATCGTTTCAGCAGGACAACGGAAAGCATATCCGTGCCCCCCTGCGAACCCGAGGTTTTCAGACAGAGCCCCGCACCGACCCCGAGAATCACTCCGGCCAGCAGGGCGTTCAGCATCCGGTCTTCGATCTGGAGATCAAAATGAAAAAACAGCAGGGACACACTGAGCGCAACCGTGCCCAGGATGCTGTAGACAAAAAAACGTCGCCCCACCACCATCCAGGCCAGGGCGAAAAGCGGCAGATTAAGAACAAGATAGATCATTCCCGGATCAAGGGAAGGGAAGATCTTATAGACAATCAGGGCGATGCCGGTGATTCCTCCGGTGACAAAATTATGGGGAATCAGAATACTGTTGACCCCGACGGCACAAAGAACACCGCCAAGGCAGAGCAGTCCGATATCTCGAACGACCTGCCAAGGAGAAAGAAACAGGGCCTGTGGATTACCGCCTGTACGCATATGGAAAATACCAAGAACAAACCCCTGCCGCACCCTTCCGGGCATACGGGATTTGTCAACTGAATTTCAAAGAGTTACCCCTGTCGACTGCAACAAAATCAGCAAAAAACGGAAAACGTTTGGCATGCGATGCAGGGTTCAGGTATAGTGGCATATTTCAACATGCTAAAACCATTGAGCATGGGTTGCAAACAAAAAATGAAGAATTCAAGGGCTGAACGATTTTCGTTCGAAAAAATTCAGAAAACCGATCGAGAACGCACACAGAGGAAAGAAGGATGAGCGATCCGAAGCAAGAGAGTAAGTTTGAGGTAAATAAAACCTACGCGGAAATCAACGCCCGGATCAAGGCGGGTGAAGCCGTGGTGGTCACAGCGGATGAAATGGTTGATATTGTCCGGAAAGAAGGCCCTGTCGAAGCGGCTCGACGAGTCGACGTGGTCACAACCGGCACCTTCTCCACCATGTGTTCCTCAGGTGCATTTCTTAATTTCGGTCAGACCAACCCGACCATCAAGGCACAAAAAGTCTGGATCAATAAGGTCTCAGCCTATGCCGGGCTTGCGGCCATAGATGTATATCTGGGGGCAACCGAACCAACAGAGGGCGATCCGCTCAATCAGGTCTATCCGGGTGAATTCCGTTACGGCGGCGGCCATATCATCGAAGATCTGGTGGCAGGCAAAGCGGTGCATCTGGAGGCCAAGGCCTATCCCACGGACTGCTACGCCAACACCAAATGCAAAAAAGAAATCACTCTGGCCGAGATGCCCCATGCCCTGCTCTGCAACCCCCGTAACGGGTACCAGAACTATAACTGTGCGGTCAATCTCTCGGACAAGATCGTCTATACTTATATGGGCACGCTCAAGCCCAACTGTCGCAATGCCAATTATTGCAGCGCAGGCCAGCTCAGCCCCCTGCTCAATGATCCGCTTTACCGCACTATCGGCATCGGCACCCGTATCTTTCTCGGCGGCGGGGTGGGCTATGTGACCTTCCAGGGCTCCCAGCATAATCCCGGCGCACCGCGCGGCGAAAACGGGGTTCCCACCAGACCGGCAGGCACCATCATGGTCCAGGGCGATCTGAAGCAGATGTCGGCGGACTGGCTGAGAGGAGTCAGCCTCCGGGGTTACGGCAGTTCCCTGGCTGTGGGCCTGGGTGTGCCGATCCCCATCCTCAATGAGGAAATGGCTCGTTTCACCGGAGTCTCGGACGAGGAAATCTTCACCCATGTGGTGGACTACGGTCATGATTACACCAACGGCATTGCCCGCCATTACGGCAAGGTCAGTTATGCGCAGCTCAAGAGCGGCGAGATAGAGGTGGCAGGCAAGAAGGTACCGACCGCCCCGCTCTCCTCTCTGCCCGGTGCCCGCAAGATTGCCGAGACCCTCAAGCAATGGATTCAGGAAGGAAAATTTCATCTTGGCGAACCGGTTGATTATTTCCCCAGCGCAGATTTTTCTTTTGACCCGGAAAAAGAGCAGGGTTGAAAGAAAAGGCCGAACAGCTCCGCCGCCTTCTCTCCGGTTTTGACCGGGTGGGAATAGCCTTTTCCGGCGGAGTCGACTCCTCGTTCCTTCTTCGTTCCGCCCTTGATACCCTGGGGCCGGACAGGATATTGGTGCTCCATGCCCGCTCCTGTCTTCAGAAAAAACAGGAGCAGGAAAGTGTCGACACCTGGGGGAAACGGCACGGATACCCGGCAGCTGCAATCCAACAGCGAATCATCAATATAGAACCGCTTGCTTGGGATGGCTTTATCCCCAACCAGAAAAACCGCTGTTATCTCTGCAAAAAGCGGCTGTACGGCCTTTTTCTGGAACACCTGCATCAGGAAGGCATAAGTGCCCTGCTGGACGGGACCAACAGTGACGATCTGCGCCAAGGAGAAACCGGTCGCCCCGGCCTGCGTGCGCTTGCCGAGCTTGGTATCTGTACCCCCTTGGCGGACTGCGGCCTGGACAAGGAGGCAATCCGAACTCTGAGCCGAAACCTGGGCCTTGACACTGCCGACCATCCTTCATCGTCATGCCTTGCCACCAGAATTCCCCACGGAATGCCTATTACGGCAGAGCGACTTATAAGGGTTGCGGCTCTGGAACAAACACTGGAAGAGAACGGCTTTGCCGGATGCCGGGTTCGCCTGGATGCAAACGCGGAACAAACCGTTTTTGTGCAATTGCAAAAGACACACCTTGAGCAACTCTTTTCCGGTTCCACGAGAAAGCATATTGTCACCCTGCTGAAAAAGAAGGGCGTTCACAAGATTTATCTTGACTTAGAAGGACGTTGACAGATGCTTCGCTATCCGGTTTAATACCCCCTGTTGAAGATATCCTCTACCTGCTACAAAGGAACTGAGAAAAAAATTTCTTTGACAGAATTAATATTTCGTTATGTAATCTGACATATCTTATGCAGTGACACAAAGGTTGTATTCAGAACCAGTTATTGAATTCGTACTATACAAGAGAGGAAAGGGAGAATGAACAAAAAAGAATTGGTTGAGGCTATGGCCGGGGCAGCTGACATCAGCAAATCAGCAGCGGAAAAAGCACTCAATGGTATGCTGATGAGCATTACAGAGGCCCTTTCCGAAGGTGACAAGGTCACACTGGTCGGATTCGGTACATTTTCCACTGCCAACCGTGCAGCACGACAGGCGAAAAACCCTCAAACAGGTGCGGTCATGGAAATTCCTGCCAAAACCGTGGCTAAGTTCAAGCCGGGCAGCAAGCTCTCCGAGGCTGTCAAATAGAGCTTCAGCGAAAAAACCGCCTCATTATTTTTCAGTTTCAGTAAACTTTAAACTTGCCGGCATCGTCGAATCATATTATAAATATCCTGTTTTGAAGAACAGGAAGACGGATAATTTTGGCAATACATAATTTCATGTCGGGAAGTGGCTCAGCCTGGTAGAGCACAGCGTTCGGGACGCTGGGGTCGGAGGTTCGAATCCTCTCTTCCCGACCATTGATTTTTCAGTCAGCGAACTGACAGGTTTCGTTCTGTATAATAACAATATACATAGCGAAACCTTTTTTTTTGCCGGCTATAAAAACACCACAAAAAGAACGATTATGGATAAAACAGTCTTAGTTACCGGCGGCTGTGGCTTTATCGGCGCAAACTTTGTCCGCCTCCTCCTTGAGACACGCCGGGACTGGCGAGTTATCAATCTCGACAAACTGACCTATGCCGGCAACCTGCATAATCTTGAGGACGTAAGCAAACATCCCAATTATCGTTTCGTCCGAGGTGACATCTGCGACCAAACTCTTTTGGACCGCCTGTTCTCGGAAGAGCAGATTGATACAGTGGTTCATTTCGCTGCCGAGTCCCATGTTGATCGCTCCATAACCGGTCCGGCTGAATTCATCCGAACAAATATCACCGGCACCTTTACTCTGCTTGAGGCCGCCAAAAAACAATGGCTGGATAAGGGGCACAAAAAAGAGCAATGCCGTTTTCTCCATGTGAGCACCGATGAGGTCTATGGTTCCCTGGGAGCAACCGGTTTTTTTACCGAACAAATCCCGTATGATCCCCGCTCTCCCTATTCCGCCTCTAAAGCATCTTCAGATCATCTGGTGCGGGCCTATTTTCATACCTACGGCCTGCCTGTCCTGATGACCAACTGCTCGAACAATTATGGGCCCTATCAATTTCCGGAGAAACTGATTCCCTTAATGCTCAATAACGGCATGCAGGGAAAAGAGCTTCCGGTCTACGGGGACGGCGGCAATGTGCGCGATTGGCTCTATGTGCAGGATCATTGCGAGGCCATCGTCCGGGTCGTTGAACAAGGACGATTGGGAGAGGCATATAATATAGGCGGGCATAATGAAAAAAACAATCTCCAGGTTGTGGAGTTACTCTGCGATATGCTGGATGAAAAGCTCGGCCTGCTCCCCTCCGGTGAACCGAGACGCTCTTTAATCATCTTTGTGCAGGACCGCCTCGGCCATGACCGCCGCTATGCCATTGATGCGGATAAGATTGATCAGGAACTCGGCTGGACCCCGAAATACACCTTTGAACAGGGCATTGAAAAAACCGTCACCTGGTATCTGGATAATCAGGCGTGGATGGAATCAATTATGGATGGTTCCTATCAGGAATACTACGCAAAAATGTACGGCAAGTAGCCTCTTTTCTTTACTTCAGCCAAAAACAACATCTCTATGAAGGTACGAACAACATCTCTCCCGGATGTCCTTATTATTGAACCCAAGGTGTTCGGCGACGAACGGGGCTTTTTTTTCGAGAGTTTCAATCAACGCCGCTGGCAGGAAATAACCGGCCTGAACACCAGCTTTGTTCAGCATAATCACTCTGCCTCCGGCAAAAATGTTCTGCGGGGCCTCCATTACCAAATTCGACAGCCGCAGGGAAAACTGGTACGGGTTCTTGCGGGCGAGGTTTTTGACGTAGCCGTGGATCTGCGAAAAAACTCTCCTACTTTCGGACAATGGGCTGGTGAATATCTGTCCGCTGAAAACAAAAAACAATTCTGGGTGCCGGAAGGCTTTGCCCACGGATTCCTTGTTCTTTCTGAAAAGGCAGAGTTTTTCTATTTGGCAACAGCTTATTATGCGCCGGAACATGAACGGGCTGTTATCTGGAATGATCCTGATCTCAATATTGACTGGCCCCTTCAGGGGAAGCCCTGCCTGTCTGCAAAAGACAGCACTGCAAACTCATTTCAGGATGCGGATCTGTATTAACCTGCCCTTCGCTGTCACACTGACACTTTTTGTCAGTCTCTGTGGCAGAATTTGTCCAGCAAGGGACAGGATAAAAAAATATCAGGACAGACAAGATAACCAATACAGAGTAACCCCCCTTCTTGAAAAGAAAAAATAAAAATAAATTTTCAAAAGACAGATTGGCACAGATCCTGTAATATAAGAGGCAAACGAATGAACAATGTCGGCACGGATCGACGCATAAACAATCAATCCTGAAAACGGAGGAACACCATGAAACTGAATAACTTAAGAAAACAAGCCAATGAGAAAGGTTTTACCTTGATCGAGCTGATGATCGTTATCGCCATCATCGGTATCTTGGCGGCAATCGCTATCCCGAACTTTATCTCCTACCGCGACAAATCTTTCTGTTCAGCGGCTGAAACAGATGCAGGTTCACTGCAGGGCGGATTGGCGGATTACTTTGCCATTCCCTCTAACCGGACATTTTCCGCCCAAGGGCCTACTAATACTATGGTTTTTGCTGGGAGTCAAACTCTGACATTAAGCGGAGATAACCAAGGTACAATTACTCCAGCTGGTAGCGGCTTTCAGATAGTTGTAACGGATGGATCAGGACGTTGCCCTGCAAATTACCAAGCCTCTTCACCGCGATGGAATGGAAACGTATACAGCTTAACAATGTAATTCAGGTCTATGTTTGAAAAGATGGGTCGTTGAAAAAACGGCCCATCTTCCTTTCTCGTAACTACTCAACCACCTGATACGGACTCGTTTGAGCACAAAATCGCTACATGTTGTGTTTTTACTGCAAAAACAGGATATTTTCAGTCATCTCAATCATCCTTTTTCTGCCTGAAATTTTCTTCTTACGCAAGCAAAAATACAATATATTGTGGTTGACGAGCACCTTCATTTCGCTATTTAGTGGCTGAGCAGTTACCCTTCCTCAAGCTTAAGAGTTACGGATTTGCACACAAATCGTTCTGTTAATGTTCTTCTGCTGACTGTTGCGATTCTTGTAATTTACAGCGGTACGTTGCATTTCCCTTGGATATTGGATGACCGAGGAAATATTCTTGAGAATCAGCCGATTCATCTCCAGCAGCTCAATTTTCAATCACTGATAAATACATTTTATGCCAATCCTGATACTCCTGGAAAACTATATCGTCCTGTCGCTTGTTCAAGCTTTGCTCTAAATTGGTTTATCGGTCAAGATAATCCCTTTGGATACCACATAGTCAATATCAGCATTCATGTGCTGACAGCTTTTTTCCTCTACCTATCCTGCCGTTATCTTGTCAGCTTGACCATCTTTCCTCGAATATTCAGGTTGCGTGGCGATTCTGTTGCGGTTATAGCTGCATTGCTGTGGGCTATGAACCCCATGCAAACTCAGGCTGTCACCTATATTGTCCAACGCATGGCGGCATTGGCGGCATTATTTTCTATTATAGGAATTTTTCTGTTCATCAAGGCAAGAACAAGCATTTTTTTTCATCAAAGAGTATTCTTTAGTATTTTTTGCCTGTTTAGCTTTCTGTTGGCATTGGGAAGCAAACAAAATGCCATTTTATTTCCTTTTTCAATCATGCTTGTGGAATATATTTTTTTCAGATCGAAAATAGGTATTATCCCGCAACTTGCAAAAGAGAGAAGAAAAAAAATTGTAGTTATTTTTTTATTATGTTGCGCTTGTGTTCTCTTTGCTGTCTATTATTTTGACACCTTCATTTCTTGGCTTAATTATGAAAATCGAACATTTACGTTGTGCCAAAGGATGTTAACAGAACCTCGGGTTCTTCTTTTTTATCTTTCTCAGTTGTTTTTTCCGGCTGCATCAAGGCTTTCCATTGAGCATGATATTGTTTTTTCGACATCTCTGTTTACTCCTTGGACGACTCTGCCTTCTTTGGCAGGATGCCTGCTTTTGATAGTTATTGGTTTTGCTCTCAGAAAGAAAGATCAGCTCTTGTCATTTGCGTTGCTCTTTTATTTTCTTAACCATGCTGTCGAATCAACAATTATTCCCCTTGAACCTATTTTTGAGCACAGAAATTATCTCCCTTCTCTTTTTTTATTTCTGCCGATTGCGGCGAGGGCAGTTTCGCTGGTTGAACAAAAAAAGAATAATTATATTAGAACGGCTGTAGCTCTAGGCACTGCTGCTGCACTTATTTTTTTAGGCGTAAACACATATGCCAGAAATAAAGCCTGGGCATCCGCCACAACGCTCTGGCAGGATGCCTCCGAAAAAGCGCCTAACAGCAGCAGAGCGGCGATTAATCTGGCAAAAGAATATATTTATTCCGGCAGAAGAGATGAAGCTCTATCCCTTGCGGAACATTCCTACACTCTGTGGCAGCCGACGAAAAATTATGCTCAGGCTCTCTCATTGAGTGGACAGGGAGCTGTTGCAAATTTGCAGGGAGATAATCTGAAGGCAAATCATTTTTTTCAAAAAAGTTTAGAATTTGTTCCTGATTACAGAGAAGCGAGAAAAAATCTGATCCTTTCTTTATGCAAACAGCATCGCTTCCAAGAAGCGTTGATGCAATTTTCTCAAAATTATTCGGATGTTCATCTTGAAGGAGTTATATTGCTGTGGATGCATCAGCCCCGAAAGGCCCTTGAAAAATTTCGTGGCGCGCCGGAAATATTGGAAGTGGAAAACATGGCGGGCATAGGAAAGGCATTGAGCATGATAGGCAGCTATGAACAGGCAGATGTTTATTTGAGACAAGCGGGTCGATTTTCCGGACTGAACAAGCTCATTCAAATTGAGAATCTGCTGCGGGCGGATATGATGAAGCAGGCCCAGATTTTATGCCAAGAGATGTTTTCGCAATATCAAGCCGGAGTGATCTTTCAATCCTTATCTGATGAAAATACTCTAACGATTCCTTTAGACAGAAAATTAGTGGCACCTTTTGTCATCCGACAGGCAAAAACAATTATTCCACGAAAAAAAACAAGCAGCTTGCAACAGTAAAAAAATAGAGCAGAAATAGCCCAAATGCTTATCGAGAAAATAATTGATCAACGGAGAGATGCCAGCAGCTATCAGGAATCATCAGGGGTATTTCTTTTCATACTCTTTTTCATCCTCCTTTTTACCTGTTATTTTAATTCATTTCATTGTGACTGGCATCTTGATGATATTCAAAACATCCTGCTAAACCCTCCTCTGCATCTTACTGATTTAAGCAACGGTTCACTGAAGCAGACTTTTTTTGCTTATCCAGGACAGCCGGAAAAACTGCTGCGTCCCGTCACTAATTTCAGTTTTGCCCTGAACTGGTTTTTTGGACAGGATAACGTGCTCGGATATCACATTATAAATTTTACTATCCATTTTTTAGCCACCCTTTTTCTCTACCAAACCTGCCTTCTGCTTCTCGGCACCCCACGATTCGGCAAACAATATCAAGACAACAAATTTTTTATCGCCGCTCTTGCCGCAGTTCTCTGGAGTATTAATCCGATTCAGACGCAAGCTGTCACGTATATTGTACAACGAGCTGCAGCACTGTCCGCCTTGTTTTCAATTATCGGAATATGGTTCTATCTTAAAGCGCGTCTCTCCGCATCAAGAAGGCTGCATATCTTTTTTTATCTTGGCATAGTCATCTCTTTCCTGCTGGCGATTGGTTCTAAAGAAAACGCTGTACTCTTTCCGGCCTCGCTGCTGCTGATTGAATTTTTATTTTTTCAAAAAAATATTCGTTTCAATACCCAGACAGTTCTTTTTTTGCTCACCGCAATCGGGCTTGTTCTCGCCCTTACCTTCATGTTGGGAGAGAAAAATTTTTTCGTCAACATTCTCAACTCCTATCAGGACAGATCTTTTTCGCTCTGGCAAAGGCTTTTAACTCAACCACGAATCATTATATTTTATATCAGCCTCCTGTTGTATCCTTCTCCGTTGCGGCTTTCCATTGAGCATGATGTGCAGATATCGACTTCTCTCATCTCGCCACCCACGACCCTTGCGGCAATTCTCTTCCTCGCCCTTCTTGCAGCTTCTTCTCTGCTGCTCTATAAGAGGCATCCTCTGTTTTCTTTTGCAATACTCTTTTTTCTGCTTAATCATCTTGTTGAATCAACAATCATTGCCCTTGAACTGATTTTTGAACATCGAAATTATCTCCCTTCCCTCTTTTTCTTTCTGCCGATAGCGGCACTTATCAGTTCTATTATAAAAAAATACCGCTATAACAACAGAACAATCTATTGGATCGTCTGTACAGGAACAGCAAGTCTAATTGTCCTTTTGTCTCTTGCGACTATTTTGAGGAATATGGCATGGCAGACGGACACGGCTCTTTGGGCAGATGCTTTGACAAAGGCCCCTCAATCCAGCAGGCCATATATTAATTTAGGGTATAATCTTCAATATGAAGGAAATCTTCAGCAAGCATTTGATCTATATCAACGTTCTTTTAATAAATATTCTGCAACCCCCTGGAAGGATAAGGTTAGAGCCAATAATGGAATGGGGAATATTCTCATGCGTATTGGAAGATACGAACAGGCTGCGCTGCTTTTTGATAAGGCATCTGGATCGGCACAAAATAAATCTTTGTCAATGTATACTGATGCGCTTATTCTTAGATCAAAGGCACTCTGGCTTGACGGTCAGCAAAAGCAAGCGTTTAATCTTCTTGAAAAAGAAAGGGCGGAGAGCGGCAAGCACATGCAATTTTACGCTGAAATGCTTCTTGCTTTTGGCAAAAATAAAGAAGCTCTTGATTGTTTGCGCAGGATACTTTCCGAGTCTAATTTTCAGAGCACTGAATATAAGATGGCACTGCTTGACCTTGCTCTTTTACATGATCATATAGGGCACCGAGAAAAAACGGAGTTCTATCTTCGGCTGGCTCGTAAATTAAATGCGCCAAAGGTACCGACCCTGCTATCTCTTGTCGAACACAGTATACGCGCCGGTGATCCGCTTCAGACAGAACAGGCGTTCGCCGAGCTGCTTGAACAGGTTGCATGGACAGAGTTGCTATCTATACTTGATAGCTTACCCCCTGATTATCCTGCCCTGCCTATCTCACCTGACCGTATTCGACAGTATGCAGCAGATTGGCTTGCATCAAAAAACTCTCTGCAATGAACAAAAAATGAATATTTTTTTCAACATAAGCCACCCGGCCCATGTGCATTTTTTCAGACACGCCATGTTCAGACTTGAGCAAAACGGGCATAATATCATTGTTGGTGCGCGCAACAAAGAATTCACCATAGAGCTGCTCAAAGCATATAATATTCAACATGTTATTCTGACTGACAAAGGACAAGGGCTAGCCGGACTGATCAAAGAACTGCTTGTCCAGCAGCTGAAGCTGTCAAAAATTATAAAAGAGCACTCAATAGACATGATGCTGCAAATTAGCGGTATCTTCAATGCCCCTGCAGGAAGATGGTACGGTATTCCCACCTTGGCTTTCTCTGACACAGAAAACGATATTTGGGCCAACAAACTATCTTTCTCATTAAGCAGACACGTTGTTTCTCCAACCTGCTTTGACCGCCATATCGGCGGGACATGGAAAAACCA
>Ga0316189_10003365_pt1 | contig 15548 bp, 8 predicted proteins | sample LowCovwburrow_MG_FD_204930 | JGI IMG/M metagenome (GOLD analysis project Ga0316189, IMG submission 204930) | Coastal sediment microbial communities from Maine, United States - Lowes Cove worm burrow | ecosystem: Environmental > Aquatic > Marine > Coastal > Sediment | place: USA: Maine... | reverse complement strand
TGTCGACAGTGTGTCGTGAGTGGCAGCATCGACTGCCCTGCAAACGGAGTGCCCGCGGTTTCGCTTTCGTTGAAGTACACAAATAGTGCCGGCAACTGACAGCCTGCAGTCCGGTTACTCCAGCGGCCACGAATCCTGAGTCGCACATCCACTGAGACTGCCTCGCCGTCCAAGTCTGTGTAGACAATCTCGGCCGGCACGTCGGCACAGTCCTGTTTGTCCGGATTGTCACAAAACGCATCGAAGTCAAAGCGCAGCTGCATTTGCAGCACGCTGCTATCGTCAAACATGGAAGCGCATAGCAACGTGACAGCAATGGCTGCCAGCACCAGTTGACGAACCGCAGAGAGATGTTTGCGTCTCATCGCTTTATTGCGTTGACCGCCGCTCCTCCATCGCGCGGTCTCCAAGAGTGCCGTAGCGGTGGTAGTCGAAGCTGATGCTCTGCTCCCGGAAATACCACGGCAGCTCAACCCTGCCCTCGGCCCGCACAGGCGCACTCGCAATGTACACGCCAGTTTCCCCGATAGCCCTTAGCACCACTTCCGGCACGCGATCCGGGGTCGCATATCGAACGCGATCGGTCTGCTGCCGGGCAATGATGTCAGCGAGCTCTTCGTCAGACTCCTCAACGAATTCTATCTGCCCTCCCCAGGTTTCTGTCTCGCGCGTCAACGCCCTGAGCATCATTGTGAGCCCATCGTGGGGATAGCTGACGGTAATACGGCAGCCTGCGGCCGCCGCAGCGGCAACCCGTGCATAGACTTCAAACTCCGTGTCATCAGGATGCACACGTATGCGCATTTCAGAGACCGGCAGGTAGCGGCGAATGTTGTCCTGCCCGATGAGCTGGAAGTGATCATGCATCTGACCAAATTCTTCCGTGTACGCCAGATCGTAGCTGCGAATCGCCTCGCAAACGTCAACGCAGTCCCTGTCGCTGTTAGCGAGATCCCGGTACAGGTTGGCAAGTTTCTTGCTGGATAGCGCATTGCTGATCTGCGGCGAGCCTTGCTGCTCAAACGTCATGAGCTGCAGGACATAGTTGGGACCACCTGCTTTGATTCCGGGGCCGAACGCAGACTTGCCCATGCCACCAAAAGGCTGACGCAGCACGATTGCGCCTGTTGTTCCGCGATTGATGTACAGGTTGCCGGCGCGAATGTGGTCGCGCCACTCCTGCTGTTCGCGATCATCGAGGCTCTCGAGGCCGGATGTCAGCCCATAGCCCGTCTGGTTGACGATATCGATTGCCTCGTCAAGGTCACGCGCTTTCATGACGCTCAGCACCGGGCCGAACAGCTCTGTCATATGCGTGTAGCTGCCCGGCTGTACGTCCCACTTGATGCCTGGCGACCACAGATTGGGGTTGTCCGCGAGCCTTTTCGGCATCACTGCCCAGGACTCTCCAACCTCGAGCTCCTTCAATCCCTTGTCCAGCGTGTCGTTCGGTGGCCGGATCAATGGCCCCATCAGATTTTCGGGCTGCCAGGCCGAACCGACGGTAATGCTCCTCGCCGCATCGCACAACGCGTCTTTAAAGTGCTGATCTTCGTAGATTTCCTCTTCGAGTATCAGCAGCGACGTCGCCGAACACTTCTGCCCGCTATGACCGAACGCCGATTGCAGCGCGTGACTAATCGCAAGATCCCGGTCCGAGAGGCCGGTGACGATGGTGGCGTTCTTGCCGCCCGTTTCGGCGAGCAGATTCATGGATGGTTTGCTGTCCAGCATCCGCAGAGCAGTATCAGTACCGCCCGTAAGAATGACGATATCAACGTCATCGTGACTGGCAAGGCGCGCGCCTTCACTGCCACCGCGGCAGGGCGCAAACTGCAGTGCAGCTCTGGGCACTCCAGCGCGCCAGAAACACTGGCACAGCAGGTAGGCAGTAAGCACTGTATCCGACGCCGGCTTCAGAATTACGGCGTTACCGGCCGCCAGCGCCGCCGCCACACCGCCACAGGGAATGGCGATCGGGAAATTCCACGGTGAGATGACCGCGACAACGCCGTAGCCTTTTGCCCTCACTCCGTCGATGCTGCTCAGCTCCTCGGCACTGCGCCGATAGTACTCACAAAAGTCGACCGCTTCGGAAACCTCCGGGTCCGACTGCAACAGCGTCTTGCCGCCTTCCGCCATAGCGGCGCCCATCAGGTCTGCCCGCGCTGCGCGCAGTTCGTGTGCCGCTTTCGCAAGCACCGCCGAGCGCCTCTTCGCCGACATGCGTCGCCATCCCGCGGCGTCCCACTTCGCTGCAGACACAGCCGTTTCAATATCGTCAGCCGTTGCCATTCGATAGCGCGCAACAACAACGCCGGGACGTGACGGGTCAGTTGACTCCTGCACGCTACGGTCTTCGAGGATGTCCTCCTCACCAATGCACAGGGGCACCTCGACAGCCGCATCGCCGCAGCGATCGATCCAGTTCTCGACGATGGTGGCAGCCCACTCAACGTTCTGAGGCAAAGCAAAGTCGGTGTCCGGCTCGTTGTCGAACGGCCCGGCCACAGCCTCCTCGTCCCACACAGGCGGCTCGCGCCGATCCTGCGTGCGACGTGGCGAGTATGGCGTGGTCTCGATCGCGGCAAACGAATCGTAGAACTGTTGCTGCAGGCGCTCCCACTCCTCATCGCCCGGCTTCAGCTTGAACGCGTGACTCAGAAAATTATCAGGCCCGGTGTTCTCGTCGAGACGTCTGACCAGGTAGCCGATTGCGTTAATGAAGTTTTCCTTGCGTGTGCCCGGCGCATACAAAACGAAGTTCTCGGTCAGTTCGAACAGCGCACGGCGGATATGATTCGCCATGCCCTCCAGCATCTCGAACTGCAGCTTGTCGATCACGCCACTCTGTGAAGCGAGCACCAGTGCATAGGACAGCTCAAACAGGTTGTGCGACGCAATGCCAATGTGCACAGCTTCGATGTTTTCCGGCTTCATGGCCTCATGCAGCATGCGTTTGAAATTGGCGTCGGTGAATATTTTTTCCTTGTACGGCGCCTGCGGCCAGCCCCGCGAAGAGGCCTCCGCCTTTTCGCTTTCCATATTGGCGCCCTTAACGATGCGAATCGTTACGGGTGTGCTACCGGCTGCGACACGTTTGCGCGCCCACTCGTTAATGCGCAGCTGCGTTTCGTAGGAATCGGGAACATAGGCCTGCAGCGCGATGCCACCTCTTGCCTGCTCGAGACCTTTTCGGTCGAGCGTACGCATGAAGGCTTCGGCGGTGACGGCCATGTCGCTGTATTCCTCCATGTCGAGATAGACGAACTTGCAGATCTCGGTACCGTCGGCGCGACGGTAGATCATCTTGGTCGCCTCGCGGTACAGAAGCTCCAGCCGATCACAGAGAATCGCAACCGTGTGCTCGAATGCCAGTGAGGATATCTGCGAGAAGATGGTCGACACCTTGACCGAGATGCTTTCGACCTCGGGGTTTTGCAGGGCCTGTAAATACGTCTCAAGCCGCCGCTGTGCGTCGTCCTCGCCGAGTAACGCCTCACCGAGAAGGTTCAGGTTCATGCGCAGGCCGGCTTTCCGGCGCGCAGACAAGTGCTTGTTAAGCACCTTCTCTTCGGCGGGCAAAATGACGTTGGCCGTCTCCGCGCGCATCTTTTCTTTTACCAGCGGTACGGCAACACCCGGCAGGTAGCCACCAAAGGACTGGAAGCCACGCATCAGTGCCTGGTCCACAGGTCCGAAATAGCGCGGTATGCCCTGCACGTCCAGGATGTGCGTCATCTGGTCGACGGCGCGCTGCGGTCGCTCGGATCGAAACGACTGGTCCGTCATCTGGATCATCGTCGCCTTGTCGTGCGGATTGCGGATCATCCGATCCAGCTCGCTTTGTTGCTTGTACTCCTGCGGCGTCTGCAGATCGGCCGCCCGTCGCTGCAACAAGGCAGCTATGTGGACAGCCATTTGGGCCGCTACGGGATAGGACAGGGATTTGTCCGGCACAAACGAATCCACGATGCCCTGAAGGGCACCCTCAAGGGACTCTGACCGGCCTTCTTTTGTCGCGATACTCATGCGCCGAGACCTCCTTTAACAACGCTAGCAGAAGGCTTGCTTTGCTTTCGTCGGGGAATATCCCTAGATTCCTGCCTATAGTGCTGATTGCCGACTTGCGGCAATCGCGCCTACAAGAACTAGTTGGGCAGTTCATGCTCTAATACGGTTAGCTATGACTGAAAGACGCTACAAAATCAGGCTCTTTTCCGTCGCCGCGTTTCTGCTTCTGCAGCTCGCGGGGGCGGCGCATGTCTACAGCCATGACCCGGGCACACCCCAGGGTAGCGTTTGTGTCTTCTGCTCTGTCGCCGATAACCTGCATGCCGTAGGTCCAGCGGCACAGGATGCGCACACGCCGCATCTGCCACAGGAAATCCCGGAGATCGCTGCTGTTGAACAGTTCTCTTCAGCGGCGACACTGAGCGCGCGGCAGCGAGGACCCCCGACCACATCTTAGATCCCAAATCGGACCTTTTTTGTCGCCCGAGGCAGCGAAGCTGCTGGCGACCTTGCAAGACAATCGGTGATCAAGGTGAAATTCAAGAATTATTTATACATAGCGTCTGCAGCGTCGTTTTTTGCTGCGCCGGCGTACGCGCAGGACGCGCAATCTGAGATTGAAGAGCTGAAGCGTCAGGTGGCGGAGATGCGCGCTGACTACGAGCAGCGCATCAGTCAACTGGAGAAGAAACTCGATGAGGCTGTAGAGCTCGCGGAAGACGCAGCCATTGCGCAGTCGGCCGGCTCGTCGTCGCCAAGTACATTTAACCCGTCAATCGGTGCGGTGCTGGACGGTGGTTTCGCGGACGTCGGCCCAGGCCGTGACGTTGAACCCGGCTTCAGCCCCGGCGAGATAGAGATCAATCTGAAGGCCAACGTCGACTCGCGCTTCTACGGCAATGTCACCGTCGGCATGCATGAGCATGAAGGCGAGGTTGAGGTGGAAGTCGAAGAAGCCTGGGTGCAGGCAACATCGCTGCCGGCCGGCTTTTCGGCAACGGCAGGCAAGTTCTTCTCATCGGCCGGCTACCTGAATAGTTTCCACTTTCACGCGGACGATTTCGTCGACAGACCGCTGCCATACAGTGAGTTCTTCGACGATCGATACGCAATCGAGGGTGTAAGGACGCGCTGGGTTGCGCCGACAAACCTTCTGTTTGAGCTGGGTGGTGAATTTAACTGGACGGAGGAAGACACGTCGCCAGGCGCCTGGACCGCATTCACCAAGCTTGGCGGAGACCTCGGCACTGGCAGCAGCTGGCAGATTGGGCTGTCACACATCCGGGCGGATGCCGAAGAAGGCAGTGACACTGACAGCGACCTGACGGTCATGGACTTCGTATGGAAGTGGGCACCGCAGGGCAATCCCACCAACAACAACTTCAAGATCCAGGGCGAGTACTTCGAGCAGTCCGCAGATTTGGATAGCAGCGGCTGGTATTTGCAGGGCGTATGGCAGTTTGCGCAGTTCTGGCGCACGGGTGTTCGTTACGATGAAGTCGATGCTGAGACCGACGGCAATCGCTCCAGTGTGATGCTTGACTGGTCGCCGAGCGAGTTCAGTCGCTTCCGACTGCAGTACACGAACGACAAAGTACTGCCCGAAGCTGACGACCAGTGGTACCTGCAATACATCATGAGCATTGGCGCTCACGGTGCGCATCAATTCTAGGAGCGAGACCAATGAACAAAATCTTGTTAGCTCTGCTCCTGGCACTTGCGCCATTGTCTGCAAACGCCATAGAAGTTTTCGCCTGTGAACCTGAGTGGGCCTCGCTCATTCAGGAACTCGCTGGCGACAATGCGCAAGTCACTACTGCGACAACCGCGTTCCAGGATCCGCACCAGTTGCAAGCGAAGCCAAGCCTGATTGCTGCCACACGACGGGCAGATCTGGTGGTCTGCACCGGGGCGGACCTTGAGATCGGCTGGCTGCCGTTGCTGCTGAGACGCTCTGGCAACCGGACAATTCAGCCCGGTAATCCGGGGTACTTCCTGGCGGCGGAGTTTGTGCGCCGCCTGGAAATCCCGGCATCAGTAGACCGTTCGATGGGCGACGTGCACCCGCAGGGAAATCCGCACGTGCATCTTCGGCCGCGCAATATCGAGCGCGTCGCAAAAGCGCTTGCCGAGCGACTCGCTGAGATCGATCCGGGCAACAGCAGCGACTATCAAGCAAACGCGGAAGCCTTCCTCGAGCGCTGGGAGCAGGCAACAGACGCCTGGGAAAAACAAGCCGCACCGCTCGCCGGAATGCGACTGGTGTCTCACCACCGCAGCTTCAGCTACCTTGCTGACTGGCTCGACCTGGATGTTGTTGCGACCCTGGAACCGAAGCCTGGCGTTCCCGCCAGCGGCGCACAGCTGGCGCGGCTGCTGGAGCAGCTGACACCCAACCCTCCTGACGCAATTATTCGCGCGCCGTTTGAGAACGAAAAAGCCGCGCGCTGGTTGTCCGAACGGCTGAATATTCCCGTTATCGAGTTGCCCTTCACGGCGGGCGGCAATGCGGACGCAAGCGATTTATTTGCAGTGTTTGCAGAGACCATTCGCTTGCTCGAGGAGCAGTCAAAGTGAACAACTATGAGCTGAGCATCTTCCTGCCCGCTTTTCTCGCCATCGCAATTGTGCTGGGCACCCATATCCCGTTGGGCATCGAGGTGCTGCGGCGCGGCATTATCTTCATCGACCTGGCTATCGCGCAGGTCGCGGCGCTCGGCGTCATCGCCACAGACACGATGGGCTGGGAGCCAGACGGATGGATCGTGCAGGTCGCCGCTGTCTCGGCCGCTCTTGTCGCCGCCTTCATATTGCATTGGACCGACAAACACTGGCCGCAGATCCAGGAAGCCATCATCGGCGTCGCATTCATTCTGGCCGCGACCGCCGGTGTGCTGCTGCTGGCCGGCAATCCGCACGGCGGCGAGCATTTGAAAGAGCTGCTTGTCGGCCAGGTCTTGTGGGTCAGCTATGAACAACTGATACCAACAGCGATTCTCAGTGTCTGCATCCTGGCCGCCTGGTACCTGACGCGTGATCGACTGCGCGGCTTCGGTTTTTATGCCCTGTTTGCGTTCGCCGTGACGGCATCCGTGCAACTCGTCGGTGTATACCTGGTGTTCGCCTGCCTGATCATTCCCGCGCTTGCGACGCGGCATGTCCACAGTCACGGTCTGCGCATCCTGTTCGGCTTCGCCATTGGCATTGCCGGCGGTGTCGCCGGGCTAGTGACATCGGTCAGCCTCGACGTCCCGGCCGGCGCAGTTATCATCTGGGCGATGGCAACGTTTGCGCTTGGCTTTGCCTGGCTTGCGCCAGTCGGCAAGACTCAGGTCTTTGCGAATGACACCCGAAAGAACATGGAGTAGAGCACCGGCACGACCAGCAATGTCAGCATCGTGGCGAAGCTCAGACCAAATATGATGGTAATGGCCATCGGCTTGAACATGGACGTGCCACCCCATAGCAGCGGCATCATTCCAAGTACGGTGGTGGCCGTCGTCAGCAATATCGGACGCAGTCGTTGCTGACATGCGATAACTATTGCTTCTGGCGGGTCACGGCCAAAGTCGCGTATCTCGATCGCGATCCGATCCAGCAGGACTATCGCATTGTTGATAATGATTCCGCATAGCGCGATCAGGCCCAGGATTGTGAAGAATCCGAACGACGAATTGGCAACCAAAAGGCCGAAGGTTACGCCAATCAAACCGAGTGGAATCGTTGACAAGATGATGGCTGGACGGCGCAAGGAATTGAACTGCCCGACGAGCAGCAGGAGAATAATCATCCCGGCCATCGGCAGCTGCGCTGCGATAGATGCGTTCGCATCACCGGAGCTTTCGGTTTCGCCGCCAATTTCGTAGTCGTAGCCTGCTGGCCAGTTCGATGCTGCCTCTGCCAGCCACGGCTTTAGTATCGCTGCCACTTCGGCAGCCGTCGCTCCCGGGCGCAATTGGACATTCAGGGATTGAGTTCGGTCTCTGTCGCGACGCTCAATAATGCCTGACTCGAACACCAGCTCAACGTCAGCAACCTGCTTTAGCGGAACGTTCTCCCCAGTACTTTGCGAGAAGACGCTCAGCCCATCCAGTTTGCTGAAGTCCTGCCGATCCGCAGCAACCGTTCGCAGGGTAACGGGAATCAGCTCATCGCCCTCGCGGTACTGCGTCAGCTCAATTCCTGTGAGACCGGCCTGTAAGGAATACGCGACATCCTCACTTGTAACACCGGATCGCCTGGCAAGCTCCTGGTCAACGCTGACCAGAAGTTTCTTGGTCTGCAGCCCCCAGGAATTCTGCACGAAAGACACCTCGGGTTGCTCATACAAGAACTCCCTGACCTGATCGGAGATGTCATACAAAGCGTCGACCTCGCTGCCCGAGATACGCACGATGATCGGGTAGTCGACAGGCGGTCCGTTGTCGAGGCGTTTGACCTGCGCCACCAGGTCCGGGTGCTTATCGCGAACGTATCGCTCAATGCCCGCGATAACCTCATCGACATCCTCACCGTCGAAGGTATTCGCAACCAGAAACGTATTGGATGGGTTTGGATTCGGTGGGTTGAGGCTGAGCTTAAAACGCGGTCCGCCTTCGCCTATGAAGGTCAGCCAGTTTCGAACAAGGGGCTCGCCGCTCGCCGGATTGAAGTAGGTTTCCTCAATGAATTTGTCGACTTCAGCGATGATGGCCTGGCTGGACTCAATAGACGTGCCAAGCGGCAGTTCGAGTTTCGCTGAGAACACGGGATCTTCCGACGGCGCGATGAACTCCTGGCGCACCATACCCATTCCTGCGATCGCCACGGCAAACAGCACCGCGACGATGAGAATAAAGCGGTATTGGCAGCGCAGTGCCATCCCCAGGAGGTCACGATAGTACCGATACCAACGCCCGGCAAACGGCTCCTCGGAATCGTTCTTCCTGGCTTGCGTTTTAAGCGTCACTGTCGAGAGCATGGGAACAAAGGTCATCGCCATCAGCCATGACGTAAGCAACGCAATTGCGACGACGTAGAAGATGTCGGCAGTGTATTCGCCGACCGCCGATTTCGCCGTGCCTATGGGCATGAATGCGGCTACCGTCGTCAGCGACGACACTAACAGGGGTGTTCGCAGTTCAGCACCAGCTTCGATAGCGGCATCAATCGCACTCATACCGTTCTCACGTTTTACGAGTATCGACTCAACGACGACAATCGCGTTGTCCACGAGCAGACCGAGTGCAATGATCAATGCGGTCAGGGATATCTGGTTTATTGTGATGCCGAATACCTGCATCACGAAGAATGAAGCGACCATCGTTGTCGGAATCAAGGACCCTACGACAAGACCCGTTCGCAGACCGAGAAAGCCGACCATCACGAGGATGACAATAATAATTGCCTGGACCAGGCTCGACGTGAATGCGCCTACAGTCTGTTCAACGAGATCGGCCTGAAACCAGATCTTCTCTATTTCGATGCCCCAGGGATATTTCGCGACCAGTTCCGGCATCAGCGTATCGAGGCGCTCGCCGAGCTTCAGAATATCGCCGCCGTCACGCATCGAAACGGCCACAGCCAGTGTGGCCTCACCGTTCACGCGACTAACACTGCTTGGGGGGTCCGTATAGCCACGATAGACCTCAGCTATGTCTTCCAGGTAGACCAGCGACCCGTCCGGCAGTTGGACCACGGTGCGTCGCAGGTCCTCGACCGACTCGAAATTGCCGGTCGGCTCCAGGGCAATGCGCTCTCGCCCGCTGAGGATATCGCCGCCCGACAACAGGATATTGACGGAGGCGAGTGACGCAGAAAGTCGCTGTGGCGAAAGCCCCAGTTCCGCGAGCCGCGAATTGTCATACTCCACGAATATGACTTCCTGCTGCGCGCCGTGAATTGAAACCTTGGCGACGTCCGGCTCTTTCAGCAACTCGTCGCGAATTTCATCGGCAACCGTCTTCAGTTCGGCATACGAATAGCCGTCGCCCGCAAGGGTGTAAACGCTGCCATACACATCGCCAAATTCGTCGTTTACTGCGGGGGTCCGTGTCCCTTGTGGCAGATTCGGTGTGATCGAATCAACCTTGCGACGTAGATCGTCAAAGATCGGGCGCATGACCTTGTAGCTTTCTTTGAAATTCGCATAAATGATTGAAATGCCGGTTCGGGATTCGCTCACTATCGAGTCGATCTCTGGCATTTCCTGAATCACTTTTTCGATCTTGTCCGTCACCAGCAGCTCGACACGCTCGGGACTCGCGCCCGGAAACTGTGTTGTGATGACGGCAGTGCGCACGATAAAGCCGGGGTCCTGCGCTTTTGGCAGGTTTTCGTAAGCAAGACTGCCTGCAATGATCAACAGAGCAACGATCGTCAGAGTGACGCGATTGTTCCGTATTGCAGTAGCAGTAAGGCTCACATCGACTCCGCTATTCTGCTTCAGCGGAGACCAGCACGCGTTGGCCCTCACGAATTACGGAAATGCCTGCGGTAATAACGAGATCACCAACCTCCAGGCCGTCAACAACTTCGATGCCGACCTGAGATAACTCACCAACCACAACCGGACGGCGTACTACCGTCGCCTCACCTGCAGCCTCGGCCGGAACCGCGACATAAACAAACGTCCCGTCCGGGTCACTAATCACTGCATTTACCGGTATCACCGTGCCGGTGCCAGACGCGGACACCGAGTCAAACTGGAAGGTCACGTTCGCTGACAGGCCCGAGCGCAGAGCCGGACTTGTTTCGACAATCCGGACAACCACAGGAAAGCCGGCTGATCCGGATGCCGATGAAACGGATATTTCGGAAACCTTGCCGGTAAACTGCCTGTCAGGAATTGATGAAAAGCTGATCCTCACCGGCGTACTTTCGTCGATCAGACCGATCAGGCTTGCCGGCAGGTCCAGCGTCACTTCAAACGTGTCGCCGCAGCTCACCAGGGCAACCTGCTGCCCCGGGGAAACGTTCTCATTGACTTCAATATCGAGCGATCCGATCGAACATTCCGCGTCGGCAGCCAGCTTCGTGTACGACAAGTTCAAGCGAGCGATCTCGAGTGCTTTGCCAGCAGCCGCAACCATCGCGGCTGACGACTCCGATTGCGCCCGCGCCGCGTCAAGTTCGTTCAGCGACGCGTTGTCGTTTGCATACAGGCCCTTTGCTCGTTGATAGTCGGCAGCGGCCTTTCTGTCATTGGCCTGCGCTTCGACCAGCGAGGCTTGTGCCTGTTGAACCTGCAAAACGTAGCTCGTCGGATCGAGCTCAGCGATCAGGTTGCCTGCACTCAGCCGTTGCCCGATCTGTACCGGAATGTTGCTGACTGTTCCGGAAACCTTGAAGCTGAGTCTCGATTCACGGCTCGATTTGGATGTGCCCGAAAAGCTCCGATCCCGAAACTCGCTACCGTCCGATACGGTTATAAATCGAACGGGCCGCAGTGGTTCTTCGAAGGGCGCATCGGGATTGCCGCAGGCGCCTGTCAACAAAAGGCTGGCAATAAGAACCGCATGACCCGTTTTGAAACTCATTCCTGTCTTCCTTTGAAAGTATTGCGAAACTCAACCGCCAGCGCTTCTCTCTCGGCGGGTGGCAACAGGTAGTCGAAGCCGCCGACGGCGCGTTGCATTAGCATTATCTCAGTGAGAAAAAAGTACAACGATTCGGCGGATGCCGCCGATGCCGCCAGACTTGTCTCCTGCGCATCGAGTAATTCAATAACGTTTACCGCACCTCGCGCATACGCATCGCTCACCAACTCGTAGTTCTTCAGCGACGCGTCTGCCGCAACGCCGGTAAGCTTGATCTGTGCGTACGCTGCCTGAACGGTGTGTAACTGGTTCCGAATACGCTCCTCGACGCGATCCTGGGCAGAGAGTCGCAATGACTCCAGTTGCCGCAGCTCGAAACTCGCGCGGGACACATTGGCCTTCTTTAGACCGCCCGAAAAAAGTGGCAACGTCGCCTGAACTCCGACACTCCAATCGTTCAGATCCTCGCCAGCTGACGGCCCTGCGCCCAGCCCGGACTGTCCGAGGTTGCTGGTGTAGCGACCGCCAATCGAAAAATCGGGCAGCCAATAGGAGCGCCTCTGGCTCGTAAGGTCACGCTGTTTCGCAACTATCTGTGCGTTGAGCTGTTCCAGTTCAGGTGCCTGGCGCAAAGCGCGTTCAATATAGAATCGCGAGAACGTCGCGTAATCCGCTGGACTGGCGACCAGCTTGTCGAACTCACCGCGTGTCATAACGAACGGCTCGTTGAACGACGCGTCTCTTAATGCCAGGCGCTCTCCCTGTGGTTTGTGAAGGATGCGATTTAGCGTCTCGTGCGCGCGATTCTCAGCGGCCCTCTCGTTCAATACCAGTATCTGCGCTCGCGCCACCTCAGCCTGCCAGCGATATACATCGGCGGCTGTCGAGCTGCCCAGTTTCACCCGATTTCTCGCAAGCTCCAGGTTCGCCTGGCTGACTCGCAGGTTGCTCTCCTGAACCTCAACTTGAGAACGCGCGTTCAAGGCAGCGTAGTAAGCCGTGGTTGCCGCCAGCACGACATCAAGCTTGAATTCCTCGAAACTGGCCAAGCGGGATTTTTGTATCTCCTTCTGGATCTTCAGATTAGCGCTGGCCGCATCCGAGTAGAGTAATTGGTCGACGCTGACAGCGGCATCGTTACTGCGCTCTGCGAAGAGTCCTGCCGAAACCAGCGGCGAATCGTTGCGCACCGTGTGACTTCCCGAAGCGCCAACCTGGGGCAATAAATTGGCGCGGGCACGGGCTATTTCCTCCAGTCCCGCCTGCACTCCGTAGGTTTCGGCCAACAGGTCCTGATTCTGATCGATCGCCATGCGGGCGATGTCAACGAGGCCGTATTCCTCGCCCGTGACTTCTGCAACGCGGTTCAAAAGTACAGCGTCGGCGAGCAGGTCAAAACTGGGGGACAGCCCGATTTGTCGAGAAGTCGCCATGTTGATCGTCAGTTGCTCCTTCTGCGGCGACGCAATCGGCTGATCTTCAGCTTTTTCGCCCAACATGACCGCCTGCATGTTCAGTGCATTGAGTCGCGCCTGGCGAACAACGTCCTTAGGCTCCCTGTCCGTCGCAAGCAGACCGCGTTCTACGTCAGCAACCCCGACAAAACTGAAGCTCGGTAAGCCAGCTGCATTGATGGCGGCGACCAGGCCGTCAAACTCCGCTTCCGGCAATCGCGGTAATGCCGCGATGAAAATGGCATCAGTTGCCGCTGGCACGCGGTTCATCAGCCGATGATCAATCCCGTCGTGCGTAACCGCTATGAGCTCGATACCCCTGTCGGCGCTGACTTCCACAGCGGCGTTGCGAAGCTGTGGGATAGCGGACGCCAGAGCTTCGTCAACAAACAGCACAAGATGCCGATAAGGGCGAAATCTCGACAGCGTGTCCAGGTCATCTGAAAAATTTGCATAGGCATTGAGATAGTTCAGATTGCGAACGCCGGACGTGCCGTCCTTCGCACCCGACTTCAGCAAATTCGTATCGAGGATAAGAGGCAGGAAAGTCGGCTTGGGAAATTCTGCTCGGGTTGCTGCCACCTGATTGGCGACGAAGCCGGTCATTAGTACCAGGTCGACATCCGGATCTGCGTACGCCGCTTCAATCATCGACAACGTCGAGTCCTTGCTCCATTCCCCGACGAATTTCCTGATCTCGACGTCGAACTCGTTCCCTGTCAGAGCCAATAATTCGTCGACATACAGTTGTTGTTGATTTGATAGCCGGTCCGACAGTCCGTCCAACACCACCGCCACAACGACCTTGTCCTGCGCCTGACTGATCCCGGCCGTGCAAAGCAACATCAGCAGCAGTATCGTCTCGAAAAGACGAGCACAGGATTTTCGATCGAATGACATAACAACTGCAACGCCTGGCCGAGGTCCGACAGATTCTAACGGCTCAGCAGGATTAATTCTTTGCTTTCATTTGTATCTACTCATAGCGCAGCGCCAGGATGGGGTTTGCTCGTGCTATGCGTATTGCATGCCCCGCAATCGTGCCCCACGCGAGTAACACGGCAACAACACCCGCGACCAGCAATAGCGGGATCTGGTTGCTGATGCGATCGGCGAAGAAATTGAGGTACTGATTGGACGCGAACCATGCAAGCGGCAACGCGACGACCAAAGCCCATATGACAGGTGTTGAGAACTGCCACACGAGCAGGCGCGCAATCTGCAGCGAGCTCGCACCCAGGACTTTGCGTACACCGATCTCCTTGGTGCGCTGTGCAGCCATGAACGCAGCCAGGCCAAACAAGCCAATCAGGGCGAGCGCCAGTGCAATAAACGCAAAACCGGCGAGCGCGAGGTTTATGTAGCGCAGGATATTGAAGACGTCATTGAACACGTCATCCAGGAACCGACCCTGGATCGGATAGTCGGGAATCACCCGGGCCCAGGCATCTTCAATGGCTTCTACCGTCTCCATCATGTTGCCGCCCGATATGCGAATCGATCCGACTTCCATAGCATCGGGCGGATAGACGTACATCCAGGCTTTTTCCTGGTTGAACAGCCCGACGATGTTCTGCGTCGGTACGACGCCAACAACCGTATATTCGACGGACGCTTCCTCTTCGCTGATCAAATAAAAGCGCTTGTTGATCGCGTCACTGGGAGAGCTCGCGCCGATCATAGGCAATGCGAGTTCGTTGACCAGCACGTTCAGCGATTCGGACTCATCCGTACTAATGTCATTCGCAAAATCCTTGCTCAGGTTTCTTCCCGCGAGGACAGGAATGTCATAGGCCTCCAGGAACTTCGGATCCATACGCAGCAGCATGAGACTGAACTTGCCCGCCTCGTCACCGGGTTGCATTGCAACATTGCGATTCGAGTTGCTTTGTTGAAATGGAACCTGCCACGAGTAGGCGACACTACTCACATTGGGGATGGCTTCAAGCTCGTTTCGGAGCGCTTCCAGCCTGCCCTGGATTGAGTCAATTCCAAGCCGCCCGATGGTGTAAATATTGTCCTTTGGAAACTCGTAGCTGGCGTCCTTGATATGCTGATTTTGCATATAGACGATTGCAACAATCGACAGCATGAAGACTGAAATCGCGAACTGTACGCCAATCATTACAGACCGCATCGTTCCACCCTTCTTGCCCTTTCTCGCAATATCGCGAAGCGCGTCGATAGGGCTCGCTCTCGTAATCAGCCACGCCGGATACAGGCCGGCCAGCAGCCCCACCATTACTGTGGTCAGCAACAGCCAGGGAAGCGTCGTCAGGTAGTTGATGCTGACGTTCTTGTTTGCCGCGTTATTAAACAACGGGATGATGATTTCCAGTATTGCGATCGCAAATACCATGGCTATCGCGGCTATTACGAAGCTTTCTACGAGGAACTGCGTCAACAGCTGTGTCTGACTGGCCCCCATGGTCTTGCGCATGCCAACCTCACGACTGCGCCCCAGCGACTGCGCGGTTGCCAGGTTGGTGTAGTTCACACAGGCGACGATGAGGACGAGGAAACTCAGCAAAGATACAACGGATACCAGCGGCAGACCCATCGT
>Ga0316189_10003363_pt1 | contig 15554 bp, 12 predicted proteins | sample LowCovwburrow_MG_FD_204930 | JGI IMG/M metagenome (GOLD analysis project Ga0316189, IMG submission 204930) | Coastal sediment microbial communities from Maine, United States - Lowes Cove worm burrow | ecosystem: Environmental > Aquatic > Marine > Coastal > Sediment | place: USA: Maine... | reverse complement strand
CATCCATAACCATGGCACCATCAAGATTGGGGACACCTTCACCACAAAGGAAGGGCTCAAATTCACCGGCATCCCAAATTTTGCACCTGAGATGTTCCGCCGCGTTCGTCTCAAAGACCCAATGAAACGCAAACAACTACACAAGGGTCTGGTGCAGCTTTCAGAAGAAGGTGCTGTACAAATATTCAAGACCGTACTTGGTGGTGATTATATCCTTGGTGCCGTCGGCATATTGCAGTTTGATGTTACCGTTGCCCGCCTGAAAGCAGAATACAAGGTGGATGCCGATTATGTGGGCACAGACTTTCAAGTAGCGCGCTGGGTTACCTGTGATGATGAAAAGAAACTGGCTGAATTTCGCCGCCTGTTTGAAGTAAACCTGGCCGAAGATGCAGACGGATTCCTTTCCTATCTTGCCCCCAATGCCTGGAAATTGAATTACACTGAAGAGCAATGGCCTGACATCACCTTCCACAAAACACGCGAACATATTTAGTTGATACGAGGGTCTATCTGTTTTCCATCATTTGTCTCGCATGTGAAGAGTGATTTTCAATCTTGAATCACTCCTTTTATGTCCATCTCTTTCGCTACAATGAACTCTCTTTAGGACAGCTTCGGCCAGCCTCGCTACACTAGCGCACTATGTATGATACGCATGATGAAGATTATGAAAGTTTTGAAAACGTCGAGCGGCTGAATAAAAGCCAGCAAAAGCGTGAAATTCAGACGTTACTGACCTTAGGCAAGAATCTCTCCAGGCTCGATACAATTGCCTTGGGGAAAATGGAACTGCCTCAGGAACTATTTCAGGCGCTACTGGATGTTCAAGCCATGAAACATGGTGCTGAAAAACGCCAGTTCAAACTCATCTGTAAAATACTCCGTCAAATGAATACCGAGTCTCTACAGGAAACCATCGACAGCCTTGAATGCAAAAAGGCTGATCAGGACAAAAAGTTTCATCGCATTGAACGCTGGCGCGAACGCCTGATTGAAGAGGGACACGTTGCCATGACCGAATTCATGGCCAAATATCCAGAAGCTGACGCCGGTCAGATTCGCCAACTCATCCGCAATGCAAATAAAGAACTGATAGCCAACAAGCCACCCAAATCATCCAGAGCACTCTTTCAATATCTCAGAGCACTCATTTCTCAGCCTGAAACTATCTGATCAAAGATTCCCATAACGGCTCAGATCCAGAATACCTGATTCAACCGATTGATTCAGGCTCTCGGACAAAGCACGCTGCTCTCTGGCATGCCTCTCCTGGAACCAGTCTGCCATATCCCAAAAACCTGGCTCGGCAGGAGTTGTAACCTTAGTACGGCGTACGCCATACGCCTCCACTATTCGATCATAATCATCCTGATTTTCTATCTTTTCACAGGCAGAGACAAAATCATCAACCTCCCCCTCTTTCAAATCGAAGAAAAAATTGGGGTAGGCACCAGCCAAACCTTTCACCACTGTCAATGTATCCCCGCTCATATCCGTTTTCGTGCGCTTATCCACCTCCTTGGTGAAAGAGTCCTCCTCATACAGTTTATATGATTTATTGTAGATTACCGTATAGGTGGGAGCATCCTTTCCTCTGACCCTGACATAGGAGAGTGCGGGGAAATACTGCAAGGGATAATAATCTTTCCCTCCTGCCGAAACCTTCCCCCTCATATTGGCTAACCTCTGCATTGCCCTGTCGCTGTTCGAGGAAAAACATGCACTGCCCTCGCAGCGATTCAAATCTTCCGAATCAGGAGACTTGGATACAACATGCTCCCTAAGGCGCGAAAAAAGCTCATGTTGCTCATCTTCTGACTGGTAACCGGTGACCGATTTCACATCCAGCCAAGCACTGGTTTTCTTGTTGATGCTACGAGTGCTGCTGCGATCAACATTGTGCCATGCTTCATAGAATTTTTTGCGTTTTTCCACAGGCAGGAAGAAGAGGAAATTATCCTCGCCTTCCATGCGCAGGAAATCCATGTACAGGCGAGCCGATGCCTGATGTCCGAGCGTGCCGAAGGTATTGTATCCAGCTACCAGCAGGTAGTGCAGGCGTTCAAATACCGGATAATCGAGAATCCATGCAGTTTCAGGCTCATCGCCAAGCAGGCCATAATGAACGGAAGCACTATCAAGATGACGGAATACAGTCAGAGCTGAATTGATATTATTCGTGCCATCACTTCGTCTTCCATTCCAGACAAATTCATTCAACGCCGTTCCAATATCAAGAGGTAATATTAGTTTTTCTTTATTCAGCTTCTGGTAATAACCCAATTTTGCCTGCATATATTCCTGCTCCTTTGGCCAGTACTTAAGCCAGGCAGTGAACAACCGGTTGGTATCAGCCAGTTCAGTCGGCAGGTGAAGTAAATTATCATTCTCTGTGAGAAAACTCCTGTCCAGTCCATGTTGCGTGGAGCCTGAGGGGTTTTCGGGCCGCAGAAAGAATACCCAGAAATGGTCCTCGATTGAGCTCAGTGCACCCAAGCCGCGGCATACAGGTCCCTTGATGAAACCGTTAATAAAGAAGCGGGCATCATCAAGCAGAAACTGGTAGCGCGCCTGAGGAGGAATCTCATCAAAAACAGTAAAGGGCGTGAGCATTTTATCATCGTATAGGCCAAACAATTTCTTTAACTTGATAACAAATCGTTTGAATTTGTCCGACGATTCGCCCGGATTATAAGGCTGGGACTTGGTCACCTCATAATTCGATCGCAGGAACAACTCTTTATAGCGTCGCATGCGCGCATCAGAGAACTCATAAACGATATGGCTCTTGTCCACGATGCTCGCCATATAGGGGCGCAGGCGGTAATAAAACTTACCCTCTGGATCATCATAGGGGCGAACTGTGGCAATTTCATCAATCTCACCTGATCCGGTGCGAGAGCGTACCAGTCGGAAAAACTCCTGTTCAGGTGCACCCTTGAAATGGATGTGCCCAAGCACCAGATGCTCATAAATATAACGGCTGACCAGTTCTTCTTTATTATCGCTACGGCGATTGAAGAAAGTCTCCCATTTTTCAATTTGCTTAATGGTTTCAGACGATGGTTTTGCGGGCTCTAAGCCTTTCGCCCCTTGGGCCAGCCACTGCACCAGTAGTCTGTACTCTTTATCAGAAAGGTTTGGCACAGCGTAGGGCATGCCCCAGAGCGGATGATCCAATGCAAACTCACCAAAAGCATCAAGCCCGGTGCAGACCTGCTTACGATCAAGGCCCACATCCAGATCTGTCGGCAACTTGCCAGATTCAGGTAATCGCTCACGTTCTTTCAGATTCAGCATTTGATAGAGTAAGGAATTTTTCAGATTATTTTCAGCTGACTGGTCCTCCCCATCATTGATTACACTGAAAAACTGTTTCTCACGCCACGCCTGAGTTGAGTTGGCATCAATAAACAAACGTGTTGGCTGCTGATATGTAAAGCGTCCCTTGTCATATACCTTCAGCTTGTTCGCGCCCCGAGTGATACCCTCATGCGAGGAGAGCTTGAGCTGACATGGCGCATCGTAACAGCCATGACAAACGATACAGCGACTTTCCAACACTGGTTTTATATCATTGAATGTGAGTGCTTTATCAGGCAATGACCTGATCAACTCAAGATCCTTTTTCGCCACATCAGGCAATGGCTGATTCGGCTTCATACAGGCAGAGAAAATCAGCAGGGCTGCCAGTGGCATCGCCACAATAGCCCTCAACCCGATTAATTGTGAACACAACAGTTTAATTCTGGCAATCACGATCACCCTCCCCCGCATACAGGCATAATCAATATAGATAAAAATTTACAACCCTTTCCATTATTTTACAAAACCCAAAGCAGTAAGCTCAGCACTTTGAATATATATAATAGCAGAATTTGAAACCAAGCCCAACACAACATTCTGTTTGATCACAGAATATTTTAATATTCATATGGAATAGTCTTAATGAAAATACTGAGAAGTCAGTATTTTTGACACCATCATGACAAAGTAATCAAAGCCAGCTATAGTATCAGTAACTGGCTATGGATGGCGTTCTTCTATTTGCCCCATGGCCTTATATTTCTGTTGAGACATTGACACTGGAACTAAACAGAAGAGGTGGGGATTTTTATGAGGGGTTTTTTGCATTTTTTCTGGCCTTTTAATACCAGTTATGCAGACATATCAGTCAGTAAAATCTATGGGGAATTACGCGGCATTTGTCTGGCTGCTGTAGTATGGCCAATTGTGGCGGGGACATTCCTGTTCTATTTTGGTCTCTCTCTGACCACTCACCAGCAACTACTTGGCCTGACCATGATTGTACCTGCAGGCGCCATTGTTCTGCTGATCACTGGAAACCTTCTACTGCAACGGGATTTTCGCCCGATCAAGCTATTTTTGGATACTCTTCCAGAACAGGTTAATGCCCGGATCGCCTCTGATGCCCTGATTCAGGCAAGAAACTTCCAGCTTCTTTCCGCCCGGCGAGTTCTGCTCTATCAGGCGCCCGCATTTGCCCTTGGCTTCTCTCTGATGACGCTTATTGCCAACCTCTTTATGGAGCTGGAGTTGGAGTTATGGCAACTGTTGATTGCCCTGATGGTGGCATTTATGGTCGGCATCGGCCATGCCATCTTTGAATTCTATGCAGTGGCAAAGCTTATGGTTCAGGTAATCACCCTCGCACACGAACAATGCGGGGACCTCACTCATGAGCAACAGCAGCGGATCATACGAGTTGATACGAAACGAAAACTGTTGTTTGTCTCAGGTCTTATTGTAATGACACCCATGATCATACTCGGCACCACTCTATTGATACGAATTCGCCATGAACTGCATCAAGCCGCCCTTATCGAGCATTTGGATATGATTATGCCGGGCATGATCAGCTGGATGATTTTGATTGTAACCGTGGGATCTATCATGGCTCTGCGCATTTTTCTACGCATGGCCAGTGATACCGGTGATTCACTCCAAGAGTTGTCCAATGCCATGAAAAAAGTGGAAGACGGAAGTCTTGACGTATATCTGCTGGAACGCACAAGTGATGAATATGCCGGCATTTACAGACGATTTAACCGGATGGTAAAGGAGTTGATGGAACGCGAACGCCTGCGCGATGCATTCGGGCGCTATGTAGCCAAAGAACTGGCTGATGATGTGATGCAGAACGGCATCAACCTTAGCAGCCATGAGGTTCAGGCCAGCGTCCTGTTTGCAGATATCCGTGATTTTACTGCCATGTCCGAAAAGATGTCAGCAGAAGAAGTTGTCAGCCTGCTCAACCAATATTTTAACGCCGTTGAGCCAGCCATTAAGGCGGAGGGAGGCTGGATTAATAAATTTGGAGGGGACAGTCTACTGGCTGTATTCGGTGTGCTTACACCACAACCGGATCATATTCAGCATGCAGTCCAGGCCGCATTAAAAATGAGGGATGCATTGAATAAATTCAACTCAGAACAGGAAAACAGCGGCAAGCACCCGCTCAGGATAGGTGTCGGCATCCACTGCGGAGAAATGGTAGCAGGCAGTGTGGGTAGCGATGACCGCATGGAGTTCACCGTGATCGGTGATACTGTCAATATGGCCTCACGCATTGAAGGGCTGAATAAAAAATGGGGTACAGATATTCTTATTAGCGAAGATGTTGCCAAGGCAACCAAGCGAGCGATTGCTCTAGAGACTATGCCCGAAATCCGGGTACATGGAATTTCCAACCCTATTCAGGTATTCGCCATTAAATAAATTCAGAACAGCATTCAGCCGTTGAATACGACAAGCAGGAGTGCCATTTTCACGCTACTCTACAATAGTGCCATTCTCTTTCTGAATATTTACGATCTCATCCTGACAGGCAAAAAAAGCATCTACAACCATGGGGTCAAAGTGTTTACCTCTTTCATCCCGGATCAGGTCAAGCGCATCCTGCAAAGGCCATGCTTTTTTATAAGGCCTCTCCTGAACAAGTGCATCAAACACATCCGCAACCGCCACAATCCTGGCAGGCAGTGGAATCTGATCTTCCTTCAGGCCATGAGGATACCCTTCACCATTCCATTTTTCATGATGACTCAGGGCAATTTTTTCACTCAACTGAAGTATCTCAGTATCGGAACCTCCAAGTATTGATGCCCCTTTTCCCGGATGGGTTTGTATAATTGCCCACTCCTCTGCATTGAGCTTGCCTTTCTTGGTCAGAATCGCATCCGGAATTGCCAGCTTTCCAACATCATGCATGGCTGATGCATGAAAGATGTTTTCCTGCTCTTCTTCTGAACAGCCAAGCTGGCGCGCAAGGACTCTGGATGAATGCCTGATTCTCTGAATATGCTGAAATGTATCTTCATCTTTATACTCAGCCGCATATCCTAAGCGGATCAGTGTGTCCAGATAGGCTTCCAATAGCGATTCCTGAAGTCGCATACTCACGATATTCGCAGCGGCTATCGATGTGAAACCCTTGGCAATACCGATATTCAGCTCATGAAATATTTTGTCCTTTGGGTTCAGAATTTCAAGTGTTCCGATCACACCTTCGGTAGGGTGGCGCAGGGGAATGGCAAGTATTGCTTCAGTTTTAAATCCTGTTTTCTTGTCGACAGATGAATTGAATTGATATGGAACATCCTCTGACAGGTTGTATGGATCTGCTATATGAAGCAGTTCACCCGTTAATGCCACATAACCTGCAATGCTCTTTTTACAAAGGGGAATCCTGCAATGACTGTTTACAAGAGAGGTAATATCAACATCATCATTCTGGAGTGACAGGAACTGAAGGTAATCACCGTCTATCAGTGAAATACTGCCAGCTGAGGCATTAAATATATGCCTTGCATGAAACAGCACTTTTTCAATAAATGCTTTGTTATCTACTTCCAGTTCAATATCGAGTGCTGCATTGAATAGAAACTTCAGAGCAGTTTTTGCCTCCTCTCCGGACATTGACTCAAGAACCATCTGTTCCTTCCCTAATATCGCCCCTTTCGATATTAACTCGAACAACTTTTGTTCTTTCCCTACCATGATTCTCTCCCTGACATTATGTCTCATTCCAACCCTTATAGATTAAATATATGTGTTAGACTTCAATATTAAATCAAAAAACACAACTGGAAATCAGTGCGGCCTAACTATGTTCAATGATGCTATCCATACATACGTGAGTATCTCTCGCCTTATGCTCCGAGAAATATTCTATTGCACAAGTACACTCTCCTTATCAGGCAAGTCTACATTTGTTATAATTTATCATGCTCTGCTGTGGTAGCGTATCTGCCTATTATTATACGGAGGGTTGCCCATGCACCGCAAAATGATTGCTAATATTCTGCTAATGATACTCATTACAGCATTATCAGCTTGCACAGGCGGTGGCGACAACCTTAGCGATCCGGAATCACTCACCCGCAGGCAATGCGGACACTGCCACATGTTTGAGGGCGGCTTCAGAAAAACTGGCCCATCATTGCAAGGGCTTTTCGGTCGCATCCCAAAAATTTCAGGTGTGCCGTATGCCATATGGGATGAGAAATCTCTGGATGAATGGATAAAAAACCCGACCAAAATCAAACCGACCACAACCATGGCTATGCCCGGCATCAGATCAGCTGAAAAAAGAGCAGTAATTATAGAGTATTTGAAACAGCTTTAATAACTGGGGTCTGCGCTTCTTATCGCATTTCAGCTTAGCGCATGCGGATACAATACATGCAATATTACATACATACCCGTGGTGCTGGCAAACAGCAGCACAATGGCAAGCACAGTCATTTTGCCAACCATGCGATGTCGCCTGTCACCTGCCGGCAGCATACGTTCCAGCAGGCGTTCCAAGCCAATGCCAACAGAAAATAACAGTGGTACGCCAACATAAAACAACCAGCAGTGGCCGCTCTTGCAACGAAGAAGTCCTACCACCAAAAACAATGCAGTGAATGGTAGAAACACACGCAGCCAGACACTCTTTTTCATGATCACTGGTACTTTGGACAAGCTGAGAACATAACCTGATCGTTCAGCTGAACGGCGCCCCAGCCATAATTGATAAGGAATAAGCACAAACACCAGCACAACGAGTAGCAGATGCACAGCTAGCAGGGGCATTAGAATATTCTCGGCCACCCAGTCGGGGCCGCCAAAACCCAGCTTTCCTTCAGCCATCATGCCGCCAAGATTTCTGAATAAATAATAGATAAAAAAGTAGCCCAGCATCAATACTGATGCAGAAATCATCATCAGTCGGTGACCCGCACCGTCACCATTACGCGCTTTTCGCCAAGCCAGGACAAACATAGCCGTTGCCAGCAGGGCAATCAGATAAGTGATATCCACGCCCATCGAGCCATAGGGCGAGAGAAATCCAGGCTGAGCCAGAAACGTTTTCATGCTACTGACCTTTCATTAGCTCAAACAAAAACAGCGCTATTCTCCCCTGCTCATTGTTACTCTTTTGACTGAGGCTTATCTTCTCGCAGATAGGTCTTCATTTGTTCAACCATCTGTTTATCAAGCAGGCCGACACCATCAGGTTTGCCCTCCACATGCTGCTGAATTTCGGCAAAGCGCTTCTCGGCCTGCGGGTTATCTTTAAGGCGTTTCACCTTGGTCGCGGCCACTTTAAAGGCATCGAAGGTCAATTCTTTAAAGCCCATAGCTTTCATACGCTTAACCGCTTTCATCATCGACTCATTGCGGAAACGGGTCAGATCATCAGAGCCGATCTCAGCCAGTCCTTCCCGCCGAGCACGGCGTTCTGCCGCTTTCTTGATGCCACTACGCACAAAGTCCGGCGCATTATCCAGGCGATTCCGGGCCTCAGCAGACCAGAAAACCTCCGCATGTGGTGTTTCCCATGCAGCCTTAAGGACATCTACCGTAACCGTTTCCAATCCCTGTTTTCTGCATAATTCTTCAGCATCCGTTTTGTACAAATCGAACATAAAGTCTACGGCCACTTCAGGCGACTTAGACAATCGAGACTCCAACAACTCCAATGCTTCAGCAGACCATGCCATATCAGGAGCTGCGCTCTGCTTGTCTTCTCCCAGTTTTTCAACCTGATCCAGCAATTTGCAATTAACTTCCAGATGACCCCGCTCGGCTGCAATTTCTTCGACAATTTTGCGCATGGTATCGCGGGTAAACTGAGGCACTTCGAGAAGTCGCTGTTCAGCCTCTGCAGTCCATACTATCGCTTTGTGTCCGGGCTCAGGCACAGTCGACTCAGGCGGTTTGCCCGCATTCATGGTGGCATCACGCACGCCGGACAAGAATGCCTCGTCAATATGAGCAATGCCCGCCTCGCGTGCCTTCTTCTCTGTTAAATTGCGCACCATCGAACGCAGAAAAGCAGGAGCGCGATTCACGCGTTCCTCAGCTTGCTTACTCCAGCTAATTTCACTGCTCATGAACTCACCTTCTTCTTGGCAAATGGGGATGCAGGCATATTACTGCCAAAACGGGCTTCTTTTAATTCATCCATCAATTCAAGCGTTACTGTATCAAGACTGCGTTCACGTGCTGCCTGCTCAACCTTGCCGCGAATCATCTTTTGCAAAAAGAATGGCAGCTTGGACAAACGTCCTTCTGCCTCTGCATTCCATGATACAGGATGCATGCTATCGAGTGACAGGGGTTGAATCACTTCACCACCCTGCGGTTCATAGCTGCATAAGCGGTCTTCACCAAATAAATCACCTTCCATGGCAAAGGGCCTGGCCCGGCAGCCGCCACACAGGATGGCAAACTCACACTCTCCGCATTTACCCGTTAACTGTGGATTACGCAGCTGCTGAAAGGTTTCAGAGTTGTCCCAAATATCGGCGAATGACTGCTCATGCAGAGAGCCAACAGATTCTTCAATATAAGGACAAACTGTGACTGAGCCGTGTGGCGTCACCCGACAGTAATGTAGTCCGGCAAGACAGCCGCCACCTTCATAACCCTGCGCTTTGGTCAATGGAGATTCCGGATCCTTCTGATAAGCCAGCCGTTTGAAATGCGGCGCGCAACGGGCTCTCACCATCATACTCTCATAGTCATCCTGCACATCCAGCAAATGTGATAACACCTGCTCATATTGCAGCGGCGTAATATCCGTGACTTTCTCACCCCGGCCAGTACAGACCAAAAAAAAGAAATTCATCACCATCGCGCCCTGTTTGTGCGCCCACTCCATAATCTCATCCACCTGGCCGACATTAGCCTGATGAATACTGGTATGAATCTGGAATGACAGGCCCAGTTTGCGGCAATTCTCTATGCCATCCATGGTATGCTGCAAAGCGCCAGTCCAGCCACGGAAGACATCATGAAATTCAGCTGTTAAACCATCGACGCTGATACCGGCACCACTGACTCCGGCATCAAGCAGGCGCTGTACATTTTTCTCGGTAAGCAGCGTTCCATTGGTGCCCACAACAGTCATCAGACCCAGCGAAGATGCGTGGGCACAGAGCTCGTAAATATCAGGCCTGAGCAAGGGCTCGCCACCGGTCATCACCACCATGCAGGCAGGATTGGCCTGTGCAATCTCCGTCAGGATGCGTTTGACTGCTTCTGTATCCAGTTCATTGGAATCGCCACAATCGCGTGTGTTGGCATCCAGATAACAGTGAGCGCAGGCAAGATTGCAGCGCATGGTCAGATTCAGGGCAATAAGAAATGGTTGATGCAATCTAGGGCCTGTTAATACTAATTCTGGCCGTAGCGAAATAGGCATTTCGAGCGCCATGTGCTTGCTGCACATCAGTGAGAAATAACGAAGCAGCGTGCAAAAATGGCATTTCCCGCAGGGCTGCGCCCCAAATGAGGCCATTCAGCGTTACTTGTCGTTCATTTGGATTTACCAAACTTTACTCCTCGCGCCTTGACTGGCCTCATTTGGGGCAGCAGCGCTTCAATCTGAATTAGTATTAACAGGCCCTGCTTACCCTTTTTCCCCATTAAACGGGCAGGGCGCTTTCTGGTCACCATACTGCGATTCAAAGCTCTTACGGATATCTTTCATCAAATCATCGGTAATATTCTCAATGCCCTGCTGTTTTGCATACAGTTCCATCATCTGTTTTGCCATGGGTCGAACTTCATCCGGAATCTTCTTCAGCAACTCCAACGCATCATCACTCCACTGCATCATCACTCCACTGCATCATCATCTCCTTTATCATTATCAGACTTTGCTTCATCCGGTTTGCTGTTACCCATCATTGCAGCCATATCCGGCATACCATCACCGGACTGCATCGCCCCCATCATGGCCTTTCTGGCTTCTGCCAACCCTGCTTCGCAAACCTCAAGCGTGATTTCAGCTTTACCCTGCCCTCTGGCATAGGCTTCAACCCGTGTTTTGCTGGTATCACGCATAAAGCCTTCCGGGACACGGCGAATGCGCTCAACGGCCTCTTCGCTCCATGTGGCCTGAGCATCTGCTACTGGTTTAAGCTCTTCCGGCTCATCATCACCCATCACCCGACGCACAAAATCAGCCGTGATCGTTTTGCGCTTTTCAGTCAACGCCAGTTTTTCAGCCCGCAGTTTGATGTGTCCACGCGTTGATTCATCAGCAACAGTTTCCAGCACTGCTGTAGCCTCCTGACCCCAGAAAACCGTACGTTCATCAAAGGTCTGTTCAGCACCATCTTCTTTCGCCGCTGCTGCTTCAGTTGCCTGTTCAGCTTTTTTCTGTTTTCGTTTAACCGCCGCCTGAGTCAGTAGACCCATCGCTTCCATAGCCTCGGCAGGCAGCAGATCACCAATTGCCTCATCCACAATGCGGCTGCTGATCACGGTATGCCCCTGATCCTGTGCGTAACGGATAATGGCCATGCGTGCCATTTTCCTCACATGTGCAGGCACTGTATCCATGCGTGCCTCGCCCTCTTCTGTCCAGGCCATGGTCTCTTCAGCCACCTGATCCGCCTTGGGGCTGAACAGACGCGTGGTAATCAGCAGGTTACAAGATGCAAGTCTGAGCAGATTTTCAGCATTATTGCCGATATCCAGACCTTCATCGGCATGCACGCCTGTTTTGCCAAACACCAGCAAGGACGGATTGCGCTTTTTGATATGTTTTAGAATCACTTCATAAGGTTTGCCTGACAGTAACTTGGTTGTGATCTCAGACTCATCTTCAGCAGCAATCTTTTCACTGACAGCCAGATGTGCCTTGTAAATTTTAGCCAGTCCCGAGTCGATAATCTCTTCGTGCAGCTTCTCCTGCTCCTTGAACTTGAACACTTCACCAGCTTCATCGGAGAGCACATTGGCAATGCTGTTAAAGGCAACATAATGGAAATAGGGGTCGAAGGCGGATACCACTTCAACATCTACATTGAATTTCTTACCCAGCAGCATGGCCGTTTTGAGCCCGGCATAACCCTGTGCCGATCCATCCACAGCCACCATAATCGGACCATCGCCGATATTGCACTTGGGATCTTTCACCACCAGCACATCACGACTGGTACGGCGCACAATGCGCTCACAAACGCTGCCAATCGTACTGCTGCGAACCGCTCCCAGACCGAGTGCGCCCATAATGACAAGGTCGTAATTACTGGATTCAATATCATCGAGCAGGGCACGGTAATTCTTACCTTCCACCGATTTGCGCTTGAGCTGCATGCCGCGCGCCTCTGCTTTCTCATCCACCACATCGAGAAAAGAGTCGGTAATAATTTCCAGGCCGTGAGTAATCAGCGTGTCATGTGTTTCACGCTGTTTTTCCAACTCACTTTCACGGCGATATTGCTCGGGCAGGCCGCCTTCCATCTGCTTGAAACGCATATCGTGTAATTTAGCTGCATAGGCATGGCTGCCGGTGATTTCTGAGCCAAAGGCCTCGGCCAGCGTTAGACCAATCTCCACGCCACAATCCGAATGGGCTGAATTATCCACCGCCATGACAATATGGCGGTAATCAAAATGGGCATCTGTTGCTTCATCATCCTGATTGCGTAACTGTTGAACCTGCATTTTTATTCCTCTCTGGTGGAATCGTAAACCGACGCCAATCCTAGGCTACCAGTATCTGCGCGTCATCAAACTACTGCCAAGAGCTGAATAGATATACTCCTGTATGACCCCCTCCGGCTTTCATACTCAAAAGCTGGTGTTATGCTTCGCCACCGTAAAAGCAGCCGCCAAAGGAGCCCGTATTCTTTATGAACCGTAAAGTAAGCAAGTTACCTGTGATTGCCCTGATTCTATCTCTGATCATTATTTCAATCGTGGTATATCAGGTCAACAAAATACCGGACAGTGCTTTTCCCCAGGTGAAAGGTGAGTTCACGCTGCATCATGCTGATGGTTCTTACTCGTTCAAGGATATGGCCGGAAAATCAGGCCTGATACTATTTGGTTACACCCACTGTCCCGATGTCTGTCCCGCCGCACTGGTGAATATCGCTAATGCACTGAACCTGCTGGATGAATCAGAACAGGAAAAAGTAAGAGCCTTGTTTGTTTCGCTAGACCCGAAACGGGATACACCGGAAAAAACAACCAAATATGCCAAATATTTTCACCCTCAGATTATCGGCCTGTCCGGCAGCGAAGAAGAAGTTTTGCTGGCAGCAGGGTCATTCTATGCCGCTCGTGAAATGAATGAACCCAATGAAAAAGGAAACTACTCAGTCAATCACACCACCACGCTATATATGATCAGGCCTGATGGCATGGTCGGTGAACTGGTCAGCCACGACAGCAAACCGGAAGACATCGCCAAAGCCCTGCGCCGCTGGCTACCCTGGGCCGACTAAGGCCAGCGTGAGATAAATAAAATCACTACAGTGCAAACGTAAACGTTTGTGAAGCCATTGTTCCAATCACATTCAGTGTTCCCGGCTCCATTAAAGCGGCAAGCCATGTGTACGTACCCGTTGGTTCCAAACCAGTGAAAATATAGGTGAATGGTGTATCTGTCGCAGTTGGTACAGGGACATTCGCCTGCATGGGCGTTATAGCCGTGCTGAATGAACCATCACTTACCGTTATAAGTGAATGAATCAACGCCAAGAAATGTCGCTGAGGGTGGCGCATAACGGAAAGTGCCGTCATATTTATTGATGATAGAGCCACCTTGTACAGAAACAGCATCAACAGACAAAACAGAAAGAGCATCTCCATTTGGATCAATATAACGATTAAATAGATCCAATCAGGTATCCATGCCGTTTATGTGTTTGAGTGGAATCCCTCCCACACAGGAGCTAGCAATGCTCCATGAGATAAAACTGTAGCCAACTTGAGTTTAATTATAAACTGGCAGCCTTCATGAGATACTATTTTCCATGCCTGTTTCGCATCATCAGTAATACAAACAACAAAAGAGTGAGTCGCATCACAGAGTCTCTTGCCTATTACAGACTATATTTCCGCTTCTGCTTTGAATATAAAAAAATATGGAGGCTGCCATGTCAAAAAAACAGAAGCATTCACATAATAACCCTGGCCTTTATTTTCTAAAGGCAATTATGATCCTTATTACCGCTTATGGGATTTATACTTTAGGCTAACTCTGGCCTGTCAACACCCAACAATAAAATTATAGTTGGCTAGGGCAATTGATGAAATCCATGGAAACAATCAAGACACCATTACTGAAGCTTGCCGGACAAAGTGAGTAAATCCTGCCAGCTATGCTGCTTTTGCTTTGGCGAACGCAATAAGTAGGCCGGATGATAGGTCACCCAAGCTGGAATGCCGTTATAATCATGCCAGTGACCGCGTAATGAACCCAGAGTAGCATCTGTTTGCAATACGGTTTGAGCTGCTACGCGCCCCAGCAGGCAGATTACTTTTGGCTGCAACATATCCAGATGTTGCTCAAACCAGAGATTGCACGCCTCCACCTCTTCTGCACGCGGGTCTCTGTTATTCAGTGGATGGCATTTGATGGTATTCATAATGTAAACCTGTTCACGATCCAGACCTATACCGGCAAGCATGCGATCCAGCAACTGACCGGCATGGCCGATAAACGGTTCGCCCTTCTCATCCTCATCCTGCCCCGGCGCTTCACCGATAAACACCACATCAGCATGAGGATTGCCGACACCGAAAACAACGTTGTTGCGGCTTTCAGCCAGCCCGCACAAGCGACAACCCGATACCTTTACAAACAGTTCATTCAGAGTTTCAGGTTCAGAGGGCTTTATTTCAGTTGTAACTGTACTGGGCACAGTCGATTCCAGCCCGGAACAGATAATGGAAACCGGTGTATGCACACCGATTTCCGTTAAATATGTATTTAGAAACTGATCAGTATCCGGCAAGGGTCACTAACTTTAGCCCAACAGCATATCAACAGTAGCTGGTGCGCCGAGATACACGGGAACACGCTGGTGCAATGCTTCCGGCTCAATGTCCAGCACGGCAATATCTTTACTCATCGCTTTGCCACCAGCCTGTTCCATAATAAAGCCCATCGGAATCGCCTCATACAGCAGACGCAATTTGCCAGTCGTATTCCTGGTATCAGCCGGATAAAGAAAAATCCCACCCTTGAGAACAGTACGGTGCATATCCGCCACCATGGCGCCGACATAGCGCAT
>Ga0316189_10003362_pt1 | contig 15558 bp, 11 predicted proteins | sample LowCovwburrow_MG_FD_204930 | JGI IMG/M metagenome (GOLD analysis project Ga0316189, IMG submission 204930) | Coastal sediment microbial communities from Maine, United States - Lowes Cove worm burrow | ecosystem: Environmental > Aquatic > Marine > Coastal > Sediment | place: USA: Maine... | reverse complement strand
ACCAGCAATTCCAATTCAATCGCTTCACTGCTGCGATCAAGGTGGCCGCTCGCGATGGAATAACGCCGCATATGAAACTCGTTACCCAAAGGGTGCGGACCCGGCACCACGACACCGATGCTCTGCCCCACCGAAAACCGAAATGCAGGATCATCGATGCGTAACTTGATCCGGCGCACCTCATCACGCTCCGGCGGTGTGATCCGCACACTCTCCATGATGACAGCCTCGCTGACGGGACCGAGTTCCTGCGTCGATTCGTTCATTGTCTAGCTCTCCTGAATCTATTCGTGTCGCCGGTGGTCATTACCAGATCAACCGCGATCACGGGTTTTTCTTGAATGGGTTCCGGAGTCCGACAAGTGCCCTGATGGCACGAGCAGGAGCCGTCACAACCGCCTTCGCTGCGGAATGGGCCGAGTTCCGGATTTCGCTGTGCAAAGCGCCGGTATAGGTCCTGCACATAAAGCCAGCCGACCATCACTGCAAAGATAACCACGCTGGCCGCAAGAAATTCAGCCATGCGAGCCTCCCAGGCCGGCGAATCCCATGAAAGCCAGAGACAGCAGACCCGCCAGCATCAGGCTCATGGCCGCCCCCTGACTTACGCTCGGCACCTCGGCAAGTTCAAGCTTCTCACGCAGACCGGCCATCAGCATCAGGGCCAGGGTGAAGCCTGCACCGGCACCCGTCGCATACACAACACTTTGTATGAAGTCGTATTCCTTGGCGGTCTGGAAAAGCGCCAGCCCCAGAATCGCGCAGTTGGTCGTGATCAGCGGTAGAAAGATGCCGAGGCTGCGAAACAGGGACGGGCTGAATTTCTTGACGAACATCTCCACCAGTTGCACCGCCGATGCAATCACCGCGATGTAGCAGATGAGGCGCAGGAACATCAAATCGAGTTCGCCCAGCACCCAGTTGATGCCATAGGCCGCCATGGAGCTCACCAACATTACGAACAGGGTCGCCAGCCCCATGTTCCACGCGGTGTCTTTCTTCGCTGAAACACCAAGGAACGGACAGATCCCCAGAAACAACGCCAGCACGAAATTATTGACGACAGCCGCATTGAGAAAAATGAAACCCAGCGATTCACCCTGCATTGGAGGCTCCCTCCTGCTCGAGCAGGCGTCGCTCCCGACGCTGTTTCAGCCAGGCAAACAGCAGTAGCCAGGCGCCAAGAACAAAGAAACCGCCCGGCGGCAGTATCATCACGACCCAGGGCTCGAAGTTCTCCGGCACAACCTGAAAACCCAACAGCGTACCGCTGCCCAGAACCTCGCGCACACTACCCAGTGCCAGCAGAGCCACCGTGAAACCGGCCCCCATACCCAGACTGTTGATCAGGGTGGTATGCAGCCGTTGCTTGGAGGCATAGGCCTCGGCGCGTCCCAGGATGACGCAGTTGGCCACGATCAGCTGGATGAATGCACCAAGCGCATTGTACAGGTCGAGGCTGATCGCCTGGATTGCATAGTCGACCACGGTCACGAAGGTGGCGATGATCACGATGTAACTGGCGATACGCACCTGCTTCGGTATCCAGCTGCGCAGCAATGAGATCAGGGTACTCGACGCAACCAGCACGAAGGTGGTCGCCAGGCCCATAGCGATGGCGTTCATGGTCGAATTGGTCACGGCCAGCACCGGACACATGCCCAACAGCATCACGAACACCGGGTTCTCTTCCCACAAACCACGAACGAAGGTATCGAGGCTGAGTTTTTCCTGCATATTGGGGAGCGTAGCCATCAGCCTTCACCCCTGCGGGCGGCCCACTTGTAACCGGCCCCGGGCCGGCAGGTCGATGATCCATACACAATCATGGTTTTACCCTCGACAGATCCTTTTTGTACCGCTGGATCAGCGGCGCCATGCGTTGCATGCTGCGATCCAGGGCCTTGGCGACGGCGACCGATGAAATGGTCGCACCTGAGATCGAATCGACCTCCCAGGCACTCTGTTTCTTGCCCGCTTTGACGGCCACGATAGGATTGGCCAACGCATCACCTGGGTCATTCAGCTTGGCATCCAACGTTTCGAAGTTCTTCAGAAATCCGGGGTCGAAGGCTATCTTGTCACCCAGGCCCGGCGTCTCCGTCATCTTCAGAATTTTGATCCCACGGATGCACGAGCAGGCTGGGTCGTAGCCATACAGCAGCTTGACGATATCCTGGTAACCTTGCGCACCCGACGCCAACGCCACGCCCTTCAGATTCCCCGCATCGTCAAAGGCGACATAAATCTTTTCACCCGTAGCATCATCTTCCCCCGGAACGGTGACTCCATCGTCTCCGAGGATGAAATCAACCCGCCGGGTGGCACCCGGCACCACTTGGAATACCGCCTTTTCGATCGCAACCCGCTGGTTCTCAGCGATGATCGGTTTGGTGAACTGATAGACGAGCACCACCAGCAGGCCGGACAGCATCGCGATTGCGCCCAGGGTGCTGATCATCCGAAATCCAGGCGTCTGAGGCGCGGCCGACGCAAGCTGCGGTTCGTTCATGCCCCACCCTCCTGGCCTTTGCTTTCACCGTAGACGCGCGGCTGGGTCCAGGAGGCAATCAGCGGTGACGCCGCATTGGCCAGGAGAATGGCATACATGACACCTTCCGGCAGGCCACCAAAAAGACGTATCACCACCGTCAGCACACCAATCAGTGCGCCATACACAAAGGCACCCCATGGCGTTACCGGCGAGGCGATCATGTCGCTGGCCATGAACCAGGCCCCGAGCATCAGCCCACCGGAGAGGGCAACGAAAAGCGGCGAAGGATAAAGCTCGGCGTTCAGCAACCACAAAGGCGTTGCAACCAGCGCAGCACCCGCGAAAACCCCGACGGGGATACGCCAGTCGAGCATCCTGCGAAACGCCAGATAGAGGCCACCGAGCAGAATCAGCGCCGCGGAGGTCTCGCCGGTCGAACCGATCACGTTGCCGAATAACAGATCATTGGTACTGGCCGTGATGTGTTGAAACTTCTGCATGGCCAGAGGCGTCGCACCGGTAAACCCATCGATATTCAGGGCCTCGACCCAGGACGCCACCGAATCCGGCTTCATGAACGGCACGGCCAGCGTCGAGGGGATGAACTCGGTGAATCTTCCGGGCGCGAAAGCAGGCGTCCAGGTGGTGATGGCCACCGGGAAGGCCGCCTGCACGAAGGCCCTGCCGACCAACGCCGGATTCATCACGTTGAATCCAAGGCCGCCAAACAGCGCCTTGCCAAGCGCCACCCCGATAAACGCGGCCACGGCAGCCATCCACAATGGGAACCCGGGCGGAAGTGTCAGGGCGAGCAGCATGCCGGTGATCACCACGCTCCAGTCGCCGAGCGTGTTGCCGCGACCGGCCAGCCGTGAAAACAGCCGCTCGGTAAGCATGGCAACGATCGTGGTGGTCAGGATCAGGGCCAGCGCACTGATGCCAAACTGCCAGACTGAGAACACGGCGACCGGAACCAAGGCATAGACCACATTGCGCATGATGTCTTCCACACCCTGAGGTCGCTTCAGGTGTGGTGCGGTACGGATCTCTATCGGGTTGGCCAAGACTACCTCAACTGGCCAGCGCAGGACGTTCGCGGTTTATCGCCTTGGCGATCCGGAAGTACTGCGTCAGCGGGATGTTGGAGGGACAGACATAGGCGCAACAGCCGCACTCGAAACATTGGTTGAGGTGGAAATCCGATTCCATGCACTCGTATTCGCGTTTCTTTGCCAGCTGCGCCAGCATTGAGGGATTGAGACGCATCGGACAGGCCTCCACGCAGCGCGAACACTTGATGCAGGGATACACCCTGCGCTCATCCTGATCAGAGTTTCCAACCGCATTCGCAACGACACCGGAAACGCCCTTGGTTATCGGCACATCCAGCGACGCTACGGTCATACCCATCATGGGACCGCCCAGAATGACCTTATTGGCCTCGGCATCCACACCCGCCGCCTTCAGCAGAAAACCTAGGGGTGTCCCGATCGGTACCAGGTAGTTGCCGGGCCGTGCAACTCCGGCGCCGGACACCGTCACCACGCGCTCGATCAACCCCCGCCCCCGGGGCAACAACTCGCCCATCTGTGCCAGGGTGCCGACGTTATACACCGCCACGCCCAGATCGACAGGCAAGCCACCTTCCGGGATCTGCTGGCCGAGCAGGCTCTCGATCAGCATTTTTTCGGCACCCTGAGGATACTTTGCCTCGACCGCCTTCACTTCGATTGTGTCGTTCTCCGGCAGCCTCTCGCTTATCGTCCGGACCGCATCCATCTTGTTGTCTTCGACCCCGATCAGCGCGCGCCTGGCACCGGTCGCACGCATGGCGATACGGATGCCCCGTATCAGCGCATCGGTATGCTCCAGCATCACGCGGTGATCACAGGTAAGGTACGGTTCACATTCGCAACCGTTGACGATCAAGGTGTGGATCATCTTGCCCGCGGGCGGCAGCATCTTGACGTGACTCGGGAATGCCGCCCCACCGAGGCCAACCAGACCGGCATCCTTCACCAGACGCACGATCTCATCCGGCGCCTGACGCATTATGTCGACCTCTTCTTCGTAGAGTATCTGCTGGCTTGCCGCATCGTACACGTCGATCACGATAGCGGGCGCCTTGGGCCCCTCGGCGGTCGTCCACAGGTCGATTGCCACGACCCGCCCGGTCGCGGGCGCATGCATGGGCACCGAGACATGCCCGTCGGACTCTGCGATGGGTTCACCCCGCACTACCTCCTCGCCAACCTTTACGATCGGCTTTGCCGGGGCACCCTTGTGCTGCGACAAAGGCACTACCAGTTTCGGTGCGAACGGCAGTCGACGGATCGCCAGACCGGCCGTCTCCTCCTTGTGCTCCAACGGATGGACCCCACCATGAGCAAAGGTTGCATGGCCCTTGATCAGACTGAACAGATTCATAAAAGCTCCCCGCAGACCGCCTTACGCTGCCTCGGCCCCAGGCCCTCAGCGCCCGGCCCTTTCACTGATACCTCTCCGCACGCTTCATCAGTTTTTCGACATCCTTTTCCGCCGCATTCCAGGGCGTACCCGGATGCAGACAGCCGGCCGTACATTTTTCGGCCACCTTGACGATGTCTTTGAACGGCGCACCCCTGGGATCGATCACCACCGCCTGTTTCTGATCGTTGTACTTGAACACCTTGGGTGCCAGATCGGTACACTCGTCGCAGGCGGTGCATTCCGGCGATTCCACCCACACCTCCTCGTACTCCCATGGCAGATCGTTGGCCGCAGACGCACCATCGGCGACCGCAGATGCACCACCGCTTGCGTTGCCCAGGGAAGCGAGGGCCGACACATCGCCTCCGTTGGCCAGTGCCAACAGACCCGCTGTCAGGGACTGCGCCATCTCGGCCTTGGCCTCGGCCCGCACCTGGTCAAGATCGACCAGTGACTCCACACCGACCAGGGACTTGAGCTGATGCCAGAAATCGCGGCGCTCCTCGGTCGAGGTCACGAGTTCCTCGGCCACCAGCACGCGCAGCAAACGGTTCTTGGCATCGGTCGCCCAGATATAGGGAAACTTGCCTTCGCGATCATCGTCGTCGAGCTGAATAAACTCGGCAAGCGGCAACATGTCGTCGTGCCAGGTCTCGGGCGGCGCCTTGCGGAAGTGCTTGCGGAAACGCCCCTCGGTCAACGCGAAATCGGCGAACGTCAGGGGCACTGTCAGCTCACCCTCACTGCCGTCTTCGTTCTGATATTTCAGGGTGTATTCGGGCCAGTCATCTTCCAGTGCAGGGTTACCCTCGATCGAGCAACATTCCTCGAAGGTCACACCGGCATCCGGGTCATAGCGGTACAGGGGATAACCGCGCGATTCGACCACCAGCTTGGACTGGTGTTCGGACATGTCGTCGCCCACCCCGTGTTCAGGCTGGCACACCGCGTAGATGTTGAACAGCGCAGGGCGACGGCTGTTGAGGCCGTCGATATAGCCCTCGAGCAGGTGTGTCATATGGGCCATCGAACTCTGCAGCACAAAAGAGGTACGGTGGGCCATACCAATCAGGCCCATCTCCTTGCGGATCTCGGTCTTGCCCTTCCAGGCCCGGCCGTAAGGCGACATGTCGGCCACCTGGCCGATAAAGCCCGAGGTACAGGCCTGACCACCGGTGTTCGAATACACCTGGGTATCGAGCACCAGGACCTTGACCGGCACCCCGGAGGCCATAAGCCTGGACAGGTTCTGGAAACCGATATCGTACATGGCGCCGTCACCGCCGACGCTGACCACCGGTGGACAAAGCAGCCATTCCTCGTCACTGAACTGCTTCCAGTCGAAGTAGGTAAAGAAGCTGTCGTGCTCGGCGGCGTTGTATTTGCCCTCGAGCTCGAGCTTGGCCTGACGCACCGCCTTGAAGCCGTCGCCCATCTTCCGCATATGACCCTCGAAGATGCCCATCGCCACCGACGGTGAGTCCTGGAACAGATGACTGGTCCAGGGGAAGGGATACGGATTGAAGGGAAAAGTCGAACCCCAGACCGAGGTACAGCCGGTAGCATTGATTATCCCCATTTCGGCACGGCCCTTGCCGGTCTTGCCATCGGTGTACTGCCACTTCAGATAGCGCAGTTTCTCCAGCAACTGGCTAACCCAACGCAGCCACTTCTGATCGACCGGTTCTGCACCACCGGCCAAGGTGCCTGACAGATCAGAAAGGGTAAGGTCAGAATCCTGACTGGCGTCGACGGCCGAATCGATCTTATCGAGGTTGGACAGGTCCATACCTTTGGCCAGTGTCAGCCGGACATGGGTCTCCAGCTGCGTGATCAGTCCATCGAGTTCCGCGAGGTGTTTCTTCACCCGCGGCTGCATCAGCGCGGTGACCGTGCTGGTAAACAGGTGAATGACAGTCTTCTCGCCACAACCCATGCAGGCGCCGTCACCGGACAACAGCGACTGGTAACTGCTCTTGTCCAGCAAGAGCGTCTCAAGCGCACCGATCTTTTCATCCAGATCATCGATGCGAATGAAATCAGGATCGGTTGTCGGCAGATCCAGCCAGAAGTCCCAGTCACGCTGCATCTGTTCGATCGCGGTCGGTGTCTGCGGCTCGGCCAACAGTGCCTCGTCATCACAGACCTCGATACACTCCATGCAGCCCTTGCAGGTATAGGGGTTGACGGTGATGGCGAACAGGCCGCCACTGCCCTTCTGCTTCTTCTCGCGGTTGCTCCAGTACGGTTTGGTAATACTGAACTGAAAATCACCCAGTTCGGCACTGAACAGGGAGAACTCCTCTTCCAGCATGCTTCTGGCATCGCCCTCCAGTTCCGACTCGGCGAGATGCTCGAGTATCGCCTGATCGACCAGCATCTCTACATTCGCCGCCTCACCCAGGGGCTCAATCATCGCACGCAGCCGCTTCTCCACAGCACGTACCTCACGACGCAGGTACTGGGTCGGTCTTCCTTTGGTCTCGATACGCAGGATCGCCGCGCTAAATACGTCACTGATGGTATTCACCAGGCCGGGAATGGCACTGTCCGGGCAGACCGAATAGCAGTTGCCGCAGGCGGTACAGTTCTCGGCGACGAATTTCGGGTATTCAAACCGGATCTGGGTCATGTCACGGAACACACCCGTGGCGGCAGGTATCAGCGAAAGGGCCTGATAGGGATCGGCCAGATTGCTGTTCCCGCGACCGGTATTGTAAAAAGCCCCCGTCTGTTCCCAGAAACGGTGGACATCCGAGATGCCACCGTCAGCAGCGGGCATCTTCTTCAACATCACCGGCAGGCCAGATGACCTGCGCTTGGCCACTTCGTTCTTTCTGACCACTTTCTCGGTAATCTCGACCATCTCGTCGAAACCACGTCGCACCACGCGCAGGTTGTCCTGCACCACGCGTTCACCCTTGACGCCAAATTTTTCGCGCAGCTGGTTCTCGATCGCTTCGAACAAGCCTTCTTCATCCAGTCCGGCGCGATCCATCAATGGCGAGGCGGCAAAAAAAGCCCCCTGGAAGGCGTTACCCTGCATACGGAACTGCAGCTCGGCACTGGATGCCTCTTCGCGCGCAATGCGGAATCCATCGACGAAATACACATGGATCTTGTGCTCGACGATGAATCGCTGTGCATTCATCGGTATGCGCGACCACACAGCATCAGGATCATCCGAATCCGACTGGATAATGAATACCCCGCCCTCTTTCAGACCGAATAGCGGGTTCGAATGCGTGAACACGTTCGGGTCAGGCGCCATCACGACGTCGACATAGGTGTACTCACAGTTGAGCCGGATCGGTTCCGGTGCGGCCGAAAGAAAATAGGTGGTCGGTTGGCCCTTCTTCTCCGAACCGTATTTCGGATTGGCCCGGATATCGAAGCCCAGCAATTCGTACAATGTCATCGCCAGGTTTTTGCCGGTGGTCACTGCACCCCAGCCACCGACCGAATGCAGGCGCACCGTGATCGCGCCCTTGGGCAACAGATCCGGGTTTTCGCTGCCCTTCAATGCCAGGTCTTTCACCTGCGGATAGGCGTCGATGGTCTGCTGTACGCGGATCTCGTCTTTCGGATCGGTCGGCTCGCGTACGAATTCAATACCGAGGTAGAAGAATTTGCGCTGGTTCCCTTCGGGCAGCATGTTCTCGACGGCGGCAATCAGGGCCTCGGGCTGCAGATCGCGCGAGCCCAGGCCGTAGGCCCCGGAATACAATGCCGGCATATGGCTTATGCCGTAGCTCGCATAACCTGGATAAGGCTTTTCCTCTTTTTTCTTGACCGCGCCGTTCTCCAGACATTTATTCAGCGCCGCGCGCAGTTCGCGCATGATCGGCAGATCCTCGGCCAAGGGCTGATCGGTGCGCTCCAGCACCACAACACCCTTGCGGCCATCGAGCACCTTGCCGATGAGATCACCCGGGAAGGGGCGGTACATGGTGAGGTCCACCACGCCCACCTTGAGCTTGCGCGTCTTGCGCAGATAATCGACCACCGCCTGCGCCTGCACGATCATGCTGCCCTGCCCGACGATCAGGTAGTCTGCATCGTCCATCGCATAGGTACCGATGCGCGCATAACGACGACCTGTCAACTCGGCGTACTCATCCATAACCTGGTCGGTGATGGACGAGATATGCTCAAAAAAGTAGGGACGCTGTGCGGCAACCGCCTGCATGTAGGCGTCCTGATTCTGCACCGATCCCGAGAGCATTGGGTTGTCGACATCCCAGATCTCCGGTACGCGACGCCGTTTTTCGCCATATACGATCTTCTGCGCCGGGGTCGGGCTGTCGATGATGTCGTCGGGCCGACCAAGGAACTCCTCGATCAAATCGCGCTCGGGCACCTGCAGAGGCTCGATCACATGAGTGGTAAGAAACCCGTCCTGGCCTACGGCTGCCGGGGTCAGGCTCAGTTCGGCAACCTTGCGACCTATCAGGTTGAGATCCGCCGCGCCCTGTGCGTTATTGGCAAACACCTGAAAGAAACCGGTGTCGTCGATGCAATGGTAGTCATCGTGACCACAGTGCACATTCAGCGAGGCCTTGGTCATGGCGCGGCTCCCGATGTTCAGCACATAGGGCAGACGCTTGCCGACCGCGGCATACAGGGACTCGTGCATGAAGGCCACGCCCTGGGCCGACGAAAAGTTGGTCGCTCGCAGACCCGACATTGACATCCCGGCAGTAACCGCCGCGGCTGCGTGTTCAGACTCGGGCTCGACGAACAGCAGAGGCTTGCCAGAGATGTTGATGTGGCCTCGCGCTGTCTCTTCGGCCCAGTACTCACCCATCTGTGTCGACGGTGTGATCGGATAGGCGCCGGCGGCGTCGGAGGCCTCCCGTTCGCACATGATGACGGCTGTATTGCCGTCCATGGCCATCCGGAAGCCTGGATACTTGACCTGCTTGCCTTCTTTCTTTTTTCCGAACATCTTGTCAATCCTCAGCTATGCCTTGATGCGCCTACCCGACGGGCAACGCGGCTTTTCTAATCACTTTCTTGGCGTCGCGGCCTTTCACCACGGTTCCACCCCGGTCACGCCAGACGATGGCACCGGTTGGACAACGCTCGATCGCCACCCTGGAGGCCAGTTTGTTCTTGCTGTAGTCGATCACCGCGAGGTTGTCCCTGATGGTGATCAGCCCTTCGGGGGAGTCCACGGCGCAGCGCTCACAGGCTGTACAAATCACCTCGCATTGCGCCTCCGCTTCATCGCCGAATTCGCGGTTCCTGCACGCCACCCAGAGCCGATGGCTCACTGCGTGAAGCTCAAACAGGTCCTTGGGGCATACGTCGACGCAATCGCCACAGGCGGTACACTTTTCCGCATCCACCATCGGGAGCCCGAACTGATCCATTTGAATGGCGTTGAATTCACAGACATCGGCGCAATCACCAAATCCAAGGCAGCCCCAGGTACAGCCCTTGCCACCACCTGAGACCAGGTTGGCGGCCCGGCAGCTGTCCAATCCGGAATAGGAGGCACGGATATAGGCCACGTGCGCACCGCCGGCGCAGGCCAGACGTGCAACGCGCTTTTCCTGCGCGCCCAGCTGCACACCGAGGAAATCGGCAATAACCTGGTTGGTATCCTTTGAATTGACCGTGCAAAGTCCGGGGCTGACCTCGCCCTTGACCAATTTCTCGGCGAAAGGTCGGCAGCCCGGCGTGCCGCAGGCACCACAATTGGCCTTCGGCAGCAGATCCTCGACATCGTCGATGCGCGGATCCTCGAAAACGAATAGCCAGCGGTTCGCAACAACCAGGACAGATGCCAGGACGATTCCCAGCACGGACATAAATGCCACCGCAACACCGACAAACTGTAAGGAACTCACTCGCAAGTCCTCGCGCACGACGCGGCCGGGGCCGGTCCGGTTTACAGTTGTACGGCTTGTGGCCGTTTTCGACACACAGCGGGAAAGGGTGTACCCGTTGGCGTCATGGCCCGAACCCAGGGGTTCGAACCGCTACCCGCAGTCGCCTCTGATGACAGCGACCACGACAACCTAGTATGCATTTCAGTTTATTATTATTTCTTAAACCGAAAATAGGTATACATAAATGATGGGCATTAATTTTTGCACTGCACAATAAATATGTCAATCCATCTTGATAACATGTCAGACGATTTATAGACATAATAATTTTATATTTTCAATTAGTTACAAACGCTTTATAATCTTATTTATAGAATTGCGACATATCCAGGCACAGTCTCACCAACACAGCATCACGTCGATTTATTGACACCTCTCGGTAGGAGCCCGATCTGCATACGGGCTCTATGCACCCGTATGAACAGAGGAAATCCGCCCCGCGCGACAATCCGGGGAGCTTGGGTTAGAGTCCACATTGCTGCAGCGCACCAACCGGATTACCGATGACTGAACTGGCCGATCTGATACTTGTTTCGGGCCGCGCTGCGGTGGAACTGGCCCTTTTTATCCTGTTGCCCATCATGATCGTAATGCTGACCCTGATGCGCTTGCTGGAGGCCAAGGGCGTACTCGACTTTATTGTCGACCGCATCTCGCCCTGGCTGCACCCGCTCGGCATTCCGGGCCTCGGCGTCTTTGCCCTGCTGCAGGTGCTGTTCGTGAGCTTTGCCGCCCCCCTGGCCACTTTGACCATGATGGACAAAGGTGGCCTGTCCAGGCGCCACATCGCAGCCACGCTCGCGCTGGTATTTGGCGCCGCACAGGCCAACGTGGTGTTTCCCATGAGCGCGATGGGACTGAACGGCCCCATGACCCTGCTGATATCGGCGTTCGCTGCACTTGCCGGCGCCGCGGCCACCTATCATTGGTTCACTCGCAACCTGCCGGAAGAGGTCGAGCCGCCGGAGCCCAGACCCAGCCATCGCGAGGCCGGAGACGCCAAGGGGATACTCAACGTCATTAACCACGCCGGTGGCGAGGCGTTCGGTATCGCCGTTGGTGCACTACCGATGCTGGTCCTGTCACTGCTGCTGGTGAATATTCTGCGTGCGACAGGCGTCGTGGGAGTCCTGGAAACACTGACAACACCGCTGTTCGGCTGGCTCGAACTGCCTCCCAGCGTAGCCCTGCCTATCATCACCAAGGCGATTGCCGGTGGCACTGCCATGATGGGTGTGTCCGCCGATCTGCTGCAGCAGGGCCTGCTGAACAGCACCGATGTGAATCGCGTTGCCGGGATGCTCGTAAATCCTTTCGACGTGGCCGGAATCGCTATCCTGATATCGGCCGGACCGCGGGTCGCCGCGGTATTGCGCCCGGCAATCTACGGAGCCCTGGTCGCGATCAGCATACGTACGCTGTTACATCTGCTCATCTGGTGACCACGCCGGGGTATCGACGCCTCTTGGCCCTGCACGATTTGCAGCGGCCAATTGCCCGGTGTCTGCAACGAGGATGGATCAAGCAAAACTCAGACTCTGCGACGAAACCGGGTATGCTTCTGCCCGTCATGGTTTTTCAGGATGTACCGGCATGAGCTCGCCAGCAAAAATCGGTGTTGTCACGGTTTCTGACCGCGCCAGTCGCGGTGAATATGATGATCTCGGTGGGCCCGCCATCAGAGAATGGCTGGACAGGTCCCTCGCCAGCGAGTGGGAACCCGTCAACCGGATTGTCCCGGACGAACAGGCCCAGGTGGAATTGATATTGCGGGAACTGACCGACTATATCGGCTGCTGCCTGGTGGTTACCACGGGTGGGACAGGTCCGGCCAAGCGCGACATCACACCGGAGGCAACCATCGCCGTCTGCGACAAAATCCTCGATGGATTTGGCGAGTTGATGCGCACGGTATCGCTCAAGTATGTGCCGACTGCAATACTCTCGCGGCAAATCGCCGGGATCCGTAATCAGTCACTGATCGTCAACCTCCCCGGGAAACCCAGCGCGATCGGAGACTGCCTGAACGCGGTTTTTCCCGCCATCCCTTATTGCATCGATCTGATCGACGGCCCCTATCTCGAAACCAGGGAATCCGTAATAAAGGCGTTCCGGCCAAAACAGAAGCCACCACACAGGGGCTGAGCCCGGGGGACGGGCTAGCCTGCGTCGACAAGAAGCGGTTCCCAACCCCTGGTCAATCGGTGATATCGGGAGAATTCTGTTGCCTGCGCAGGGCATCGAGACGATTCAATACGGTCTCGGCCCGGTCGATCCGTGCCAGGATGGCTTCGTCATCCGGTTTCAGGGTTAACGCCGCCTGCCAGGTGGCAACTGCCGCATCCAGTTGTTCATCCAGATACAGGTGATCCCCGAGTTTGACCAAGGCCTCAACCTGGGGACTGATCATCGACCAGGCTTCTTCCTGCAGACTCGGTACCTCGCTGTTTTCAGGCTGTAACTCCGCGACCTTTTCCAGCGTATCCAAGGCGCGTCGATAGTCACGTGCCGCAATTGCCGTCTTGGCCTCGGCCAACAGCACCTTGGCCCGATGCTGGCGATCCTTCTCCTCTTTTACGCGGCGACGCTCGGCAGCAATGCTCTCGCTCAGGCGCAGTTGCTCGCTGATCCCGGCCAATCGCTGCTCGATGTCCTGCGTGGTCACCATGCCCGAGGCCAGTTGAAAACAACGCCGCGCCAGCGGAGTGTCTGTGGTGACGTGAAATTCCCCGCAGGCCGTCAGTGCCTCGACCTGGCTGGCAAGCACCTCTTTCCAGTAAATTCGGCGCGAGGTCACAATAAGGTTCCCCGGTTCCGCCAACGAAAGCTTTTCCAGCAAGGAGATTTTGTTTTTCTGGTTCTCTGCGTCTCCAACCATGATCAGGTCTTCGACCTTGCGCTCCTGCCTTTGCCAACGTTCGAGCAATGAATCGCGGCGCGCCTCGATTTCCTGTTGACCGGGGAATTCACGTGACGCCGCTTCAAGTGTGTTCACTGCACTCGACCAGCGCCCAGCCTTTACCAACTCATCGGCAAGAGTCAGCGCCTCGGCAGACGACGCCAGTGGATTCCGAGTCATTGTTTTCTGATGCGGCTGCAAGCTGGCACAGGCACTCAGTAACAACAGCGGCAGGGACAACAACAATCGTCGGAGCATTGCTCAGTCCCCCCCCGTGGACAATATGGTCTCTATCAGTTGATCTGCGTTCAGGTCGCGTGCCACCGCATCCACATCCATCGCGTGAACCCCAACGTTTTCCTTGCGGCCACGCAGCCCAGTGGGCCCCAGGTTCACATAATGTCTGGATTCACCCGGCTGACCGGAGGCCATCACGGCATCGGCGACCAGGACACCCCCGGGTTCTGCCATACCACACAGACGCGCGGCCACATTCACGGTATCGCCCACCACCGTGTATTGCATGCGCTCCGCACTCCCCAGGTTGCCGGCCTGCATGGGTCCGCTGCTTATGCCGACCCGCAACATGACGGTGGCCAGTTCGCTCGCCCGCCGGATCTGATTGATCCGCCGGGTCAGCTGTTGAATCAGCATGCCGCAGGTCATCGCATGCAGTGCATGATGCGGATCTTCAGCGGGGACACCAAACACGATCATGATGCAGTCGCCGATGAACTTATCCACCGTACCGCCGCAACTTTCCGCGGCAAGGGCAAAATACCCGAAATAATCGTTCAACAGGGCGGCTACCTCGCCTGGCTCACGACCTTCGGACATCTCGGTGAAACCAACGATATCGCAAAAAAGCACGCTGCCGCTTACGCAGTTGCCACCCAGTGCACCCCAGGAATCACCCCTCAGGACCTGTTTCGCCACCTGCGGCGAGACATAACGCGAAAAAGCCGCCTCCACCACATTCTTGCGCTTAACACCCTCGGCCAGATGCTGGAAGGTATCCAGTACCTGGCCAATCTCATCCCTGCGCGTGACCAGGCCCTGCGGCCTCCCGATGCTCAACGCCTCACCGGCCTTTGCCAGACGCTGGATCGGCCGAGACAGCCGGTATGCGAGCACCGAGGCCAGGATGACGCCGAGGAAGATCATCAGCAGGGTCGAAACGATGAGGAAACGCAGGGTTACCTGCAGATCCTTTTCCAGCGGCGATCGGTCAATGCTCACGGTCAGGTAACCGGCTGTCACGTCCTGGTATATCACCGGGCTGACGTAAGACACCGCCTTGTACTCACCGTTATCCCAATCCCAGGAACTAAAGCCCGAAGGGTCGAAACGAGGCGTAGCCACCCTAGGCGGGCTGACGCCGGCGTCGACCAGGATCGCTCCATCGGCATCATGCAGTGCCGCACCGAGGATCAGCGGACTCTGTACATGACGCTGCAGGAGCACTTGCAGACTGAGGGTGTCCGCTGCCATCAAGGGCTCGCCACTGATCCGCACCAATTGCTCGACGATCACCTGACTGAACTGGTCGACCTGACCGCGATACCCCTGCTCCTGCTGTTTTATCAGGTAAAAACCCAGCACACCCATCGCGATGACGATCAGCGCGGCGATACTGACCGACCATTTGAGTCCAAGTGGGATCGACGAATTTTCATACTTGCGCCAGGCGCCGTGAAAACCGCTGCCGAGTGAAGCCCGTGCCTCGCCGGTCCTGGCGACGTCATACTTGCCTGTGGATCCATGGGTCATGCTTATCACGCTGTCCGATTGCCATAAGC
>Ga0316189_10003360_pt1 | contig 15559 bp, 10 predicted proteins | sample LowCovwburrow_MG_FD_204930 | JGI IMG/M metagenome (GOLD analysis project Ga0316189, IMG submission 204930) | Coastal sediment microbial communities from Maine, United States - Lowes Cove worm burrow | ecosystem: Environmental > Aquatic > Marine > Coastal > Sediment | place: USA: Maine... | reverse complement strand
AATTATATGTTTATCGCCAAAAAAACTTTAACTTTACACTCCTTAATTTAATACCATGTTTGGAAAAAAGAAAGATATTCCACAAATTGATAAAAATCAATTAGAACTCATAGAAAATGCTCAAAAACGCATTAAACAAAAAAAACGTTTATACATTCATTTTGTTGTTTTTTTAATTGGTGCCGTATTTTTAATACTTGCTAATACCGTACTGGGTATCGCAGAAGATTTTAAACTATTTGGGAAAGAATGGTTTTTATTTGCCATCCTTTTATGGCTTTTCTTTTTCCTTTACCATGCATTTAATGTCTTTATTACTCATAAATTTATGGGGAAAGCTTGGGAGCAAAAGCAATTGGATAAGCTAATAATTCAACAGAAAGTAAAAATAGAAAAGTTGAAAAATGAGCTTAAAAATGAAGCTCCTATTATTGCTAAAAGTGAGCATTATAACGACGCTCTAAAGAAAAAAGAAAAAATATCTAACATTACCATTATTGTTGCTGCCGCAGAAAATGATGCTATTGGAAAAGGCAATCAACTTATTTGGCATTTAAGCGACGATTTAAAACGTTTTAAAAATTTAACTAACGGGCATCATATTATTATGGGACGTAAAACTTTTGAAAGCTTTCCGAAACCACTCCCTAACAGAACACATGTAGTAATTTCAAGGCAAAAAAATTACAAAGTCCCTAGCGGTGTTATTCTTGCTAACTCATTAGAAGATGCTTTAAATGCTGCAAAAAACGATTCGCAACCCTTTGTAATTGGCGGAGGCGAGATTTACAAACAAGCTATGCATATTGCAGATAAAATAGAGTTAACACGCGTACACGAAAATTTTGAAGCAGATACATTTTTCCCGAAAATTGATACTTCTGTTTGGAAAGAAACGGCAAATACCTTTCATAAAAAAGATAAAAACCATGAGTATGAGTTTTCGTTTTTGACTTACGAAAGATAATAATTGACAAAATTTTAAACAGACTCTAAATAAAGAATATTATCTTTGTTAATATAAACCCAAATCTTTTAACCTAAACTTTACATTGAAAATTTATTATAGTTTGAAAACATTTTAAAATCTGTTTTGTACTATATTTTTAAATTTTAGCATGGTCGTGCTATACTAAAACCTATAAAACATCAGATTTATTGCATTCTCATGCTTCGGGACAAAGTTCTAATGTATAATTTGGATTAAAATAAAAACCTACTTTATGAAAAATTATATAAGCGCTACTTGTGTAGCAATGTTATTGTTTTCATTTGTCTCACACGGACAAATAAACGAACGCGTTATCTTAGGATATTTCCCTTCTTGGTCCGAAAATTGGGCCTCAAACAACCAAAATTCTAAACTTAGAGAATCACCAGATTTTGTAAACTATGTATTTCTTTCTTTTGCAAGACCAAATTTAAGATATACTAAAGGCTCTTATAATATCTCTCAAACAGGGATACAAACACCCTATAACGGCTGTGCTTTAAGAGAGAGTGTTTCGGCATTAGAAAACAAAGGGACTAAGGTTATTTTATCTATTGGTGGAGAAACCTATTGGAGTGGAGCCAACGTTTACGACATTGAATATCAACAAATAAAAGATTTAGTTGACGATATGGGCTTTGCAGGAATAGATTGGGATTATGAACCCAATGGCTCATTCGCAGAAATAGGAAGCCCAACAAATGTGCAACATTTTATTGATTTTTTTAATGAATCTAGAGCAATAATGCCTAAAAGTGAAGGTTATATTTTGGCCTGCGCGCCTAGTGGTGTTGGTGCCTTAGGGGGCTCAAGCAATGATGATCCCGATTCGCCTTTTAAATTTACTAATAGAAATACTCTAACAGGAGAGTCTGACGCAAATTTATGGAATGGTACTGTGTCTACAAATGGAATAAATTTATTTGGATTTACAGCTACAGGGCATATGATTCCCGTAATGAAAAGTGTTGGCGATAAAATAGATTTAATTGCCTATCAAGGTTATAATGCAGGAGGCAGCAACAATAGAACTATTATGTACGATGCTTTTGCTTATTATGCTGAGCAATACGGATTTACAATTGCAGCCGGAGTACATTTTCCAAATGAACCTTGGGGACCATATTATACCTATACCCACGAAAATGTGGCATCGTTATCAAATCATATTAAACAACATCCTGATAGAGCCGATGATAATGATGGTATTATGATTTGGCAAATTTTGCTTAGCAATTCTAATAGTTCTTCATATTCTTATATGAATATTGCTTCTATGGTTTTAAATGGTTCAACAGAAGCAAACGCTATTCAAAATGCAAATAATTTTACAATAACACCTTATTCTGGTGGCGGGAATGATTGTACGCAACTCTCTGTAGATGAAAACAAATTAACATCTATTAGCTTATATCCAAACCCAACAAAAGATTTAATTCAAGTTATTGGATTAAAAAGTCCGCAGAATTATCAATTATATAATACCTTAGGAAAGCAAGTTTCTAAAGGAACCATCTTTAATAAAGAAAAAATTAATCTCCAGTCGCTTAGCAAAGGAATTTATTTTTTAAAATTTGATAGCGGTATTACAAAAAAGGTTATAAAAAATTAAAACTATCATTACACGTCAAGTATTTTTCATAAAACTTGGCGTGTCATTTAAAACCCATTACTTTTTTTTAATTACTCTAAATAGAAAATACGTTTCTATGGGAGAAATGGGCTAACCCTATACCAAAAGCTTTGAAGCTGATACGATTTTCTTTTAAAAATGATAAATTTGATTATATTAGAAATTTAATCAGTTCTAATTAGGAGAAGCCTACAAGCTTTTAAAAACTATGATAGCATTTCTACACACATCAAATATTCATATTGATAAATTTGAAAAATTAGTAAGGAAGTTTAATTCGGATGTTACTATAAAACATTTTGTTAATGCTGACTTACTAAACTATGCTCTTAAAAATGGAAAAACAGATATAAAAAGCTTTCAGAAGGAAGTTTTTAAAATCAAAAATGAAAATCCAGATTTAATAATATGTACCTGCTCAACTTACGGCAAAGAGTGTGATAAAACTAAAGATGTAGAAAGAATTGATGAACCCATTGTTAAATTCTTAGTTTCTAACTACACAAAAATAGGTTTGGCTTATACGGCAAATTCAACAAAAGAAGTAAGCAAGAATTTAATTTTAAATATGGCAAAAAAAAGAAATAAAGATATTGAAATTATAAATTGCAATTGTTGTTCTTCATGGAAACACTATGAAACTAATGACTTTGAAAATTATGCAAAATCGATAGCTAAAAAAATTGAAAGCATTGAAAATGATGTTGAAGCTATATTTTTAGCTCAAGCTTCCATGGAAGATAGCAAAGGCTATTTAAAAGATTTTTCGAAAAAAATATATTCTAGCCCAGAATTTGGAGTAAAGGAATACTTAACAAAATAAGTCGTTCTATTTTCGTTAATTTTGCAACATGGTAAAAGAAATTCAACTTCGTATATCACTAAAAAACGAAGAACGTAGCGATATTCTTGTTATAAAATCGGCTAGGTTTTTAAACATTGATAAAGCAGATATAACGGGTATTAAAGTGTTACGAAAATCTATTGATGCACGTAAGCCAAAAATTATTTTTAACTATAAAGTTGCCGTTTACATTAAAGAAGCCCTTCCAGAAACCTCTGCCTATCAATTTGATTATAAAGATGTAAGTAAAGCAAAACCAATCTATATTATTGGATTCGGCCCTGCAGGAATGTATGCCGCTTTGCGTTGTATAGAACTTGGTTTTAAACCCATAGTTTTAGAGCGTGGTAAAAATGTAAAAGACCGGCGGCGCGATTTAAAAGCCATAAACCAAGACCATTTTGTAAATGAAGATTCTAACTATTGTTTTGGCGAAGGTGGTGCTGGCACTTACAGCGATGGTAAATTGTACACACGAAGTTTAAAACGTGGTGATGTACGACGTATTTTCGAAAACCTCGTGTTTCACGGAGCAACCGATCAGATTTTAGTCGATGCACATCCGCATATTGGTACCAACAAACTACCAAAAGTCGTTCAGAATATTAGAGAAACCATTCTAAATTATGGTGGTGAGATTCATTTTGAAACCAGAGTTACCGATTTTATTATTAAGAACAATAAAATTCAAGCTATTCAACTTCAAAACGATAAAGAAATACCCGTCGAAAAAGTCATTTTAGCTACGGGCCATTCAGCTCGCGACATTTTTTATTTACTTCATAAAAAACATATTGCTTTAGAGGCAAAATCATTTGCCATGGGGGTTCGGGTAGAACATCCGCAACATATTATAGACTCGATTCAATACCACTGTTCTGGAGAGCGCAATGAGCTATTACCCGCGGCTTCCTATAGCTTAGTAAACCAAGTAAACGATAGAGGTGTGTATTCCTTTTGCATGTGCCCTGGCGGATTTATTGTTCCCGCTGCAACAGCCAACGGCGAAGTGGTTGTAAACGGTATGTCACCTTCTAAACGAAATAATCTATTTGCCAATTCAGGCATAGTCGTTGAAATTGATGTGAATAAAGATTTACCTAAATATGAACCGTTTGGTGCGTTAAAAGGTTTAGAATATCAAAAGGATCTTGAAAAACTAGCTTTTACTTCTGGTGGGCGAAGTCAAGCGGCGCCTGCACAACGCCTAACCGATTTTGTTGAAGGGAACCTTTCTGCAAATTTAAATGACACATCGTACCAACCAGGACTAAATTCTGCGCCTTTACATTCACTCTTACCAAAATTAATAGGAAGCAGACTCAGAAAAGGGTTTCAAGCTTTCGGGCAAAAAATGAAAGGTTATTACACCGCAGAAGCCAATATTGTTGGCGTAGAGTCTCGAACCTCATCACCTGTTTGTATTCCTAGAAATGAGCGTTTGCAGCATCCTGAAATTTCTAATTTATATCCTTGTGGTGAAGGCGGTGGATATGCTGGTGGTATTATTTCGGCAGCTATGGATGGCGAACGTTGTGCCGAGGCAGCTAGTGTTGGATTTTAAAAAGAGCCAAGACTTCTATAATTTTTAAAGGCTCTAGTTTAAAATGGAGTTGATTCTGCACCCAGCATGAAAAATATTCAGCCACGAATTGCACTGATTCTCACTGATTTTTGAAAAATCTTTAGATTTTTCTATTCGTGTGATTACTATGGACAATCATTTCACGAATTTTAAATGAGATAAACTCATTTATTCGCTCATATTAGTGCAATTCGTGGCAAAACTAATAATATCAATACAATTATAAACTAGAGCCTTTTTAAATTAAACGTAAAGGCAAATCTAAATTCTAATATCTATCGGCGAAGCGGTCTAATATCTAAAAAAAATATTCCTATTTTTGCAGCACTAAAAAAAGACTTAAACATGAACGCATATATATTTCCTGGTCAAGGTGCACAATTCTCAGGCATGGGCTTAAACCTTTATGAAAACTCCCCTTTAGCACAAGAATTATTTGAACAAGCTAACGATATTTTAGGTTTCAACATTACAGATACCATGTTTGAAGGTACTGCCGAAGCTCTTAAAGAAACCAAAGTAACACAACCAGCTATCTTCTTACACTCTGTTATTTTAGCTAAAACTTTAGGCGATAGTTTTAAGCCAGATATGGTTGCAGGACATTCTCTAGGTGAGTTTTCTGCTTTAGTAGCAAACGGTACGTTAAATTTTGAAGATGGCTTAAAATTAGTGTCTCAACGTGCAATCGCCATGCAAAAAGCTTGTGAATTACAACCAAGTACTATGGCTGCCGTTTTAGGTCTGGATGATGATATTGTAGAAAAAATATGCGCAACTACCGAAGGTGTAGTCGTTGCAGCAAACTATAACTGCCCAGGGCAATTAGTGATTTCAGGCGAGATTGACGCAATAAATAGAGCTTGCCAATCTTTAAAAGAAGAAGGCGCACGTAGAGCTTTAGTTTTACCCGTTGGTGGTGCGTTTCATTCGCCATTAATGGAACCTGCTCGCGAAGAATTAGCCGCCGCAATTGAAAATACAACCTTTAGCAAACCTAACTGTCCAATTTACCAAAATGTAACGGCTAATGCTGTTATTGATGAATCTGAAATAAAAGCGAATTTAATCTTGCAACTTACCGCCCCTGTACGTTGGACACAAACTGTACAACAAATGATTACCGATGGTGCCTCTTTATTTACTGAAGTTGGCCCAGGTAAAGTACTGCAAGGTTTAGTAAAAAAAATAAACAGAGATACTGAAACGATTTCTGCAACTTTTGAAAGTAATATATAGATGAAGTTTACAAAACGTACTAACTATATTTTATTAGTTATCATTATTACAATTGCTTTAGATCAAATTTCTAAAATTTGGATTCGAGCAAATGTTGTAGCAGGAAGTCAATCCGAAATTATTGGTGATTATTTTACCTTACATAACGTAGAAAACAAAGGTGCTTTTTTAGGTATGGGTAGTGAGTTAAACGATACCCTAAGAATAATACTTTTGCTTATTTTACCAATTATAGTTTTAGCGTTTGTACTACGCTATATTATTAAAGACAAAACACTAGACCACCTTTCTCTTTTAGCATTCTCAAGTATTATTGGAGGTGGTATCGCTAATGTTTTCGATAGAATTGTTTTCGGCTCAGTTACCGATTTTTGGCATATTGACTTAGGAGGTGTATTTAGAACTGGTATTTTTAATATAGCAGATTTATTTGTTACTACTGGTATGATTATTTTAGTGATTGCTAGTTTTAGAAAGAAGAAAACCTCATAGTTTCTCTTTTAACACTCATAAAGTTTCATAAAAAAGACTGCCTTTTACAGCAGTCCTTTTCTATTTAAGAGCTAGTTAGTTTTTTATTATATTGTAAAGGGTATCGCTTCTCCTTCTCCGTAAGCGCCATCAGAAGAAAATATAACATTGCCATCGTACGTTAAGGTATATGGTCCAGCCCCATCACCAAACTGATCAAATATTTCAAAAATATAATTGCCAATAGCTAAGCAAAAAGGTCTTGTTATACCACCCGTCAAACCATCATAAGCTCCAAAGGCACCAGCAGTACTTTCGAATACAACGTTATCACTAGAGTCCACTATTCTCCAATAAATTTCTTCTGGCCAAGAATCAAAGGTAATATCTAAAATAAGTTCTGGGTTTGGACATACTTGTTTTAAATTTAAGTTTATAGGGGCACTAAGAAATAAACCATTTTCTTCGGAAGAAAATGCAATTGCTAAAACATCATTACCAGAAGGGTCTACATTTGGTCCAATTACATCCACATTAAAAGTACCAATATTTGAATTGGCAGGCACAGTCACTGAACTAGGAATTGAGTAAGCTAATGCATTGGCAGTCGTTAAATCGGCATCAACTGAAACATTAAAAACACGATCACTACTGGATATATTAGACGTCGCTATAGTTACTTCTTGAGATAATGTTCCTGTTGGGTCAACACCTACAATAAATCCAGATTCAAAACCTACATAATCTATTTTGGTAATTACTGGTGAATCATCATTTTTTTCGCAATTTGTTAACAGCACAATGCTAAGCATGATTGTTAATAGTGTTATTATTTTTTTCATAATTATAATTGTTTAGTTTATTTAATAATAATTTTTTGTGTGTATTTAGAATTTTCACTTGAGATATTTAAGAAATAAATACCTTTTGCAAATTTTGATGTATCGATGGAATAGCTTGATTTTTGATTTCTTAAAATTAAATCTTTAAAGACGATACTTCCATTAATATTATATAGCTTTATATTTGATTTTTCAGGAAGTCCCTTAAAACCAATATTAAGTTTCTCTTTTGTAGGTATTGGCCATATTTTCAAACTTGCTAATTCGTCCTTTTTGGTAGTAAGTGTTAACCCAGCTCCAGTGATAATTAGTGAAAAATTTTGCGAACCATTAGTTAAAGCTCCTTTATGAGAAACCGTTAATGTATAATTTCCTAAAACAGGATTATTAACATCGATTCTTTCAATGTTATCTACATCATTATCTCCTTTAATGGCTACCCCCGTAACATTGGCACTATTTAACTTCCATGGTGTAAATATTGTACCATTTTGGTCTGCAAGTCTCAAATCTAAATCATTTACTAATCTAGGAGTTAATACATTACTAGGACTCGATGAAATTGTACCAGCTGGGTCTGTCCAGCAAATAGTTGCTCTTAGTTCACTTCCAGAAGAAGCAGAAAACTGATAGGTATAAGTTGCACCATTGGATATTGTTAATTCAGATATTACCGCAGCATTATTATTAGCATTGGTAATTACATTTGCAGATTTTTCTGCATCTAAGAAACCCCAACCATATATTGGGTCAGGACCAATTCTTGAATCATCTAATGCCATATGGCAAACCAACCCTTTTAACGTTGCTGCTTTCATATAATTAGCATTTAACTGATTATAATATTGCTGAAGCAACAATAAAGTTCCTGCAACATTAGGAGATGCCATTGAAGTACCACTAAAAGTTGAATAATCAGAGTTATTGGCATCTGTAGAAGACTTAAGCGAAGTACCGTCTCCAGCTATATCTGGCTTTACTCTAAAGTCATCTGTTGGACCTTGACTACTACTAGGGTTAATGTTTAATATAAACGAGCTATTTGCTAAAAGAAAAGGGTTAGCATTGGCAACAACAAGATTATTCTTGGCTGTTTTATTACCTGTAAGTTTATCGTAACCAGTACCTAGTCCTCCAGAATAAGTATTCGTCCCCTCATTTCCAGCTGAATTTACTGCTAAATAATAAGGTGCCGAAAAGGCTAGCTGATCCCAAACTCTAGCGTCACTTAAATAAGCACCAATGTTTTCAGAACTTACTTGCTGCGATCCTCCAGAATTAAATATAGGAACACCATAAGAATGATTTGATAATAGCAGTCCATTTCCGGCTTCTGTTAACGCTTCAGTATCATCACTATTCCAATCAAAAGATCTTAAAGTTGCTTTAGGTGCCATCCCTTTAGCCTCTGGATCTACTCCCTTAGCTATTAGTGTTCCAGCTACATGAGTTGCATGATCACTTGTAGAACCAATAAAAGGTCCTCCATTAAACTCAGGATATACTACCCGAGATTGCGGAACTATTTGGCTATCTTTAAATTCGTCATGTGTCCCTAGTGCACTTTCTACATCCCAAACACCTATAGACATGTTTTCTCCTTCTAGATTAAGACCCAAACTTCCTCCTACGTGCAATTTATCTGTTTTAGTAGCCTTTGCACTATTTACATTATGTGTTGTTCTGTAAACAGGTTTACCATCTTCTACATCATAAATGATATAATTTTTATCTCCAACCGTTAACTTGCGCTTGTTACTTTTATTAGTTTTTAGATAATCAGAAATTTTTTGTTCCCTTTCCAAATGCCTTTTATTAAGGAAATATTGTAAAGCCTCTATTTGCTCAAAGTCATAGAATGTCCTTATCTTTTTTCGCTCTGATTCCGTTTGCGAAATAGCAGAAAGGCTTATAACAAAAACTAAATAAAATAAAAGTGCTTTCTTTTTCATTTTTACAGATGATGCATTAAATAAATATAGTATGATTGTTTTATCATTTATGAAATAGCTTGATTTCAAGCTATTTCATAAATAGAATATTTTTTTTAATCTATAGCATTACGATATAGAAGTTAATTATTGATGGTGTCGTCCATATTTGGATTTGCATCAATTTCATTTTGTGGTATTTTTAAGAATAACAATTCACTGTCTGCAGGAATATCTATTTCTACTCGGTGCTCAGGGTCTCTATCTATTGCTAACCTATATCGTTTAGCATCAAACCATTCTACTCCTAATTCACCATATAGCTCTTTCCGTCTTTCAAGTAAAATTTCATTTAATAGTGCTTGACCAGAATTTGTAGATATAATGGCATTAGAATCTCTTGCGCTTTGAAGGGCAAAAAGTAAGCTTCTTGCATTGTCTTCATTACCCAATTGATATTGAGCTTCTGCATCTATAAGTACCATCTCTGATTTTCTCATAAGAGGGACATCAGAGGCAAAAGTAAATTCAAATTTAGTGGTTACAAATTCTCTATAGGGAGTAGCAGAACCATAGATATCAAAAAATAGTTTTCTAACATCAGTATCAGAAAATTGATCTCTAAAATGGGTATTAACGTAGGTCGCTTGGTATGATAAGGTTAAATGATCTGTCATGGCATGAGGCGATAACCAAAAGAAGTTAGTTTCGTTACTTCCATTTTGAAAATGACCCCACAGCCAATCTTGATCTGTTAAATCGTCGAACCCAGTTCCCCAATTTGATGATACAACAGCAGCTGCAGCATTTCCTCCATATGATGCCTTGGCAGTAGATGATGCTAATTCCCAATCGTCTTGAGTAACTATTAAAACTCTTGCTAAAATACCATTTGCAACAGATTTACGCATATAACTTTTCCCTAGTCGTTCTTCTGGTAAATCTGCAATGGCTTCATTCAAATCCGTTAGGATTAAATTATATACTTCGCTTAACGGACTTGGAGCTGTAGGTTCTGAAGCTCCTGTTGCAGGAGTTGTATATACAGGAAGTTTTGCTATACTTCTATCGTTATTATAATTAGGTGCAAATTCTAAAGCCAGTTGAAAATAGTGAAACGCTCTAAACGCTTTACCTACAGCTATAAATTCTTTTTTTGTATTCTCGTCTAAATCTGGACTATTTTCTACGCCACGAATCATAACATTTGCATAGTTGATAATCTCATAGTTAAATTCCCAAGTAAAATTGGTTCTTCTAAAACCTGGTTCTCTGTTTTCATGAGCATAATCAAACAAAAACCAAGAAGGCGCTTGAATTAAATCATTTCCTTTAATGGTTCTAGCAAAATACATCGCATATAAACCACCTGTATCTACGTTAGAATTATTAACACCATCTCCTAAGTCATTATCCCACTGACCTTTATATCTATCGTAAATTCCAGATTCAAAAGATTGCACGATATTTCTATCTGAAAACACAACACTTTCTGGTAATCCTGCGGTGTTTTTAGGTTCATCTAAAAAATCTTTAGAACAGCTTAACACAGTACTAATAATAAATAGTACAAGTATGCTTTTGTTGAAGTTTTTAATTATTTTCATTTTCGTTTTTTTTAAAATTCTAATATAACACCAGACGTAATTGTCTTAGACAAAGGAGATCTATTTCCAGTTAATCCATTAAATGACTGTTCGGGCTCTATGCCTTTATGTGATTGCCAGGTCCATATATTATCAGCTTGAACAAATAATCTAAATTTACTTAGTCCGATACGATCTAATGTACTTTGTGGAAGGTTATAACCAAAAGTTAAACTTTTTAATCTCACATAGTCATTCTTAAATAAGAAGCGCGTAGATCTTGCAGCGTGGTCATTATTACTTGCCAATAATAAAGGGACATTGGTAATATCTCCAGGCGATTGCCAAGCATTAAAATTATCTGGATGCGCACTAACCCCTGGAGTTTCAAAAGGATTAATTAAACCTGAATAGTCTGTGTCTAATAGGTGTGCGCCAAAACTGAAATTAAATAACACGTTAAGGTCGAATTGTTTATATTTCATGAAAGAAGTTAACCCACCCTGAATATCTGGTATAGATGTTTTATCTTGGTCATATCTAGTAGCTCCATCATAGTCTTTAGTCGTTACTTTGTCAATAACGTCTCCATTAGCATCAAGCACATCCATATACCACATCCCTCTACCATCTGCAGGGTCTACACCAGCCCAATCTCTAATATAGAAGTCAAATAATGAATTGCCTAATTTCCAAAGTTTGGACCCACTAACTGTTTCTTCCTCTGGAAGCTTAGTCCATTCATTTTTATCTAAAGAAAAATTAATTCCTGTTGTCCATGTAAAGTCGTCTGTGTTAAAATTGGTAGAATTTAAACTAAATTCCCATCCATAATTTCTTATTGAACCTACATTGGTTAGTATTTGATTAACACCAAGAGATGGCCCTAAAGGTTTTTGTAATATTAAATCAACAGATTCCTTATCATAATAATCAACTGTTCCTCTTAAAGCACCATTAAACAACTCAAAATCTACTCCAACATTAAGTGATTCAATTTTTTCCCATTCTAAATTAACATCAGAAATACCATCTAATAATATCCCTGAATTACCTTCATTAACAAAACCAGTTAAGAACAGTGATTCAAATGGGAAAAAGCCAGGTGTTTGATTATTTCCTAGTTCTCCATAAGAGCCCCTAAACTTTAAATATGTTAAGGTATTATTGCTATTTAAAAAAGATTCATTTGAGATTACCCAACTAGCTCCAGCCGAAAGAAAATTTCCCCATCTTTTCTCTTCTGAAAATCGGGTAGAACCGTCTGTTCTTGCAGAAAATTCTAAATAATATTTTTTATCAAAATCATAACTTAATCTACCTAGATAACTATTCAATCTATCTGAAATAATATTACCGCCTACAAATTCTGGATTAGTAGCACCGTCTAAATTATCCACTCCAGGTAAAAAACCAGTGCCTTGCGATAAAAGATTATCATCTGTTCTCGTGTATGCTTCTGTAATAGCATCAACAGAAATACTGTGCTTACCGAAAGTGTTTTTATAGTTTAGTGCTTGAATCGCATTTAAAGTCGTAGTTAAATCTCTGTTTTGACTTACCCGACCTTGAACGTTTGATGCAGCCCCTATGAGGTCATCATCAAAGCTGTAAGAATCAAACAAATAATTCTCATAACTTAAACTAGATTTAAATGTTAAGCCTTCAAATAGCTTAATTTCAGCAAAAGCACTACCTAAATAATTAGTTCTTATACGACGTTCTTTTCCAAGCGTAAGACTCGCTATAATATGCTCACCATTTAATTGCGGTCTTGTAAAGTTAATGGGTTGCCCTGGAAGCCTTCCGTTACCATTTCCAAGGTCAAATATTCTTTCTCCTGCATCGTCTAAAACAAGTACACCATTAGCGTCTCTTGCATAAATAGGGTAGATACTTGAAAGGTTATATATCCAAGAAATAGCTTGTGTTGTATTCCCAGATGTTTGATCTGGATTATTTGATCTAGATCTAGAAAAACTAGTATTAAAGCCTATCTTAAACCAATCATTAACTTGTGTTGTAAGGTTTAGACGCGTAGCTACTCGCTCAAAGTCTGAAGGAAGCACTGGGCCTTCTTCATTCAAATAGTCAAAGGATAAAAAATAGGTTGATTTTTCACTACCACCCGAAATACTTAAATTATGATTGGTTCTTAAGTAATCCTCACGAAGCACTTCATCTTCCCAATTAGACTGCCATAGTAAATTTGCCCCTGGTACCAAATTACCGTTTACATCAATTGGTGCAGTAACACTGTATGGGTTATAACCTAAATAATCTATTAGTCCATTAGTTGCATTTTGCGCAGCTTCGACTGCTGTTTGCCCATTTTCATATTGGTTAGTGTTTCTTAATGCTCCCCAAGTCAATTTCAAGTAGTCTTCAGGTCCAGTAAGATTATGAATTCCTACAGTTGGATTAGAAAAACCTATTTGTGATCTAATAGTAACCTTAGGTGCTTGATTTAAAGTTCCTTTTTTGGTGGTAATAATAATTACCCCATTTGCAGCTCTTGATCCATACAAAGCGGATGATGATGCGTCTTTTAATACCGAAACAGATTCAATCTGTTCTTGACTAATTGAATTTATATTTCCATTAAATTGGGCTCCATCTACGATAATTAAAGGATCTGCACTATTATTTACACTGGCAAATCCTCTAATTCTTATACTAGGATTGCTACCAGGCTGTCCTCCGGCTGTTAAAATGCTAACCCCTGGCACAACGCCTTGCAGCGCTCTTAAAGGTGATGTAACTTGCTGCGTTTCTATAACGCCACTTGAAACAACTCCAATTGAACCAACAATGGATTGTTTTGTTTGCGTACCATAAGCAACTACAACAACCTCATCCAGAGTTTGTGTATCTTCTGTTAGGCTAACATTAATAGTGTTAGAAGTACCAACAAGAATTTCTCGGTTAGCATAACCTACAAAGCTAAAAACAAGGGTTTGTCCTTGGCTTGTATTAATTGAGTAATTACCATCAAAATCAGCAGAAACGCCAGTTGTCGTTCCTTTAATTATTACTGAAGCTCCTGGTAAAGGTAACCCACTAATATCTGAAACCATTCCAGATACTGTTTTTCCTTGTGCTAGTGCCGATGTTATACCAAACATCAAAAACACTAACAAAGCGTAGTAGTTTTTTACTTTCATAAATTTAAATGTTTTTTGAATTAGTCTATGCAGATTGAAAAAAGGAAGGGAGTAAAGTTTTTTAAGTGACTAATTCAAAAAAATTACTTTACAATGAAAATCAAAGTTTAGTGAAATCTATATATTAAGTAAAGCTCTTTACTCGCCTTACCTTTTACAATTGCAAGAGTAAAAAAAGGAATAAAGGTTATATATGAAGGTAATTCCTATAACACTTTACCTGTCCGATGATTGTTTCCCTGAAATTTACTTATTTTCTATTGTTAATTTGCATTAGGATAAATTCAGAAGGTGTAAGCGAAGTTTCTTTTTTAAATGCTTTATTAAAAGTTACTTTATTATTATAACCGACCTCGTAGGCTACATCAATTATATTGAGATTTCCATGTACATCTTCTTTAAATATCTTTATAGCTTCTTTGATTCTAAAAGAATTAATAAGTTCAAAAAAATTCATATCAAAATGTTCATTTATAATTTGTGAAGTGTTGTGTCTAGTCGTATTTAATTGTTTAGAAAGAGATTCAAGATTAATAGCATTATTTTTATACACTTTTTCCTTTACCATTAATGTAATCAGGTTTTCTTTTAATTCTTCAGACAGAGACTTTGTAAGTCCAGAATGCACGTATTTTTTTAGAAATAACTTATCTTTAAATGATGTATTTTTATTACTGAAAATGTCTGGCTGAACATAAGCCATATGAGCAATGTAAATTACCATAACAGACATGACACCAACTTGTGCATGGTTAATAAAACCTCCTAAATCACCCATAATACTAGTACTTGAAATACCATATACGATGTACGATACTACATAAGCTAAATGGATTCTGTAAAGGTTTAACTTCCATCGGTCTATAGATGATGATGATATTGACGACGTTTGACTGTCACTAGATTTATTTTTATAATAGAGCCTTCTGATTAAAAATGCATAAATAATTAAAGAGCTCGTTTTTAGCATGTATATCGTGTAAGTAAAAATCCAGTACGATGTATCTAAACCTAGCATCATTCTAATTTTTTCTGATGCTGAGGATGCATATAAAGGAATTAAAAATATTAATAACAAAATGGATGGCAAAAAGTGTAGCAAGTCTATTTTTATGAATTTGTATTTTAGACCAACTCCTTTAAAACAAAAATACAAAAATGGCCCATATAGTAAGGCTCCAGTAGATGCCATCAAATAGGTATGCGGAACCCTATATTGGAGGTTAGACATGTATAAAACAAATTCTAAAATGAATAAGGAGTGTACGGCAAC
>Ga0316189_10003359_pt1 | contig 15564 bp, 15 predicted proteins | sample LowCovwburrow_MG_FD_204930 | JGI IMG/M metagenome (GOLD analysis project Ga0316189, IMG submission 204930) | Coastal sediment microbial communities from Maine, United States - Lowes Cove worm burrow | ecosystem: Environmental > Aquatic > Marine > Coastal > Sediment | place: USA: Maine... | reverse complement strand
CTCCGGCGTCTCCTATGTGGTTGAGAATCGCATGGTCTCTAGCCGTGTGATGCCTGATCTACTAAGCAGCTACCGCGTTCGTCCGGTCAGTCAGTATCCGCAGATGCTTTTCGAAGCGCTTGCCTCCTACACAACCACAGCAGATCCGAGCGTGGCACTACTGACGCCGGGGGTCTTCAACTCCGCCTATTTCGAGCACGCCTTTCTCGCCTCGCAGATGGGTGCCGAGCTGGTTGAAGGGCAGGATCTTCTGGTCAATAACGATGTCCTCTTCATGAAAACCACGCGCGGCCTTAAGCGTGTCGATGTGCTCTATCTGAGACTCGATACCGACTTCATCGACCCGCTGGTCTTCCGTCCCGACTCCATGCTGGGTGTGCCAGGATTGATGCACGCCTATCGTAGCGGCAATGTGACACTGGCCAATGCACCGGGTAATGGTGTCGCCGATGACAAGGCTCTCTACGCCTATAGCCCTGAGATCATTCGCTACTATCTCGGTGAAGAGCCTATCCTGCCGATTGTACCGACCTATCTCGGCTCCCGCCCCGATGATCTGCGTTATATGCTTGATCACCTGCCTGAGCTTGTGGTCAAACCGACCGATGCCTCCGGTGGCTACGGCATTATTGTCGGCTCACACGCAACACAAGATGAGCTGGCCGAATTCAAACTCAAGCTGATGGACGAGCCTGCCCACTACATTGCCCAGCCAATTCAACAGCTCTCTACGCATCCGAGCTTCCTTGATCAGGATGGCGACAAACAGTTCTACTCACGCCACATCGATCTTCGTCCATTCGCGGTTTGTAGTGCTGATGGATCGGTGAAGGTGCTCAGTGGTGGCCTTACCCGCGTAGCCCTCAAACGCGGCAGTTTGGTCGTCAACTCATCACAGGGTGGTGGCAGTAAAGATACCTGGGTGCTCTATCCGGATCACATCAGCGCAGGAGGAAGCTATGCTTAGTCGAACTGCCCGTAGCCTCTACAGACTCGGATTCCTTATCGAGAGAACCGAAAACATTGCCCGTATTCTTGATGTGAATCGACGCATGAGTGTCGAACATGAGGCCTTCTCAGCGCTTGATGTCTGGTCACCCATTCTGGAGATCACCCATAACCGCAAAGGCTTCGAAAAGCGCTATGGTGAGATCTGCGAAACCAACGTCGTGCAACTGCTCCTTACCGATCCGGAAAATCCCTACAGCGTGCTGGCCTGCCTGCGTCAGACACGCGAGATCGCCCGCTCGGTCCGCGAACTGATTTCCGAGGAGGTATGGCTGCATATCAACCTCTTCTATCATGAGATGGAACGCGATCTGACCAAAGGAAATCTGCATAAGTGGAGCGATTTCAGCGAGCGTATTCACATGTTTGCCAACGCCTTCCTCGGCTTGGCATATAACACCATGGTACGTGGTGATGCATGGCAGTTCATGCGTCTTGGTACAGCTCTTGAGCGAGCACGCATGACCCATCGCATCCTTCGCATTAAATACCACCTTCTTCTGCCAACACCTGCGGATGTGGGTAGCCCGCTTGATCTGCATCAGTGGCAGTCGCTGCTGCGCTCGGTCTCCGGATACGAAGCCTATCGCCGTCTCTATCAGGCCAAGATCGAGCCACATCGGGTCTTTAAACTAATGCTGCTCAACCCCGGCTTCCCGCGCTCACTTCACTACAGTATTCGTGAAGTATCACTGTCGCTGCGCGAGATCGGCATGCAAAACGAGAATCAGTATTCGCTTTATCAAGAGGTAGAACGCTTTCTTGATGATCTGCGCGGTGGTGCAGCCAACTCCGAGATCATCAGCCTTGGCCTGAATGAATATCTGAAGGGCGTCAGCAAACGTTGTGAAAAGATTGGCAGGATGATTGATGTCGCATTCTTCGATAGTATCACGGTGACCCTGACAGATGAGCAGTCACACCGGCTCACTGTCCAGATTCCTCAGCAACAGCAGAGCTGTTTGGAACCGGTCGGAAACACGTTCAATGCGCTAGGAGCTTAAGCATGCCACTTTCTGAAGGCGAACACGTCTTACTCACCGTCAATCACAAAACATCGATCACCTACTCCGAACCTGTATCCGACTCACAAACCGAGCTGCGGATGACACCCATTGATACCGGTCTACAGCGTGTTTTGGACTATGAACTCAAGGTCACTCCGAAGGCGAAGGTTGTTGAGCACCGTGACCATTTCGGCAATATCGTATCCCACTTCAATCTGCTTGAGCCGCACGAGAAGCTGATTATCGAGGCCAATTCAACCGTTGAGACGACCAACGCCATCAGCTGTGGGCCCGAATCGGCGCCCGATCCTCGCCCCTATCAGGAGCGCTGGCAGGAGTTTCTGCTCTGGTCACCCGGTGTACCGGAACTGGCCGAGTACGGCAGTGTCGAAGTGCCAAATGAACTCTCCATGGAGATGGATGATATCGAATTCGGTCACCACCTCTATCAGCTGGCCCGCTACTTCTTCAAAACCTTTCGCTACGACCCGGATATCACCCATGTTCACTCAAGTCCGAAGGCACTTTTTGAGCATGGTGGTGGTGTCTGTCAGGACATGGCTCATGCCATGATCGGCGTGCTTCGCCTTGCCGACATCCCATCACGCTATGTCAGCGGCTACATCTTCGACCCGCATCAGGGTGAGCTGGGCGAGCATCTGCGTGGTGCAGCTGCGACCCACGCCTGGGTACAGGTGTGGCATGAGGGGTATGGCTGGATGGGTGTTGATCCGACCAATGAGAAACTTGTGGATTGGCAATATGTGCGCACAGCGATTGGCCGCGACTATTTTGATGTGCCACCCAATCGGGGTATCTTAAGAGGCACTGCTGATCAGCAGGTTGAGGTTGATGTTCATATTGGACTGAAAGGTAAGAGCGGTTGATTCAGAATCAGGGTTTGAATCGCTTAGCGGCTGGGCTCATCCTCGGGGGCGAAGCAGACTGAGAAGTCGGCGCATTCGTCGCAGGTCGGAGCAGGACAAGCGATAATCCCTTCACGGTCACACAGCTGTTTGTAGATAAATTTCTTCCACTTCATATCACGATCATTCTTCTCGGCCAGACGTGGAAAATTCTCGCGAATCATGTCGCTGAGATCAGAACGGGAAAAGAGACCAAGATCCTCCCATAGATGGTGATGTCCGGCCGAGCCGGCAATGAGGATGGCAGCGATCCAGCCTCGCTCAGGATCACTGTCAGCAGCGAAGTCGTTGAACAACGCTTCCAACTCACCCTTCTCCGGCATCTGCTCAAGCCACGCATCCGAGAGATCGGAACGCTGAGGAAGCTCAATGCCAGGAAAGAAGTGAGCTCCCATGGCAGAGAAGGAATCCGGGGTGAGACCCATATATGCGGGCAACACCCCTGAATCCGTAGTCCAGGATGTAATCATCGATGCCAGATAGTAGGCATTGACGCCACCCTGAGCATTCGACATCAACGTAGCGAACAGCTGCTCCCGGAAATCCGGAAGCGGCTTACTATTCGATGCCTGAATACTCGACGGGCTAATACTCAACAAGGATATCCTCATCACGCACGATCATCTGGCATGCCAGACGCCATGGTGATGGAAGATCATCGACCAGCATCTTCTCGATCTCTGCCTTGGTCAGTTTACCTGACTCTACCAGTACAGACTTCTCTTTCTCGGTCAATGGACCGCCCATGCGTGCCTTATCCGAGAGAGGTGACACCTTGATCAAACAGGTGGCGCACTCGCCGTCACCACAGCTAAAATCGATAGGAATATGATGCTGCTTGGCAATTTTGAGGACTGTCTCGGTGTGACTTCCAGCAGTCGCATAGACTGTTTTATCCTTATAGTCAGGATTGGTGAATGTAATGTTTGCCATGACGATTCTCCTTTATGCTGGCTTGACTGTAATGTCGCCAAGTACCTGTGCCTGGCAAGCCAGACGGCAGTGTTTGCCAGCCATGTTTTCGCGTAGAATTTTCTCTTCGACCACAGAAGGTTCGCTCAGGTTGTTCCAACCCTCTTCCACCTTCATCAAGCAGGTACCGCAGTCACCTTCGCGGCATCCATAGATAAGCCCTGCGCCTACCTTTTCAGAAACCTCAATCACACGGGTTCCCACCGGTACATTGACGGTCACGCCTGTATCCAGAAACGTTACTTTTGCTTTTGCCATTTTTTTCTCCTTTTATTTTTATACGTCTATATTCATTACGGAGCAGGCTTAACCGGCTTGCAGCTCTGCCATCTCCACAATTCTGTTCTCCAACTCACCCACGAGAGCCTTGCCAATGGAAGTTCCGAAATCCCGGCACTGCTTCAGCTCTTCATCAGTTGGAATAAGTTTGATACGAACACCCTCAATCGGAACGCTCATCTTCAGGCTGCGCAGTCGCTCTTCGACCATGCGCACCGCCTCACCGCTCCAGCCATAGGAACCGAAGGCGCCAGCCAGTTTTCCGCGTGTCTCCACCACCGCCAACGATGAGAGCAGATCCCACACCGGCTTGACGGCATCACCATTGATGGTCGGCGTTCCAAACAGCAGGCCATCGGCCTCCTCAATCAGATCGACAAAGGGGGCTACTTCACCACCCTCCAGATCGTAGAGAGAAGCACGCACGCCTTTGATTTCACCGACAGCCTCATAGACCGCTTCGGCCATGCGGGCGGTATTGCCGTATGAACTGATATAGAAGATCAGCAGGCTCTTCTCCTGCCCGATTTCACTATCCAGCGCAGATGTCGCCAGACGTCGATAGTGGGATAGATACTGTTCAGGTCGGTCACGTAGAACAGGGCCGTGGCTGGGTGCAATTGCCTTCAGGGAGAGCGGTTCGATCAGCTTTAGCGCTTTAAGTACATAGTCGCGGAACGGCCGCATAATATGGGCGTAGTAGTATTCAAACGAGAAACGGAAATCACCAACCCGATCATTAAACAGACGCGCATCACAATAGTGGCAACCGAAGACATCACCGGAGAAGAGTATCTCCTCCTCTTCCAGGTAGGTGCACTGCGTATCAGGCCAGTGCAGATAGGGTGTGTTGAGGAAACGGAGCGTGCGGTCACCGAGTGAGATAGTGTCACCAGTGGTTACCGGGGTGAACTCGAATTGATCCTGCTTGAGCAGTGCCTTGAGCATGGTCTGAGCACGCTGAGAGATATAGAGGTGAGCCTGAGGTGCCCGGCGCATCAATTCCGGCAGTGCTCCGGTATGATCGGGCTCCAGATGGTTGAGTACGATATACTTGATCTCGCTATAGTCAGCAACACTCTCCAGCCGTTTGAAGAAGGTCTCGGAGAAGGCCTCTTTCACCGTATCAATGACAGCCACGCCATCACTACCACGCACCAGATATGAGTTGTAGGTGGTGCCGTTGGCGGTCTTCAAAATAATGTCGAAGGTACGCAGGGCAGGATCAAGTGCCCCGATCCAATGTACCCGATCAGAGAGCGCTACCGCATCGGCTTGCGTCGCTGCGTAACCATCCTTGTTCACATCTTTAACGGTCATGCCGCGTCCTTCACCTTGCAGGCATGACCACTCGGCTGCCTGCAACTCTCGACATCGCCCATATGATGAAGCTCCTGAGCAGCCATCCCCAGCATCGAGGTCACCTCATCGGCATCAAAGCCACAGAGGTAGAGGGATTCGGTTGCCATCAATGGTCTTCGAATCAGTAACGGATCTTCAATCATCATTGCCAGTGCCCGATCCGCATCGATACGTTCGGGAATAATTTCACCACTCTTGACCTGTGGTGCCGATCGGTTGAACCACTCAGCCACCTGTTTTGAGGCGAAGAAAGGACGCAACCGGCTTGGCGCCCACGGCTCACTAAGCAGATCATGCTCAATGATTTCGTGTCCGGCATTTCTCAGAATCTTCTTCTGCTTGGTGTTGTTGATGCAGCCCGGTTTTTCATAAAAGTTAATCCGTGCCATCAGTTGCCTCGTTGTTTCATGGTATCAATTATCTAGCCTGGATTTCGGCCATCGCCGCTTCCATCTTCTCAGGTGGGATGCCGGTCAGTGAACCGGGAGGATTAATCTCCTCGCCCAGACTATTAAGGATCGCCCCCTCAATCGGGCAGATGCTGGCGCACTGTGGCTGGGCAAAATCGCCGTCGCACTCGGTACACTTGGCCGCATCAATCTTGAAATGAGGCGCGGCTTCATAGATTGCATCACTCGGGCAGACCGGCATACAGGCCCAGCAGTTCACACAGGATTCAATAATACTCAATGACATAACAGACTCCTCACGCCGCTGCTGCTTCGTTAGAAGCTTCCAATTTTCCGGACTCAGCCATCTCGACATAGACGGCAGCCACCGCCTCCTCGATCGGCTCCATGGCGTGCTCGCCGTTCGGTTGAATGCCAGCAGCTTCCAGTTGATCCCACGGCTCATATCCAATCTTCGAGCAGAGCACCGTTTCACACCCCTGCAGCGTGCGGATGGTGGTGGTCAGGGAGCTCTCTTTCTCACCGCAGGTGTCATCACCGATGCAGTATTGATCGGCCTTGCGATGGCCGATGAAGCGCACACCCTCCGGAGATGCCTCATAGATCAGAAACTCCTTGGCATGACCGAAGTGCTGGTTGATGACGCCGCTACCGCTGGTGGCAACCGCCATCAGCACCGGACGTGTTTCAGGTGCAACGGCCATGGCTGGCGCACTCTCATCAGAATCGTCAGCAGCCAGTGTTTTAGCGATCTCTGCATGCACCTTGGCACGTTTCACCATCGCCTCTTCGTAATCGATCTCCATTGTCTCGATCTTGTCCAACGTGAACTCTTCACCACGATCCTCACCGAGCATGCCGACCGCATCGGCACGACACTGGCGGCAGTGGCGCATCATGTTCATATCACCGGCACAAGCATCCTGCAGCTCGGAGAGCTCTTCATTACTCGGTCCACGCTGACCCATGACACCGTAGAAGGTGCCGTGTTCAGCCTCTGCGATCAGTGGCATCACATTGTGCAGGAATGCCCCCTTCTCTTTGACGATGCGGGAGACCTCTTTGAGATGTTCGTCGTTCACACCCGGAATCAGTACCGAGTTGACCTTCACCAGAATTCCGCGCTCAACCAGCATCTCCAGCCCCTTCTGTTGCTGTTCGATGAGGATCTTCGCCGCCTTCACACCCTTGATGCGGCGGTTGTTCCAGAATATCCACGGATAGATCTTCGCCCCTACCTCAGGGTCAACACAGTTGATGGTGATGGTGACATGATCGATGTTGTGCTTGGCCAACTCCTCCACCGCATCGGGCAGAGCCAGGCCGTTGGTGGATACACAGAGCTTGATATCCGGTGCTTTTTCCGACAATTCACGGAAGGTCTCAAATGTTCTTTCTGGGTTGGCCAGTGGATCGCCCGGGCCTGCGATGCCGAGAACCGTCATCTGCGGAATGTTGGCGGCTACGGCCATGGTCTTCTTCACCGCCTGTGTAGGAGTGAGTAGTTCGGATACAACACCGGGACGTGATTCGTTGGCGCAGTCATATTTTCGGTTGCAGTAGTGGCACTGGATGTTGCATGCAGGAGCTACTGCCACATGCATACGGGCAAAGTAGTGGTGCGCCTTTTCGGAGTAACAGGGGTGATTCTCAACCTTCTCGCGAATGTGATCAGGCAGGTGATTGACCTGATCATCAGTGGAACCGCAGGAGCCTGCCGAGCAGCCACCTTCAGCTGGTTTCTCTACCGAATCGTTTCCAAGTACCGTTAACTCCATGCTGACCTCCGCACATCAACCGCTTTTGGGGGAGTCCCCCGCTACTCCTAAGGCAAGCGGCATGCCAGTCGCACAGGTTTTCTAACAGACTGGAATGTAAGGACTTTTTATCTTATACATTTAAGGATGTCGCAAACACAACAGGGTGCAATCACCCATTTGTCCCGAAACAGACAACGACGAAAGTTGCTCTGGCTGGCATAGTTTTCGGTGAACAGGAGACGTACATGGAACAGGTAGAACGATTGATCGACGAGCTGGGATTGCTGCCCCATCCCGAAGGGGGATGGTACAAAGAGCTCTATCGGGCGAGCGAAGAGATTGGTGCGGACGGATTGCCGGAGCGGTTCAACGGGGCACGCTCATTCTCCACCTCGATCTACTTTCTGTTGGCAGGAGATAACTTCTCCGCCTTCCACCGCATCAAGTCCGATGAGCTATGGCACTTCTATGCCGGAGATGGGTTGACGATCCATGTCATCGCGCCGAATGGTGATTACGAAGCGATAAATCTGGGTAACAGATTGGAAGCTGGCGAGACGTTTCAGGCAGTGGTACCTGCCGGGAGCTGGTTCGCATCAGAACCCAATGACGGGGGCTACGGGCTGGTCGGCTGCACGGTCGCACCCGGCTTCGACTTTGCTGATTTTGAGCTGGCAGAACGGGATAGCCTGCAACAGCAGTTCCCACAACACAGCGAACTGATCGAGCGGCTGACACGCCGCTGATCATCTTCTGAATTAAATTTTCTGAACCTTGATGTTGAGCGTCTGGATACGATAGGCGATCTGACGCGGGGTCATGTTCAACAACCTTGCTGCCTTGGCCTGAACCCAGCCGGTCTGCTCAAGAGCTGCAATCACGCGCTCGCGCTCATCCATCTCGGGATCATCGAAATCGGGAGCTGCACGTTTGCGCGGTGCCCCCTTCGGAGCAGCTGAAGCAGCACCATAGAGTTTCTCTTCGATACCGGTGAGACCAATCGCCTGCGCATCGATGGTGCCATCACTGCACATCACAGCGGCCCGCTCCAGACAGTTCTCCAACTCGCGCACGTTACCCGGCCAGTTGTAGCGCATCAATACGCGCACAGCACTGTCGCTGAGTGAGAGTTTGCGCCCTTGCTGACGGGCAATCTTATCAACCAGATAGGCGGCCAGATCGGGGATATCCTCAACCCGCTCATGCAGCGATGGCAGATTGATCGGCATGACATTAAGGCGGTAGTAGAGATCTTCACGGAACTCACCCTCTTCAACACCCGCTTCTAGATTCTTATTGGTGGCCGCAACAATACGCACATTGACCTTCAACGTCTTCGTACCGCCGACACGTTCAAACTCACCCTCTTGCAGCACACGCAGTAACTTGGCCTGGAAGGCAGGGGTAATCTCACCAATCTCATCGAGGAAGATAGTGCCGCCATCGGCCTGTTCAAAGCGACCTTTACGCTGATTAACAGCACCGGTGAAAGCGCCCTTTTCGTGACCGAACAGCTCACTCTCCAGCAGATTATCCGGCAGCGCTGCACAGTTGAGCTTTACAAAGGATTCAGCGGAACGCGGCGAGTTGAAGTGAATCGCATTGGCGATCAACTCTTTACCCGTACCTGATTCACCCCGAATCAACACCGTGGTATTCCACTTCGAAACCTGTTGCACCTGATCGAACACACGTCTCATCGCCTGCGTATGGCCGACAATATTATCGAAGCCGTAACTTCCCTGTACCGCCTGACGCAGCTGGTCACGTTCACTCTTCAGTGACTGCTTCTCACTATTCACTTCCCATGAGAGACGGACACTCTGAGCGATCAGGTTGGCCACCATCTTCAGGAAACGGGCACGCTCGTGTAGAAGCATAACGCGGCCGGGAGCTGGTTGTGCTGCGATAACGCCGACCGGATCGAGATTGCCGATAATGATCGGCTCTGCCAGAAACGGCAGTGTCGGATCATAATGACCGAGCCGGTCGAGAAAGTCGGGTTCCTTATCCAATCTTTCGATAATCATCGATTGGCCATCTTCGAGGATGGTGCCGAGGATTCCTTCACCCGCCTCATAACTCACCTCTGCCACCAGTTCCGGTGCCAGACCATGTGCTGCTTTAATCCTGAGTGTGTCGCTGGACTGATCGCGAAGAACAACAATGCCTCGCTCCATACCTGTTTCGTTATTGAGCACTTCAAGCACCGCTTTCAAGGTCTCATGCAGGTTCAACGAACGACTCAGCACCTTGCCCACTTGAAATAGCGCTTCAAGCTCCGCCTCGATGAGTGATTCACGATCGAAGAATCCCAGTCCGTCATTAATATTTGAGCTACTAAACATACTCACTTCTTCCCGGCTGCTGGAAGCGGAAACTGCAAGCGCAAGCAGACACCACCAAGTTTACTACTCTCCACCCATATCAAACCACCATGCTCGTTGACCACATTGCGGCATGTCGGCAGACCCATGCCTGTCGCACCTTCATGGCCTCGGGTGCTGAAGAAGGGTTCGAAAACCTGACTGCGATGTTCATCAGGAATGCCCGGGCCACTATCACAGATATGAACCTTGATCATCGCATCACACAACTGGGTACGCAGCATCAACTTCCGGTGCCCACTCTCGACACTGGCCAGCGCAACCAGCGCATTATCCACCAACTGATTGAGTACACCGCGAAGTTTCCACTCCTGACCCTGCAGAAGCGGTAGTTCTTCTGCGGGTTGGAAATCAATGGCTACAGCAAGCTCGCGCAGACGCTCGCTGGAGATCGCCAGCACATCACGAAAGAGATTATTGAAATCAACCTCTCCACGTTCTTCTGTCTGGTCGACCGGTTTACTTGTTTCCAGCAGAGATACGGTCTCGTGCCCTGATGCCAATGCCTGGTCCAGAGCCTCCACCATGGAGAGTGAAGCACCACCTCGGTCTTCCCGGGCCTTGAGCATCTGCACCACGGCCCCCATCACATTGAGTGGCCCCTGAAGCTGGAATGCTGCGCCGGAGAGCACCTCTCGAAGGCTCTGAATCAACTCCTGTTTGGCCAGGGTTTCACGCATCGCGCTGGCGCGTGCAGAGTGCTCCTGTGCCTTGAGTGTGCTGATGTCAGTTGCTACCAACAGCATATGTTCCGTATTACTCTGTTCAAAAAATGATTCCACCCGTTCGTCATTCTCTTCAAACCAGACCCCTGAACAGGAGAACCAGCGCGGCTTCTTATTACCGCCCATATCAAATTTCACTTCAACCGCATTGAAATCATCATGTTTCCGACTGGCGAGAGTTGAACTGTCGATACCCAATTGAGATAAAACACGCTGAACCGGCTCCTCTTTTCCGTAGTCGGACATCAATGCCTTATATTCGAGGTTATCCATCACCACCTTGCCACTGCCATCAATCACAGCCACTGCCATCGGAGCAAGATTGATCACCGATTCAATGAGCCGCTTCTGATTGAGCACCTGCTGTTGCAAGCCGTGCATATCGGTGACATCACGATGCATACCGAGGTAGTGGGTCACCTCACCACTCTCATCCATCACAGGCGCGATATTAAGATCGGCGAGATAGCGCGTTCCATCCTTATGCCGGTTGACCAGTACACCGGCCCAACTCTTCTTCTGCTTTAGCCTGTTCCAGAGGGCCTTATAGACCTTCTTCGGGGTGGTCTTATCCGAAAGCATCGACTGATTTGCACCCTTTATCTCAAGCGCGGGGTAGCCGGTAACACGGGAAAATGCCGGATTGGTATAGATGATATTGGCATCCAGATCGGTAATCGACGTGGCAATCGCCGATTGTTCGACAACCTCGTAGAAGAGCTCACTGGGCAATCCATCATCTTTTTTCATGTATTTGCAGTAACAAGAGCTGTGCCTACCCCGTCAATCTGGAAAGACGTTGCAGGACAACAAAAATATTACGCAATGAATTGTAGTGTTTGCGACAATTCCCCTGCCCTATTGCTTGAAATGTCGCAAACACGACTGGCAAAAAGATGCCTCATTATTAGGCAGGATCGGGCTGAAACTGCCTAAAATAAGCCCTGGCGAAGCATCCCTTGAAAGCCATCTGAAGTGGCACTCTTCATGCACATGCGTAGGCATGAATATGTCAGGAAAAATATCATGACCGATTTTATGCTGGTAATTGTCGGCACAGCACTGGTCAACAACGTGGTGTTGGTCAAGTTCCTCGGCCTCTGCCCCTTCATGGGTGTCTCCAACAAACTGGATACCGCCATCAGCATGGGCTTTGCCACCACCTTCGTGCTCACCCTTGCTGCCATCTCCAGCTGGCTACTCGAAACATTTGTACTTGAACCGTTCGATCTCAGCTACCTGCGTATCATCTCGTTCATTCTGGTGATTGCCGCCGTAGTGCAGTTCACCGAGATGCTGGTGAAGAAGCTCTCACCCATGCTCTACCAACTGCTCGGTATCTTCCTGCCGTTGATCACCACCAACTGTGCAGTGCTGGGCGTCGCCCTGCTTAGTGTGCAGGAGAAGAGCGGTTTTCTTCAGAGCGCTGTCTACGGCTTCGGCTCGGCCCTCGGATTCACACTGGTGATGGTGCTCTTCGCAGGCCTGCGTGAACGCCTCGCTCTGGCTGATGTACCAAGAAGTTTTGCCGGTGCACCGATCGGCTTTGTTGTCGCCTCGATTCTATCGCTGGCGTTCATGGGTTTTACCGGCCTCCCCTCACACTGATGGTGGAAGCTTATTTTATGATGACAACAGATATTCAAAGGAGGTATCGATGATTGAAGGAATCTCAACACTGACCCTGCTCGGCTTCACGCTCGGCACCTTTCTGGCACTTGCCGCCCGTTTCCTAAAGGTCGAGGCCGATCCGATTGTTGAGGATATCACCGGCATGTTACCCGGCTCCAACTGTGGCCAGTGTGGATTTGCAGGCTGCGGTCAAGCCGCTGAAGCTGTTGTTGATGGCAGTGCCTCACTCGATCTCTGCCCACCTGGTGGTAAGGGCCTGGTTGTAAACATGGCATCCCGACTCGGCGTCGACTGGGACTTCAGCTCAGTGGCCAATGATGCGCCGATGGTGGCCTATATTGAGGAAGATACCTGTATCGGCTGCACACGCTGTTTCAAAGCCTGTCCCACAGATGCCGTGGTTGGAGCTCCCAAACAGATGCACTCGGTGATCAACCGTGCCTGCAATGGCTGCACCCTCTGTGTTGATGTATGCCCGACCGAATGTCTGCAGATGGTGGAACTGGAGACCACACTGGATAACTGGCGCTGGCACAAGCCTCGACCCATGGTCGGTCAGCCTCAGACTGTGCTGAGCTAAGCATGCCCAAACTCAATATTCGAGGCGGTGTTCACCCCAACGAGAACAAGACGACTGCTGATATCTCCATCAAGCGGGTTCCTACGCCCGAGCGCCTCTACCTGCCACTGAAACAGCATATCGGCGCACCCTCAAAACCGGTGGTTGTTGAGGATGAAATCATTCTGAAGGAGCAGGTGATTGCCACGCCGCAGGGCTCGGTCTCTGCGCATATTCATGCCCCCTGCTCAGGCCACGTTGAATCGATTACCGAATGGTCTGCACCTCATCCCTCAGGACTGCCAACCCCGACCATGGTTCTGGTCAATGACGGTAACGAGAAGCGGGGTGACATCAGTCTGCCGGTCAACCCGATGTTCCTGAGGCCGGAAGTGATTGCCGATAAGGTCGGCCGTGCCGGCATCGTCGGTCTAGGAGGGGCGACCTTTCCGTCGGCTGTAAAGCTGACACTGGGTCAGAGCCGTAACACACCGATTCTGATTATTAACGGCTGCGAATGTGAACCCTATCTCACCTGTGATGATCGCCTCATGCAGGAACGAACCAAGGCCGTTATCGATGGCATAAAACTGCTGTCACACACGCTGTTCGGTTCGGAAACCATTATTACCATTGAAGAGAATAAGCCCGATGCGATTCGTAGGATGCGGGAAGAGAGTAAGGGCCTTGGCAACATCAAGATCATGCCGGTACCAACCCGCTATCCGATGGGTTCAGAGAAGCAGCTGATTGAGTATGTAACTGGCAGAGAGGTCCCAGCTGGCAAGCTCTCGGCTGATATCGGGGTCATGCTGCACAATGTCGCCACCGCCTATGCCATCGGCACCGCCGTTCGCTATAGCAAGCCACTCACCCATCGAATCATCACCGTTGCCGGAGGTGCTGTGGAGAGGCCGGGAAACTATGAGGTGCCAATAGGCATGCTCATCTCCGACCTGCTTGAGTTCTGCGGTATGCGAGAAGATCCGAAAAAGATCTTGATGGGTGGCCCGATGATGGGTCAGGCGATACCGCACGCCAACATTCCGATCACCAAAGGGTGTAATGGCGTGCTGGCTATGAGTGCTACCGAAGCCGCTCAAAGAGATGAACACCCCTGCATTCGCTGTGCCTCATGTGTTGATGCCTGCCCGATGGGTCTCTCTCCTCTCACCATGGCCTCTCTACTGAAAAAGGACAAACTCGACGAAGCTGTCGAGATCGGACTGAAGGATTGCATTCTCTGCGGCTCCTGCTCATTTGCATGTCCTTCGGCGATTCCACTGGTCCACTACTTCAACTACGGCAAAGGTGAAATTCTTAACCGTGCGCAACAGCAGCAGAAGGATGATGAGATTAAGCGCCTGATTGCCGAGCGACAGGTGCGCATGGAGCGTCTTGAGAAAGAGAGAGAGGAGATGATGGCCAAACGTATGGAGGCGATTGCCAAACGCAAAGCTGCCGAGAAGGCCGCCGCTGAAAAAGAGACCGAGAAAGAGTCCGAGAAGGAAGTCGTCTGATGCTTATTCCACCCTCCTCCCCCCATGTTTCAGGAGCTGCCAGCGTTCAGCAGGTGATGCTTCTGGTCGCGCTTGCGCTACTGCCGGGCACCATGTTCGGTATCTACCAGTTCGGCTGGCCGGCCCTCTTCCTCTTCCTTATTACGGTATTTTCTGCTGTCTTCTTCGAAGCTGTCTGCCTGCTGATTGCCGGTAAGCCTGTCCGCTTCTACTGCATGGACCTCTCTGCCCTACTCACAGGCTGGCTGCTGGCGATGACACTGCCACCATGGTCACCATGGTGGATCGGTGTACTTGGCAGCTTCTGTGCCATTGTCATTGGCAAACAGATCTTCGGTGGGCTTGGTCAGAACCTCTTTAATCCAGCTATGCTGGCGCGCACCATCCTGCTCGTCTCCTTCCCCCTGGAGATGACAACTTGGGTCACGCCGAAACCATTTGGTACCGAGCAGACACCGGATGCTGCAAGTGGCTGGTCGATTACTGTCGATGGCATCACGAATCTGGATGCAGTCTCCAGTGCATCCATGCTGGGACATGTGCGCACCGAGCTTGGCCGTGGTGAGACAGTGCCCGATATCCTGCTCTCGGTTTATGATCCCATCTCATCGGCTGTCGGTACCATCAGTGGCAGTCTGGGCGAAACATCCGCCATCCTCTTCCTGCTTGGTGGCCTCTTCCTGCTCTTTAAGCGGGTTATCACCTGGCATATCCCGGTAGCAATGTTGGCAACCGTATTGCTGCTCTCAACCATCTTCACGCTGGCCAATCCGGAACACTATCCTGGGCCTCTCTTCCATCTCTTGAATGGTGGTCTGATGCTTGGTGCCTTCTTCATTGCCACCGATCCTGTCACCTCTCCTGTCTCCAACCTCGGCAAGATCATCTTCGGTGCAGGTTGCGGACTGCTGCTCTTCATCATCCGTAGCTGGGGTGGCTATCCCGAGGGCATGGCTTTCGCTGTACTACTGATGAATGCCGCCACCCCTCTGATCGACTACTACATCAAGCCACGCA
>Ga0316189_10003358_pt1 | contig 15564 bp, 15 predicted proteins | sample LowCovwburrow_MG_FD_204930 | JGI IMG/M metagenome (GOLD analysis project Ga0316189, IMG submission 204930) | Coastal sediment microbial communities from Maine, United States - Lowes Cove worm burrow | ecosystem: Environmental > Aquatic > Marine > Coastal > Sediment | place: USA: Maine... | reverse complement strand
ATATGTAACTTGTTGTTTGTTATGTATTAATGTGTTGTGGCACGGCAATTGCCTTAGTTTAGGGTGTACTGAGGAGTCGTTTTTATAACAACCGGCACGCAACAATCGCAAGCCGAACGAATAAAAACATACTTGAGTAATTACATTTGGTGGACTCGGAGGAGACCAATTCATGAAAATAAGTAAAATTCTACTAGGCCTAGCCTTTCTTGCGTCCGGCACTGCAAATGCCTCGACTGTTTTTGCACCGACCGATGGGGATGTGAATTTCCTTTTTGCTACACTTAATGGTGGCACACTGGCGATGTTTGACGACACCGACCAGAGTTATGTAGGGGCAAATCTTACAATTAGTGCACCTGAGATTGTCGGCTTCACTGGTCCGGTTAATGCTAATAATGATTTTTTTGCTACCGGCACTAATGGTGTGTTGAATCTTATTGGCAGCGACCAGTTTATCCTCGGTCTCGACATCGGCGGCGGAAACTGGATCGGCGATTCGTCAGTCGTCTCAGTTGGTGCCAACGCTTTTCAGGTATCTTTCAATGACAACGGCACCTTGGTGACGGTTGATGTGCAAGTTATCCCTGTACCCCCTGCCGTCTGGCTGTTCGGATCAGGCCTGCTGGGTCTGGTTGGAATTGCACGGAGAAGGAAAGCAGCTTAGCCGTAAATGTATAGTAGCAATTGAAACGGCGGCTTCGGTCGCCGTTTTTCATTCTGCTAAAGGCCTGAAGTTGACCGATAGCAACCATACAAGCTGCATCAACCCCTGACGACTCAACTCCCACCTGGTCAGATTACTGAAAAGACAAAGACCACTTTTGGGGGGGAAGTCGATTTGGCAATGACTTTTTCAGGCGTCAGGTTTTGATAACCTTCAAGAGGAAGTGTTTTGCGATGGGCGTGAAGTCCTTGTCATTTTGCAGCAACTGTCCATGATGCTCGAGTGCCGTAGCAGCGATAATGCAGTCGTTGGACTTGCGGATGGTAATACCCGCCTTGCGCAGTTTGCGGTAGATGTCCGCTGCGTGCACAAACACAGCGTCCGGCATGGGCAGCATTAGCAGTGGACGGAGATAGCGCCGGACGCGCCGGTGAGTGGCGTCATCGGCAATACCCTGAAGAATCTCTGTCAGTATGGTGCCACACAGGGCAAGGTCTTCATTTTCGAGTATGAGTTGCTCCAGTGTGACCACATGTGGCAAATCACGACCCGCGAAGAAATCGATCCAGACGCTGGTATCAACCAGAATCACTGACCGCGTCCGGCGCGCATCTCCGCAAGGTCCCCCTCCCAGGTCACCTTGCCTTTGAGCGACAGGAGTTTCTTTTGCTGCTTGTGGCGCAGGAGCTCTCGCAAGGCAAAGTCAACCAGTTCGCGGCGGGTCTTGATGCCAGTGGCCTTGAGACCGGCCTCGACCAGCTTGCGGTCCAACACGATGTTGGTACGTACCGTCTCTGTTTTCATGCATCACCTCCTGTAATGAAAAATACACATATATTGTGTAATTATGTGTACAGTAGACGGGGCCGAGGTCGAAGGCAAGCTTTGATTGGTGCTATCCAACCCGCATGACAGGACTTTCTATCTTGAGTACACAAACTGCATGCAATATAACGCACCTTTACTGAAACACAGGGAGCATGTCATGCCATCCTTACAAATCCGTGACTTACCCGAGGACATCTACGAATCGCGATTGTCCGATTTTTGAGAAATTGACAAACACCGCAGAAGATGAGCCTGGATAACCTGGTTCGTATCTCGCATGTATTTAACAACATATGTATTCTAAAACATAATCAGCCATGAACAGGGATGTTCAGTTTTATAACGCCTTCGATGCGGAGTTCGAAGAACTGCCGGAGGCGGTACAGGACGAGTTACTTGCTCATGCCCGGCTACCGAAGAAAAGCAGAAAGTGAAAGGAGAGAAATGATGGCTATTGCATTGCGTGACAAAATAAAATCCGTGGGGAGCAAGCGCCGCAAGAAGATTGAAATGCGCGCAGCGGAGCTTGTTGCGGAAGAGATTGCCTTGCACGAACTGCGCAAAGCCCATCATCGTACGCAGGCTAGCTTGGCCAAACAGCTTGGTATCAGCCAGGATGGGGTATCCCGGCTTGAGAAAAGAAGCGATCTCCTGCTTTCAACCTTGCGTAATTATGTCGAGGCGATGGGCGGAAATCTTCGTCTGGTTGCAGAGTTTCCTGACCAGCCTCCGGTGGTACTGACAGGCTTCGCTGACATTGACCATCCAGCGCCGTAATGACGACTTATTCAAGCCGGGCTCACAGAAGCCGCTTGATCAATCGATGAAGCAGGTTGCTGTTGCTGGAATATTTAATTCGGTATTTTGTAAATCACCAATGTTACTAGTAACAATGTGCGCAGCATTCTTATAACCAATTTATGATCTCCAATCCGGGAACCCGCCTGAACGCTTTCGCATTATTTGTCACAAGTACCCCTTGCTTGCCAGGGGCTCAACGCCAACCAATAAGGGTTTCTCACTGTCTATTCAGAAACTTGCAAGATACGACTTTAGTTGGAAAAAGATCGGCTTGATGATGAAGTCGAATTGGATGAATGACTAAACCTGACCAACTATCTTTCCATTGACAGATTTTTAACATACCACGACATGGCAACCTTGAGACCTTCACCGATACGGTGAGTGGGCATGTAACCCAACAGATCCGTTGCCTTTGAAATATCTGCCAGCGAGTGTTTCACATCGCCAGCGCGGAAGTCACGATATTGAGCCTTGCAGGTCTGCAGAGGGGGGAAATCGGCCTGCAGACCGCTGCGAAGCAATTCGAACAACTGGTTCAGCGTCGTGCGCTCACCCACGGCAACGTTATAGACCTGGTTCAGGGCCTCTTCGTTGGTCGTGGTCGCGGCCAGGATATTAGCCTGCACGGCGTTGTCAATGTAGCAAAAATCACGGCTCGTCTCGCCATCACCATTTATATAAACAGGTTCATTTTTCATCAAGCTGGCGACCCACTTGGGGATGACGGCCGCATAGGCCCCTTCCGGGTCCTGGCGCTGACCAAAAATATTGAAATAGCGCAAGCCGATCGTTTTGAAGTCGTAACAACGTGCAAACACATCAGCGTATAACTCATTGACATATTTTGTGACGGCATAGGGTGACAGGGGATTACCTATGTTGTCCTCAACTTTTGGCAGGCCGGGATGATCACCATAGGTCGAACTGGATGCTGCATACACAAAACGTTTTACCGCAGCATCCCTGGCAGCGACCAGCATATTCAGAAAACCGTTAATGTTGTTTTCGTTTGTCAGCAAGGGATCTTCAAGCGAGCGTGGTACCGAGCCAAGGGCAGCCTGGTGTAATACATAATCCGCCCCTGCACAGGCCTTGTGGCAGGTATCCAGGTCGCGTATATCACCCGTCATCAGCTGAAAGCGGCGCCACTGGTCAGCGGACACACTTTGCTCAACCATATCCAGATTATGTTGATGCCCGGTGGAGAAGTTATCCAGGCCGATGACGGTTTGATTCAGGTTGAGCAATGACTCCAGCAGGTTGGATCCGATAAAGCCGGCAACACCGGTGATTAGCCAGGTATGCGGTGTGACCTTGAGGTGCGCCTTGATTGCCGGGTAGTGATCAGAGTCTTTCATGCGGCGCCCTTAATACCCCCCTCTCCCCGACCCTCTCCTGTCGTGAGGGGTGTTTTTATATTTCTTCCAATACAACTATATTCAAAACCATAGCCGTTCATTTGCTCCGGTTCATATACATTGCGCAGATCTACAACCACATTCCCCTTCATAAGCTGCTTAACTTTGTCAAAATCCAGCCCACGGTATTCATTCCACTCCGTCATGAGCACAAGCGCATCAGCCTCCTCAACCGTTTTGTAAACATCCTCGAAGTAGTTGACGTTGCCTGGAAGCAATTTCTTTGCTTCGGCAACACCTTGCGGGTCATGCGCATTAATCACCGCGCCCTTGTCGACCAGGTTTGGAAGGATTGCCAGGGACGGAGAGTCACGCATGTCATCAGTTTCCGGCTTGAATGTAAGCCCGAGTACGGCGATCGTTTTACCGGACTCACTACCGCCCAATGCTTCACGAATCTTCTTTATCATGCGTGCCTTCTGCGCGGCATTGACCTCGACTGTTGCCTCGACAATCCGGCAGGAGGCACCGTGTTCCTGGGCGATACGGATCAAAGCGGTTGTATCTTTAGGAAAGCAGGAGCCTCCATAGCCGGGACCGGCATGCAGAAACTTGCGACCAATACGGCCATCCAGCCCCATGCCTTTTGCAACGGCATGCACATCTGCGCCAACCTGTTCACACAGATTTGCGATTTCGTTAATAAAACTGATCTTGGTGGCAAGAAAGGCGTTGGAGGCATACTTGACCAGTTCGGCACTTTCGAGGTTGGTCACATGAATGGGTGCTTCAATGAGGTTGATCGGACGATAGAGTTCACGCAGTAATTTTTCAGCCCGTTCGCTTTCCACACCCAGCACCACACGATCAGGTCGCATGAAATCACTGATGGCCGCGCCTTCGCGCAGGAACTCGGGGTTGGAGGCCACATCAAAATCGGCCTGCGGATTTTCTTCGCGGACGATGCGGTCTACCTGTCGCGCAGTACCGACAGGGACTGTTGATTTATCAACGATCACGGTATATCCGGAAAGATGTTTGGCGATCTGCCTGGCAGCCTCATAGACAAAGACCAGGTCGGCATGACCGTCACCTCGACGGGTCGGCGTGCCGACTGCGATAAACACCAGATCCGCTTCGCTAACGGCAGGATCATAGACGGTCGTAAAACTTAGCCGTCCGGCGGCGACATTACGAGCCACCAGGTCATCCAGTCCGGGCTCGTAGATGGGAATCTCTCCAGCGTTCAGAGCATCAATTTTATCCTGGTCGACATCAATACAGGTGACGTTGGCGCCAAATTCTGCGAAGCAGGCACCGGATACCAGGCCGACATAGCCGGAACCGATCATTACTACATTCATGTTTGTTTATCTCTTTAGTTGATATCAAAAAACAAATATTTAATAGCCACAAAATCCACGGAAGAATACAGAAACATCAAAAACAAATTCGGTGTATTGGGATGCGGACCCTATTTCACCTCTAATGATAATCAGTTACTTCAACGCTGACACCCTTTTGTCACCGATCTGATCCAGGGTGACAGATGTTCGAGATCGCAGCTGTTCGAGGCGAACAGTTCCATCAGAAATGCATGTGCCGCCCTGGGTTCAACAACCATTTTGTACCCGTTCAGACGCAGAAAGACGTCTGTTGAAAAGAAAGCAACGCGCTTGTTGCCGTCGACGAAGGGATGATTATTCATCAAGGATTCGAACAAAGCAGCAGCCATTTCGATCAGGTCAGAGTAGTAACCTGTTTTGGGTCTGTAGAGCGCACTTTCCAAAAGCCCCCTGTCGCGAATACCTTCCGCACCACCAAAGCGATCAATCAATACAGCATGGATTTCCAGCGCTTCATCCAGACTCAGAAACTGGACAGAATCACCTGGCAAGCAATTGTCCCAACTCGTCGTTCTCGGTCATGGAATCGGACAGGTGATCAAGGACAGCGGGCCTGATGCGCCGCCGCTGCAGGTAATCGCTGATTGCCTCGGTAAGCAGGCCGGAAACATTTTGATGTGACTCTTTCGCCAGCATCCTGAGCTCTTCCCAAACCTGTGCTTCAACCTTGGAACTGATCTTGATTGTGGCCATATCAGCAGCATAGTTGACATATCATGACACGTCAATATTATCGCCGCTCCTACGGCTTGTCCTCAGCATGAATATCATCACTGGTGTCCAGGTAACCCTCGCGTAACAGGTACAGCATGATTTCCTGCACGGCCTGCATGGGGCTCTTGCCGTCGGTATCAATGCGAATTTCCGGGTGCTCGGGCACATCATAGGGATCGCTGATGCCGGTGAACTCGGGGATTATCCCCTCGCGCGCCTTGGCATACAGGCCCTTGCGGTCACGGCTTTCGCAGACCTCCAGTGAGGTCGCGACATGGATTTCGATAAAGGCGCCATGCTGTTCGACCGACTCACGCGCGTCACGCCGCATGGTGGTATAGGGTGCAATCGGCGCGCAAATGGCGATACCACCATTCTTGGTAATCTCACTGGCGACAAAGGCAATACGGCGCACATTGATATTACGGTGCTCCCTGGAAAATCCCAGTTCACTGGAAAGGTTCAGGCGCACCACGTCGCCATCCAGCAGGGTCACCGGGCGGCCACCCTCCTCAATAAACTTGGCATACAGGATCTTGGCCAGTGTTGATTTACCCGAGCCCGACAGACCGGTAAAGAACAGGGTCACGCCTTTTTTGTTGCGCGGCGGATATACCTTGCGCAACGCCGTAACGACGTCAGGATAGGAGAACCACGCGGGTACCTCCTGGTTGTGTTCAAGGTGATGCTTCAGGTCCTTGTCCGTAAAGCGGATGTACTTCGTGTCCTGCCGGTCACCCGCCACAAAGGCCTCGGCCTCAGGCGCGTAACACAGTTCCCGTACCGCAACCATCCTGATGGCCAGGTCATCCTGGTGTTTTTCCATCATCTTTTGTGCCGCGTAGCGGGGGTAGTAACGCTGCTCATCATCACGTGCGCCTGGAGGAGCCGCATGTTCGGGCCCCACGATCATGTGGGAACAACCATAGTTCTGACGGATAATGGCGTTCAGCAACACTTCCCGTGGCCCTGCCATACGTACCGCGGAGGGCAGCAATGACAGCACTGCCATGTGGTGCGGGTAATGATGGCGAATCGCCTGGTAGCAATGCACCCGGGCATAATAATGCAGATCGCCCGGCTTGGTCATCCCCACCGACGGGTGCAGCAGGATATTGGCCTGCGCCTCTTTTGCTGCCTGCAGGGTAATCTCCCGGTGCAGCCGGTGCATGGGCTTGCAGGTATGAAAACCCACGACGTTCTGCCAACCCATCTTGTCAAACAGGTGTCGCAGTTCTTCCGGGGTATCACGCAGCGTTTCAAAGTCGTTGTGGATCGGCAATTGTGCACCCGTAACCTCACCACCGACATAAGTGTCATGTACCTGTTCCATCAGGTAACGCACACCAGGGTGGTCCGTGGAGGTGGTCCCGTATATCTCGCGGGCTTCACGCTGCTTGTCTGGCTGCCACTTGTCAGTAACCGTCAGTGCCGCCAGCATGAAACCTTCGCCGTCACACAGTGCCAGGCGCTGGCCGGGTTCGATCTTCTCCGCCAGCCCGGCAGGCACATCATAGGTAATGGGTATTGACCACAGATTGCCATCAGGAAGCCGCATCCGGCTGATAACAGACTCGTAACTTGCCTGGTCCATGAAGCCTCGCAGTGGCGACAGCCCGCCACACAGCAACAGTTCCAGGTCACATATGTGGCGCTGATTCAGGGTAACGTTAAGAAAATCGCCCGCTTCATTCTTCAGTGCTTCAGCCTGGTCTTCATCAACCAGCAAATTACACAGGGTACCGCCATGCGGTGCAATCAAGTGTTCCATATAGGTTTTTCCAGTGTGGTGACAGGCAGGCCGCCGCCTGCCAGATATAATGTACCCGTCTGATTAAACAGTTTAAATAGCACCAAGGTCTGTATTGAGAGGTCAGGCCAGCAACTGCCCCAGCCGTTGCAACCCTGCCTCGACGTCCCGGCCAAGGTGAATACGCAGTGCCCGCCGGCCACGTTCGGCCAGCACTTCGAAATCACCACGGCCCTGCGCGGCCTCGGCCATCGCAAAACTATAACGCTCGAAAGGTATCGGCAGGTCATGCACGGCATCACAGCTTAGCTGCAGAAAGACCCCGTTATTGGGGCCACCCTTGTAATACTGGCCGGTCGAGTGCAGAAAGCGCGGCCCGAAACCCAGGCAGGTAGCCACCTTCCTGGAATCACGCAACCGTACCCGCATGTCCTGGATCATCCGGGTATGGGTTTCATTGCGTTCCAGGTAGGCCAGAAAGGCCACGTAATCACCCGCCTTGATACGACCCAGGTGCGCCTTCAGGTAATCCGCCACTGTCGCGGCCTCCCCGCACAAATCACCAAGTTCAGCCGCATTACGCGCATCGGCATACAACACCAGCTGCCCGTCCCCGGCGAGCGGCACCTCCCCGGGCAGGTTGTCACCGCCCTCAAAGGCACCCATTAACTTGCGGGTCTCTATCTTGCTGGCCTCAACGTCCGGTTGATCAAAGGGGTTAACATTGATCAGGGAACCGATCACCGCTGTCGCGATTCCCCAGCGAAACAACTCCTGGCCGAGGTTATATACATCCGTGATATTAATTCGCACAACCGGCTGACCGGCCTGTTCCAGCTGTGCAATGGCCTTGTCCTGCCCTGCATCCGCCGCTTCGTCCATGCGCAGATAGACGAACACCCGGTCATCACCATAGTCATCAGGTGATCCTGCCGGTTCACCATCCAGCGGCAGCACGCCCTTGCCCTGCTTGCCGGTGGATTCAGCGATCAACTGCTCCAGCCAGGCACCCATTGAGGCCACCTGCGGCGATGTAATCAGTGTGAGCTTGTCGTGACCGTTGATTGCCGCCACCCCAAGCAGGCAACCCAGCAACACGCCCGGGTTTTCTAGTGCAGCGGTACTGTCTGCACAGGCAGCCACCATCTCCTGTGTATTATCAAGCAACCGTTGGCAATCCACGCCGATGATGGCCGCAGGGACTACCCCAAAATTTGAAAGCGCGGAAAAGCGCCCGCCGATTTCCGGCACACCATGGAAAATATGCCGGAATCCGTCCTTGCCAGCGGCTTGATCAAGACTGGAGCCCGGGTCAGTAATCGCAATGAAATGTGCCGCGGCCTTGTCTGCACCGACGGTGTCAACCATGCGCTGGTAGAACCAGGCCATGAGAATATTGGGCTCCAGGGTGCTGCCTGACTTGCTGGCAACGATAAAGGCCGTATGTTCGAGATCCAGCGCCGCCTCGACCGTGCAAATCTGCCCCGGATCCGTGCTGTCCAGTACGAACAGCTCTGCATGGCCTGCCTGATGCCCAAAGGTGTCACGGAACACCTCCGGCGCCATACTGGAGCCCCCCATCCCTAATAGCACGACCTGGCGGATACCGCTGGCATTCAACTCGCGAACAAACGACTGCAGTTCATGCAGCTGATCCAGCGAGTGCTGCACAATGGTCAGCCAGCCCAGCCAGTCGGCCTCGCCGCTGTCTGTCCACAACGAAGCATCCCGCTGCCACAGGCGCGATGTCTTGTCGTATTGCTGCCAGTCCTGCAAGGCAATGTGCAGTGCTGCATCCAGGTCCGGGGGTAATGAATAGCTCAGGTCGTTCATGTGATTCCTTGTGCTGCCAGCTAAAGCTCCCAAGGTAGTGGATTATGGCGCAATTTGATGCCACTTGTCAGGTTTTGACAGTCTTCAGGGGAAAGGTGATGCGGACTCAATTCAGACTGAAAACGAATCAAGCATCGCTTTCTGCTGCTGCTCCCGGTATAGTGGCGCCAGTTCGGTGCACTTCGGTCTGCACCCGAGTCCTCGCGGTAACCACTTCAGGCAAACCTCGAACATCAACAACCGTATTGCGCCTAGACCGTCCCGGGACAACTGTCGCCGGTAGGCCGATCCAGGAGCATTCCATACCATGTCATTTGATACCCTCGGCCTGTCGGCCGAACTCCTTCGTGCTGTCGCCGATCAGGGCTACAGTGAACCGACGCCGGTGCAGAGCCAGGCGATCCCCGTTATTCTTCAGGGAAAGGACATTCTCGCCGGCGCACAGACCGGCACCGGCAAGACTGCCGGTTTCACTTTGCCGCTGTTGCAACGCCTCAGCGACGCAACCCCGTTCAAAGGCCGGCGCCCGGTACGGGCTCTTGTTATGACACCGACACGTGAACTGGCTGCCCAGGTTGAGGAAAGCGTCAAGACCTACGGCAAACACCTGCCACTGACCTCAACAGTGATCTTCGGCGGCGTCAAGATCAATCCACAGATCCAGCGATTGCGTGCGGGTGTGGATATCCTGGTGGCGACACCGGGACGGCTGCTGGATCACGCCTCACAGAAAACCCTGGACCTTTCCGCCGTCGAGATCCTGGTGCTGGACGAGGCCGACCGCATGCTGGACATGGGGTTCATACATGATATCCGCAAGATTCTCGCTTTGCTGCCTCAACAACGCCAGAACCTGTTGTTCTCCGCCACCTATTCCAACGACATCAAGAAACTTGCCGACAAGCTGCTGGATGCACCCGTGCTGATCGAAGTGGCACGCCGCAACACCCCTGCCGAGCGCGTCGCGCAGGTGATCCACCCGGTGGACCGGGAACGCAAGCGCGAGCTGCTCTCTTTCATGGTCGGTTCACAGAACTGGCGGCAGGTGCTGGTGTTCACTCGCACCAAACATGGTGCCAATCGTCTCTCGCAGCAACTGGAAAAGGATGGCATCAGCAGTACGGCTATCCACGGCAACAAGAGTCAGGGAGCACGTACCCGAGCGTTGCAGCATTTCAAGTGTGGCGAGGTGCGGGTACTGGTGGCCACCGACATCGCGGCACGCGGCCTGGACATCGAGCAGTTACCGCATGTGGTGAACTTTGAACTGCCCAACGTAGCGGAAGACTATGTACATCGCATCGGCCGCACCGGTCGTGCCGGCAATGATGGACAGGCGGTGTCGCTGGTGTGCGTAGACGAGCACAAGTTGCTCGGTGATATCGAACGACTGCTCAAACGCGACCTTCCCAAGGTCATGATTCAGGGTTACGAGCCGGATCCCTCCATCCGCGCCGAGCCGATCAAGGGACGCGGCAATGCGCGCCCGGGCGGTCAGGCAAGCGGGCGCAATAAACGTCCGGGTCAGGCGAAGGCGGGCAGCAGGCGTCCGAGACAGGCGTCGCGGCGCGCCTAGCTAATGTCCATCCATAAACACCAGTTTTTCTCGCAAAGGCGCAAAGCTCGCCAAGAGAAGCTGGTAATATGTTTTTAAAACAATTATTTAATACTTTGCGTGCTCTGCGTCTTTGCGAGAGTCAATTGTTTATGGACAGGCACTAGCGCCGCTTGCGTCCGCCGCGTGAGGCCTTCGGATCATCGAAGCGAACGCGTAGTGATCTGTCGCTGTCACCGACCATATTGCCGTCCAGTGCCGCCTGCGCGGCACGGGCCTCGTGGCCTTCCATTTCAATGAAGCCGAAGCCCTTGCATCTACCGGTAAAGATATCCGAGGCCACATTGATGGAGCGCACGGTGCCAAAGGCGGAAAACATTTCGCGCACGGAATCTTCAGTGGCGTCCAGCGGGAGGTTGCCGACAAACAGCTTTTTCATGTGCGTATCCTCTTTGGAGCCGGTCACTTGTCGCCGGCTGCGGGAAAAAAAGAACCCCGCGGGCGGGGTTCTTTGTTCTGATACTGGCTGCGGGTTTTATCAGCTTGCCAGCGTGATGGCGGCAAGGATATCTGTCAAGACAGGGAATGACAAGCGGTTTTTCCGCAAGTCAGATTGATGCGGCTCGCGGTCCTGGCTACGGACTGCCACCAGCCCGGATCTGATAGGTATTGTGGCATGATACACACTTGGACAGCGTTACGCCCAGTTGCGACAGCGTGTGTTTGCTGTCACCCAGCGATTCGGCATCCAGTGCAATCTGATCAAAGTCCTTGTGTACCGAAAACCCCAGCTTGCGAAACCCTTCCGGCAAGGCCTGTTTCAGATCGGGCGGTACATCGTGAGTCATCGGACTGCCCAGGGCGTGCGCCACTCTGGCAGCCGTTTCCATATCGTCCTGCGACAAGGCCTCCGAGAGCTGCTGCAACCCCGCAAGAAACTGCCGCATCTCGGTGAGTACCAGCGACCGATGCTGTGGCGAGAGCTGGATAACGGTGCGCGTATCACCCTCCGCTGCAACCACGGTTGAGAGCAATGCGCACAACACAGCGAATAGATAGAGCCTGGTTTTCATGATTTACCACCTTGGGTAAAAGGCATCACTCCGGTTCGACCAGCGGACGTTCGCCAGACTGTGCCAGCCGGCGGGTCTCGCGATGCATGACTTCAGCATAGTCATCGAAGTAGGCATCCATGTCGACGTCACCCCAGGCAAGCCCGCAGAAATCAAGTGCCGTTCTGAAATCCCGAAGGTATTCCAGCCTGTCCCAGTCGACGTCACTATCATCAACCGATTTGTGATAGCGTTCGACGAACAGTGCGGCAGACGAAACCGCAAGCCTTCTCAAGACCTCTGCAAACTCCCGACCTGATACGTACAAAGAAGCCTCGTGCTCGCCCGCACGTTCACCGGATTCCCAATCACCCAGGCATACATGCAGTTTGCCCAGTGCGCTCACCTCCTCCAGCAGCACGTCTTCAGGGACTGTCATACCGTGTCCGTTGTCTGAAATCCTGACCGGTATGCTGCGCCTGAACTCAACGTCGAAGCCATTCGACAGGCTTTCCCAGCCATCTCTAACACTTACATGGTGCATGGCATGCTTCCTCCGTGGTTATTACATGAAACAAAGACATCTACCTGAAGCTTAGTTCAAAGCCGGGGAATGTCAGGTATGGACAAGCAAGTTCTTAACACGTGAGCTGGACAAGGCATTCTCCGGAGCCGGTCAATGTCACGAACGCGTCAAATGCAGTTGCTGTTTATTGCCTCTCGCCAAAGCGATATTTATTGCAACCCGGTTGGTCACTTTGACTGCACGCACAGCAAACAACTTTCATGCCATACCAGACAATGACTAATCCACAGAAAACGACTGTTGTCGTTTGCACGGCAGCATTTCCATTGGAAAGTATCCCGGACAGGTAAAATACCGCGAAAAAGAAAAAAGCAATGATCATTGTTTTCATGTTGTGAATTATGTGCACTCTGGCAGCCTGCTAAAGTTTCTTGCCTGCTTTACGGCACAGTCTCGACTGAACCGCTGACAATTGCGCCGTAATCCTCCTGGTTGATGTATACCGGCACATAATCGAAAAAACGGCGGCCAACGAATGAACGAAAGCAGCCACCGCCAAGTTAACCAATCCGTGATTTAACTCAGCATGACCATGTTATCAATTATGTATTAGTATATCATTATATTGTGATGCGGCATAATGTCACACCGTCACTAACAGGTAGTTAGCCTGCCCGACAAACCTGGCAGGCCATCATCAATACCTGACTCGCACGGCGAGGCCGGGATCCGGATGACTTTTCGATCATTGAGTGACTCTGCTACACCAGCACATGTACGATGGACGCACTGGATTTCACGCCTGCCGCAACTCCCGGCACAGGGATAAAACAACGGCCGGTCCTGTACCAGCAGAAATTGCCGCGTCATCTCCACCATTCCATCTAACTAAGTCCAGCAAGCTTGATTTAGGTCAATAACAACCTGTTGCATTCAGACACTATTGTCTGCCATTGTGTATGTATAATTAAAAGAATGACTGGACATCTGCTTTTTGCCATACCCTGGTCTGCAGCTCGTTTACAATAAGGTAAACGGCTACACATCAATCACACCGGCAACCCGTGCAGCTGCCCGTGACATCCCAACCTTTCAGGAGACAGGCACTTTGTTCAAAAGAAAAAGCGACAGCGGCGTCGACAGCGGCATCGACAGCGGCATCGACAACGACAACGACAACCGCCGCTTGGATTCCACGTTGCTGGACGGCGTGCGCCAGCACATTGCCACCCGGGTAATTGGCCAACGCGACCTTGTCGACAGCATGCTCATCTGCCTGCTAAGCGAAGGTCATCTGCTGGTCGAGGGCATGCCGGGGCTTGCCAAGACAACGGCAGTAAAGGCGCTGGCGGAGGCCATCGAAGGCGACTACCACCGCATCCAGTTCACTCCTGACCTGCTGCCATCCGACCTCATCGGCACCGATATCTACCGCCATGAGAAAGGTGAATTTGAATTCCGGGCGGGTCCACTGTTTCACAATATTCTGCTGGCGGACGAGGTCAACCGGGCACCGGCCAAGGTACAGTCGGCCCTGCTGGAAGCCATGGGCGAGCACCAGGTCACGGTTGGACTAAAAACCTATCTCATGCCGAAGCTGTTCATGGTGCTGGGCACGCAGAATCCGATTGAACAGGAGGGCACCTACAACCTGCCGGAGGCACAGCTGGACCGTTTCCTTATGCACGTCTGGGTGGACTATCCGAATCGCGAAGAGGAGCTGGCCATCCTGGATCTCGACAGCAACCAGCAACTGAAGGCACCCGAACCTCCCTCCACGGTGTTCTCGCAGAAACAATTGTTCAAGGTACGGGAGGATACCGCCCGCCTCTACCTCGACCCAAAACTGAATAACTACATCGTTGACCTTGTGCAGGCCAGCCGTAACCCCGGGGCCTATGACGAGGGCCTGCAGCGCTGGTGCCGCTTTGGCGCATCACCGCGTGCAACGATCGCGCTGGCACGTTGCGCTCGTGCCCGCGCCTGGCTGGACGGTGACGAATTCGTCACCCCGCAACACATCCAGGCCGTAGCACCGGATGTCCTGCGACACCGCATCCTGCTGACCTTCGAGGCCGAGGCGGAAGGCATCACCAGCAATGAATTTATCAAGCAGCTGCTGGAAGTCGTGGCTATCCCGTGATTGCAGCACCTGCATACACCCGGAATATCACATCCTCTTAGCGGCAACAACATGAGCATTCATCCGCAGCTTGATGACCTGCTGGAACTCCGTCACCAGGCCCAAACCCTGGGTGTCGTTGCCCATCATCTCGTCAACTCCACCTTTACCGGCCTGTATGCCTCGGTATTCCGTGGTACCGGGCTGGATTTCGACGAAGTCCGCGAGTACCGGGAAGGTGATGACATCCGCAACATGGACTGGCTGGTCACGGCCCGCACCAACGTCCCGCATCTCAAGGTATTTCGCGAAGAGCGCCAGCGCAGCGTCATCCTGTGTATCGACACCGGACCACACATGAGTTTCGGCACCCGCGGTACCTTTAAATCGATTCAGGCCGCACGCACCGCCGCATTGATTGGCTGGGCAGCCAGCAAACAGCATGACCGCGTAGGTGGCGTGCTGTTTGGCAACCCGGCAACCGACATACGTTATTTCCGTGCGACGCCGGGGCGGCGCGGATTGTGGCGCCTGCTACGCGCATTGACGGAACCCATCGAACAGGGCAACACCGACGAGTCACAACTCATGGCGGCATTGAGACACATCGAAAGCGGCGCCGGTACCGGCTCGCTGATCTTCGTCATTGCACCGATCAATCAGGTCACGACCGGGCTGGAACACATTCTCGGCAACCTCAAGCAGCGCCATGACGTGGTACTGCTGCCGGTCGATGATCCGGCCGACATCGAGCTGCCCGACATGGGAACCGTCATCTTCTCCAACGCTGCCGGCGAACTGCTGGAAGTGGACACCAACAATGCGGAGGGACGCAAGGCATTCACCGAAGATTGGCAACAGCGGCGCGAGGAACTGCAGCAACTGTCCTACCGCCTGGGGATCGGCCTGATACCGATCAGCACGAATGAAGATGTGCACCGTTCGCTAA
>Ga0316189_10003357_pt1 | contig 15564 bp, 8 predicted proteins | sample LowCovwburrow_MG_FD_204930 | JGI IMG/M metagenome (GOLD analysis project Ga0316189, IMG submission 204930) | Coastal sediment microbial communities from Maine, United States - Lowes Cove worm burrow | ecosystem: Environmental > Aquatic > Marine > Coastal > Sediment | place: USA: Maine... | reverse complement strand
AAATCGAAGCGGTTCTGGGCTGCCATCCGGCAGTACAGGAAGGCGTCGTTCTTGCTCGAGAAGATAATTCTGGTGAGAGACATTTGGTGGCATACATTGTGTCAAAGCAAGACCCAGGACCCACAGTTGATGAACTGCGCAGCTTTCTTGGGAAAACATTGCCCGACTATATGGTGCCTTCCGCCTTTATGATGCTTGAGACGATTCCACTTACCCCAAATGGCAAAATAGACCACAAAGCCCTGCCCGAAGCCGGACCATCACGGCCCACATTGGTTAAAAGTTATGTAGCCCCTAAGACTGAAATAGAACAAACGATTGCCACCATCTGGCAAGAGGTACTTGGTTTGGACAAGGTCGGTCGCCACGATAATTTCTTTGACCTGGGGGGACACTCGTTGCGGATGGTGCAAGTGCATAGCAAGCTCAAAGCGCACTTTGACCAGGATTTGCCTATGGTCAAATTGTTTGAATATCCGACGATTGCGGCAATGGCCCAGTTTTTTGGCCAGGGCCAAAATGAAGCGTCCGACAGCTTATCCAAACAACGGCAGATTCAGGATCGTGCTGCCCGGCAAAAAAAGGCCCGAACCCGAAAACGACACCAGCGCAAGTTACGGAGGAATCAGGGATGAGCGATCAACGCAACCTGGATATACTGGATGAAGCTGGCGATCGCATCGCCATTATTGGCATGGCCGGACGTTTTCCCGGCAGCCCGACATTGATTAAATATTGGGAAAATTTGCGCGATGGCGTCGAGCTGATCTCATCTCCCTCAGACGAGGCCTTAGAGCAAATGGGCGTTGATCCTGCCTTGCTGGCCAATCCGGATTATGTCAAAGCGGCCGGTATTATCGAGGATGCAGCTTATTTTGATGCCCAATTTTTTCAGATTAATGCCCGTGAAGCAGAGATCATCGATCCACAACACCGTCTTTTTTTGGAAACGGCCTGGCACGCGTTGGAAGACGCCGGTATCGACCCCTTACTCAAAAAAAATTCGCGCTTGATAGGTGTTTATGGTGGTTGTAGCGAGAGTCTTTATCGCCAGGAAAACCTGCTCAACAATCAGGCTGCATCAGCATTAGTCGACCGTTATCAAACCAATTTAGCGACCGGACGCGATTATTTGACGACGCGGGTTTCATACAAGTTGAATTTAAGCGGACCCAGCTTCAATGTGCAGACCGGCTGCTCAACCTCACTGGTTGCTGTTCACCTGGCCTGCCAAAGCTTGCTCGATTTTCAGTGTGACTTGGCTCTGGCCGGAGGGGTGTCGCTTGGTGTGCCGCAAAAATTCGGACATTTTTATCAGACAGGGATGATTTATTCGCCTGACAACCATTGCCGCGCCTTTGACGCCAACGCCCAAGGCATCGTGGGCGGGGAGGGGGTTGGCATTGTCGTGCTGAAACGGCTGGATGAAGCGCTGAACGGCGGCGATCACATTTACGCCGTAATTAGGGGTTCGGCCATTAACAATGATGGGGCCTTCAAAGTAGGCTTTACCGCACCCAGCGTTGATGGCCAAGCCGAGGTCATTGCCATGGCCCAGGCTGCCGCAAATATTGAACCCGAGACAATTTCTTACATTGAAGCCCACGGCACAGCAACTGCTCTGGGAGATTCGGTTGAAATCGCCGCCTTGCGTAAGGCCTTTAAGACAGTGAAGAATAAAAGAGGATACTGCGCAATCGGTTCGGTGAAAACAAACATCGGTCACGCTGATGCGGCGGCCGGAATTGCAGGTTTGATAAAGACCGTATTAGCTTTACAACACCGGCAGCTACCCCCCAGTCTTCATTTTGAAACACCCAATCCGGAACTGAATCTGGAGGACAGCCCCTTCTACGTCAACAACACCCTGCGAGACTGGCCGCAGGACACTACACCGCGCCGGGCCGGTGTCAGTTCGTTTGGCATCGGCGGTACCAATGCCCATGTCATTTTAGAGGAAGCGCCCCCAAGACAAACAACCACTGCGCCGCAAGCCTGGTATGTATTGCCGATTTCGGCCAAAACTGCAACTGCTCTCGATACGGCAACTCATAAGTTGGCCAATCACCTAATAGAAAATGCGGATCTCAATCTGGCTGATGTCGCGTTTAGTTTGCAGACAGGACGGCAGCATTTCAATCACCGGCGGTTCGCCCTGTGCCAAACAACCGCCGAAGCCGGCCTGGTGCTGCAAAGTCTGGCCGCGGACAATGTATCTGAGGCCATTCTAGATGAAAACGAAATAGCACCTGATGTTGTTTTCATGTTCACCGGTCAAGGGGCCCAGTATCCAAACATGGCGGTTGATCTGTATCAAACACCCTCGGTCTTTCGTCAGTCAGTTGACCAGTGCACCGAGATACTCGAATCTCATCTCGGCCTTGATTTGAGAAGATATCTTTATCCTGATCAGGCCAACCTCGCGACCGCTCAGACGCAACTGCGTCAAACCGCCATCACCCAACCGGCGCTCTTCGTCATTGAATATGCCCTGGCCCAACAATGGTTGGCTTGGGGTGTTCAGCCCAAAGCCTTTATTGGCCACAGTATTGGTGAATATGTCGCCGCCTGTCTGGCCGGTGTATTTTCACTTGAGGATGGGCTGGCTCTGGTTGCGGCTCGGGGACGATTAATACAGCAGTTGCCCGCCGGTGCCATGCTGGCTGTACCCCTATCTGAGGCTGATTTAGAACCATATCTAGCGCCCGATCGGTCAAATCTATCATTGGCCGCTTTAAATATGCCCACCTTATCCGTCATCTCCGGTCCGGCTGAGGCCATTGACCAAGTTCAACAAAGACTTGCTCAGCAAGAGATCACTTGTCGCCGTTTGCATACATCTCACGCGTTTCATTCAGCCATGGTCGATCCGATTTTGCAGCCATTCCTGGAACGGGTTGCGCAGATTTTTTTACAACCACCGCAGATCCCTTTTGTCTCAAACGTAACCGGAAACTGGATCAGCGATCAAGAGGCGACTGATCCGGCCTACTGGGGTCGTCATTTACGCCAGCCAGTACGATTTGCCGCCGGCTTGAATACAATTTGGCAAAATAATTACAGGCTCTTGCTGGAAATTGGCCCCGGTCAAACGCTCAGTACCTTTGCCCGGCAACATCCAGGTCGGCCACCGACACAAAGGGTCATTTCATCATTACCCAGCGCGCGGGAGACCCAACCGGCGCCAGCATCAATACTTAAAGCCGCCGGCCAGCTCTGGCTGGCAGGGCAGCCGATTGACTGGCCCGCGCTATCCGGCCCGCAAAAACGCCACCGCATTCCTCTGCCTGGCTATCCTTTTGAACGTGAGCGCTATTGGATAGAACCTGCTTTGGCCCCAACGGAAGCGATGCCCTGCTCTTCAGCGCCAAGGAAAAACGAGATCGATCAGTGGCTGTATGTGCCCTCATGGCAAAGATCGATTCTGCCCCAAAATGCCCCCTTGCCAACAGCTCATTATCTGATCTTTGAGGACAAAGCCGGTATTGGCACGGCCTTGGCAGATTTCTTCACCTCGAAAGGCCTTCAAGTGACGAAGGTTGTGATCCAACCTCAGTATGGCAAAATTGCGGCGGATACCGTGGGTCTCGATCCGAAAGCAGCACATCACTATGGGCGACTTTTAGCTGAATTCGAGACGCCCCCAACACAGATCATTCATTTATGGAATGTGACAACCGGTGACCCAGACGAAGAGCCCGAGGAAAACTTTGAAAAATATCAGGTGCTGGGGTATTACAGCCTGCTCTATTTGACGCAAGCTTTGAACAAACGAATTACCCGGCAACAAATACAAATAACCGTTATCTCGAATCACAGCCAAAGCGTTACCGGTAACGAGCCGCTAATTCCTGCCAAGTCGACGACCTTGGGCCTTTACAAAGTAATTCCCCAAGAACACCACGACCTTATCTGCCAACATATCGATATTGTTCTGCCGGAAACAGACGTCCACGATTTAAACAGGTTGATAACGAACTTGACCACCGAGCTCACAACCATCGAACGCCAACCTGTGGTGGCCTATCGAGGCTGGCACCGGTGGGTTCAGACGTTCGATGTTTGGCCGACGGCCATCCAGGAATCCTCTATACCCGATTTGCTCAAAACAGGTGGGGTCTATATGATTACCGGCGGATTGGGTAATGTCGGATTGGTAATAGCAGATTTTTTGGCTCGCACGGTTCAAGCCAAGCTCATCTTGACAGGACGTTCGCCTTTTCCCGACAAAGCAGTTTGGTCAGAGTGGCTTGCCCAACAAGGTGATGAAGAACCCACGAGTCAAACGATTCGCAAGTTACAAGCCCTTGAAGTTGCAGGGGCCGAGGTGCTAGTACTGGCTGCCGATGTAGCCGATGCAGCCGCCATGCGACAGGCTATTGCCCAAACAGAGCGTCAATTTGGCCCTATCAACGGTGTTATCCACGCCGCCGGGGTAGTTGAGGGCGAGACTTTTCGAGCTGTCAGCCAAATTGAGCCGGACCAGGTTATCGAACAATTTCAGGCCAAAGTGCAAGGCACCCTTACCTTAGAAAAGAGTCTCAGGGGCAAGTCCTTGGACTTCTGTTTGCTCACGTCATCTTTAGCATCTATTCTTGGAGGGCTGAACTTTGGCGTTTATGCTGCCGGCAATGCATTTTTAGATGCCTTTGCCCACTATATGGTCCAGACCTCAGATGTCCCTTGGCTGAGCGTGAATTGGGACGCCTGGACCTTTGGCAGGGATGTGCAGCCTGAAGCGGGGCTGGGCGCCACGTTGGCTACCCTGGCGATGAAGCCGGCCGAGGGCCAAACGGTTCTGAAACATCTGCTTGATGCAGGGCAAACCCAAATAGTCGTTTCGACAGCCGATTTAAAGACCCGTCTCGAACAATGGGTTGAATTAAAACAACTGCGTCACCAATCTATAGCATCCCAGCCCCGAGAAATTGTCCCTCGTGTATATCATGCCAGGCCTGGCCTAAGTACGCCCTATGTTGCGCCGGCCACGGAGACCGAAGAAATCCTGGTTGAGATGTGGGAATCCTTGCTCGGTTTTGAATCGATAGGTGTGCAGGACAATTTTTTCGATCTGGGTGGGCATTCACTATTAGCCATGCAAGTCGTTTCCCGTATCCTGAGTACCTTTGATATTGCTTTTCCCCTGGATTTTTTCTTCGATGCACCTACCATCGCCAAATTGGCCCTGGTTGTTGAAAAAATCCTCATCGCTGAATTGGATGAACTCAGTGAGGAAGAAGCACAACGTTTGGCCAAAAAGCTATAATCATGACGAACCCTTCGACCGTACAAAACCGAAACAACATCCAAAAGGCAAATTTGTCCAAGACTAAACTAGCCCTCCTCAGAAAGCGCCTGCAGGGAAAAGGTAAAGCGCCCACAAAACGGGCCGTCATCCCACGTCATCCATATTCGGGCCCAGCGCCGTTATCATTCGCGCAAGAGCGTCTCTGGTTTTTAGAGCAACTCCAGCCGGACACACCTGCTTTCAATTTACCCTTTGCCCTCCAAATCCAGGGACCTTTAAACATTGATCGCTTAAAACAAAGTCTCAACTATGTTGTCCAAAGGCACGAAACTCTACGGACCACGTTTACCAATACAGATCAAGGGGCGCGCCAGGTTGTGTTAACTGAACTGGTCGTAGACATTCCGGTAATTGATTTAAATATATATACCGGCACAGCCCTGACCGATCAGATTGAACACCACATTGCCCAGGATGCCGATATGCCCTTTGACATCGCGCAAGTGCCCTTATTTCGTTTGACACTCCTGCATCTAGCGCCAAACGACTATATTGCTGTCTTTAATATGCACCATATTATCTCAGATGGATGGTCCGTCACTCTTTTCATTCAGGAATTGTCACATTTTTATGCCTGCTTGAGCACCGATCCTACGCCGAACCTTGAGCAAGGCGACGATCTATTACCGGAGCTGCCTATTCAATACCGAGATTTTGCGGTGTGGCAGCGCGAATGGTTACGGGGGGAAACGCTGGCTGAGCAATTTAACTATTGGAAAAAACAACTTTACAAAGCACCGCCCATACAAACCCTCCCCACTAGTAAGCCTCGCCCAAAAAGACAGACCTTTAACAGTGCCAAGCATCCAGTTAGAGTTGCGCCAGATCTCAGCCGGGCAGCCAAAGCCTTAGGCCGGCAAAGTGGTGTCACCCTGTTTATGGTCCTGCTGGCTGCTTTCAAAGGGTTGTTAGCCCGCTATGTCGGCCAGACGGATATCGTCGTCGGTACGCCCATTGCCAATCGTAATCGGGTGGAGGTGGAGAGTTTGATCGGGTTTATGCTCAACACTCTAGTTTTGCGGACGGATTTGGCGGGTAATCCAACCTTTAAGGAACTGCTGGGTCGTGTGCGAGAAGTTTCATTGGGGGCTTTTAGCCACCAAGATTTACCGTTTGAAAAGTTGGTAGAGGAACTCAGTCCGGAACGACACCTTAACTATACGCCCCTCTTTCAGATCATGTTCAATTTTCACAATAATCCTCAATCTGATCTGGTCCTACCCGGCCTAACGGTCAAACCGTTTGCGGGCCGCGGTGAAGCTGAGAAGTTTGATTTAACGTTGTCATTATACGAAGACAAAGTCGGCATTGGCGGACACATCTCTTATAATACCGACCTATTTGAAGCCGAATTCATCTCTCGCTTGGGCGCGCATTATCAAATATTCTTAGCCCGTGCCGTTCGTCAACCGCATATCCCCCTTTCTCAACTCTCTTTGCTGACGGAAGACGAACAGCGACAAATTTTAATCGACTGGAATAATACGACAGCAGCCTATCCCCAAATCACGATTCCACAGGTGTTTGAAAGCCGAGCAGAAAAAAGGCCCACTAAATACGCACTCATATTTGCAGGCAACGCCCTGACCTTCACAGAACTGAACCGGCGGGCCAATCAGGTCGCCCATTATCTCAAAAAACTGGGGATTGGCCGGGGTAATTTTGTCGCAATCTGTCTAGAAAGATCAGCGGAAATGGTGGTTGCCTTACTAGGCGTTCTGAAAGCCGGAGCGGCTTATTTGCCCCTTGATCCCGCCTACCCGCCGGATAGACTCCATTTTATGCTCAGTGAGACCCAGCCGGCATTACTTATTAGCCAATCTATACTGGCTTCAAGTTTCACGGACCATACACAGCCAACGCTATGTTTGGATTTGGCCCAAGCAGATCTCGCTCAAGAGGATCAGACTAATCTCCAAATTGATATAAAAGCGGATGATATTGTCTATGTGATGTACACATCCGGCTCAACCGGTAGGCCAAAAGGGGTCTTGGGACTTCATCGTGGGGCCATCAATCGCTTTCACTGGATGTGGCAAAAGTACCCTTTTGCAGACGATGACGTCTGCTGCCAGAAGACGGCGTTAGGCTTTGTTGATTCGGTTTGGGAAATCTTCGCTCCCCTCTTGCAAGGTAAACCGCTGGTCATTATTCCTGACGAAGTACTCAAAGACACGAAACGCTTCATCCAAACGTTAGCCAATTATCATGTATCACGAATTGTGTTAGTACCATCCCTGCTGCGGGTGATGCTCAATTTGATACCAGATTTGCAGCAGCAACTACCCAGCCTCAAATTTTGGGTCACCAGCGGTGAAACCTTACCGGTTGAATTGGCCCACCAATTTGCCGAGGCCATGCCGGCTAGCACCCTGGTCAACCTCTATGGATCGTCCGAAGTGTCGGCCGATGCCACGTGGCACCAAATCAGGACAGGCCAGTCGCTGACCAGTGTTCCCATCGGTCGGCCCATAGCCAACACCCAGATCTATTTGTTGGATAAACACCTGCAACCTGTGCCCATCGGTGTGCCAGGCGAGCTGTACATTAGCGGAGACGGTTTGGCCCGTGGTTACCTCAATCGCCCGGAATTGACAGAGAAAGCATTCATATCAGATCCCTTTTGCTACCAACCGGACTCCCGCCTTTATAAAACCGGTGATTTGGGTCGCTGGTTGTCCGATGGAAATATCGAATACATCGGACGCGTCGATCATCAGGTAAAGATCCGTGGCTTTCGTATCGAGCTGGGGGAAGTCGAGACGGTCTTGAGCCAACACCCGAACGTGAGCGAAGCTGCGGTGACAGCCCGCGAGGATCTGCCTGATGAAAAACGTCTAGTGGCCTATTTTGTATCGAGCCGAAAAAAGATACCTACCATCACTGAACTACGCCGTTACCTGAAGCAGAAGCTTCCCAACTATATGATCCCCTCCGCCTTTGTTTTGGTAGACGCTCTAACGCTTTTACCCAGCGGAAAAGTAGACCGCCGCGCGCTTCCTGCACCCGATAAAGTTTGGCAAGAGCCGTCTGATTCCTCTGTTAAACCACGCGATGAATTGGAACTTCAGCTAACAAAAATTTGGGAAAAAGGTTTAGGCATCAAGAATGTCGGCATTAAAGACAATTTTTTTGATCTGGGCGGACATTCACTGCTGGCAGTGCGTTTATTCGCACAGATCCAGAAGATATTCGGCAAGGATCTACCACTGACTACCCTCTTCCAGGCACCGACCGTTGAGCAACTGGCTGACGTACTTCGTCAGGAGGGCTGGTCATCGCCCTGGTCTTCGCTAGTACCGATCCAACATAGCGGATCAAAACCACCTTTTTTCTGTGTACATGGTTGTGGTGGTATCGTTTTTCACATGCAGGGTTTTGCGCGTCATCTGTTCCCAGAACAACCACTTTATGGCCTGAAGGCACAGGGCTTGGAAAAGGGGCAAACGCCACATTCTCGAATTGAAGACATGGCTGCTTTTTATATTAAAGAGATACAAACCGTCCAACCGGATGGTCCCTATTATATAGGTGGTACTGGATATGGAGGTGCTGTCGTTTTAGAAATAGCTCAGCAGTTGAAGTCTCAAGGACAAAATGTGGTATTTCTGGCATTAATTAACGCTGTCCCCCTTAAACCGTATTCATCAAATGTTAGTTTTATCCGTGGCATATATGGGGGATCCTTTAAGTATTTCTTTAATCGTTTGGTTGACTTTATGCGCAACAGACCCCTATTGCCATATGTCAAGTATACAATTTTTAATAGAGTTCTTGTCAATTGGAACATTTCACGGAGATTTGTACCCATGAACATTCAACGCGAGTATCGCTTCAGAGAAGCCTTCACAAATGCGATATTGAACTATACAGCTCATGGATACCCCGGTCGGATTACCTGTATTATATGCGAAAAGTTTTCGGGCAACCCACAAAGTAGAGTTCGGGATTGGTACGACATAGCTGGCGGTGAATTGGATGTTCGATTTGTGCCTGGAACTATCGAGGAGATATGGCGGGGGCGGGAACCTTATGTCCGGATACTAGCCGAGCAGCTAAAAGAATGCTTGGAAGAGGCACAGACGAATAGTGAAGGATTTATAGATACAAAAAATTAGTCGGTAAAAAGGCGAATATCAAAAAGAGTGAAGTTATAAGCCATCAGTTGAATATGGAAAATCCCAAAATAAGAAACGGGAACATTTATTCTTTTGGGGATCGAGATAGAAGAGATGGTTACGGCCTTTCCTGGCTTTCCCCAACGTCATCATTGACATTGTCAAACAATGATGTTCATGTTTGGCTCACCGAACTGGACCCGCTGGCTGAATGCGTTCAGCAAATGGTGCAATGTCTCAGCGAAAATGAGCTTGTAAGAGCGGGGCGTTTTCATTTCAAGCGGGATAAGAAGCGATTCATTTTATGCCGCGCAGCACTGAGAACGATCCTCGGGAGCTACTTGAACATTGAGCCGAACCGAGTTCAGTTTTCATACTGTCCCCATGGAAAACCCTATCTGGCGAAGAAACTTGGTAACGACACGCTTCAGTTTAACCTGGCACGTTCACACAAACTCGCTCTTTATGCATTTGCCAGCAATCGTCAAATTGGTGTTGATCTTGAGTATTTGCGCGCTTTGCCAGACGCTGAGCAGATTGCTGCCCGATTTTTTTCGGCACACGAAAATGCTAGCCTGCAGGCGCTATCTGCAAGCCAGAGACGACAAGCGTTTTTCAACTGCTGGACACGCAAGGAAGCCTATATCAAGGCTATTGGAAAGGGATTGTCCCAGCCACTGGATCAATTTGAGGTTTCGCTGGCGCCGTCAGATCCGGTCAATTTGCTACACGTTGAGGGAGATCCTAAAGAGGTTTCCCGTTGGTCTTTAAATGCATTGACACCTGCCCCCGGCTATGTTGCGGCGCTGGCGGTGGAAGGACATAACTGGCGCCCCACTTTTTGGCAGTTCCCAGAGTCAACATCGCAAGGTCACCAGTCTTCCCAGACATCTGGGATTTAATAAGGGAAATTTCTTCGTGGTATCGCAACCATTGCCAAAACAATAAATTTTCGAAAATAGAGTAAGCAATGTCAACCCGCGCCATCCAGTTCCTGAAGCAAAAAAAGATTCCGTTTGAACTTATCAAATATGACCACGAGGAGAAGGGTGCCGAGTTTGCGGCCGGGGCCACCGGGTTTCCCCTGGCAGCAACCGTAAAAACGCTGGTGGTGGACCTGGGAGATAAAAAATATGCCCTCGTTTTGATGCCCGGAGACCGGCAACTTTCCATGAAACGTCTGGCAAAAGCCTGTGGCGTAAAACGCGCGGCCATGGCAGACACTCGGACCGCCGAGCGCCTCAGCGGTTACCTCGTCGGTGGCATTAGCCCATTCGGAACCAAACAAAAATTACCGGTGGTCATGGAAGGGGATATTTTGATGCTCGATAAAATTTTAATCAATGCCGGGCAAAGAGGCACCATGCTGAAGATGGCACCAGTGGATATCCGAAAAGCCCTCGCCGCCAGGGTTGCCGTCGTTGCCAAACCCTGAGCAATGACGAATGATAATTCCCCGGGTTGAACCGATTATCTTAGTACCTATTTATTGAAATCACATCATGTTTGCACATGATTTACGCCATAGCCAGATTGAATATTTTAAGAATGCTACCGAATTTTATAGAAAAGACAGAGCGAAGCCTCCGGCTCGTAGGGGTTGCAGCGCCTACGCCTCGGAGAGCGATACCACAAATCTTCAATCTTAAATCGTCAATATTCAATCCCGGCTTGTCCGGGTTGGGTATTCATTAATCAATCCAAAGATTGAAACCAATCCATGAAACGCTCATCTTTAAACTCAATGATATCATTCATCAGTTGCATCACCTGCCCGGTCACCGGGCCGGGCGTTTGGAATTCCCGATCCTCCAAGCGGGAGATCGGTTCGACTTTTATACCCGTATGACAGGTGAATACCTCGTCGGCTTCTGATAATTCTTCAGCGCTGATGGGACCCTCCTGGGCGGGGATCCCAATTTTAGTAACCGCTTCAAGAATGGACATTCGGGTGATGCTTGACAGAATCCGTCCCAACGGTGGCGTTTTGAGAACGCCGTCTTTTACGATAAATACCGACTCGATAGAACCTTCGGCCAGAAACCCATCCGTGTCCAGTGCGATGCCGATATCAAAACCGCGATTGTTGGCATCTTTTCGCACCAGATAACCGTTCAAATAGTTTGAACACGCCTTAGCGGCCACGGGCACCGTCGCAGGATGGATCTTGCGCCACTTTGACACGCAGGCGGATATCGAGCTGGCCTGGTCTAATTTCAAATCGTCACTTTGTGGGATGGCAAAGATAGCCAGATCCAGTTTGACGTCCAATACCAGGTTAATAATTGCCTCTTCACCCCAGTAGGCCAGCATTTTAATTAATCCCCGCCCCAGGTTGTTGGCGGCAACCGTGGATTTTACCGCCGCAATGATTTCTTCGGTAGAATAGGCCAGTTCCATCTCCAACAGCTCGGAACTTCCCATAAGCCGTTTGAGGTGCTCATTCATCCGGAATGCCATCCGGCCTTCAGGTCCCACGTGAACCCCAAACACTTCAAAAAAAGCCGAACCCCGTGAAAAGCCATGGGACAAAAGCGGTACGGTGGCCTCCGACCAGGGGATCAAGTTTCCGTTCAACCAGACTTTGGAATCGGTATTCATGTACTCCTCCATTTTGTTTTCATTTTTTTATATTTGCCGGACAGATCTACAACTAAAAAACATTTTTAACAAGATTTGGCAGCCAAAGTATAAGCTGCGGAAAAACAGAGGCAATTACAAGAACCACGAGGTGCCCGACAATGAAAGGTATTGATTGGCGGAACGCTGATTCATACGTGACTCCGGCAATTTTTGATCCGACCATCAACGTCATCCCCACCGGCGGTGTTATGTTGCCAAGATTGAGAGCAAGCAACATAACCACCGCAAAGTGTAAAGGGTCGAAGCCAAGCTGGATCATAGCCGGCGCCAGCGCGGGCGCAGCAATGACAATAGCCGGCAAAACGTCAATAAACATGCCGATGATAATCAAAAGGGCGTTTACCACGAACATCTGAATTATCGGAACCGTGCTGACCATCGAAATAAATTCGGCTGAGCTTCGAGCGATACCGGACCGGACCACATACCATCCTAAAATAGTCGAGGCGCCGAGTAGAAAAAAAACGACACCGGAAAATTTTACCGTGGAGACAAGAGAGTCAACGATATCTTGCAATTTCAGGGTGCGATACCCAAAAACGCCGACCATCAATGCATAAATAGCCCCTAATCCGGCCGCTTCCGTTACTGTGGTGATACCACTTACAATTCCTCCCAAAATTATCACCGGGATCATCAATGCCGGGAAGGCACGGACGCCTGTGCTCAATATATGTTTAAATTTAATATCTGTGTGACTGGCATAATCACGACGCCAGGATATCCATCCGCTTACCACTAAAAGCGCACCGCCCATCATCAGCCCCGGCACCAGACCGGCCACAAATAAATCTATGAGTGACAGATTCCGCAGGGTTGCTGCATATACCACCATGATGATACTAGGGGGAATAATGGGTCCAATGATGGAGGAACAAGCAGTGACTGCGGCAGCGTAGTCGGCGTGATATCCTTCTCGTTTCATGGCCGGGATAAGGGTTTTACCGATTGCAACCGTGTCGGTTACCGCAGCGCCGGTGAGCCCGGCAAATAAAATGCTGACGATGACATTAACATGCGACAATGCTCCGGGGGCTTTCCCGAACAGGCTGTTGGCAAAGGCGACCAATCTATCGGTTAATTTAGCACGGTTCATCAATTCAGCGGTAAAAATAAAATAGGGCACGGCAATCAGAAGAAAACCGGCAACGCCTGAGTAAAAGCGATCCGCTATGATTTCAATGAAGCCAATGCCTCCGACAGATATTGCGCCCGACAGGCCGGCTGCGATCATCACAAGTGCTATCGGCAATCCGATCGCCGCAAGCACCAGAAAAACAACAACTGGAATAATGCCCATTAATCAAGCTCCGTGGTTATATCCAAATGTTGAACCAGCGACACGCCGCTTAGCAAATGCACACACATAATCAGACCACACACCGGGATAGAAAGCGCTGTCCACTTATGCGAAATCTGCAAGGTATCTGACACCATAAAGAGCTGGGTGGAGTTTTCAAAAAAAACCAGACCATACCAAATCAGCGCAACAGCAAATAATCCCACGAAGGTGAGATTTAGGAATTGAGTCGCCCGCACCATCTTTGGCGATAAATATTTAATAGCCATGGATATTGCGACATGTTCGCCGGACTTGAATGCCACTGTCACACTCAGCATGGCGAGCCAGGGCAAAAACAGACGTGTCAGAGAGTAGGACCAGGTAAGTGCACTGCTAAAAACTAATTGATAAGTGATCCCGATTGTTGACAGTATGAGCATCGTCATGACAAAAAGCACCCCTAACACGATAACAACCGTATTGACGATATCGCTGATTCGTTGCAATTTCACAGCCATGTCATGCCTCATGATCTTTTAGATGGGCGGGCTAAATCTGCGCCCGCCTTCTTGTTTTAGTATCTATTTATTAAAATCGCATCATATTTGTGAAGAATTTATCTAACAAAATATTTTCGCCACCAGGCACCAAGACCCGAAGTCAAATTGTAATAAACAGTTATTGTTCGTGTCTTTGTGCCTTTGTGGCTATTCAATCCGGTTTATCCGGGCTGGGTTTCCGGTCTATTTAAGATACCGTTCCATCCACTCAGATTCGAGCTGTGAGTCGATTGCGTTGACCTGGGACCAGAATTCATCGACCAGCGCCTCTTCGATTCCAAAATCCGAAGTAATCCACTTCTTAAATGCAGGCTGGGTAATATCACGCATCTTCGCTTTTTCCGAGTCGGGTAGTATGTAACATTCTTTAAATTTCTTACAGGAATTCACCCACCCGATGACACTGATATTTGTGGCAACCCCATGTCCCATGGTCACCGCTTCTCGAGCAGCGCGAATAATGATTTTTTTGTAATCTTCCGGAAGGGTCTGAAACCATTTATCGCTGACCACCCAGGTCACCGTGTTATATATATGGCCGCTCCAGGTGGTGAAATCCGTGACATCCGCTAGCTTAAATGCATCATTTACACCCGGTGCATTAAATTGGCCGTCTGCCAAACCAGTCGCAAGTGCAGTCTGCACTTCACCCCAGGGCAAAGGCGTCGCTGACGCACCCAGCGCCTTCATAGCTGTGATATGAGCAGGATTTTCTTCGACTCTAATCCTCAAACCCTTGATGTCTTCGACAGTTTTTATCAGTCGTTTATTATTGGTAAAAGCAACATATCCACCACCGTCATCGAAGGTTCCCAAATAGCGTAGTCCGCTTTCCTTAACCATTTCCCGCATAAAATCCGCAAAATACTGACTGTCAAAAAATCCCCAGGCTGTTTTATAGTTTGGAAACAAAAAAGGCGTCGATACGAGCTGATAGTTTTTGTAAAAGGACGACATCGCACCCGAGGACATTAAGGTGGATTGGATGGTCTTGCCCCTCTGGCAGGCCTTGCCGGTTTCGACCTCGGATCCAAGTTGACCGGCGGCAAAAACCTTAACCTCAATATCACCATTGGTAGCAGCTTCGACAACCTGTCTAAAGCGTTCGAGTGATGGCGACTCTTCGTTACTTAAAAAGTCTTCGGGATATATATGTGAAATCGTCATCGTATATTTCGCCGCATGAACCGGCGTGATGGGTAGCATCAATGCTGCCGTGAACACTCCAATAGTTAGTGTGACCATTGCGATAGATCGTAAAGACACACAACAGCGAATAAAACAAAAATAGGTATTCATGCTTTTCTCCTTTTCTCCCCCTGGGGACTTGCGTGTTGAGTATTCTAAGTTGACGTTTCGGAAAATTGGACGTCTGCCGGCCTCTAAGTTCTTTCTCGCTATCACCTCCCTTCACTTGAAACTTAGGATGATGTATATAAAAAACTGCATTATTTAATTTTATGAGCTTGGTGGGTCCTTCCGAAAATATTTCAGATAAGAAAAAAACCTAGTTTTTTAGTTGCCAGTGCCAGTCGCCGGTGAAATTATTTTCTTTGAGCTTTCAGCCTTCAGCTTTGAGCTTTTATAGCTTCCCGGCTTCCCCTTACTTCATCCCGCACTCACCACTCCTTATTCCTCATTCCGATATCAAAT
>Ga0316189_10003356_pt1 | contig 15565 bp, 12 predicted proteins | sample LowCovwburrow_MG_FD_204930 | JGI IMG/M metagenome (GOLD analysis project Ga0316189, IMG submission 204930) | Coastal sediment microbial communities from Maine, United States - Lowes Cove worm burrow | ecosystem: Environmental > Aquatic > Marine > Coastal > Sediment | place: USA: Maine... | reverse complement strand
AATGCAAAGCTGGAAGCCCGCGTTGACAAACGCACGGCGCAACTGCGTAACACACAACACCAATTGATTCAGGCAGGTAAACTGACAGCGATGGGCCAAATGTCGGCAGGTATCAGTCACGAACTGAACCAACCCTTGGCAGCAATTCAGAACTTTGCCGAAAGCGGTGGAAAACTGATAGACCGCGGACGCGACAAAGACGCCCATGAAAATTTTAAACTGATCGCCCAGCAAACGGACCGGATAAGTCGTATCATTCGTTCTTTGCGTGCGTTCGCGCGCAAAGAAAAAGAAACGATAGAACCGGTCGATCTGCAAAATGTCATCACAGAATCTGTCAATCTGGCAACAGCCCGGTGTGAACGTGATGGTGTTAAAATAATCCGAAAAGGTAACCAATCACCTGCTTGTGTTATGGGTGGTCAAGTGCGCCTACAACAGGTGGTGATCAACCTGATCACAAATGCGATAGATGCAATGACAGGACAAATCGATAAGGTAATAAACATAGATCTTGTTCAAACCCCGGACGAAGTGCGCCTTATCATTCGCGATAATGGTCCGGGATTTGACGACGCCACGCGGGTATTTGAACCATTTTATTCCACCAAAGAAATAGGTGCCAGCAAAGGTATGGGATTGGGACTGTCAATTTCCTACGGTATTATCGGCAGTTTCGGAGGCGACATTAAATGCCGGAACCACCCCAAAGGCGGCGCAGAGTTTACCGTTAGCCTGAATCCCCCAGCCCAACAGTTGCAATCATGAAAAAGCAAGTCCTATTAATTGAAGATGATGACGCGCTGCGTGCTTCCCTTGCCCAAATGCTGGATTTAGAAGGTATCACGATAATTCAAGCCAATGGCTTTGCACAAGCCAGACGCACCATTCGCGCTAACTTTGCAGGTGTAGTCCTATCTGATATTCGTATGCCGCAAAAAGACGGCTTTGATGTGCTCGCCTACGCCCAAAGCGTTGACACAGAACTACCCGTTGTCATGCTGACAGGTGAGGCCGATGTGCCAATGGCCTTACGTGCGATGAAAGAAGGCGCATATGATTTTTTGGAAAAACCCTGCGCTTCTAATGATTTACTGGATGTCCTAACTCGGGCACTGCATCACCGCGCATTGGTCACACGCACCCGACAGATGGAACAACAAATCAGACGCAACGACCCGGCTGCCATCTATTTTCCGGGCCCGTCCCAGATTACGAAAGACCTGCGGTCAAACCTGCGCCAAGTAACCGGGCAACCCTTACATGTTCATCTTTACGGTGAACCTGGCGCCGGCAAGAAAATGGCTGCATTTACCATTCATTCGCTTTCAAACGAAGACACCACCTTTGTCTCGTTCAATTTGGAAAACCCGTTCGATCACTTACAGCTCCCGCAGAACTCAGTCACTCTATCACTTAAAAACCTAGAAGTAACATCGCCTGAAACGCAGGCGGAAATCCTGAAATTACTTCAAACAATTTCTGGCATTAAAGTCATAACAACCAGCACTAAATCCATTGAACAACTCCGCGCCACTGGATTAAACGAGGCATTACTAACCGCACTGAACCCCGTCGAACTCAACATCCCCTCTTTATTGCAGCGCAAAAAAGACCTGCCTATTTTATTCGAAAGCCTTGTGCGCCAAGCCACCCGTGCGCTCAATATCGACATGCCACAAATACCACAAAACATCTATGCTGAAGTGATTGCAAAAAATTGGAAAGGCAACATCCCTGCCCTACGCAATTTCGCAACCACGGTTGCTGTTGGCCTGAATTTGCGTAGACAACAACCCGATGATCTTACACTGGTTGAACAAATGGAAGTTTTTGAGCGGTTGGTGCTGTCTGAAACCCTAAAACGCAGCAACGGTAAAGCCGGGGAAGCCGCCCTTGCATTAGGCTTGCCGCGCAAAACATTTTACGACCGTTTGGCACGGTACGATTTACGACCCAAAGATTTCAAAACATAAATCCCTTGCGTTCGGCGTTTAACTCTATATGTTATGTTATATTATTACATACAGGTAATCACATGCCACTCGGTTTCGAAAAACACGACCATAACGCCTGCATCCAGTCCGCCCTTGCAAAAGCGGACAGTTATTGTGCCGATAAAGGTTTGCAGTTCACTACAATCCGTCGCCGCGTGCTGGAATTGCTGTTGATGGAACACAAAGCTCTTGGCGCATATGATTTACTTGGTAGCCTTAGCAACGAGGGTTTAGGTACACAGCCCCCTATCGTTTACCGTGCCTTGGATTTTCTGGTTGCCAACGGATTTGCACATAAAATCGAAAAGCTGAACGCCTATTCCGCCTGTTGTCACCCCGGCAAAACCCATGCGCCCGTCTTCATGATCTGCCGCAGTTGTAAATGCGTGGTCGAAACCCAAACCGAGCCCCTGCGCAATTTTATTGGTGCAACCGCCAAAGCCGCAGGGTTTCTGATAGAACGCACTGTTATTGAAATCGAGGGCCTATGTCCGACTTGCCAAAAGGCAGAACCAGCATGACGCTATTATCCGTTAAAAACCTAACCGTAAAGCTTGGTGGCCATACAGCCCTGACAAACATCGATATGAGTATCAGCAAGGGTGAGATTGTTACAATTGTCGGGCCAAATGGTTCCGGAAAATCCACGCTTCTTTGTGCAATTGTCGGCGCCGTAAAGCCCACCAAAGGCATAATTCAAAAAGCCGCTGACCTGCGCATTGGATACGTTCCGCAAAAACTGCATATTGATGCAACTCTGCCGATGACAGTGGCGCGTTTCATGCGCCTACCCGATCAGCATGATATTGCAACGGTCAATGAAACTCTGGGGTTGGTTGGTTTGCACGATATTGAAGACCAGCAAATGACCACTTTGTCAGGCGGCCAATTTCAACGGGTTCTTCTGGCCCGTGCCATCCTGCATAAACCCGATCTGTTAATTCTTGATGAAGCTACGCAGGGGCTAGATCAATTGGGTTCTGCCACATTCTATCGCCTGATCGAAACCCTGCGCAGCAAACTGGGCTGCGCTATTCTAATGGTCAGCCATGAACTGCATGTGGTAATGAGCGCATCAGATCGGGTGATCTGCCTGAATGGACATGTTTGTTGTCATGGCACACCCGACATCGTGGCCTCCACCCCTGAATACCGTGCCCTGTTCGGCACAGGCACCCAAGGTGCACTTGCCCTTTATCGCCACGAGCACAATCACAGCCATGATCACGACACTTGTGACCATATCCACCATGAAAAGGCCTGAATATGTTTGAAATACTCTGGATCCCTGCCCTACTCGCCGGCATCGGTGTGGCCATTGCCACCGCCCCATTAGGTTGTTTCGTGGTCTGGCGGCGCATGGCCTATTTTGGTGACGCAACAGCGCATGTCGCCATCCTTGGCATCGCCATTTCGCTGGTTCTGTCAACCAACATATTTATCGGCGTTTTGGCAGTCACCTTGATCATGGGATTTATTATTTCGTCATTGACGGGGCGCGGTTATGCTATGGACACGCTTCTGGGCGTCATGGCTCACTCCGCACTTGCCGTTGGGTTGGTGGTTGTTTCCTTTATCAAAGGTGTGGACATTGACCTTCACGATTATCTGTTTGGCGATATTTCTGCCGTTACTACAACAGATCTTATAACTGTCTGGCTTGGCGCCTTGGTTGTGCTTGCTTTGGTCAGGTGGCGTTGGTCAGCACTTTTAACCGCAACCCTAAATGAAGACTTGGCTTATGCCAGCGGCATTAACCCAAAACGTGAACAACTTATTCTGACTCTGGCCCTGGCTGTTGTCGTGGCTGTCGCAATAAAAATCACCGGTATATTACTGATAACCGCTATGTTGATCATCCCTGCGGCAACCGCCCGCCCCTTTAGCCGAACCCCCGAAGCTATGGCTCTGATTGCCACACTTATCGGTGGCTTTGTAGCGTTTACCGGGATAGCGGCATCCCGCAACTGGGATACACCAACAGGGCCGACAATCGTCTGCGTTGCAGCCCTGTTGTTTATTATATCGAATGTGGTGCGCTTAACTCGCCAAACTGGGTAGCCACAGCACAATTGACGGAAATGTCACTAACAATGCAATTGTCACAGCGTCAGCGATAAAGAACGGAGTCACGCCCTTGAACACATCCTGAACGCTTAGATCATCGCGCACACCCGCCACGACGAAACAGTTCAGCCCTATAGGCGGTGTGATAAGGCAAAACTCCGCCATTTTGACCACCAATATCCCGAACCAAATCGCACACATCGGGCCACTCATGCCAAAGGCACTGTCCGCAGCCGAAACAAACTCGCCCCCATTCAGCGCCATCACAGCAGGATAGGTAATTGGCAAGGTCAACAGAAGCATGCCGATCGCATCCATGAACATGCCAAGCACCGCATAGGCTAACAAAATACACACCAGGATCAACATCGGCGACGTGTCTAATGACGTGATCCATTCAGCAAAGGCGTCTGGTAACTTGGCAAAGCCCAAAAACCGTACGTAGATCAACACGCTCCAAATAATTGTAAAAATCATGACCGTAAGTTTGGCCGTTTCTAGCAGTGCCTCTCTCAATTGGCCCCACCGCATACCACGGTAAAGTGCCACAATAAAAACGATAAAAGCCCCGATCGCGCCCCCCTCTGTCGGTGTGCCCCAGGCTTCGCCAAAAGGGTTGTAGACAAAGAAGATAATGATCACGACCACGGCCACAATCGGCAAGGCCGGTGGTAGTGACTCAAACCGCTGCGCCCAAGTGAACCCACGCACTGGTGGCCCGACATTTTTGAACGTCATCGCAATGCCGATGATCAACACAGCATAGACAAAGGCAGAAAACGCCCCGGGAATAAAGCCGGCCAGCAGCAGCTTACCCACGTCCTGCTCGACAATAATCGCATAGATGACAAGGATCGCCGAAGGCGGGATCAACGACGCTAACGTGCCCCCTGCCGCAACAACACCGGCTGCAAACTGTTTGTTGTACCCAATCTTGAGCATCTCTGGGATCGCAATCCGCGCGAACACTGCCGCCGTAGCAACAGACGCGCCAGACACTGCCGCAAACCCAGCAGTAGCGAAAACGGTCGAGACCGCTAAACCGCCTGGCACCCAAGCAAACCAACGTTTGCAAGCCTCAAACAAGGCCGTGGTTAGCTTGGCGTAATAAGCCAGATAGCCGATCAGAATAAATACAGGAATCAGGCTTAGCACATTCGCGCTTACCTTTGATTGTGGTGTCAGACCAGCAATACGCACACTTATTGTGATCGCTTTGCCTAATTTATCAGGGTCATAATCAAACCCATTCCAACGCAACCAAACTAACCCGAATAACCCAGCTAGGCCCGCGGCAAATGCAACCCGCATGCCCAGCAATACCATAACCAGCATACCACCGCTGGTCCACAGCCCAATTGAAATACTATCCATCAGTCTGCCCCTTCCAGCGCTCGCGCTTCAATAGCAGCCTGTTCAGCTACAGTTAACGTCAACGGCACGGCCACAGGGTTTTCCAACCCCAAAATCAATGCCCGCCCATAACCCCACGTCTGCAAAAGCAACCGCAGCACCAGAATAAAGAAGGCCACGGGCACGACCAGCTTGGACGGCCACAAGGGTAAATAAATATCCGTAGTACTATCTTTACTGCAAAACGGGCGCGCACAATCAAAGGAACGTTCAAAATGGTCCCACGCACCCCATGTCAGCGCCGCCATCAAGATCAAGATCAGCAGAACCGAAATCAGTTCAAAGAACCAAAGTGTCCGGCCCTTTAGCTGGCCCACCAACATATCCATTCGGATATGCGTGCCATCGCGCTGTACATAAGACACGCCCATGATTGCAATGAGCGGCATCAGCAGCTCGATGATATCCACATATCCCAACAACGGGCTGCCAAAGAACTTGCGCCCGGCAACGGAATAAACCGCCAAAAACATCAATGAAAATATAGCCAAGCCGCTCAACAACGCACAAAAGCGTTCAATCGGCAGCAAGGCGCGATCTAACCGGCTTAAAAGACTGGAATCTTCTAGAACCGCAGCTGATCCTGCCATGGCCTCACACCCCCAAATAAATTATTATATTTCGAATATAAAAAGGGCCGCCCACATATATGGGGCAGCCCTATTTATTTAGTTGGACGCTTTAGCGTCTGCCAATGTTTTAACAACAAGATTATACAACTCTTGTCCCGGCAGGCCTTGTGATTCCATGTCTTTGATCCATTCATCGCGGATAGGATCAGCGGCTTTGGCACGGAATTCTGCGATCACATCCTCAGCAATCTCAACTTTCTTCACACCCTTTTCTTCCAGAACGTCTTCCCAACGGTTCAGCAGCTCACCATAGTTGGCCAGATAGTGGTCCAAGGCTTCAGGGATCGAGCTGTCCAGCGCTTCACGCTCAGCATCAGACAAAGCCTCATAGGCATCGATGTTGGCAACCACAGGGCAATTCACGGTGCCTGGGTTCAGGTTCGACGTCCACCACGTTGCTTGGTTAATAGTACCAAAGGACAGGTGTGCGTGCTGTGCAAAGGCAACCGTGTCTACCAAACCGCCCTCCATCGCCTGATAGGCTTCAGTCGCAGTTACAGATGTCGGGATGCCGCCAACAGCTGAGAAAGCTTTACCAATACCGCCTGTGGCACGGACGCGCATACCTTCAAAATCAGCCAAAGTCATTCGAGGCTCGCCTGTGCCAACCAAATTGTATTGTGGCATTGGTGAGGTCATCAACAGCTTTGCATTCCACTGCGCCATTTCTTCGACAGCAGCAGGATGCGCATAAACAGCACGTGAAACAGCCACTTCTTGCGCAAGCGTTTCAACGCCCAAGAACGGTAGTTCCAGAACGGTTACAACGCGGTTTTTGTCACGGTGGTAGCCCGCACAGAATTGCGCCATCTCAAATGCGCCGATGCTAATGCCATCAAGGTTTTCTTTGTTCTTGGACAAACCGCCATAGCTAATGTTCATAGTGAATTCGCCGTTGGTTTTAGCAGAAACCAGCTCGGCCAGCTTTTCAACGTGCTCAGTAAACGCACGACGCTTGCCCCAAACGGAAACGTTCCATTCAACCGCCAAAGCTTCACCAGCAAATGCAGTTGCCACCGTGGCCATCGCGATCATTTTAAAATTAAATTTCATATTTTCCTCCCAGAAAATCCAATACGATTCCCAAGGGGGGAATCGACCCATAAGCGTAGGCTACACTAAATACAGATGATTTGAGTATGAGTATTTTTGCAAACATGCGCCACCCTGCCCTGCGGATTTCCGCAGGCAGCAATTAAAGCAGCTTTTCCTTGTCCAACCCAAGCTTTACAATTTTTTCGTTCAATGTACGCCGCCCGATCCCCAAGGCCTCTGCTATATCGTCCATCCGTCCGCGATGCGCTTGAATAGCCCGCCCGATCAGTTGTTTTTCGAATGCTGCCATAGCACCGCGTAAGTTTTCCGGCATGTCGTCACTGTCATCCACAATACGCAAAGCATCTGTAACAGCTCCGCCGCCGCGCCGTGCCGCCAAAACACAGCGTTCCGCCACATTGCGTAATTCGCGTATATTTCCGGCCCATGCATGCGACAGCAATGCGGATATGTCTGCTGCCGATTGTTTCGGGGGGTCAATTTCATAAACTTCGGCATGCCGCCCGATAAAATGCTCAAACAACATGACAATATCATCCTTGCGATCCTGCAATCCGGGTAGTTCCAAAATCAATACGTTCAGGCGATGGTACAGATCCTTACGCAAAACCCCCAAAGCAATCGCATCATCAATATTTTCGTTGGTTGCAGAAATAAACCGAACATCTAGCCGCACCTGCCCCCCAGTCAAAGCAGACGTTGTTTCCTGCGTTTCCACAACTCGCAACAACATCGCCTGCACTTCTGTCGGGGCGGCCGTAAGCTCATCCAGAAACAACGTTCCGCCATTCGCCTTGGTCAACAAACCCGACATTATATTATCAAACTGTACTGCACTTAATGTAGCGCAATTTATAGGTATAAACGGCTTATCGGAACGCGCAGAAAGATTGTGCAACGCGTTTGCTACCAGCTCTTTTCCCGTACCTGTTGCCCCTAGGATCATCACATTGGTTTCTAATCCGGCATAATCCACAATATCGTCACGCAAGCGTTTCACAACATCCGTTTCACCAAGTAAAATCCGGTTCAATCCTGCCTGAGCCGATAACCGTTCACGTAAACGATCCGTATTTTCCTGCAAGCGATGCTGTTTTGCGGCATGTTCCAGAATGACCAATAATCGACGCGGATCAAACGGCTTTTCCAAAAAGCTATAAGCCCCGTCCTGTATAGCTTCCACCGCCATCGGAATATCACCATGCGCCGAGATCATCACCATGGGCGGCGCATTTTGCCCTTGCAAATTTTGCAACAGATCAAGCCCCGATCGACGCGGCATACGCACATCCGACAAAATCACATCAGGCATGGCATCAGCTATTTTCTGCTCTGCCTTTTCAGCCGAAGACAGCTCGCTGACCTGCCAACCCGTGCGCGACAATAAATGCACCAAAGATTGGCGCATCACTTTGTCATCATCAATAATCAGCACATGAAACCCTGCCGCATGATCCATCATTTTAGCCATCTTTCTGCAATGCATTCAACGCGATGATAAACTCCGCGCCCCCCGCTTTTGCATCCCTTGCCGTTAAGTGTCCCCCATGTTCCTGAATGATAGATGCCGAAATCGCAAGCCCCAGCCCCATACCTTCGCCGGATGATCGGGTCGTGTGAAACGGTTCTGAAAGCTGATCTATTGTCTGTCCATCCAAACCCGCGCCCGTATCGGTAACGCATAGTATAACTTGACTGCCGGGTACAACGGACAGGTCAATTATCACCTTGTGCTCCTGCGCATTCTCAACCGCCATGATAGCATTGCGTAGCACGTTGATCACAACCTGCTCCAACCTTTGCTGATTACCAAGAACCAGAATATCCTGCGCAGGCAAAGTCGAAACCAATTCAATTTCAGCCTTTTTCAAGTCATATTTTAACATACTCAACGCACCGCGTACTACATTTTGCATCACAACAGGTGACATATCTTCACCTCTGTCGCTGGCAAAAAACCGCAATTGCTTGGTAATGTTTTCCATCCGCGCTACGATCAGGGACAGTTGCCGCCCCAACCCGCTTTGCGGCATATCACCTGCAATCTCTTCCGCCGCAAGGTAGTTCTTCATTGCCGAAATCGGTTGCCCCAGCTCATGCGTCACGGATGCTGCCAATTGCCCCAAAGCCGCAAGCTTGCTGCTGCGCTTCAATTCCTCTTGAGCACGGGTCAATCGCCGCTCTGCTTGCCTGCGCACTTCAATTTCACGCTGCAATCTTTTGCGGTCTTTTTGTGATGCAGACAACGCATGGCGCAACCGTCCCGAACGCCAGGTTAAAAAAGCCAAAGCAGATAATGCCATCATCCCCGCCGCAACCGCCACAACCAACAGTGCGCGTTCACGAATAGCGCGGGTATCTCTAAGATAACGAATAGTCCAAAGCGGGTTTTTCAACTGTGCTTCCAGTGATAAAAACCTTTGACCATTTAAAATTGCAGCATTCTTGGATGGGATTTTCCAGTCCAGCAAAGGCAGTTCTTCTTCTCCAAATTGGCGTTCTCGGGAAATTTCTTTCCGCCTGTTATCACCAAGCGCAATCAAGCTGCGATAGCGCCATTCTGGTCGCGATGACAAAACCACTATGTTATCTTTATTGGAAACCAAAATCATTTCATTGGTCTGTTCCAGAATTATCGTTAACCGCGTTAAATCAATCTTTACCACCACAACCCCAATGGGTTTTCCCCCACTTAAAATAGGTGCTGACAGAAAATATCCCGCCCGTAATGTAGTTGCCCCAATCGCAAAAAGACTGGCCCGATGCCCCTGCATGGCTTCCTGAAAGTACTGCCGAAATCCATAGTTTTTGCCTAAAAATGTCGGCGTATTTGCAAAGTTTGAAGCCGCAATCGTCAAACCTTGCGCATCCATCACATAAATCGCTTCGGCACGCGCATCGCGGGACAAATCCAACAGCTCTTGATTTAAACGCTTGGCAGGTCGCAACTGAACGGCATTTCGAACCTGAACTTTATCCGCAACAATCACCGGTAAATGCTCTAACCGTTGCAATTCGTTTTTGATCGTTGTGCGATAAAGTGAAAGCTTTGCCGTTGCCTGACTTAGTTCCAATGTACGAAAAACCGACGTGGCAGCATAAAACAGCGCAGCCAAAATCACCACCGCCACCACGGACAAAAGCAGTGGCCCTTTAAAAGATAATTGGGGTTTTGTTTTCTTGGTATGTGCTATCATCCGCGACAGAACGCTTATTTTCTACGACAGAGTCAATCTTATTTTAGCGTGTGTATCTTTTCAATCAAACCTCTGGTTGATGAATTAAGACCCGATAGATCAGCCCCGTCATCCAACATCGGCGCAAGCTGGTTTGCCATCACCTTACCAAGTTCGACGCCCCACTGATCAAACGAATTCACATCCCAGATCACCCCTTGAACAAACACCTTATGTTCATAAAGCGCAATCAACCGCCCCAAACTGTAAGGGGTCAAACTGCGATACAAAATAGATGTGCTCGGACGGTTGCCCGGAAAAGTCCGATGCGGAACAAGTGCTTCAACCGCCTTCGGCTCACCTCCCGCTTCCAACAGTTCACGTCTCACCTCTTCACCCGTTTTCCCAAAGGCCAAAGCATGGGATTGTGCCAGAAAATTTGCGGTTAGCAGATCATGTTGCTCAACCAGATAGGATGTCGGTTGTGCCGTAATCATGAAATCAATCGGCACAATATCCGTACCCTGATGGATCAGTTGGAAAAATGAATGCTGCGCATTTGTGCCCGCATCCCCCCAGATAACCGGTCCCGTCTTTGTCGCAACATCCACACCTTCTTTCGTCACCCGTTTGCCATTACTTTCCATATCCATTTGTTGCAAATAGGATGAAAAATTTTCCAACCGCTGATTATAGGGGATCAAAGCAACTGTCGCACATCCCATAACATTACGCCGCCAAATGCCAACAAGGGCCAGTAAGACCGGTAGGTTCTGTTCCAATTGCGTGGTTTTAAAGTGCTGGTCCATATCCCGAAACCCGTCCAGAAACGCGCGGAAATTCCCACTGCCAATAGCAATTGCCAAAGACAAACCAATTGAAGAGGTCAACGAATAACGCCCGCCAACCCAATCCCAGAACCCAAAGACCCGTTCAGGTGCAATGCCAAATGCACTTGTCGCCACAAGATTAGTGGATACAGCGGCGAAATGCACTTTTGCCGCCTCAACCCCGATAGAATTTTCAACCCATTCTTTTGCCGCTTGCGCATTGATCATGGTTTCCTGTGTCGTAAACGACTTTGACGCGATCAAAAACAACGTGGTTTCAGGGTTCAGATTACGGGTTGCATCGCGCAAATGCGCACCGTCCACGTTCGATACGAAATATACATTCGGCCCCTCGCCCGTAAATTTTGACATTGCGCGCGTTGCCATAACAGGCCCCAGATCCGAACCTCCAATACCGATGTTAATAACGTCGGTAAACGCCATACCTTTTGCATTCGTCACCCGCCCCGCCCGCACATCATCGGCAAATTGCAAGAATGTGTTCAGCACCGGCTGCACCAGATCGGCCGCCACCTGCCCGTCAACATGATAACCATCCGCAGGCGAACCCCGCAGGGCCACATGTAAAACCGCACGATCTTCGGTCGTATTTATATGTTCTCCTGCAAACATGGCATCACGGCTGCCTTCGACGTCAGCCGCACGCGCCAGATCAAACAAATGCTTTAGCGCGTTCGCATCAATACGCTCCTTGGAAAAATCAATCGTCAAATCATCAAGGTTAGACGAAAACTGTTCAAACCTATCAGGGTTTTTATCAAACATTTCCCGTAAATGTTTCGATTGAAGCTGATCCCAATCCGCCGCCAATACATCCCAGGCATTTTCAACAGTCTGCGTCATTTACAATACCTTAATTTTGAAACTTGATTAACTGTTACTTACACACAACCCTTAATACAAGCCGTTCAAATTTAAGTTACCTCTGCTCTTTTTGCCAGTTTGGATGCACCCAAGGTTCTGCATTCGACGGCGCCAGCATGGGTTTACCCAGTATGTGATCCGACGCTTTTTCCCCCGTCATAATCGACGGCCCATTCAAGTTACCGTTTGTGATGCGCGGAAATATGGAACTGTCCGCCACCCGCAAACCGTCCACCCCGATCACACGGCACATCGGATCAACCACAGCCATCGGGTCGCTCAGCGCACCCATCTTGCAAGTGCCACACGGATGGTATGCACTTTCTACATGTTCTGTGATAAACTCGTTTAACTCGTCATCCGTTTGCAGGGCCTCGCCCGGTTGTATCTCGTCTTTTACGAAACCGGCGAATGCGTCTTGCGCAAAAATCTCGCGTGTCAGTCGGATACAGGTGCGAAAGTCCTGCCAGTCCTCTTCTTTGCTCATATAATTGAACAATATTTTAGGCGCATCGGCCGGGTCGGCGGAACGCAGTGTTACCGCACCCCGCGAAGGCGACCGCATCGGCCCAGTATGCGCTTGAAACCCATGTCCTTCAGCCGCAACCTTGCCATCATATCGCACAGCAATCGGGATAAAATGATATTGAATATCCGGATATTCAATACCTGCTTTAGATCGGATAAAAGCCGCACTTTCAAACTGGTTTGAGGCCCCAAGCCCCGTTTTTGTAAACAACCACTGCGCCCCGATTATCGCTTTCGATAACAGGTTCCAATGCTTGAACAACGTAATCGGTTGTGACGCCGCCATCTGCATATATAATTCCAGATGGTCCTGCAAATTCTGCCCAACGCCCGGCCTGTCGGCCACCACTTCAATCCCGTGTTCTGCCAAATGTGCGGCAGGGCCAATGCCCGACAGCATCAGTAGTTTGGGTGAATTGATGGAAGACGCCGCAATAATCACCTCGCGCCGCGCGGTGATTGTTTCAACTTTACCGCCACGCTTAACGGCCACGCCAACCGCACGACCATTCTCAATCACGACCTTTTGCGCCAATCCCTTTACAAGCGTGCAATTCTCACGCTTCAACGCAGGGCGCAGATACGCATTTGCTGCAGACCAGCGGCGGCCTTTGTAAACAGTTTGTTCCATCGGGCCAAAACCCTCTTGTTTCTCACCGTTATAATCACCTGTTACTTGATATCCTGCCTGTCTGCCCGCATCGACAAACGCCTGATAAAGCGGATTTTCACGCGGGCCACGGGTTACATGCAGTGGCCCGTCAAATCCACGCCATGCCGCATCTCCACCATGCCCGTTGTCGTTCCAGCTTTCCATCCGCTTGTAATAGGGTAGCACATCTTTATAGGCCCAACCTGCGGCGCCACTTTCTTCCCAATGGTCAAAGTCCTTGGCGTGCCCACGCACGTAAACCATCCCGTTGATAGAAGACGACCCCCCTATCACCTTGCCGCGCGGCGTTGCCAGACGCCGACCCCCCAAATAAGGCTCCGGTTCGGAACTGTACCCCCAATCATACATCGACATATTCATCGGATAGGACAGGGCCGCAGGCATCTGTATCAGTGGTCCTGCGTCCGACCCGCCATATTCAACCACCAACACCGAATATTTGCCGTCTTCCGACAAACGATACGCCATCGCACAACCGGCAGAGCCAGCACCAACAATTACAAAATCAGCTTCCATGTTTTTATTCCAAAAAGGTTATTCGCCACGCGGAAAACGTTGACTGTCTTCCAAAGTGTCTAGGTTCATATGATTGCGCATGTAACGTTCCGATGCTTTTTGCAGCGGTTGATAATCCCACGGGAAATATTCACCATTGCGTAAAGCTTCATAAACCACCCAACGTCTCGCCTGGCTTTCACGCACTTGGGCATCGAATGCCTTCAGATCCCAGTGTGCTTCGGATTTTGCCCGCAACTGATCCAGCGTGCCCTTGTGTGCAGGAATATCGGCCAGATTGGTCAATTCATGCGGGTCGGTTTCCAAATTGAACAACTGGTCCGCGTCCAGTACACAGCGGTTATATTTCCACGGGCCGTAACGCAAAGATACCATTGGCGCATAAGACGCTTCCGCGGCATATTCCATCGCGACAGGTGCGGTGCGTTCCCCGCCCTGGCCCAAATGCACAAGACTTTCGCCTTCTACCCAAGGGGTGACTTCTTCCATCGAAACCCCTGCCAGATCACACAAGGTCGGGGTCACATCCAGATTTGACACAGGTGCTATAATCAATCCCGCTTCCATATGCGGGGCAGAAATCATCAACGGCACGCGCGATGATCCTTCAAAGAACGACATTTTGAACCAAAGCCCGCGTTCCCCCAACATATCACCATGATCAGATACAAACAGAATAATCGCTTCTTGCCGCGTTGTTTCCAGTGCTTCCATCACCTCACCGATTTTATCGTCAAGATAACTGATGTTGGCAAAATAGGCGCGCCGCGCACGTTTTATCTGATCTTCTTTTATATCAAAACTGCGCCAGTCATTTGCATCGAATATCCTTTGCGAATGCGTATCGTGATCGTCGTAATCCAGTGCAGGCACTTCCGGCAGCAAATGTTCACAATCTTCATACAGATCCCAATATTTTTTGCGCGCAACATACGGATCGTGCGGGTGTGTAAAGCTAACTGTCAAACACCAAGGACGGTCATCATTGCCGCGCGCTAAATCGTATACTTTGCGCGTCGCATTATAGGCTACCTCATCATCGTATTCCATCTGGTTGGAAATTTCCGCCACCCCTGCCCCGATGACCGAACCCATATTGTGATACCACCACTCAATCCGTTCGCCGGGTTTGCGATAGTCAGGCGTCCAGCCGAAATCAGCGGGATAAATATCTGTGGTCAGACGCTCTTCGAACCCGTGCATCTGATCGGGGCCAACAAAATGCATCTTGCCCGATAAACAGGTTTGATAGCCCGCGCGGCGCAAGTGATGTGCATACGTGGGAATATCGGACGCAAACTCAGCCGCATTATCATAGACCCGACTTCGCGACGGCAACAAACCGGACATAAAAGACGCTCTGCCGGGTGCGCATAACGGTGACGCCGTATAAGTATTTTGAAATCTTGTAGATTTAGCAGCCAGCTTTTTCAAATTTGGCGTTTGCAACCAATCGGCAGGCCCATCAGGAAAAAAGGTACCGTTTAACTGGTCCACCATAAAAATAAGAATATTTGGTTTGCTCATTTCCCACTCCCATAACCAACCTGTAAAAATCGAATCTTGCGGATACATTTAGCAAATAAATTGTTTTTGACTGACCAGTCAATCAAAAACAAATACAAACCACTTGTTGCAATTATATACTTAGAAGTATCTTTTTAGGGTTTATTTGCTAGTACGCTTATTCACGGCTTCAAGACCAATTTGTTGGAAAACACCTCAATAACCCAAAGTTCTAATGCTGGCGAACCAATATATAGTGTGCGCTGGAACAGATCACCTGGGTTTT
>Ga0316189_10003355_pt1 | contig 15566 bp, 12 predicted proteins | sample LowCovwburrow_MG_FD_204930 | JGI IMG/M metagenome (GOLD analysis project Ga0316189, IMG submission 204930) | Coastal sediment microbial communities from Maine, United States - Lowes Cove worm burrow | ecosystem: Environmental > Aquatic > Marine > Coastal > Sediment | place: USA: Maine... | reverse complement strand
CAAAGACGCCAGTCACGATGATGCGCAAGTTTATGCCCTGCCGTATTCATCGAAGCTTTCTTATCGGGTCTTGCAGGGTTATGGCTCGCGCTTTAGCCATACAGGGCGTGAGCAATACGCTGTGGATTTCGACATGCCAGTGGGCACACCGGTGCACGCTGCCAGATCTGGTGTCGTCGCAAGAACAGAGGACTCGCATTCCAAAGGCTGCTGGGAGGATAACTGCGGTCAGTATGCAAATTTCGTTGTCATTCTGCACAGCGATGGAACCACCGGTGAGTATTACCACCTGGCAGAAGGCGGAGCGTTGGTCGAGGTCGGCGACAATGTCGTGCGCGGTCAGGCAATTGCGCTGTCAGGCAATACGGGTCATACAACCATGCCGCACCTTCATTTCGCCGTCTATCGCGCAATAGACTGGGGAAGAACTCAATCGATAGCAGTGCGATTTGATAGCACAGACGGTATTATCGATCGCCCACGCCGTGGCGCACGCTACGTCGCTTTATAGGAATACAATTCCATGACCAACATGCCCATGCCGGTTCCCGAGAGTCACTTCGTCAACGGTAATCCGTTGCAGGGACCATTCGCCAAAAATTTGCAGCAAGCCGTATTCGGACTGGGCTGTTTTTGGGGTGCAGAACGACGTTTCTGGCAAACCCAAGGCGTTTTTTCAACGGCGGCGGGATACGCTGGTGGTAACAGTGAGCATCCGGACTATAAACAAGTTTGCGGCGGAGCGACCGGCCATGCCGAGGTTGTGCTGGTCGTTTTTGATCCCGACGAAATCAGCTATGAAGCGTTACTCAAAGTTTTTTGGGAGAGCCACAACCCAACGCAAGGCATGCGCCAGGGCAACGATATGGGCACTCAGTATCGCTCGGCCATCTACACCACCAGCGATGAACAGCTAGCTTTAGCGACGCAATCAGCTGCATCCTATCAATCGGAGTTGGTTGCCGCTGGCCATGGAGAGATCACGACCGAGATCGCTCCATTGGAGACGTTTTACTATGCCGAGGACTACCATCAGCAATACCTGGCGAAAAATCCGGGCGGCTATTGCGGGCTCGGTGGCACTGGCGTTACCTGTGCGTAGACGGTTTTTCTGGCCAACGACCCTTAACGCTCTGTAGTATTCGCACGTGAACACTAAAACTAAGAAACAACCAAAGCCACGCAAGCCCAGTCGCAAACAAGCGGAAGAAGCCGTTCGCACCTTATTGCTGTGGGCCGGCGAAGATACGCGTCGTGAAGGTCTGGTCGATACGCCAAGACGTGTCGCGAGAGCCTACGAAGACTGGTTCAGCGGCTACGGACAGAACCCGGTTGCCTACCTTGAGCGAACATTCGAAGAGGTCGAGGGCTATGACGAAATGATCGTGCTTCGCGACATCGCGTTTGAGTCGCATTGCGAACATCACATGGCACCGATCATTGGTAAGGCACACGTTGGTTACTTGCCGAACAACAAGGTCGTGGGTATCAGCAAACTGGCCCGCGTTGTCGAGGCGTTCGCACGGCGCTTTCAGGTCCAGGAGAAGATGACCGCGCAAATTGCTAACTGCATTCAGGATGTTTTGCAGCCGAAGGGTGTTGGCATTGTTATCGAAGCCAAACATCAATGCATGACGACGCGCGGTATTCACAAATCAGACGTTTCGATGGTGACCAGTCAAATGGTCGGCTCCTTCCGCAAAGATGCGCGTACTCGAGTCGAATTTCTACGCATGATTGATGCCAATCGCTAGAGCCTGATTCGTGCGAAGAACTCTCGCAACAATCGGCTTCTTGCTGGCGCTGCTCAGCTCTTATCTGCTGCTATGGCCAGTTCCAATCGATCCGCTCGCCTGGGATGCTCCTCGTGACCGCGGGTTCATCGATCCTTACGCGCCTAACGACTTACTGCAAGCAGCCACAGCAATAAACCTTGGCAGCCATGAAGGGCCGGAGGATGCCGCCCTCGGGTTTGATGGCCGAATCTACCTGACTACCCGTGATGGTTCGATTCTTCGTGTGCAAAATCGCGGCATCAGCGAATTCGCCAAGACAGGTGGAATACCGCTCGGTATAGAAGCCAGTAGCAGCGGTGACCTTATCGTCGCAAACGCGATCAGCGGCATTCAACGCATAGATCAAAGCGGCATCGTCACCGTATTACTGGACACCATTGATGGCGAGACACTCGTAAATGCGAACAACCTCGGGATTGGACCGGAGGGTGTCATTTACTTCACTCAGTCCAGCACGAAGTTCATCAGTTCCGCGTCCGTCGGTTCCTATGAGGCCAGTTTGCTCGACATCATGGAGCACGGCGGGCACGGTAATGTCTATGCGCTGGACCCTGACAGTGGCGAAGTCCATCGCCTGATCACGGGGCTTAACTATGCTAATGGCGTCGCCGTCAGCGAAGATGGCAGCTTCCTGCTGATTGCGGAGACCGGCCACTATCGCGTTTTGAAATACTGGTTGCGTGGCGACCTTAAAGGTACAACAGAGGTCCTGATCGATAACCTTCCGGGTTTTCCAGATAATATTAAGAGTGGCCTGAATGGTCGCTTTTGGATTGGCATTGCAGCACCGAGAAATGATTTGCTCGATCAGCTATCAGACAAGCCTTTCATTCGAAAAATTGTGCAGCGACTGCCAGCGGCGATTCGGCCAAAAGCCGAACCGTTTTCGCATGTCATCGGCATAAACGGCGATGGCGACGTTCTTATGAATCTGCACGACCCGAACGCGCGTTTTCCGACGCTAACCGGCGTCCTTGAAACCAGCAACTCGCTTTATCTCACGTCCCTGTTTGGTCGCAGCCTACCGAAAATCAGGAAGCGCGATCTCTGAACTCGGCCGTGTTTCTTTATTCTATGCCGAGTTCTGCCAAACCTTGCTGGAATGTTATATCGACCGGAATATTTGCGTCCGTGAGTCGATCAAGATCACCTTGCAGTGCATCTTTGATAACACCCCGCGTTTGCGTCAGCTTAACCGCGCCATCGTAGTCACCATCACCCTGCAAGGTGAGCAACAAGCGAGACAAGTCCGTCATGGCCTTTTCCATTTCGTCGAAGTCAACACGATAGCGACCGGTTTCTGCATCACGCACAAACGCACCACTGTCCAGGAAGAAATTGAAGCGCACCATGTTCGCTTTGCCATGAGCACTCGACGCACCAAACCGAATCGACCGAAATACGCTGGTCATGAAGGTCACGTAGTAATCACGCAGATCAACCTCGCCGAGTTCACCCGCCTCGTGCAGCTCGGTAATCATATACAAACCCAAGATGTCCGCCTTGCCCTCTTCCATACTCGACGACATATCAAGCAACGCCTCGCGCACTGTGCCACGACCATCGATCGTATTCTTGATACCGAGGCCATGCGCCACTTCGTGGAACATCGTATTCGCAAAGAAAGCGTCGAACGTGATGTGTTCGCGCTGAGACTCATCAATAAGCACATCCGCGATCGGCTCCACAATCTTGTCAAACTTGGCCTGCATGGCGTTCTTTAGCTGCAGTCGTCGCGTACCTCTGGATAGCTGTACTTCCTCATCGTTAGGCAGATTGATTGCGATGGTTTTACCGCCCGAATTGCTATGGCCGGCGTAATAAACAACATCGTAAGCGTTCAGATCAGAGTCCGTACCCGGCATCTCCCATTTGTATTCATCTGCAACCGGCAAACCTTTTTGCAAGGCTGGCAGAAAGTCTGCAAAGCGGCTCAATCGGTCACTCCACTCGAGATCTTTGATCAACACATATGCTTCGTAGCCAGCACGGTATCCGAATAGAGCGTCCTCATAGGTCTCAATCGGACCAATGACGACATCGATTTGATTGTCACGAACATCCATCCAGAACATGTCGCTGATTTGATACTCATCACTGATTAATGCCGCGGCTCGAAGCTTCAGGTAGCTTGAAAAGTCCGGAGTCGGGGTCAGTTTTGCCGCTGCACGCAGCAGGTCGGCTGCAGCCTTGAGCTCATCGGCATACTCGACGTGATAGGGAACCAGCTTGAGGCCACCTTCCTGATCACGACGGACGAAGGAATACAGCCCATTCTTGCCGGGCAGATACGCCTGCTCAAATTCTTCCTTGCTCATATCCGTGGGATAGAACTTTGCACCTAGAGGTTTGGCGCCGACTCCTTTCATGAACGGCTTGTCACCATCGAGTCGGTCCCAGGGACCGTAGTTCAATTCCGCAAAGCGACGTGTATCCGCATCAGCAATTGATTCCAGCCAGGTCTCGTAGTCGTCGCCATAGGATTGGCGCCAAAAAAGATCATCCATTATCTGTGATGCCTGGATCAGCAAGCGGACGACTTCGCGTTGATCGTCACTGAGATCACTCAGATCCGCGGTCAAGGTGAACTCCGCATAGATATTGGGTCGCGGCTTGACGACCTCTACTGCTTGAAAGCTGCTTTCCGGCACAGGCTCTGGCGTACAGGAAGTAACAACGATGGATACAGCAGCAACGCCCGCAATACGCAGTTTTTTGGTGAGATTCACGGCTTCCCCCTGAAGCAAGATCAATCCGGCATTATCGCACAGCGTGCAAAGCAATCATCAAAGATCGATAAGTTGGACGTCTTCTGCGCTTAGTGGTTCACCTAAAAATTGTCCGCCAACTCGCGCGAATCGCTTAACGCCATCTGTTGCCAGCAATCGAAGCTCGCCCGCACCGGGCCCGATGGCGAGATCTTGATTGGCGCTCAGGATTTCATGCACGACTGCAGCGGTTGTCACCGCGGAGTCGACAACTTCGACACCATCACCCGCGGCTAAACAGATCGAGTCGCGTAGCAGCGGAAAATGGGTACACCCCAGAATGATGGAGTCTGCTTTGAAGTCACCGTCTTCGGCAGCATCGAGATACCGCCGGACGATAGCGTCCGCGATACTGCCGTCAGTCCAGCCCTCTTCGGCCAGGGCGACCAAAAGCTCACAGGACTGCTCCCTGACCCGGGCCTTTGGATCACGTTTGGCTATCGCCCTTTTGTATGCGCCGAGACGAACTGTCGCCTCGGTCGCCAGAACCAGATGTGATCCCCCAGGCCGCGCAGCAACCGCCGCCATCGCGCCGGGCTCAACCACACCAATCACTGGAATCGGATGCATCTGCTCCTGCAAAGCTTCCAGCGCCACCGCCGACGCCGTGTTGCAGGCAACGACCAGCATCTTGATATCGTGCTCGAGCAGCTTCGCCGTGGCCTGAGTAGCATATCGTGCGATAGATGCCGGGCTCTTGGTGCCATAAGGCAGTCGCGCAGTATCACCCAGATAAATCAGATTCTCGTTCGGCAGAGCCTCGCGGATAGCCTTAAGAACCGTCAGTCCGCCGACGCCTGAATCAAAAATACCAATCGGCAATGCCGTGTTGTTGTTTGCTGTCATACGCTCATTGTGCCCAATGTATCGGTTCTGTGGAATAATCCCGCTCCACTGAGTGAAATTGGAAACGCAATATCGTGCAAAAAATGATCTACGGAATCGGTGCTCTTATTGCACTGCTGATCATAATCGGTTTCGCCCTGCCGCGAACTAGCCGGGTAGAAGTAGCGATCGAGATTGATGCCCCTCCGGCAACCGTCTTTGCACTCGTCAACGATTTTCATCGCTTATCACTCTGGTCTCCGTGGGTCGGAACGGACCCGAACGCTCGTTTCCTCTTTTCCGGCGCCAATCGCGGCGAAGGCGCCATAGTCACCTGGGACGGGTCCATTATTGGCAGCGGCAGCCAGATCATTACGACAAGCCACCCGTATGAATATGTCGGCATCGTCATGAACCCGGGGGAGCCCGGCGAGGCGAAGTCATGGTTCAAGCTCGCGCCTGGTGTTGGCACAACACAGGTCATCTGGGGTTTTGAGGCCGACTACGGCTTGAATATAGTGGGCAGATACTTTGCCTCCATGCTGGGTAGCATCGTCGCCAGTGACTATAACGACGGCCTCAAAGCGCTAAAGGAGCTGGCTGAGAGCCTGCCAAGTGCCGACTTCAGCGACATCGAAATTGAACACATTGTGGTTGAAGCCGCTGATATCGCCTACCAGTCCGCAACATCACGCCAGGAACCAGCTGCTCTCGCCGAGGCTATGGGAGCGGCCTATTTCCAGATCTTGACTTTCATTGATAAGCACGGCTTATCGGATGCCGGCGCTCCGCTATCGATTACCCGCGATTTTAGTGGCGGTGAACTCGCATTCGACGCGGCGATTCCGGTTCGAGGTCTGACCGATAACACACCGCGAAACAGCGTCGGCGTTAAGATTGGTCAAACCTACGCAGGATCGGTAATCAGGGTCCGTCATGTCGGATCCTACCGGCGACTTGGGGAAACACACCGCAAGATTTCCGCTTATCTCGCAGCACTGGGTATTGAGCGCAATGGCGCCGCATGGGAGTCTTACGTCAGCGATCCGGGTAACGTAGCCGAAGATAAGCTACTGACCTACGTGTACTACCCGATCAAGGTAAATTAGACCGACTTCACCAGAAATGGCGGCACTCGGGCCTCATCCAGATCCGACAATGGCAAGCTGCTGGGCGTATCGTCATTGCGTAATCGCACAACTTCGCCGTAAAGCGTCACAACCAGGCCAGCGCATTTGCTCGCCTCATCGAATGACATCTTGCGCACCGACGCACATATCGCGCCCTCGCCATTCAAAGGCGCGACGCTATACATTTGACACCGTAAATCCGCGAAAGACTGCTGTAAGGCAATCGGTAATTCATCTGCATTGATTTCGGCGAGGTTTTCCTCGTAGGCCTTGATTAGCCTCTGTTTGATATGACCATGCCCAGCCAGCACCGTGAGTGCGGCGTGAAAGCGATCGACGTCGTTCGTCATTGTCACTCCAGCGTTCGATTATTGTAGCGCCGCTCTGACCCTCTCCGCGGCTTATACGCTCTTATTATTGGAGTTGACTACCTCCTGTAGTCCGGCCCCCTGCAGAGCCGCGATTCCCTTCAGTACTCCCTATGTATCAAGTTCTTGCGCCCTATTCTTATAGCAGAGATTCAGAACCTTCCGCAAGTAGAAAATCTACCTAACAATAAGCGCTGGCGATAACGCACAAAATCAGCGAATCGGTATACCAATAGTGGTCCGGACAGGCCAAGATAGACGGTATGCGCGGAATACTTTCGATTTGCATCGCCCTGTTATTACTCGCCGACGTTAAAGCCGAGGTTTCGCCGGCTGTCTCGGCGCTTGAGGCCCAGAGCACCGTCATTGGCGATATCGTTCTCGATAAGTCCGACGTTTTCGACCTCACAGACCCAAAAGAGAATAACGCTCTGTACCGTCTGGCCAATCGACTGCACATAATCACCAAGGACAAGGTCATCCGGAAGCAGCTACTGTTTCAAAGTGGCGCAATTTACTCGGCGAGAGAAATCCGTGAGACAGAACGAATCTTGCGTCAGAATCGTTATCTGTTTGATGCCCAGATTAAGGCTATACCGCGCGATGATGGCATTGTCGACCTGACGATCTCGACACGAGATGTCTGGTCGCTCGGACCGGATTTATCAGCATCCCGCAGTGGCGGCGAAAATCGCACGCAGATAGGCCTCGAGGAAACCAACCTGCTTGGCAGCGGCCAAACGGTGCGCTTCAATCACGAGAAAGATGTTGATCGAACATCGAAAAGTTTCGAGTTTTACGATCGACACCTGGGCAATAGCTGGGTCTCGAGCTTCCTGCGAATTGCCGATAATTCGGATGGCAAATCGAACATCCTCTCGATTACCCGGCCTTTCTATGCCTTGGACACGAGATGGTCGGCCGGTGGCCTGGCGCTGGACGACGATCGCCGCAGCGCCCTGTATTTTGAGGGCGAAGAGGCGGCAGAGTATCAACACGCGAGACGCAATTTTTCAGTCTTCGCAGGTTGGTCCAAGGGATTGCACAACGGACGAGCAAAGCGCTGGACTGTCGGAATCACCCACGACGATAATCGCTTTTCGACGGTATCGGACGCCACCCTGCCGCCCCTGCTGCCCGACGATCGCGAGCTGGTCTATGCCTTTGCGAGTATCGAAATCGTTGAGGACGAGTTTGCGACCGCGAAAAATCGTGACCAAATAGGCAGAACTGAAGATTTCATGATGGGCCTTAACGTATCCGCGACGCTCGGCTGGTCCGATGAGTCGTTGGGTGCCGATCGGGACGCCCTCATTTACCGGGGCAAAATCAGTCGCGGCTTCGGCTCTTTGGACAAAAACGCCTTGCTGGTATCGGCATTGGTGAATGGCCGGCTCGAATCTGGCCATGCCAAGAACTCAAAAATCAGTATGAACGCGAATTACTACCGAACACAGTCATCGAAGTGGCTCTTTTTCGCCACAATGAGCACAACGCTTGGACACGAACTGGACCTCGACAACCCGGTCCAGATCGGCGGAGACAGCGGCCTTCGCGGTTACCCATTGCGATATCAGAACGGCGACTCAAAATTGCTAATGTCCATCGAGCAACGCTACTTTACTGACTGGTATCCGTTTCGCCTCGCCCGCATCGGCGGCGCTGTGTTTGCCGACGCAGGACGTGTCTGGGGTCAAAACCCATTAGGCAATGAAAATCGCGGCTGGCTCACCGATGTAGGCTTCGGACTTCGCATCGCGCCGACCCGCAGTTCTTCAGGCAAGATGGTGCACATCGACATCGCTTTTCCGCTTAATGGTGATGACACAATTGATAGCGTTCAATTCCTGCTGGAAGCCAAACGCGGCTTTTAGGCGCGTTATTCAGCGTCGCGAACGGGTACAACCAGGACCGGAATGTCGGTGTCCTTGAGAATGCCGCGACTGGAACTGCCCACCAGCAGGTCATATAAGGCACCAAAACCATGGCTGCCGACGATCAAGAGATCCGCCTCGAATCGCCTGGCCTCGCTCAGCACGGTTTCGATAATCGGCCCCTGAATCAGTAAAGCTTTTGCGTTCACACCTGCCTGTCGAAGCGTATCGGCATGCTCCTGAATTTTCCGATGCTCATCACGAAACTCTTTGGCGATCTGATCTCGCACGACCTCAGGACCCGCCTCATAACCGACGAAATCCGGCTCTGCCTCTGCCACATGCAAGAGCCGCACATCACCTTGTGTCGCTTTGGCAAGGTACTCCGTAACCCGCATAACCTTGTTCGTCGCATCGGAGAGATCGACTGCAACCAAAATTCTCAAGCCCATAGCCTGCTCCTCATCGCTTACTCAGCACTCTTCGCGTTGCGCAATTTACGTTCTGTCTGAATAACCTCGTATAGCGCTTTTGTATAGCGGTCTGCCTCGCTGCCTGCAATGTGCGACCACTCCGGCAACCAAAAACCCTGCAACGCTTCATGGTCCATCCAATGTATGCCAAGTGCACCGGTCTTTTCGATCAGTACATCCCACGTTTCGGCACGTGGATTATAAGTGGGCTCTCTGATCGCATAATGCCCCTCCGCGGGATTGCGTACGAAAATAACCTCCGCGCCTTTTTCTCGCAGCGCATTTGTCGCGGCAACTGCACGCTCGATCTGCTTAGCGCGACTTTCGAGGTTCTTCTCTATTTCTTCCTCGTCGAGCTCATCGTATGGCTCGAAACCGTGTGCCCAGATCTGCTGAGCCACTGCCGCATATTCGGGATCGGTTTCGAGCTTGTCCCACATTCGAGTTGATCGGTCCTTTTCCACGACCGTAAGACGGCGAACATCGATAGGGTTTTCGACATCAGTACGCGGTGGGAACGGTTGTCGCTCCAAAACTTGGAAAAGCGCAAAATCGTAATGATAAAACGCGAGGTACGGCTCGACGAGCATCGAAATCTGCTGCCCAATCCATTGGGTCGGAGACTCGTTCTTGTAGCGGTCAAAGGCTTTGCGTCGATACTCAAATCCGCTGAAAAACAGTCCGGGCGCAACGCCGACAAGCAGCGTCCCGGTGAAATCATCGTCCGCGGCCAGGTCTTCCATCAAACCGACCGGACTCGTACCTTCCAGTGAAAGTTGTATCGGTCTTTCGCCGGACTCCTGCTCCCAGGTATCGGGTTGAGTATTAAACAGCATGCGTGAAGATCCGCTGATAACCGTCTTATCGCCTTCGCCGTTGTCAATGCGCCTGCGTTCGATGGCCCAGAGACTCGCACTGTTCCGATACGACGGCACGGATCCATAGTCCCGCCAGTACATTTCCCAGCCACTCACCAACGCAATCATGATGAAGAGGCCAATCCACGCACTAGCGCGAAGCGGTCTGGCCGGCAAAGCACGATCGAGTTTGCTCAAAGCGGCAGAACTCTCAGAACTGGAAGTAGATGAACGCATCGCTTCCTCCCTGCGTAATGATGATCAGCGTCAGCATGACGCCCCAGATTATTCCGGTAAGCCAGACAGGCATGCGGTTAATCACTTCATCGAGTTTGCGTTCGCGCATACGCCAGTGAATGACCAGCATGATGCTGATAGTGACCACCACCTGCAGTATGTGAACCGTCGCCAGTACCTTCTCGCCATCGGTAACGAAGGTCAGCATGGTTACGATCATGCGCCAGGCCGTTGCAAAATCACCCGCGCGGAAGAACACCCAGGTTATATTGACCAGGAAATACGTCAGCACGGCCAGGAATATCTGCGCTGGCAGACGGCTCCAGACCGCCTTGTGACCAAAGCGCGCGTTCAGCCAGCGCTCTACTGCAAGATACAAACCGTGCAAGCCGCCCCAGACAACGAAGGTCCAGCTCGCGCCATGCCAGAGACCGCCGAGCAGCATTGTGGTCATGAGGTTGGCATAGGTTCGAAGATTGCCCTTGCGGTTGCCACCCAAGGGAACGTAAAGATAATCACGCAACCACGAAGACAGCGATATATGCCAGCGCCGCCAAAAATCGGAGAAACCAATCGCTGCATACGGGAAGCGGAAGTTGTCCGGCAAACCAAATCCAAGTGTCAGCGCCACACCGATAGCCGTTGTCGAGTAGCCCGCAAAATCAGAAAATATCTGACCGGAGAAGGCTAGCGTGCCGAGCCAGGCGTCCAATGGATGCAGCATTTCTTTAGCACCAAACACCTCGTCTGCCACCGGTGCGAGCAAGCCATCTGCCACGACGATTTTCTGAAACAGACCGATGGTCATGAGGGCCAGGCCCCAGTACAACTGTTTCGGCGTCGCCACCCGCGGCGTCGCGAACTGCGGTAACAAGTGTGTTGGACGAACGATCGGGCCAGCGACAAGCTGTGGAAAGAACGTGACGAAAAGGGCGAAGTCCAGAAACGACTTGGACGGTTCAGCTCGACGCAAATAAACATCCAGTGAATAGGCCATCGTCTGAAAAGTATAGAAGGAAATTCCGACCGGCAGGATGATGTGCCAATCAGGTGGTTGATAGTCGATACCGGCAGCTGCCGCGAGGGCAACAAAGTTCTCGAGCAAGAAGCCACCGTACTTGAAATACCCGAGCAGACCGAGGTTGACGGCGACGCTGACTGCAAGCAGGAGTCGGCGCTTGTGCTGCGTCTGTTCAACAAACAGGCGTTTCGCAACATGCCAGTCGATAACGGTGGACAGCCACAACAGGATGACAAACGGCGGGTTCCACGCTGCGTAGAACAGGTAGCTGGCGATCAACAGGTTGGTCTTCTTGACCTGCCAGCTGAGCGGCGCATTGTGCAACGCCAACACCAACACGAAGAACACGACGAACGTGAGCGAATTAAAGAGCAAGCGCATTCCCCTCGTACACGACCAGCAACGAAATCTCCGGCATTGCCCGCCGCTTATTATTGTTTTTCGCCGCGATTCTTATTGCGCGGTCTGATCTCAGATTAGCAGATACACCGCTATTTAGAAATTTCGATCGTCCAGCTATCCTCGCCGAGCTGTTTCTCGTCTCTATACATCGGTTGTGTCTGACCAACCTGCCATTCGGTCGCCAGTGTTTCGGTCATCAGATACTCGCGGTGAACAGACAGCGCCTTTTCTACCGCTGCAGAGCCAGAAACGCCCAGCGTGATTCGGTCGGAGACTTCGAGACCTGCCTGCTTGCGCGCGTCCTGTACTGAACGCACGATCTCGCGAGCAAATCCCTCATTAATCAGCTCGTCATCGAGTGTCGTATCCAGCGCGGTGAGATAGCCGGCATCAGTCTCGCATGAGTAACCTTCGGCCGAATGTGTTTCGATCAAAACGTCATCTCCCTCCAGCGGAATCAGCTGCCCTGCCACCGTAATTTCAAAGGCTTCACCGCGCGCCGCCGCACTGGCGATCGCTCCGCCATCGGCATCAAGAAGGGCTTTCTTGATCTGCGGCACAAGTTTTCCGTAGAGTTTGCCAAGCTTCGGCAAGTTAGGCTTGATGTTGTAGCTGACGAGTCCAGCGTCCCGAGCAATAAACTCGATCGCTTTGACATTAAGCTCCTCGAGGATCTGGTCCTGATGGCTATCGAGCGCCCTGGCCGCCGCATCATTGGGTGCACGTACCAGTAATCGCGAGATCGGCTGTCGGGTGCGAACACCGGACTTAGCGCGCGCGCCACGGCCAAGGCCAACCACCTTCTGCACAACGTCGATATCAAATAGCAGGTCGTCGTTTTGCCACGATGCATCTGCCACCGGCCAGCTCGCCAAATGCACCGAATCAGCTGCATCAGGATCAACGTTTTTAACGAGATTCTGGTACACATTTTCGGCCAGGAACGGCACGAACGGTGCCATGAGTTTGTGCGCCGCATGCAGGCACTCGTACAACGTGAGATAAGCCGCTTGAGTATCCTCCGCATCCGTAGACTTCCAGAAGCGGCGGCGGTTTCGCCGCACGTACCAATTACTGAGTTGATCAACGAATGACTCCAGCGCTTCACCTGCCGCCTTGGCATCATAGTTATCAAGTGATTCTGTGACCGTGGTAATCGTTTTGTGCAACAGCGCCAGAGCCCAGCGATCGATCTCGGGACGGTCTGCTGGCGCAATCTGTCGGCTTAGGTCGACGTTATCAAGTCGCGCATACAGCACGAAGAAGCCGTAGGTATTCCAGAACGTATTGATAAACGAACTAGCCACGTCTGCCACGATGTCGACCGAAACGCGTTTCGGCACATCCGGCGACAGGCGCGCAAGAAAATACCAGCGCAGTGCATCGGCACCGACGGTATCGAAGACGTCATACGGATTGATAATGTTGCCAACCGACTTCGACATCTTTTTGCCGTCTTTATCGACGATCAGGTTCAGGCAAATGCAGTTCTTGAATGCCACACTGTCGGAGACCAGCGTCGCGATAGCATGCAGCGTGTAGAACCAACCGCGCGTCTGATCGATCGCTTCACAGATATAGTCGGCCGGAAAGTGCTTTTCGAACTTGTCCTCATTCTCGAACGGATAGTGCCATTGCGCATAGGACATCGCACCGGAGTCGAACCAGCAATCAATCACCTCTGGCACGCGAGTCCAGGTCTTGCCATCTTTCTCGAACGTGATTTCATCCACAGCCGGACGGTGCAGGTCGAGCTCGCTGAGTTCGCGGCCCGTTAGCTCTTCGAGTTCGGCAACGGAACCAATACAGTGAAAATCGCCATCTTCTGTCGTCCAGACCGGTAACGGCGTTCCCCAGAAGCGTTCACGCGAGAGCGCCCAATCGACGTTGTTCTCGAGCCAGTTGCCGAAGCGGCCATCCTTTATATGCTCAGGGACCCAGTTGATTGTCTGGTTCAGTTCGGTCATCCGATCGCGAAACTTCGAGGTGCGGATATACCAGGCATTTTTCGCGTAATAGAGGATCGGATCGCCAGTCCGCCATCCAAAGGGATAGCTGTGCTTGTAACGCTCGGAGCGAAACATCATGCCGCGCTCCTTCAAAAGACGAATAAGTGGCTTATCGGCGTCTTTGAAGAACAGGCCCTTGACCGGCTCGACGGCGTCGATGAAATTGCCGTCCAGGCCAACACCGTGAATCACGGGCAGATCATTGGCCTGCCCGAGTGCCAAATCGTCAACGCCGTAAGCGGGTGCCGTGTGCACGATTCCCGTACCGCTCTCCGTGCTCACAAAATCAGCGGCAAAAACCTGGAACGCGTTGGCCGCATCAACCTCGATGTAGTTAAAGAGCTGCTCATAACGGGCGCCGACTAATAAAGAGCCCTTAACCGTCTTCACGACGCTATGCTCGATATCCCTGAAGACCGATTCGCGCAGCGCCTCAGCGACAATCAGCGTCTGGCCCTCGGATTCGCAATAGCTATAGTCGATGTCACTGCCGACCGCGAGCGCAAGGTTCGATGGCAATGTCCAGGGTGTCGTCGTCCAGACCAGGAAATAGGTGTCATCTTCGCCCTGCATCTTGAAGCGCACAGTGATTGATGGGTCTTCGACGTCTTTGTAGCCGAGCGCTAACTCATGCGATGACAAAGTGGCGCCGATGCGCGGATCATAGGGAACAACCTTGTAGCCCTTGTAGATCAAATCCTTGTCCCAGATTTTTTGCAGCAGGTTCCAGACAGATTCGATGTAGGAGTTATTCAGCGTGTAATACGCCTCATCAAGATTGACCCAGAAGCCCATGCGCTCGGTCATCTTCTCCCAGTCCGAGATATAGGTCATGACAGACTCACGGCAAAGCCGCGTGAATTCAGCGATACCCACCGTTGCCTCGATTTCTGCCTTGTCGTAGCTCTTAATTTTGCCCTGCTTTTTCAGCAGCTTTTCAACCTCGTGCTCCACCGGGAGACCGTGTGTATCCCAACCCGCCTTCCGCGGTACGTGATAACCCTGCATGGTCTTGTAGCGCGGGAAGATGTCCTTAAAGCTTCGAGCAAGCACATGGTGGATACCGGGCTTGCCATTCGCCGTGGGCGGCCCTTCATTAAAACTGAACTGTGGCCCATTCTCGGTCTGATCCAGCGTCTTCTGAAAAACGTCATGCTCACGCCAGAATTCCAGCACCTCTTTCTCGAGGGCTGGTCCGTCGTATCGACCTTGCACTTCTTTAAATGACAATTGAGCTACTCCAAAACTAAAAAACCCCGGGCGCACGCAGTGCGCCCGGGGCGAAAATTCTTCGCGGTACCACCCGGCTTCATGGCTACTTCCGCCATCTCATGGATCTTGCGACCCGTCGCTCGTTTCGTGAGCCAGTCGGCCAAACCTTAATCAGCAATGCTTTTCAGGCGGCGACTCCGGGGTGATATTCGGCAGATTCAGGCCCGGAGCTCTCACCTTCCCCCGGTCGCTTTGGCCTGATCGGGCTGCGTACTCGTCCCCATCAACGTCTTGCGAGGCAAATTAGCGCCCAAGCGGCCAAAAGACAAGGGAATTCTCAGTCTAGAGCTCCCGATTCTTCATCCGAGCGGCGATATGGTCAGCTTGGCGAATAGCAAGCGCCACAATCGTCAACGTCGGATTTGCGGCAGCACTGGTGCTGAATAGACTCCCGTCGGTCACAAAAAGGTTCGGAATGTCGTGAGCTTGTCCCCAACGGTTCGTCACGCCATCTTTTTTGTCAGCGCTCATCCGTGCGACACCCATGTTGTGACAACCGCCGCCAAGATCGATGGCCGTTGCCGGCTTCTGCCC
>Ga0316189_10003353_pt1 | contig 15566 bp, 11 predicted proteins | sample LowCovwburrow_MG_FD_204930 | JGI IMG/M metagenome (GOLD analysis project Ga0316189, IMG submission 204930) | Coastal sediment microbial communities from Maine, United States - Lowes Cove worm burrow | ecosystem: Environmental > Aquatic > Marine > Coastal > Sediment | place: USA: Maine... | reverse complement strand
AATCCGCTGACCCCATCCCCTTCGTCACGCTCAAGCTGACCAAGAAGACCGGCTAGCCCCACGGTGAACCTCCGGTGAGCGCTCTCTGGGCGCGCATCGGACGGGGGCGTGAACTCGCGGATGAGGAGAAGCGCAGACGCTCGAGCGCCCGAGACGGGCCGCGAGGGCGTCTGCGAGAGTCACGAAAGGAAGGTCGTGCTCGGCCGACCGCGCGAGGGGCTCGGCTCCGCGCGAGGCTCACGTCCTCGCGCTTCGCAGCGGCGATCGACCCTCCTGTGGTAGCCTCGCGGCGATGGCGACCCTGCGTCACCTCGCCTCGAACACCGACTATCCGCTCTCGCCGCGCCACCTCCTCGGTCGCGCGCCGGCCTGCCAGCTGCGGGTGTCTGACTCTGGTGTCTCGGGCTTCCATGCCGAGCTTGTCTGGGACGGGGAGGGCTGGAACGTGCAGGATCTGGGCAGCCGCAACGGGACGAGCCTCGGCGGGCGGACCCTCGCGAAGGGCGAGCAGGCCCGTCTCCCCTGCGAGGTCGACCTGGTCCTCGCTGGGACCGTGCGTCTCCGCCTGATCGACGACGCGCCGCCGCAGCTCCTCGCTCGGGCCGCCGACGGTGAGGTCCGCGTCGCGACGGACGAGCTGCTCTGCCTCCCCTCCGACGCTGCGCCCGAGCTGACCATGTTCCGCGGGCTCGACGGGAGCTGGTGTGTCGAGACCGACAGCGAGACCCGGGAGCTCGCCGAGCTCGACACCCTGATCGCCGGTGGGCGGAGCTGGCAGGTGTTCTCGCCCAAGTTTCAGCCGCTCACCCGCGAGGTCAGCGGCGCTGTGCGGCTCGCGGAGCGAGAGCTGCGCTTCTCGGTCAGCCGCGACGGTGAGCATGTGGAGCTCGAGCTCGTGCGCGGGGCGGAGGTGACCGCGGTCGAGCCCCGAGCCCACCACTTCCTGCTCCTCGCCCTCGCCCGGGCCCGGCTCCGCGACGCGGCGAGCGCTGAGCTCCCCGAGGTTGAGCACGGCTGGACCTATCGCGATGAGCTGCCGCGCATGCTGAGCATCGAGCCGGAGCTGATCAACCTGTGGATCCATCGCGCGCGCAAACAGCTCGCCAAAGCGGGGATCCGCGACGCCGCTGGGCTCGTCGAGCGCCGCAGCGCCGCAGGTCAGCTCCGGATCGGCACGGCGCGTCTGCGGATCCTCGACGCGTAACCTCTGTGGCCGGTACGAGTGTTCACTCGATTTCACGGCGCGCCGTGGTCGGCGAAATCCGGTGAAATCCCCTGAACTAGCCCTGCAAAGGGCCCTCCTCGTAGGTTGGAGGTGCGGCGAGAGGCGGGTCCGAACCCCCTCGCCGGACGCTGAACCTCCGGGACCTTTTCCGGAGTTGATGCGGCGGCGCTTCCCTCCGAACGAACAGGTGGTGGGGGCGTCGCTCGCTGACCACGACCTGTAGACCGGCGCAACGCGCCGATTGGAGCCACGACGATGAACCTCACGACCATCCTTTCTGCCACCGCTCTCCTCGCCGCCGCGCTCTTCTCGACGGAGGCGCTCGCCGCCCCCTCCTGGGGCGATTTCAAGGCCGATCACTGCATCAACACCGAGCTTCGTCAGCACTCGGCGATCCTCTGGGACATCCCGTGGGGGCAGTCGTGGGAGGACACCTGCGAGAGCATGTCCGCGACGATCGAAGGGTTCGACCTGGACGCCCCGGACGCCTGCGTCAACACGGGGCTCAACATGTGGGGGGAGTTTTGGGTCGAGGACCCGACCTGTGACGGCAGCACCGAGGCGCCCGTCAACCTCGCCCTCGGTCGTCCGACGAGCCAGTCGAGCACGGCCTACGGCGGCGCCTCGGGCCGTGCGGTCGACGGCAACACCAACGGCGACTACTTCGCGGGCTCGGTGAATCACACCGCCGGTGGCCCGAGCTGGTGGCAGGTCGACCTCGGCTCCCTGGAGCCGGTCGGAGAGATCGTGATCCACAACCGCACGGACTGCTGCGCCGACCTGCTGCAGGACTTTGACGTCATGGTCTCGGCGGACGGGGTCCTCTGGGAGACCTTCTCGCGAGCTGGCGTCGGCAAGCCGGTGAACCACGTGCTCGTGGATCGGCAGGCCCGCTACGTCCGCGTCGAGAACCCGGATGTCCTCCACATGGCGGAGGTCGAGGTCTTCCGCACGCGCAACATCGCCTACGGCAAGCCGACCACGCAGTCGAGCACCGCGTTCGGCGGGGACTCTGCGCGGGCGGTCGACGGCAACTCCGACGGCGACTGGGCGAAGGGCTCGCTCTCCCACACAGGCAACGGGACCGGCCAGTGGTGGCAGGTCGATCTCGAGGAGATGCGGCGGGTCGGCCAGCTCGTAGTCCACAATCGGACCGACTGCTGCGCGGACCAACTCAACGACTTCACGGTGAGCGTGTCGAACAACGGCTCGACGTGGGAGGACATCGCGTTCGTCCTGGAGGCGCAGCCGAAGATGCTCATCCCGGTCAACCACAGCGCGCGCTACGTGCGGATCACCAACGGAGCCGGCTATCTGCACCTGGCCGAGGTTCAGGTCCTCGAGGCGCCGCTCCTGCCGCTCGCGCCGAGCTATGGTCGCGGCGTCGGCACGGTCCCGGGTCCGGATTGTGGCCCCGGTGAGGTGAACGACGCGGGGCTCTGCTACGGGCAGTGTGACCCCGGCTACCACGGTGTCGGGCCGGTCTGCTGGCGCGATGACATCACGATCGAGTCGCTGGCCACTGACGTGTGTGATCTTCTGAGGGCTCCGCTGTTTTCGCATCTGGCTGAGGAGAGCGACGTCGCGTTGGTCTCCGGTGTCGGTGTGGGCCTCGCCGCCGGCGCGACGGGGACCGCCGAGATAGGCGTCGCCTACGGAGCGGATGGGGAGTTCGGCTGCTACGTGACGGGCTGCGGTGGGCTCAGCACGGACGTCGGGATCAGCGTCTACGGGGCGCTCGGCATGTACGACGAATTCGCCAGCATCGCCGGCGACTCCTTGGTCGTCGGAGCGGGGGTCTCGCTGGGAATCCCGAAGACACCGATCGTCTTCGGCGGCGATCTGGGCCTCGTGACGAACATGAGCGCCGAGCCGATAGGCTCGACGATCAGCGCGAGCGTAGGCCTCAGCGCCTCGCCGATCAGCGTGTCTGTGAGCGGCTTGACCTGCCACACCGAGGTCTTGCAGAGCCAGTAGGCGCTGAGGAGGCGCTGAGGAGGCGCTGAGGAGGCGCTGAGGGAGGGTCTGCGACCGGGTCGCGGGCCCTCTCTCCCGTGGTTGCGGAGGTTGACCTCGGTTGAGCCCCTCCCGCGGGCCTCTTGAGCGGTTGGCGCACCCCGTGGAGCGTCCGTGGCCAGGCCCGGCCCTACCGTGATAACCGCGGGAACCGCTTTGTTAGTCTCTGCAAGTCGCTCCTCCGGAGACCCCTTTTCCACGGGTAGACGATTCAACCTCTTCCAAGGATCGGGAAGAGAAATGGTCTTGCAGGCCCGGCGAAAAAATGGAACAGGTGGCTCAGACAAGAATTTTTCGAGTTCTAAACAAGGAACAGACAATGAACGTCGAGGAGCAGGAAATACGGGAAGTAATACTTTTGTATGCGAACTCACTGAGCGGGCGCGACGCGGCCAACCAAGCCAGTCATTTCACTGAGGATGGCATGATGATGGCAGATGGACATCCCACAGTCAGAGGCAGGGAGACGCTGAAACATGCCCTTGAGGGTATGGTTGCAAAAATGGTCTTGAAATTTGAGCTAGAATTCGAGCATGTCTCCCTGAATGAAGGCTATGCAGTTGCCATCACAGCATCAAATGGAACTGCGGAGCTGAAAGACGGCGGATCATTTCCGATACAGAACAGGGCTATGTGGCTGATGGAAAAGGAAGGCGGCGTTTGGCGAATCAGCAAGTATATCTATAATACAACCGGATAAGGTGTGGTCCCCGGGACCGCGCCACCGTCGACCCCCGAGCGGATGACCGCCATCCTCGCCCGAGTCCACGACACCATCGCCGCGGACGACGACGACCGCGAGCGATGCGCTGATGGCTGGCGTGCCGCTTGCGGTCGTCGGCAAGATCCTCATCGCCCACTGGGGGAGGTGCTGGTCTGCGCCAAGTGAGGTGGGCGGATGACGATCCATCCACGGCTCGCTATGACGATTTGGGCGCTCGCCGAGATCTCCCTCGAGCGCGGCGACTGCCCCGTGGCGCGGACCCAGGCCGAGCGCCCCCTGAGCCTCGTGGTCGAGCACCCCCACATAGCCGGCGCGGACGTTCTCCGCGCCTCGCAGCGCCGCGCAGCGCCGCGCCTCGGCGAGCACGTGCTCGTGGCCGCCGCGGCCCGACGAGAGTACCCGTACGTTCGCCGTTCGCCGCTGAGCCTCGGCGAGCTCGCCCTTGGTCAGGCCGCGCCGTAGCCCGCATCCGCGCGGAGTTCCGAGCAGCCGATGCCCGCGCGGTTGAACACCTGTCTCCTGAGACACCCACGACCATCGTCCGTTGTGAGCCTCGCGAAGGCGCGCGGAGACCTCGAGGTGTAGACCCGCCGGCGGGTGATAGGCCTCCCCGACTTCCCTATAGTAGGGCCATGCATCGTCGGGAGACTCGCGAGACCAAGCCGGAGAAGGCACAGTCAGATACGCGGAGCGCGACGCGGGAGGCGGGCGAGCCGCTGGCGCTCTGTCTCGGAAATCACAGCTCGCTCGGGCTACGGAGCGCGGTCAGGGCCTTCAGCGGGGGAGGTCGCGACGCGATCGCAAGGGCGGTCCAGGCCTCCCATGATCGAGGAAATGCGGCGCCGGCGACCTCGTATGCGGCGATCCACGCCTCGGCGCGCCACGGGACCTGCGGCACCGAAATGCTGAGCGCGGTCAGGGCCGTCAGCGGGGGAGGCGACGAGGTGCTCACGAAGGCGGTCCAGGCCTCCCCGGAGCGCGGACAGGCGGCGCCGACGACCTCGTATGCGGCGATCCACGCGTCGGCGCGCCACGGGACCAGCGGCACCGAACGAGCCCTACCGCATCTCTCCGCGATCCAGCGCTCCTTCGGCCCCGAACACAACGTCTCGAACATTCGGGCCTACGTGGGCGGCCCCGCGGCGAAGGCCAGCGCCGCCATGGGAGCGGCGGCCTACGCCTACGGCGACCGGGTCGCCTTTGGCAGTGCCCCGAGCCTCCACGTTGCCGCCCACGAGGCCGCCCACGTCGTCCAGCAGCGCCGCGGTCTGAGCCTCCCTGGCGGCGTCGGCCGGGCCGGCGATCACTACGAGCGACAGGCGGACCAGGTCGCGGCCCGTGTCGCCCAGGGGCGCTCGGCGGCATCCCTCCTCAGCGGACCCGGCGGCGGCGCGACCTATGCGAAGAGCGTCCAGCGCAGCCCCATCGTCCAGCGGCTAGAGGTCGGCGACCGCCCCTTCAAGGGCGGCTACGCTCCCCTAACCCGCGATCCCGCGTGGCTCGGCAAGGCCGAGGCCTACGAGAAGCGCCTCGGCGTCTACGCCTACAACCACCCGAAGGCGAAGGCCGCCCTCTCCAGCGCGCTCATGAAGATGGAGGACGTGATCAACAGGGAGCACAAGGTCGGGGAGCTCGAGGACGACGCGCGGCGCGACCTCTACCGCCAGGTCTTCACGAAGGATGATTCGTCGAGCGCCGGTCAGGTCGGAAGCGGCCTCAGCTACGACGAAATCACCGACCTCCTGGTCAACGGCAACCTGCGTGAGCGGATGACCGCATTCTACAACGCAGCCTACTACAACTCCGACCCCTCGAAGCCGCCGCTCGCTGGCCTCAAGGCGATCGCTGTCGACCTCCTCCTCCTCAGCGAGAACTCAAAGAAGGACCTCGAGACATGGTCGAGCTATATGTCGTCGATGGTCCTCCGCGGCGGTACGAAGAAGACGTGGAAGGAGCTCGTCGCGGAGAAGAAGGCGAAGGCGCTGGCCCTCGGGCTCGACGCCGACGACATCGAGAAGAAGCTGAGCTTCCTCCACTCGAGCTGGCTGCGCTACGGGGTCAAGCTCGCGACGAGCAAATCGTCGGTCGGCTACAACTTCAGCGACGACCCCTTCGCTCTCGGGAACCTGACGCTTGAGACGGATACGGGCGGCACCGGCGAGATGGCGGTCAGCCAGGTCGGTCGGGTCAAGCGCTCTGATCCCGACCAGGATGCCGAGAAGCGCACGGCGCAGGATTACGAGGCCCTCGGGATCGGGCTCTCCGACCGCGAGAAGCGCTACGCGAAGTCCAAGATGGGCGTCGGCGATGACGTCTTCGACACGACCAAGCTGCCGTGGATCGAGGGGCATACGTACTACTCGATGTCCGACAGCAACCCCTGGGTGAAGCGCATCCGCGGCACGAAGAGGATGCCCGTCGTCGCCGGCGTCTCCGGCACCACGACGCGGATGCTCACCGCCTTCAAGTGGCTCAGCACCGGCACCAGCGCGCTCGACTTCCGCCTCGCGATCCTCGGCTGGATGCTCCCCGCGTGGGACCACTCGCTCTACGAGATCCTCCGCGGCTCACACCTCGCGAGCGTCAAGGGGTCCGACGAGGGCAACCTCACCGACGTCGTCAGCATGTACATGAACGTCCCGCCGTTTACGACCGAGGAGCTGCGCACCCACGTCGCCCACGACAAGCTCTTCCCCCACGAGGAGATCTACCTCAGCCAGATGGAGCCCGATAGGTCGCAGTCGACCGGCTACAAGGCGCTCTTCGGCGACAGCAAGTACGACACGGACCCGACGCTCAGTGGAGATCCGAAGGTGAGCCGGGCCCACGCGACGGCGATCTACGGCTACACCTCCGGCATCCACGGGCTGATGAACGCGATCCTCAGCTCGTCCAAGGACCCCACCGGGGTGGTCGGCGCGAAGCTCGTCGTCAGCAAGCTCAAGGAGAACGCCAGTCTCGTCTGCCGAGGGATATACCTCGACGCGAAGTCCAAGTCAGGCGCGGCGCTCGACGGCACCGAGCAGGCCGACTACGACTACATTATGGGAGCCGGCGTCGAGCTCATCAACGTCCTCGAGAAGGAGGACAAGATCACCGAGTGGTCCGCTCGCTGCGGGGACCTCTCGCTCAGCTACAACGATGTCAAAGCCTACATCAAGAGGACCGTCTACCCCTGGATCAGCGCGATGCAAAACCCGCTCTATGAGGAGCTGCTGACCCACATCAACATGACCGTCGAGGGACTGTCGCAGCTCCCGGCTGTCACCGGCGTCGACGTCTACCGCGGGGATTGGTCGTCGGTCATCAGCTCGCGCTACAAGGAAGGCGCGACGATCACCCTCCCCGAATTCAACAGCTTCTCACGGGATCGCGACACGGCGCTGGGCTTCGCTTCGGGCGGATCGCTCTCGAACCCGGTACTCCTCACGGTCGCGCTCAAGGGCAAAGGTGGGCGCGATATCTCGGCCTTCTCCGAGTACGACACCGAGGCGGAGGTGCTGATGATGCCAGGCTCGAAGATCAAGATAAACAAGGTCACCTGGGGGACGACCGGGGCCGGAAAGGCGCTCAAGGAGGCCGAAGGCGAGGAGGTCTGAGGTCGCGGCGTATGGGCATAGTAGATCTCCCCGACCTCCGGGTTTCAACCGGGCGCTCTACCGCTGAGCTGCCGAGGCGTTGGGTGCGTCCGGCTTTTGCCCGGAAGACGGGGGTTCAAACCCCTCCCTCCCTGCTCGCAAACCACGCGCTGACAGGAGTAGGAGCCAAGAGCGCGAGAAGAGATCCAACAATGGCCTCGGGGACGGGGCCTACGGGCAGGTAGAAGAGTCTGGCGGGTGCGTCCGGCTCTACCCCGGAAGACGGGGGGTCAAATCCCTCCCTGCTCGATCCATGTGTGGCGTGTGCGGGCGCTGGCGCTCCCTCGCCCAGCGGCGCCGTGACTCTCGAGGGTGCTATGCGTTTGTGTATGGAGGAGGTGCTGATCTGGGGGATGGGCTCCCTGCACTGCGGTGATACCGTGTTCTAGCACCAACGGAGACCTCTCTTGGACCGACGCAACCTAGCTCGCCTCACCGGACTCGCCTACGCCGGGATGCTCCCCGGAGCGATTTCCGGCTTCCTCACGATCCGGCCGACGCTGTTCGATCCGAGCTCCGCCGCGAACACGCTGACCAACGTCCTCGCCTACGGAGACCTCGCGCACATCGGCGTGCAGGGGCTGATGACCGTGATCCTGGCCCAGGCTCTCACCGCGGTCGGCTTCTACGCGTTGTTCCGTGAACGGAGCCCCGTCGCTGCATTCGGCCTCGCCGGCTTCGGTCTGGTCAACTGTGCTGCCATCCTCACCGGCACCGCCGCCTCCTGGGCTGCGCTACAGATCGCGCCATCGTTGGCGCCGGAGCAGGCCCCGCTACTTCAGGCGCTGTACCTCCTCGAGGGCAACGCCTGGAGCCTGGGCAACCTCTTCTTCGGGTTGTGGCTGATCCCCATGGGGCTCGCGGCACGGAGGTCTGGGGAGTTCCATGCGGGCGCCGTGCTCGGCTGGCTCCTCGTCGCTGGCGGAGTGCTCTACATGGTTGGGGCGCTGCTCTCGGCGGTGCCTGAGGCGGTCGCGGCCGGCGTGCCCGACCTCTGCGCGATGCCTGCCACCGTAGGGGAAGTGTGGATGATGGGCGCGCTGATCCTCGTGGGCGTACGTCCGGCCAAGGCCGCTGCACCTATCGGTTCGGCCTCCTAGGACTGGCACGGCGACGAGCAGGACCGCGCTCCGCCCCACCGTCTCTACGCGCTCTTCTTGGTCAGGTGAGGGCCCAGCGCGGCAGAGGTCGCGGGACCGGAGCTCTTGGGTCGTACTTGGGTCACCGCGGCTGCCTTCGCAGGTACGATGTCGCCGATGCAGAAGCCGCTCCCCTCGAACCTCAAGCTGAGCACGGGCGACGAGCCGCGGCTCCGGGTCGCGCTCGTGGTGATGCCCTTCGCGAGCGGGGACCGGCCGAGCTTGGCGACGGGTCTGCTCAAGGCGGCGCTGGCCCGGGTCGGCGTCGAGTGTGAGGTCAAGTACTTCAACCTGACCTTTTGGAGGATGCTCGGTCACGAGCGCTACAGGACGATCTCGCGGGTCTTGCCCAACACGGTCTTGGCCGGCGAGTGGCTCTTCTCGCAGGTGTATTGGAGGCGAGCGCCCTCGGAGTGGGAGCGCTACGAGGGCGAGATCCTCGACGACCCGCTGTGGGGCATGGGCGCCGACAAGCGTGGGATCATCCGCGAGGCGTTGGCTCTCGCGCCCAGCTTCATCCGCCTGGCCTATGAGTCCAACGACTGGTCCCGCTTTGACGTCGTGGGCTTCACCAGCACCTTCGAGCAGACCATGGCCAGCCTCTGCCTCGCTCGGCTGATCCGCGAGGAGCACCCAGGGCCGCGCTTGGCCTTGGGAGGCGCCAATTTTGAGGCGGGGATGGGGATGCCCTACCTCGAACACTTCTCCTTCATCGACTATGTCTCGATCGGCGAGGCCGACCACAGCTTCCCGGAGCTCTGCCAGCGGCTGGCCGGGGCCAAGGCTGGGGGGGTGGAGCTGGCCTCGGTGGAGCTGCCCCGGGGGATCCTAGGCCGCGCCGATCTTCGCCGAGGTGTGCTCCCGATCCGCGGCGAGGCTGTATCGCCCGCACGCAGCCCGGAGGTCGTCGACACCCTCGACGAACTTCCCACCCCCGACTTTCAAGAATACTTCGAGGTCGTCGCGAAGATCGGTCGTGCTCGATCGGTGGGGAGGGGGGTTGAGCCTTGGCTCTCGGTCGAGACCTCGCGGGGGTGCTGGTGGGGGCGCAAGAACCACTGCACCTTTTGCGGGCTCAACGGCGATGCGATGGGGTTTCGGCGCAAGGGCGCGGCGCGGGTCCAGGCCGAGCTCGCCGAGCTCGAGGCTCGCCACGGGCGTCGGCCGATCCAGTTCACCGACAACATCCTATCGCACGACTTCTTCAAGGATCTGATCCCTGCCTGGGCCGCGGAGCCCGAGCCGGTCCGCAAGTTCTTCGAGATCAAGGCAAACCTGCGCCGAGGACAGGTGGAGGCCCTGGCCGCGGCCGGCATCGTCCAGGTACAGCCGGGGATCGAGAGCCTCGACGATGGGACCCTGGTCGAGATGCGCAAGGGGGTGTCAGCGGCCCAGAACGTGGCCTTGCTGCGCTGGGCGGCGGAGTCGGGGGTTTGCGTCTACTGGAACATCCTCTTCGGCTTTCCACGCGAGCCCGCTGACAGCTACGCCCGCCAAAGCGAGCTCTTGCCCCGGCTGAGCCACCTGCGGCCGCCCACCGCCTGCGCGTTGATCCGTCTCGATCGTTTTAGCCCGAACTTTGACGAGTGGCGTGAGCAGGGCTTTTGCGAGGTCGAGCCCTTGCCGGCCTATCGTCATATCTTCCCCTTTGACGCGGGAGATATCGAGCGTCTGGCGTATTTCTTCCGCTATCAGCACCCACAGCTCGAGGCCGCGCTCATCGGCGGTCGTGCTCTGACGACTGTCGTGCAGCGCTGGCGACGGGCCCACGCGGCCGGGGAGGCCGGCCGTCTCGTGGTCGAGATCGCCTCGGGCGAAGCTGTGCTCGTGGACGAGCGGCCGCTGCTCGGGGCCCCACCTCGCGCGGTCAGGCGGCTGAGCGCGGTCGAGCTTGCGCTCTTGCTCGCCTGTGACCGCCCCCGGAGGTCACAGGTCGCACTCGACGCGGCCAGAGAGGCGCGAGGGGCTGAGGGGGCTGTGGGAGGCGAGCTGGAGGAGGCGCTCGCACGTTTGCGCGGAGACGCGGTGATCCTCGAGCTCGGGGGTCTACTGATCACAGCGGCGCTCTTGCCCTCGTCCGCGGCGCTCGCCGAGCTGAAGCTCGCAGGGGCGCCTTCGTGGTTGTCACGGGCCCCGTGACGCGCTACACGCATTATGGGATGAGCGAGCGATTCAAGTATTTGGTCACGACCGACGCGGAGACCGGCGAGGTCATCCGTGTCGAGCAGCTCGGCAGCGCAGGCGACCTCACGGAGGTTCAGGTGGAGAACCTCGGCGGGTTGAAGCTGGTCCCCATCGCGGGCGACGCCGTGAGGGAGCCTGACGCAGAGCACGCAGAGGAGGCGCCAGGGGTCTTTGTGAGCGGCGAGCTGCCCGGGGCTGAAGAGGAGGCGCCGGGGGTGTTCTTTAGCGGCGAGCTGTCCGGGGCCGAAGAGGAGGCGCCAGGGGTGTTCATTAGCGGCGAGCTGCCCGGGGCCGAAGAGGAGGCGCCGGGGGTGTTCTTGAGCGGCGAGCTGCCCGGGGCCGAAGAAGAGGCGCTGGGGTCTTTGTGAGCGGTGAGCGGTGAGCGGTGAGCGGTGAGCGGTGAGCGGTGAGCGGTGAGCGGTGAGCTGTCCAGGGCCGAGGGGGCGCCGGGGGGTGTTTTTGAGCGGCGAAGCGCCTCAGCACCATCGCTGAGCCATCGCCGCGAATGTTCGCTGGCGCCGTGCGGCTGCGATCATTGAGCCGAGCTCCACGGCGTCAACGAGTGGGCGAGGGCGGCGGCGTCGGGCATCATGACCTCTCCATGCTTCATCGTCGTCACGTGCACCTCCACGCTCGCGAGCCCCGGGACCGACAGCTCGCCTGTCGTGAAACACGTCATCCCCTGTCCGGCCACATCGTCGCAGAATGCGACAAAGGAGGTGGAGAGCCAGGAGAACACGGTCCTTTTTTAGGCACGAAGCTCGCAGTGACCTCCGCTATGCATGCACACAAGCTCCTGGCCGGTCTCCCTCTGCTCTGCGCGATGGCGTGCGGCGATCCCACGGGCGGCGCGTCCGAGGCGGGCTCGGACGCCACTTCGGCGTCCAGCTCGGAGACCGACGGGGGCACTTCAGGCGACTCGACCTCCGAGGAAACAGCATCTGAGGGTACGTCCGGAGGCACGAGCTCCGGCACGACCTCATCGACAGCGACAGGCTCCACCGACACGACAGACAGCGGCGAGACGGAGGCCAGCTCGGGGAGCGAGACCGGCGAAGCGATCGACACAGCCGCCCTGCAGGCCCTCCTCGACGCTGCGCTCGAGATCGCACCGCCCGGCGTCGACGGCATCACCCTCGTGGTCCACAACGCGGACGACGAGCGCGTCATCGAGCTCTTCGCCGGGGACCTCGCGACGGACAAGCGAATCCCGGTCGCCTCTGCCTCGAAGTACGTCTCGGCGCTGGTCTTGATGCGTCTCATCGACGCCGGGATCCTCGATCTGGAGGACACTCCGGGCGAGGTGCTCGGCTGGCAGGGGCCCGTCGCCGACGCGACCCTCGATCAGCTCGCCGCGTTCGTCTCGGGCCTCCCGGGAGAACACCTCTGCACGCTCAACCCGGTGATGACGCTCGATGAGTGCGTCGCGACCCTGGACATGATCGAGCCCGTCGGTGCGCCGGGAGAGCTCTTCGCCTACGGCTCCGCCCACCTCGCGACGGCCGCGTCGATGGCTCAGGCGCTGAGCGGAAAGCCCTGGTCGACGCTCTTCGACGAAGAGGTCAAGGCGCCGCACGGGATCGACTCGGGAGAGGTCAAGTACTACACGGTCCCCTTCGAGGACTCGGGGATCGGCGAGATCAACCCCCTGGTCGCCGGCGGTCTGGTGATCAGCATCGACGAGTATATGCCCATACTCGCCACCCTCTTTCACCGCGGCATGGCGGGGGAGGAGACCCTCGTGGATCCGCTCTTGATGGAGCGCTTCTTTCGCAACGACTATCCCGACGCGACCACTGATGAGCCCGCCATCGGGCCCTACAGCTTCGGCTCTTGGCTCTTCTGCGGGTCCGGGGTTCATACGTGCGATGTCGTCTCCTCGCCGGGCGCCTTCGGCTTCACCCCCTGGGTCTACGACCAACCGGGGGAGCAGCCCTACTACGCGATCCTAGGCATGCGCGCCGACGACGGAGGTGGAGCTCCGTTCAGCGTGGGTGTGGTGATCGAGCTGATGCCGCTGATCCAAGAGGCGCTAGGCGGCGGCTAGGCCTGGGGCTCCTACTTCGAGCCGGAGACGGGCGACTGCATGTTCCTCCCATGGGAGGCCCAGCCCGACCACATCTTTATCGTCCAGGGCTTCGTCCCCGCTGCAGCCTGCCGTGGAGTTCCCGGAGGTTCTCCTCCAGATTCTCCGCGTACTGCGCCCACGTGATCCCGTCGACCGGGCGCCGCCTTCGGCTTGGTCGATCGTCACATGGTGAGCCGCGGCCGGGCGCCGCGTTCGCGGACATGACCAAGGGCACCTTCATGGGCCACCTCTGCGCCTTGGTCCCGCTGCCGCGCTTCCATATGACGCGCTTCCATATGACGCGCTGCTACGGCGTGTTTGCGAGCCGTCATCACCTCCGGGCTCGGGTCATCCCCTCCTCGCCGCAGCCGCTCGCGCCGACGCAGCTTCCGCAGCTGACGCCCCTGACGGCGCCTATCGCATCGGCCTCCGCCTCGCCGATGCTGCGCTGGAGCTCGCCGACGACCCGCGCCAGGCGATCCGCCTGAGCCACGATGGGGACGTCGAGCGGTCCGACGGGATCCACTGGTTTGAGGCCAGCCGCCACCCCTCTCCCTTGGCTCGGACCGGAGTGCCGCGAGTCGGCGGACACTCGCTCAAGGCCAAAGCAGTGGTTTGCCATACAAAGACATCTCGGCTGCCCACTCACGGTAGACGTTCGGCGCACCTCGATATCTCAGGATCTCGATAGGATGGAGAACTCGCACCTCTCGACGGAGCAGCCCTAGATGCTCTCTCCTGCCCACCTACGACCATCACCGAGAGCCCTCGGCCCCAGCTTGCTCGGGGGCCTCCAAGGCGACGCTGCAATGGTGTGTGAGGTTTCCCTCGTCGCTTCTGTCGACAGACATCCTTGTAACGTCAACCCGAGAAAGCGCGACCGTTACGGTCGCGGCGCACCTCTGATCGTTCTGTGAGGATCTCTCGATGAGTGCGTGGACCCTGGAGGCCATTGTATGAACTTCGCCCGACCGTTCTCCTCGACCCCTCTTCTGCTTCTGGTCACAGCCTGTGCCGGCGGCAGCGAGACCTCAGACACCCGCGGTGACGGCAGCGGTGATGGCAGCGGCGTTACGATTAACGTGACGCTCGGGCAATTGTCTACGGGCTCCAGCTCAGGCTCAGGCTCAGGCTCGGACTCCGCTGGAGACTCGGGCTCCATGCCCAGCTCCGCTGGAGACTCGGGCTCCATGCCCAGCTCCGCTGGAGGTGCCTCCGACAGCGACTCGGGGCTGAAGTTCGACCTCGGCGCTTCTCCGGACATGGCCGAGGTCGAGCAGGAATTCTGCAGGAAGGTCGACGTCATCCTCGCCGTCGACAATTCCGGGAGTATGCAGGAGGAGATCGCGGCGCTCCAGGGGCCTGTCTTCAACTCGCTGCCACAACAGCTGCTCGCGGTCGGCAATGGTCTTGATGACTTCCAACTCGCGGTCATCGACGCGTGCCCGAAGCCTCCGTACTTTCATGACACCGGGAAGGGCGGTGCGTGCAACTATTCGACCGGCAGCAACTACATGATCTCGGAGTCGCAAAACCTCAAGGGGGAGTTCGAGTGCGTGATGAACCTGAGCGCGCAGGGATATATGGGGATCGCGAATTCCTGTGAGGACAGCGGCGACAACAAGGACGATGATGAGCAGCCTGCGTTGAGCGCCGCGAAGGCCGTGAGCCCCCCTGCGGTGGGCGCCCAAAATGGAGGCTTTCTCCGCGATGATGCAGTGCTCTTTGTCGTCGCGATTACGGACGAAGATGAGGAGGGTCTAGAGGGGAGTCCCCAGGAGATCGCCCAACGATTCATCGACGCCAAGTCCGGGGACATCAACGATGTCGTGTTCCTCGGGATCGGCGGGAAGAGCATCTGCAACGGCCCCTACGGCTCCGCCCTCAATGCGACGATCCTCGGCTCGGTCGCGCAGATCTTCGAAAACGCGGGCCGCGGCCTGCACTGGGATCTTTGCGCCGGCGATCTGCCGAGCGCGTTCGCAGCAGGTATCGCCCTGGTCGACGGCGCCTGCAAAGACTTCATCCCGGGATGACCTCAGAGTCCCTGTGGCCGTCAGCAGGTTGTTGATCGTCGTCGGGCTCTTCGGGCTCTGCGGGCCGCCATCACCTCACCCGCTTTCTCGAGCGCATCGAGGACGGAGGGCCCGCAGCCTCAGCGCGGCCGGCGAGCAGTCCGTGCCCCAGATGCGGGACGCTTGACCACGGGCGCGCTCGGCTGAGCAGCCGCCTGCGGTCGCGGCATTGCAGCGCTGGCAGCGATGCCGGTGTGCGCCAGCGCCCCTTCACGGCGGCGTCGTCACCGTGGTCCAGCCACCGCAGCGACCTTGGCCTCTACCTGTCATCTCCATCACTTCAAGGCGCCGTCCCGCCGAGGCGCCGCGTTCGCGGGCATGACCAAGGGCACCTTCAAGGGCCACCTCTGCGCCTTGGTCCCGCTGCCGCGCTTCCTCCTGGACGGTTGGAGTTGTTCGTCTAGGCCCGCGCCTGAACGTACCGAGGTTGAAGGTCCTTGAGCTGGGCCTTGAGCGGCAAGGCCTCCCAAGGTGACCTCACAGGCATCGTTGTGCTT
>Ga0316189_10003352_pt1 | contig 15573 bp, 18 predicted proteins | sample LowCovwburrow_MG_FD_204930 | JGI IMG/M metagenome (GOLD analysis project Ga0316189, IMG submission 204930) | Coastal sediment microbial communities from Maine, United States - Lowes Cove worm burrow | ecosystem: Environmental > Aquatic > Marine > Coastal > Sediment | place: USA: Maine... | reverse complement strand
TTCTAAACTTTGGTGAATAAATTGTACTCTTCCATCATCTACAGGTAATTCATCCAAAATAGCCTCGTCAAAAATGAAAATTGGCAGTACTGCTAATCCACTATTCAATGCATAATATAAAGCTGTGTTGTCTATCAAACGTAGATCTCTTCTAAACCAAAAAATCGCTACTTCTTGTTTAGGCATCCTTGAAGGATTTACTTTTAAATTTTTCAATAAGTAAAATACTCATAAATAGCATGTTAAAGGCATAACCTATATCCTCAATAGGAATGGTTCCTAAACGAATACCAAGATTTTCTGCGTTATTATACCAAACCACTTCTCCCTCAATAAAGCTTCCGGTAAGAATACCATTTACAATAAAAAATGGCACTAGAATGATTAAAAAAGTAACATAAAAACTTTGAAGCTCCTTATTTTGGGTTAAAAGACTGTATACCAATATTATTATTAACAAACTATAATTATAAAAAGTATATGCTTTTTGAAAATTAAATATGATTACTATTAGTAAAGAAATGACTAATACAATAGTAATAATAGTCGTTGCTTTTTTCTTAAAACCAATTTTTGGAAAAAAATATTTTAAAGCATAATGTGTAAAAATACTAGCGTATGGAATACAAATAAAGAACAGCCACTCCTCTATCGGTAAGTTTAATATTTCGAAGCCAATCAAATATTCTTTATTAAAGCCCCAAACTCCATTTTTAGTAAAAATCATATCCCATATAATGAAAACTAAGGCAGTCATTGTAATGGCCAAAAAAACTTGTTTCCACCATTTGATGAAATACATTCGTTTTTCAAAACTATACAACAAAGGCACACTTAAAGAGGCAATGTTTAAAAAAAAATAAAGGGACATCTAAATTTTAAAATATTTTGGCGGAACATACAACATTCCAAAGCATTCACCATGTTCCTTGCCCAAATGTTTATGATGTGTTTTGTGAGCTTTCCTTAATCCGATTAGGTATTTATTATTAGTCCTTTTAAACCATTTAAAACGTTGATGAATTAATACATCGTGAATTAAAAAATAAGCCAATCCATATAAAAAAATACCTAAACCTATAAAAAACAAATAGTTAAGACCTCCTTCAACACCATAGTAGAATAAAATTATGCTAGGAGCCGCAAAAATCACGAAGAAAATATCATTTCTCTCAAAAGTATCAGGATATTTTGGTTCATGGTGATCAGAATGAAAATACCACATAAAACCATGCATAACAAATTTATGTGTAAGCCACGTTACACACTCCATTATTAAAAATGTGATCAAGGTTATTGCAATAAATCCTATAACAATCATTGAATCAAATTTAGTTTATATTTTACATATGACCTAGCTAATAAACTTACTTTATGAGGATTTGACACTCGAATGCGTGTGTTCATAATTTGGCTAGATGGAGTTTTGCTTAGCTTTTTCAACAAACATTTGTAATAACGATATGCGGTGTAAACACCGAATTTAGCCTCTGGAGGTAAATTCATAATACCTTTATATGCACTCTTAAAATCTTCTTCAATTTCTTTAATAATTCTAGCCTTAGATTCAATATTAAGTTCAACCATATTTACATCTGGAAAATAAGACCTATTCAAATCTTCCATATCATCTTTTAAATCTCTTAAAAAATTTACTTTTTGAAATGCAGAACCCAATCGCATTGCTGGATCTTTTAACTCATTATACCGGTTCTCATCACCATTTACAAAAACCTTTAAACACATCAAACCCACAACATCAGCTGAACCATAAATATACTCTTCATATTCTTCTTTTGTATATTCAGATTTGTACAAATCAAGTTTCATACTTCTTAAAAATGCTTGTACCAAATCATCGTCAATATTATACTGTTTCACAGTTGTTTGAAACGAATTTAATATTGGATTTAAGCTGATACCATCAGCATAAGCTCTGTAGTAATCTGCTTCAAAATCATTGATCAATTTTTCTTTATCGAATCCGTGAAAGGAATCTACTATTTCGTCAGCAAATCGAACAAAGCCATAAACACTATAAATCGCATTTCTAATCGATGGGGCTAGCATTTTAACCGCTAAGGAAAACGACGTGCTATATGCTTTAGTGACTAATTTGCTACAATTAATCGAGACATCATCAAATAACTGCTTTTTCATGTTCTTTTGTAGTTGAAATTTGTTTCATTATTAAGCCAGAAGCTATTTTCCCAGATATTAATGCCGGAGGTACTCCTGGTCCGGGAACAGTGAGTTGTCCTGTAAAAAATAAATTATCAAGCTTTTTACTTTTAATTTTTGGTCTTAAGAAGGCAGTCTGTAATAAGGTATTTGCCAAGCCATAGGCGTTACCTTTATAAGAATTATAATCTTTAATAAAATCATTCACACAAAAAGACTGCTTGAACAATATACTATTTTTCACCTCTTGATTTGTTTGCTTTTCAAGTCTATCAATGACAATATCAAAATACTTTTCTCTTATTGCTTCAGTATCTTTAATACCTGGCGCCAAGGGAATCAAAAAGAAGCCTCCTTCCTTATTTTTTGGAGCAAAATCCTCACCAGTTAAACTTGGAAAGTTGGCATAAAATAGTGGTTCTTCAGGCCATTCTGGTGTATCATAAATTGATTTTGCATGCTTCTCAAAATCAACATCAAAGAATAAAGTATGGTGTGCTATATTTATTAATTTTTTATCAAACCCCACATAAAATAATAGTGAGGAAGGTGCAAATGTTCTATTATTCCAATAAGATTCAGAGTATTGTCGGTAATTTTCATCAAGTAATGTTTCTGTATGATGATAATCTGCACCGCTCAAAACAACATCAGCTTTAACTAATTTATCATTAACTATAACTCCAGTCACCAAATTAGTATCAGTAACAATTTTACTAACATTTTGATCAATCTTAATTTCTACGCCAAGCGTTTTTGCCAGTGTAGTCATTGCTTTAATTACATCATACATTCCTCCTTTTGGATGCCATGTTCCTAAGCCAAAATCAGCATAATTCATAAAACTATAAAAAGAAGGTGTATCACTAGGTTTTGCTCCTAAAAATAACACAGGAAATTCTAATATTTGAATAAGCTTGGTGCTCTTGATATTCTTTCTAACGCTCTTGCTTATAGATGTAAAAAATTGACTTATACGTTTTATAGTAACAGGAGTAATTAGTTCAGCTATTGATTGACCTGGTTTGTAAACGAGATCCTTGATCGCGACATCATAATTAAACTTAGCTGTATCAATAAATTCTTTTAAGTGCTTAGAACTACCCGGTTCTACATCTTCAAATACCTTATATATTTTTTCTAGACTATCGGGAATATTTATAAAATCATCCTTCCCAAAATATACTTTATAAGCAGGGTTTAATTTTTCAAGAGAATAATAGTCAGAAGGTTTTTTATCAAAATCTGCAAAAAAACTTTCAAAAACGTCAGGCATCCAATACCATGAAGGACCCATATCAAATTTAAAACCGTCTCTCTGTAAAACTCTAGCTCTTCCACCTATAGTATCGTTCTTTTCTAAAATACAAACGTCATACCCTTCTTTTGCCAAATAGCATGATGCGGCAAGTGAAGAGAAACCTGAACCAATTATAAGTATCTTGTTTTTCATATTGTTCAACAAATATATGCTATTCCTAAACAATTTTGATTATCTAAAAAAAATTTAGATATAATTTAACAAATTCTCAACACTAGAGAATGATCTAATTTGTTCTCTTGTATTAATTGGGTTAAAACCAATTGATTTCATTCCTAAAAAGTAAAATTGATTCTGAGTATCACTTAAAAGTTGATTAAAAACCTTATCGAGATAATTATCGATTTCATTGTCATTAGGTTCAACAGTAAAATATGAAATAAAATGGATACTTGAATAAATATCTTTTAAATCTGAAATTTGATCCATAGAAATACTGCTCCCTAAATAAATTGAATGATATCCACGAAACGTCAATTCATAATGCAAAAACAATAAGCCCAATTCGTGTATTTCGCCCAATGGAAGATAAAGGACAAAAACTTTATCAGAGTCATTCAACTCTTTTGATAAATTTTGCTCAATATTATAATTTAATTTTTGAAGTATCAGACTAGATATAAAATGTTCGTGTACAGGTTTAATAGTCTTTGTTTGCCATAAGTAACCAATGGCATCTAATAAAGGTATGAACACATCATAAAAAATCTCTTTAAAAGATTTGTTTTCTGACAACTTCGAATAAGTATCTTGAAATAAGCCACTATCAAAATTGATCATTGCTAATTTAAAAGAATCAATAGCTCTTTCTTCAGCAACATTATTCGTAACCAGCTCTTTGACTTTTGAATTTATTGAAGCTTCTGATAGCTGCGCAATTTTAGAAATTTTAAATCCGTTTTTATAGAGTAGGTTCACATTCAATAACTTCAAAAAATTATCAGAATCATAATAACGAATATTGGTATCTGTTCTAGAGGGTTCTAAAAGCTTATAACGTTTTTCCCATATTCTAATGGTATGGGACTTTATTCCAGTAAAATTCTCTAAATCTTTTATAGAGAATTTTGTTTTAATTGTGTTTAACATTTTTATAAATAGGGTGCACAAATATACTATTTTTTTGCGATTTATAATTATTCACTATAATTGCAGCTAGTTGGATACATAATATGAATTTAATAAGTGATAGACTGATATTTAAACATTATTCTAAAATTGATTTTAATGATTTTAAAGCTGTATTGATGAATGATGAGGTTATGAAACATATATCTGGAAAGGGAAATAGTGAAAAAGTAACTAGAGAAAAATTTAAAAAAGTTCTCAAAACTAATTCTGAAAACAAAAACCTAGGTTTTTATAATATTACTTTAAAAGAGACGAAGCATCTTGTTGGTTTTGCAAAATTAGTCCATCTGGACGATGCAATTGAAATCGGTTATGCACTACTAAAAATGCATTGGGGTAGAGGTTTTGCATCTGAAATTACCAAAAACCTTATCATACATGCAAAAAAACATTTCCCGAATAAGGAAATTATAGGGATTGTGAATTTAGGAAATAATGCTTCCAAAAATGTATTAAAAAAACAACAGTTTATAATTTATGATACAGGAATCCTTGATGGATTTGAAGTTGAATATTTTAAATTGGCTCACTAATTATAAAATAGTGTAACAAAATCTACTTTTACTTTACTAATATATTGAAATCAACTAAAGAGTGACAAAAGAATTAGAACATAATTTTGTAACAGATCTAGAGAAACATCAAAACATAGTACATAAAGTATGCAGATTATATACGTATGATCAAGATGCTCATAATGATCTATTTCAAGAAATATCAATTCAATTATGGCGTGCTTACCCAAAGTTTAGAGGTGAGGCTAAATTTAGTACTTGGATGTATAGAGTTGCTATAAATACAGCCATAACATTATATAGAAAATCAAAGCGGACTATACAAACACAAGATTTTGACACTGTATTGTATAAGGTTGAGTCAACTGCATATGATGATACTGAAGAAGAACAATTAAAAATAATGTATAAAGCAATAAAACTATTATCAGATATAGATAAGGCCTTGATTTTCTTATATCTGGAAGATAAAAATTATAAAGAAATTGCTGAAACAATGGGTATTAGTGAAGTCAATGCCAGAGTAAAAATGAATCGAGTTAAAAGCAAATTACAAAAAATACTAAATCCGTAATTATGGATCAATTAGAATTATTAAAAAAGGATTGGAAGAAGCAAGAAGCCGATTTACCAACGTTATCGTATGATGAGCTTTCAAAGCTAATTCATAAAAAATCATCATCTATTGTAAAATGGATCTTTATATTAAGTCTATTAGAATTTGTAATCCCACATGTCATCTATTTATTTATGGATAATGATAAAGTGAACGCGGAGGTAGACAATTTAGGCTTACACAATTTTAATTTGATTGCATCCATTTTATTCTACAGTGTTGTATTGGTTTTTATATACCTTTTTTATAAAAATTATAGGACAATCTCTGCTAATTCGAATCCGAAAGTATTGATGCAAAACATCATCAAAACAAGAAAAACTGTTAAATATTATATTTGGTTCATGTTAACCATGATCCCTATAATAAGTATTATAATTTTTTACCGAGCTTTTAACTCTCCAGATTTTTTAGAGCAAATTCCTGAAGGAACCAATATAGTATCGATTTGGGTATTGGCAATTATTTTAATATTGATTTTAGTCGGTATATTTTGGCTATTTTACAGATTAATTTACGGAATTCTATTAAATAGGCTCAAAGAAAATTATAATGAACTAGTGAGTAATGGTAATGGGAATTTATAAAATATCTAGACTTCCTTTACCTTTTCGTATGATTTCAATTTCGTCTGTAGATAAATCTATTACCGTAGATGGGATATTATCTCCATAACCTCCATCAATGACAATATCAACCTTATCCTGCCATTTCTCAAAAATAAGTTCAGGGTCTGTGGTATACTCTATAACATCATCATCATCATGAATAGAAGTAGATACAATAGGATTACCTAATTGTTTTACTATTTCTCTTATAATTGTATTATCAGGTACACGTATTCCAACAGTCTTTTTGTTCTTAAATGCTTTTGGAAGGTTATTGTTACCGGGCAAAATAAACGTATAAGGTCCAGGCAGTGCCCTTTTAAGTATTTTATAAGTTGACGTACTAATTTGCTTGACATAATCAGACATGTGGCTAAGATCATTACAAACAAAAGAAAAATTGGCTTTCGCCAATTTAACGTTTTTTATACGTGCTATTTTTTCAAGAGCTTTATTGTTTGTAATATCGCAGCCTAACCCATAAACCGTATCTGTTGGATATATTATCAATCCTCCTTGACGGAGAACAGCAACAACTTTATCTATCTCCTTAGAATTGGGATTTTCATTATATATTTTTATAAACTTAGCCATAACATAAATTTACAAAAAAATCTAGGTATACTTTAATTCTCAAGGTTTTACAATTAATCTAAAACCTTCCCCATGAATATTTATAATCTCTACTTCAGGGTCTTCTTTAAGATATTTTCTCAATTTGGCAATATATACATCCATACTTCTTGATGTAAAATAATTATCATCCCTCCATATTTTTGTTAAAGCTAATTCTCTAGGCATTAAATCATTAACGTGCAACGCTAACATTTTTAGCAATTTATTCTCTTTGGGTGATAATTTTTTAATTTCATTACCGTCATATGATAAGTGTCTCAATTTACTATTTAGATGGAACTTACCGATCTGAAATTCATGCTGTTCATCTTCTGTGGATATACCTACGTCTTTACGCTGTAATATCGCTTTTATTTTATATAATAAGACCTCAGAGTCAAAAGGTTTATTCAAATAATCATCCGCACCAACTTCATAACCTTTAAGAACATCTTCCTTCATGGTTTTAGCAGTTAAAAATATAATAGGTACATCGGCATTTGTAGCTCTAATGTCTTTAGCAAGAGAAAATCCATCTTTTCTTGGCATCATAACATCTAAGATACAAATGTCAAAATCATCGTTTTTAAACATTATCAAACCTTCCAAACCATCTTTGGCATGAGAAACAGAATAATCATTTAACATTAAATAATCTTTTAAGACAGTACCAAAATTCGGATCGTCTTCAACCAATAATATTTTTTTATTTGTCATAATATCAATTAATTAAATTAGCGGTAATTTAACGGTGAAAGTACTTCCTTTACCTTTTTCACTTTCAACATATACACTACCGTGGTGATGTTCAACTATATTTTTTACATATGAAAGCCCTAAACCATGGCCTTTTACATCATGTATATTTCCTTTTTGTTCTCTATAGAATTTATCAAAAATATTTTTCTGAACACCTTTGCTCATTCCAATACCCTGATCTTTTATCTTTAAAATTATATTATTTCCTGCATTCTCAGTAAAAATATCAATTTTCGGAGCTTCATTGGTATACTTTAAAGCATTGTCAAGCATATTTACAATAACATTCGTTAAATGAAATCTATCGCCCATAATTTCAAGCTGCTTAGCTTCTAAATGTGAATGAATATACCCTTGCTTATCTTTTACAATTAAATCAACATGTGTCAAAGCATCTTCTACTACATCGTGAAAATTAATAACACTTGAACTTAAATCTAACTGGTTCTTTTCTAACTTAGATATTCTTAAAACATTTTCAACCTGACCATGCATACGCTTATTCTCTTGCCTAATCATATCTGCATAACGCAATATTTTTTCCTGGTTATTTATTATTTTAGGGTTCTTAATGGCGTCTAAAGCTAAATTTATAGTCGCTATAGGCGTTTTGAACTCATGAGTCATATTATTTATAAAATCAGTTTTTATTTCTGATATCTGCTTTTGACGTATTAACTGGTATAATGCACTAGCAAAAGCTAAAATGATTACTAAAATAAAAACTGCGGCCAAAATTAGAATATTAGAAATCGTTGCTAATATGTATTTCTCTTTTTTTGGAAAACTTACAAATAATTGATATTCACTATTATCTTCATTATCAACAAATAATGGAACACCATAGCTTATATCTCTTTCCTTTTTAAACCTATCGGATCTCACTTTTGTTGCTAATCCCTCACTATATACTCCAAATTCAAAATTTGTTTCTATACCACGTTCTCTTAATTCATTATCTAAATTTATTTGTAATTCATTAATAGATATTCTGTCATATATAGGTCTGCTTGGGGCAATATCCTTAAAGTAACTCTCAAAGTTCATTTTCTCCAAATTCGTTAATCTACCAACCATTTGTACTCTTTCATCAGGAGTTAATTCTTCTATATCACTATCATTCCCAAAGTTAATTCTGGATATTTCTTTTTCTTTTTGACTAAAAAAAGTCCTAAAGTTTACAGAATCATTTGTAAACAATGAAACTGAGGGCTTATAGGTATTTTCTAAAATACTTTGTCTAAATGTGAATTTAGTATTCCTAGCCGTATCTATTTGCTGAAAAAAGAAATCCGTTTTTCCGCTTTTCAAAGAACTATATGCACTATCTATATTTTTACCAAACTCTTCATAATAATCATTGATCTCCCTCTCCTGAATATTTTCTGAAACCTTAGCTAAAGCAAATTTCACATCATTTGTGAATTGTTTTTCACGTATTTCAATCGAATTATTTATCCAATATATTTGAACAGCTATTATACCAATTAAGGCTGTACTCATTAGTACAATTAAAAGAACAAATATTCTTCTACTCATTTAAAAACAAATTTAATTTATCTTAACTGATAACTATATTCTTTAACTAATATTAACTAAATACCTGATAATTTAACACTTTTTTAAGATTAAAAGAAGATCTGTTAGTTTGATAGTGCTTTCAATATCTGTTTATGAATCTTTAATACCTCTTTTTTCGTGTGATTAAGGTCGCGATTTACAATAACAAAATTTGATCTTTCTATTTTCTCTTGATCAGAAATTTGATTATTCATTCTGGCAAAAACTTCTTCTTTTGTTGCATGATCTCTTTTCATTACTCTTTCAATTTTATCCTGAATAGGAGCTGTCACTGTAATGATAAAATCAAATTTATCGGCCCTATTACTTTCAAATAATATGGCATTTTCTTGAATTACATATGCACTATTATGCTTTTTTATCCATCGTTTAAAACTAATCTCTACTGACGGATGGACTATTTTGTTTATTGCATCTAATTTTTTTTTATCATTAAAAACAATGTCTGCGAGAAAAACTCTATTCAGTTTATTTTTAATATAAGCTTTTTCACCGAATTCCTCCATTAGTTTTCGCTTAATCGCTTTTGAAGTACGCATTAATCTTTTCGCTTCAGTATCGGCGATATAAACAGGTATACCTAATTCAACAAATAATTTTGCAACCGTAGTTTTGCCACTTCCTATACCCCCTGTTAGACCAACTTTTATCATTTTTCAATTAAAAATTCAATCTTGTTAGGTATAACTTTAATTTCTTTAACAATATCTGGTTTATTTAAAACTTCAGGAACTAAATAATTAACTTCATCATTCTTGACTTTAGAAAAATCACAAACAATTTCAAAATCTCCTTCAGTGACGCTGTTGAAATCAGACAAACCTATTAGAAAAACTATTTTGACCGTATTTGGAAAAGTCTTAAGCGTATAAGACGGGGCGTTTAATATCCGAAAAGGAACTTCTAAAGACATCTCTGTAAATTTCTCTACTTTTCCACTTACATGTATTTGTGTAACCGAATAGTTGATTTTATTTAAATCCTTAATTTTGGCAATAGCAATATTTTTATTGATCGTATCAGAAACATTATAAAGCTCAATTGGCTCGGTTGTAACTGAAATTACTGATGAGACCTGCGATTCCGGACCAGATATGGTAATATATTCTGGCTCAATTTCTAAACTTCCTAATAAATTATAACCTGATTTATACTGGATTGACAAATTTGGTTCTACTTTTACTTTTTTACTAATGCTTTTACCTAAGCTAAAGTAAAGTGTATCTGGTTCTATACTCTTAACATCAGCCTTAAAAAACGAATCATCTATATCTTTAATAATATCTGAGCCTAAATAATAAAAAGTAGATGAATTCTTTTTCTTTATATTTTTTAAACTAAGTACGACATCATTATTTGAAAATTTATATTTCAATAATCTAAATCCCCCTGAGTTCATGGTAACCTTAATCGTAGATACAGGATCTGTCTGTAGCATTTTATTTTCAGGTAAATCGACATAAGTCAAATTCACATTGACAGTAGCGGTATAGTTTTTAGATAATTTAATGAGCATCCAAAACAAAAAAGACAAACTTAAAAACAACAAAAAGACGCGCAATTTTTTATTCTTTTTTAATGCCTGTCGCGCTCTATTCATTAGTTAAAATATTATAATTTACAAACATTAAAGATATAAAAAAAGTGAGTTTTAAAATTAAAACTCACTTCTTATTTAATGTTTGTTCTGGAGTCTATTTTTTTACGACTTCCTTAGCATATTTTTTGCTTAACTCCATTGAAATTGACGAGCGTTCAAATTTAATCTTACCTGCTCCAGTTTCAATAACACAAGTATTATCAGTATCATTGAGTTCAAGTATCTTTCCATGTATACCGCTAGTTGTAATTACTCTAGCTCCTTTTTTGATCGAAGCTTGAAATTTTTTCTCATTTTTCTGACGCTTTACCTGAGGTCTTATCATAAAAAGATAGATCACTAAAAACATCATTGGAATCAAGATGTAATTACCTATACCTCCTCCGGAGGTTTGTAAAAAAATTGTTTGAAACATAGTTAAGCTTTGTCTTTAGGCATTATTTCAGTTTTAATAACAACTGATTCTTTACCGTTCGCAGTATTTGTGGTTAATGTAATTGTTTTTGTAACTTTATTAGACTTGCCAGAAGAATTAAATTTAACTTTAATACTTTCTTCTGCTCCCGGTGCAATTGGTTGTTTTGGCCATTCAGGAACTGTACAACCGCAAGTACTAGTTGCATTCGTTATAATTAAGTCATTAAGACCTGTGTTTTTAAATGTAAAAGTAGTTTCTACAACATCACCCTGTGTTATTTTACCAAAATCATGCTCTAAACGATCAAATGTAAGTTTTGCCGCTCCTTCATTTTGCTTATAATCGCGATTCTTCGCAATCTCTAAATTCTCCTTTTTTATTTTGTTAGTTACATTTTCTTTACATGAAAGTAAAGACACAAATGCAATTAAACCAACGAAAACAACTATTTTTTTCATTTTTTATTTTTTAAAATTATACTGACGGTAAAATTAAACAAATTATAACAATCCTCTACCTATTTTTTTTGATTTTCCAGATTTTGTATATTCTTTCGATATTTTATCTAAAACTCCATTAATAAAGAAACCACTCTTGGCAGTGGAATAGTCTTTTGCTATTTCAATATATTCATTGATGGTTACCCGAACCGGAATTGAGGGAAAATAAACAAGCTCTACCAAAGCCATTTTAATTAGAATTAAGTCTATATCTGCAATCCTATCCGCGTCCCAATTTGGTGTTTTGTCGTCAATATCATTGTCAAACTCATTATGATTTAACGCTACTTTCTTAAAAAGATCACCTACAAATTTTTTGTCATCGTCATCATTATACAATGATTCACCAACAAAACCTTTATTCTGATTTAAGCGTGAGAACATTTTTAACACCGAAGTATTTACAAATGGAATATCATCAACCCAACTAATATTTTGACTCTCGAAATAATCAAATAATTTATCGTTAGGTGCAACAATTTCCTTGAAAATTACAGTTAAAAATTCACGGTCATCATTAAATGTTAATACCTCAGAACTTACATAAGACTTATAATGATCACTTGCCTTAATTTCATCCCAGATCAACCGAACATATTCGCCGTCATTTTTCCAATTTTTTAGTTTATGATCTTTTAAATAATTATTTAAAAAAGTACTTTCTTTTAAAATTAGAAGTAAACGGTTTTTGACAAATTTTTGATTCGGATTTATATCCTCAGAAGTAGCCAAAAACTTTTTTTTACCAATCTCTAAATGTGCATCCGCCAAATCCCTAATTTCAACAAGAAGACTTAAGGTGAGTATATATAAATCGTAAATTTTATCGATGCTATGTTTTAAGAACTTTTCTTCCTTAACCAAATCATCACTTTTTGAGTGCAATAAGGCATAGATAGATTGCATCACTTTAATACGAATATGTCTTCTGTTTAACATAATTTATAAGAACGTAAAAATTTAAAATACATAGGATTTAAATTAAAGTATTGCTTTCTAACTAAAATTATAATTGTCATAATCAATGCTTATATTGCAATACTTTAAATCGCTGCAAATGTACATTTTTTAACATCTTGCAACAAAATTAAAATTCATTTAAAATATATTTAGTTTTAACGAACGGATTGTTATTTTTGTTTTACTAAAATTCAATTCTCTAAATAAACAAGTTAAACGATTGGAGGCACTCAAATATTTAAACAAATACTTTTTCAAATATAGATATCGATTAATAGTAGGTATAATTACAACAATCATTGCTCGTATCTTTTCTTTATTTACTCCGCGCCTAATAAATAAATCCTTAACATCAGTAGAAAATTATACCAAAGGGACAATTACAGATCTGCAAGTTGTAAAAGATGAATTATTAGTAAATATTTTGATGATTGTTGGTGCAGTAATCCTTTCAGGTATTTTTACTTTTATTATGCGGCAGACCATCATTGTAATGTCACGCTATATAGAGTTTGATCTAAAAAATGAAATCTTTGGGCATTATGAGAAATTAAGTTTAAAATTCTATAAAAAAAATCGTACCGGCGATTTAATGAACAGAATTAGTGAAGATGTTGGCAAAGTAAGAATGTATTTTGGCCCGGCTATCATGTATAGCATTAATATGATTACATTATTTGTTATTGTAATTGCAAACATGTTAAGAATTGATAGTACGCTAACGCTATATACACTTTTACCACTTCCCATACTGTCCGTTTTGATTTATATACTCAGTAGAGTGATCAATACCCGAAGTAGAATCGTACAGGAATATCTATCAAAACTTACCACACAAGTACAAGAAGTATTTTCTGGTGTAAATATTATTAAAGCCTACGGAGTAGAAAAACCCTCATTACAGAATTTCAATACTTTAGCTATAACCAGTAAAGAGAAAAACGTTTCATTGTACAAAGCACAAGCGTTGTTTTTTCCAATGATGTTAATGTTAATAGGGATCAGTAATATATTAGTAATCTATATTGGTGGCACCCGTTATATTAATGGAGACATTCAAAGTTTTGGAGTCATTGCAGAATTTATTATCTATGTAAATATGTTAACCTGGCCGGTAGCAGTTGTAGGTTGGGTGACTTCAATTGTACAACAAGCAGAAACTTCTCAAAAACGGATCAATGAATTCCTTAATCAAAAACCTGAAATTGTAAACACAACCGATGAACATAGTATTATTAACGGAAAAATTGAATTTAAAAACGTTTCCTTTACCTATAATGATACAAATATTAAAGCTTTAGATAATATTAGTTTTACCCTTGAAAGCGGAAAGACCTTAGCAATACTAGGTAAAACCGGTTCAGGTAAATCCACGCTAATAGGATTGATAGCCAGATTGTATGATATTGATAGAGGGCAATTATTAATTGATGATAAAAAAATAACTGATATAAATTTGACTGATCTTCGAAGTAGTATAGGTTATGTACCGCAGGATGGTTTTTTGTTTTCAGATACCATTAAAAATAATATAAAATTTGGTGATAAAGATGCAACTGACGAAGAAATTATAATTGCAGCTAAAAATGCATATATACATCATAATATAGATGAGTTTAATGAGAAATATGAAACACTTGTTGGAGAACGTGGTGTTACATTATCCGGAGGGCAAAAGCAACGTATTTCAATTGCTCGGGCGATTATTGCTAACCCGCAAATTTTAATTTTTGATGATTGTCTTTCCGCTGTTGATACTGAAACGGAAGAAATAATTTTGAATAATTTAGAGAATGTTAGTAAAGACAAAACTACTATAATTGTGAGTCATCGTGTTTCGTCTGCCAAGAATGCTGATATTATTATGGTCTTAGATGAAGGAAAGATAGTTCAAAAGGGTTCACATGAACAACTTGCTAATCAAAAAGGCTATTATCAAGAAATTTACAATCAGCAGCTTACAGAACAATCATCAGAAGAACACTAAAAGAATTTTAATAAATTATTGTTAAAGTGATTTATTTTTTTAGATTTGTTCAGTAATACAAAAATAGTTCAACAAAAAGTAAAAGATTATTATGAGTGATAAAGACTATACAGAACAAGAAGAAATCTTTTCTCAGGTATTAAGAGCAGGAAGAAGGACTTATTTTTTTGACGTAAGATCTACCAAGGCTGGTGATTATTATTTGACCGTTACAGAAAGTAAAAAATTTACACATGATGACGGTTCTTTTCATTATAAAAAGCATAAAATTTATTTATACAAAGAAGATTTTACTGAGTTTAATGAAATGCTATCAAAAGCAACAGAATATATAATTAATGAAAAAGGCCAGGAAGTAATTTCTGAACGCCACCAAAAAGATTTTCAAAAGCCAAGCGAAAATGGTGAGGCAACTACAATTGACGAAACATCTACTGAAAGCTTTACAGATGTAGATTTTGATGATATATAAAGAAATATCAAATATTTATACAATGAAAAACCTCAGCTTAAGTGTTGGGGTTTTTTTTTTATGATTGGGATCAACCTATTATAGTTTCAAATTCACTTAATTAAAAATCTGTTAGATTTGTAGGTGTCTATTTAATGAAATGAATACGAAATTAAACGATCGCAATAATTAACTTATAGTTTAGAATAACTAAAAATGAAAACAAAAATTAGCATCCTCTTTGTTATCTTAGGGATTTTATTCGGTTGTCAGGAAAATAAATTGTCTGACAAGTCTAAAATTAAAAAGGGCATGATTAAGGTAGCCATT
>Ga0316189_10003350_pt1 | contig 15577 bp, 19 predicted proteins | sample LowCovwburrow_MG_FD_204930 | JGI IMG/M metagenome (GOLD analysis project Ga0316189, IMG submission 204930) | Coastal sediment microbial communities from Maine, United States - Lowes Cove worm burrow | ecosystem: Environmental > Aquatic > Marine > Coastal > Sediment | place: USA: Maine... | reverse complement strand
CATGTGACAATTGCCGTTTGAAACGCAAGATCGAACATCAGTAGAACCTCTTCATAATCACTTTCCGAAAAACGCCTATCGGGCGATCCTCAACTTGAGTCACTTTGTACATTTGCCCTAATATCGTAATCTGATCGGAGTCAGCTGCACCCACCCGCCCCTGGATAACCTGATCGGTGTAAATTTTAACGTAGTCGGAAATCCGTTCGCCATCTTCTAGAATTTGGAGTTCATCCATTTTAACGGGTTGTGTGTAAGTAACCGTGATCGGGGTGTCTGTTTCGGTTCCCGGGATCCATATTCCAGCGGTGTCATACGTGCCAACGGCAAACTGCGTAAGTGTCGCGGTGGTCATTTCAGAGGCAAAAAAAGGCATCATTGGGATTATCATTTCACCGACTCCCACTGGATAGACTGTCTCATCGTACCCGTATCAATTAGCGGACTATTTGAGCCCTTACGGTCTGCTGTTTCATCGCTGTTTGGAGGATCCGACATAGCTACAATCTTCGCCTGTATATCTTTTTTGAGTTCTTCGCCCAGAATCGCCACGGCTTTTGCAGATGTGGTTTTACCATTAATGATGCCCGCCAACAGCTCACGACGTAGGCGGTTGTATTTACTAATGTTTTCAGCGATTGTGGAGCGGATAAAAGAGCGTTCCGGTACACCCAAACCAAACTCATTTATCGCGCCGACTTCTGGGATCGTTGTCCCATCGTCGCTATTCGGATGCTCCCCGAGACCTGCAACCAGTCCGACTTTCAGGGCACCGTCTTTGGTACGCTTGCGCACGCCATCGACACCACCGTCACGCTGTTTATATTGGATTTCAACCTGTGCGCCATCGGCCATATCATACCACCAGCATATCACAGCCGATAGTATTTATCAGTCTGAGTAGCTCTTGACCATACGGTGTCGAGTTGAGCCAGGTTGCATTCCCTGAACTGGATAGCGCCCCCGCTGCAAAAGCGATAGATACGTCGTCTACTTTACGGGATGCAATTGGCCCAAAGGAGCCACTGGCACCGCCTGCGGCGAGGGACGTCTGATTAGCGAGAGTTAAAAGGTGGGCAGTAAAAAGATTCAGGCCTTTATAATAAAAATCCCCCCATTCGGATTCGCGGATTTCCAAAAGCGCCTCGTCAAGAAACAACTGGATTCGCGCTTCGTCAACCGCAGCGAACTCAGGGAAACGTACCAGGAATCCAGTATCGGGGACAAGTGCCATCAGTCAAAATCCTTGAAAGACTCGTCAGATTTTTTCTTCTTTTTCCGGCTTTGCTTTTTGGTTTTGACTTCAATAGGCTTTTCTTTTTCAGCCTCTTTTTCGTCAGGTGATTTCGGAGGTGTGACGACTTGATGCTCAACTGGTTTCACGTCGGATACACCAGCGTTTACGATCAGCGCCCCAGCGTCGATTGCCCGCTTGACATCCTTCGGTTTCAGGAATAATTCGAGGTCTTCCGCAGAAAGAGTATTGAAACCCGGGGCAACTTTGACGGTCCGAACGCGTACAGCGCCATGCAGATTGATGTACTCATGAGCCCGGAAATTTCGCTTTGTGTTGTTTAATACAGTTGCCATAGCGGCTCCTTAAAAAGGGCAGCCCCCGGGATTTCTCCTGAGGGCCACGAGGGCGAAATCAATTAAATATCAGTCAGGATATAAGCCGATTTTGGATAATACATATTCATTCCCGCATAGCGTGCGCGGGCGATAGTAACGTACTCCAAACCATTTTTTTCGGGCTCCATGAAAGTAACATCCATGGGGATTTCGATCTGCACTTTGTCAGGGTTTTTAGTCCAGACGGCCAGCACATCCTCATCAGCGGTTCCAGCGGCGTTTTTGAGTTCCGGGATTGCCATAATCTGATCGAGAGAAGTCAGAAACGGGGAGTTCTGAACAATGTATTTTGCAATCGTGGTATCCGTACCCGTGCCCATGTTGGTGGTCATAATCAGGTTCCACTGCGCCAGGGGGAGACCCATACGATTGGCACGTTCTACACCTTCTGTATTTTCAAACACAGCGGAGAATGCGGTATTTACATCAGCGAGAATCTGAGCGGCTGATTTACTGGACCATACAGTCACACCGCCGCCGATATCTGCGGCGGCAGAGGTATCGATAAGTGAAGTAGTGAAGAATCCGATAAGACCAGCCGCAGCATCACCAAACCACGCTAGGTAATTCATTTTCTCTTCGATGATCCTACGAGCGGCCGCAGCGCGTTTCCGGTCCAAAGGGACACCGGCAAAACGGGCGGCTTCGATCTCATCCTGGGTATATCCAAAAGCATCGGCAATAGTTCGAACCGGGATCCGGGTCTCTTTACCGTCAACGTCCACACGGGGGACATCGCTGGCATTACCGTTGATCAGCTTGGCCTCGCCCCGCTGGTCAAAAGTCTGATACACAATCTCCTGTGCTCCGGGATTAACCTCGGAAGAAACATCAAAGGCTTTGTCATAGGTAAATTCAGGGTACAATACATCGTACGCTTTTGCTTTAATTTGTTCCAGCTGTTTCGCAAAAAATACGCCGCCGGTTCCATCCATAATTTCAGTCATATCAAGTCTCCTTAAATCTGCGGGGTGAGGCGGATACGAGCGAGCCCGGCTGCCGTGATTGTGTCCATAAGTTCGCCATTGAGCTGAGTCTGACCCGCGCCGGCGGTGCCAGACTGTATTACTCCAGTTGCGTCTATAGAGTAAATGGCCGCGCCTTTGGCTCCGGTATTACCAAGGGAAACCCAAACTACACCGGAGATCATTACACCGACGTCTTCCGTCGCAGCATAAACGATTGTATCAGATACGTTATTTTCGACATCCAGAGAGCGGACAACCACGCCAACGGGGGCGGTTCCACCCAGGACACACTGGTCATCCAGTGTACCGGGACCAACGGTGAGGCCGGGGGCGATTCCCGCAACGGTCTCAACAAGATAGGATTCGATCCGATTGGGTCCCAGATCTGCAATCAGACCAGGATACGCAATAGCGGACGTGAGTGAGTATGATGTTTGTGCAGCCATTTTTTACTCCTGTTTCCCGGATCGTCGGGCAATCATCGTTGCGCGGGATTTATCGACCGGGTTCTTACTATCTCCGCCGGTGGCAAGAGCGTCGTTAATCTGTTTTGTTTTGCTCACGGATACATTCCGCACTGCGTCAAAAACTGAGGACACCAGAGCTGCGTTGCCTGCGTCGGGCTTGGATTGTCCACCTGTGAGGTGTTCAATAACGCCCAGTTGGATTTCCGTAGCGGATTTACCATCAGTTTCCATGTCGGGACAGATGGTGCGAGCGGCGTCTACAACCGCAACCAGAGATTTTACACCCTCAGTAATCCGCTCGTTAATTTCGGCGTCCGTTACAACTGCCTTTTTCGTAGTCTCCAATTTAGCCGCCACCTCGGCAAGCTTTTTCTCGGAGTCCATCACCTGCTGTTTCAAAGCGATGTTTTCGCTTTTTGCATCATTGACCGCTGTTTTCAAGGTCTTATTTTCAGCGGCAAGAGCATCCATAATCTCTGTTGACATTATCGTCTCCCGTTGTTCTGCGGCCGCTGAATCCAACAGCCTGTATTTTGATCCGGCGCGACCCTTAAAAGTTACGCCGTCCACAATTGCAATGTGATTGCCTATGATATTTTCTATCTGCCCATCGTATGCGCCGTGCACCTCATCCGCCCCGGCACCCCATTTTATATCGGCATTGTATCCGAGAGATACTTGTTCCATGCCTGCACCGACTGCACTGATCGCCGAAGCGTCCTGCACGACCAATTTAGCTTTAATGTCCGAACCCTCTGCAAAAATGTCCTCTATCACGCCGGTTTGGTGCTGCTTTACTGTTGCACTAGTGAGCAATTTCGGGGGGTGGCCGATTGTAACTGGTTTTGATTTAAATGAGGCTATCGATTCAGGCTTCAATACTTCGGTTTCGGGCCTAAGCAAACGGATTTTTTTCAGACCTTTTAGCGATTTGGGTATATCCTCGCCAAAATCAAGGGGGCTGTATTCCTGCACGCCCGCGCGCCCGGCGAGCGCGTCCACGACCAAGTAACCCTCTGCTGTTTTTTTTCTGCTGGAAATTTTGCCCGCGTCGTAGAATATCATTAACAAGCCTCCATTTGTTAGAGTAGACTAACAGAATTTAAATGTCAACAACCGAAGTGTGCAAAAATTGCGTAGTTGCGCAAAATTTGCACCCGCGTAAGCACTGCGTTTTCCGGAAAACTACGCAAAGTTTGCGTACTTGAGGGCTTTTGGATACTCAAAAATACAGTGTCTACGCGGGTTCTATTCTGGCATAATGTATGCATTACTTAATGGCGTACCTTGTCGAAGGGAAAATCAGAATGGAAATGAATTACTATGGGGGCGCTTTTGTCGCAACCCACGTTGCTAAAACCCCAGATAGGACCAAATACATGGTATACTATGACTCTGACTACAAGTGTTTTAGGATCGGTAGTAAACGGTGGTGTTCATGGGAGCTAAACAGCGCCAGGATGGCAAAATTAGAATTGCTGTAGTACCTCAATAACGGGGCCCCGAAAGGAAAATCAAAATGAAAAAAGTAACAAAAGAGGAACTCCGCCGTATAAAACTATCGGCTGCACTGTTCGCCAGCCTCACCGGGGTACGCGTGCGATTTAACGATTATGGGGAGATAATAATTGAGGGGTTTGTCATATGTAAAATCCAGGTGGAGGATTAGAATGCCACAAGTTAAAAATTACTGTAAAGAAAAAAAATGCACTGCTGACAATTATGGCAAACAATGCGCTTGCATTAACTCCGTGGTATTTGGGGTCAGACAATGTGTATTTTTAAAAGGCCCGGAATGCACTTCGGTGTACGCGACTGGAGAAAACAATGCCAAACCAAAACGATAGAAAAACAATCATCCCCGCGCCCCCTGAATTGTGGCCTTTAGAATTGGTCATTGCGGACCAGGTGGAAAAAGAAAATAACAAGACGGAAAACGATATGTTCGAACGTTTGGAAATCGAGAGGGCCTATCAATGACTATGGAAGATGCGCTGAAGCTGGTACTGGACTGCGCAGCCAACCGGCAGCGCAGAAGGGTCGGGCGGAGATGACTGAAAAACGTTACAAAAAGAAATTTCAGATAGTCAAGCCTCCACAATGCAGAGCGTGTATGCCGCGCGACAACAACGGTGACGGTGGCCGCTGCTTGTTGGAGGTCGGACATAGCGGAATGCACCGGGTTGGAGACCGTAGCGAATATCTGGAATTCGACGACAAAGGGGCGGAATGGTTACATCCGAACGTGAATGGAAAAGACTTTCATATACAGGAACTCCGCGCCAGAGTCGCCGAGCTGGAGAAGGAACGGAACGCGCTGAAGTGTTGTGGCAATTGCACACACATAGCTGACGGAAATACTTATCACTCATGTAGTCGCAATGTTGTCTTTGGGTGTAGGACCAGCCCGGCTTTCGATGCTGAGCGCGCCAAGATTCTCAATCAAAAAATTGGAAACCACTGGAAAAAACGGGGACAAAAATGAGACGAGCACCGAAGGGCAAAAAATTAAAAGAGGCTTGCGATGCCTCAAAAGACCGCGCTGAATTTAACTCGCACATGCGCCACTGGTGCATCGCTTTCCGCTGGCTGATACAGCGGATGTGGAGGAATAGAAACAAATGAAACCAACACGCGAAGAATTAATCGAAATGATCAAAAGAGGCGAGGACGTAACCATGGTTGATACCAGCGGGATCACTGACATGAGCTTTATGTTTTTTAACACGCCTTTCAATCAGGACATCAGCAGGTGGGACACATCAAACGCCCGCGCGATTGGCCTGCGAATTTGAAGTGGAAACGCTTCCGGGCTGACTGGGTGACAATGCTGATTTTTGTTGAACTATTTTTACTGGATATGGTGCTGGACCCGCTAACCCAGGCGATGCATTATGGGAGCATAATCGACACACCACCACCCGGTGCCAAACTGATTAAAACAACGTATAGGAATATGTTTTACAAAGGACACACGAAGAAATAATCCAAATCGCATTATTTAAAAAACAGATTGAGGAAAAAGACGAAAAAATCCTCATCCTGGAGAAGTGGAATGAAATGTTATGTCCATCATTAGATGGACGCCGGAGGAATTTAAAAAATAAAGGTCAACTGCCGATAACATCCTTGACCCAGGGGGAGATACTTCCCAAATCCGGCTCTGCAGTACATCGACAATTTATGTCTTCCCCTGGGTGCCCTGTATCTGACGGGGGTGCATTCCAATCGAAGCGCTGGCCGTCCTTTTCCGCATGAGTTTCCCGAACCCTGTCATCCTGACTTGTCCGCCAGATGTATCCGGTTACCCCGATTGATTGTTGTCGGGCATTGGACAAAGCGGAGTTAAACTTTTGCATTTGGTCCCGTGCTATCAATTTGGCTCGGTTGTAATTCTGACCATTTACCTTCAGCACTTCCTGTTTCAATGAATGCCCATCAAGCCCGGTTCGGATACCCTCATAAAGAGCTTTTTCGACATGCTCTAAATACTGCGGCCCGATTGTTTTAATCAATGCAACGTTGGTGTTTACCGCATCTACAAAAGCAGCATCTATACCTCGGTCAATCAGACGCCCTTTTACTTTACTGGATGGGTCTGCAATTTTCCCGAGGTCAACGCCAGCCGCGCTTTTGAAAGACCCAACAAACTCCCGCCGTTGGTTATTATTTGCGGTGTTCATCGCCTTTTTTGCCAATGGCCCGGACAGCTTTTCGAGCTCCGCCCATTCCCGCCAGATCCCTGCAAAAGCCGCGTCCAATTCAGATCCCAACATATTACTGGCGTCATTGATCCCCTGTACCACAGGCATTTCATCTGCTGACAAATTATAAATCAGCGGGCCGATATCTCTATCAATCGACTTCGCCAGCTTCGCTACCATCCGCCTCAGTGCCCGGTAATACGCTGTCATCGTCGATACTTTCGGCTCCGTTGGTTTCACTTTCGCCATTTTCCACGCTCATTTCCTCTTCTTCGAGTTTCATTTCGTCCATAGCCTTCAGATCTTCAATGTAATCCGAATCAAGGGCATCATACCGGCCATTGTTCAACCAACGGGAGGCAATGTGGTAACTCTGGACGATACCGGCATCCAGTAACATAAGGTCTGTTTCGGCATCAGTCTTGTCAACAGTGGCGCGGTCAAGATCTGACATGGCCCAGAGTGGATTGAACTCAAATCCCCAGTCTTCCGGCATATACCCAAACACATGCCTGGTCAAAACTTCGTCCAGCTGGCGAAGTTGAGGTGCAAGTTTGGAATCCTGTTGAGCAGTAATCATATCGTAGTAATTCCGCAAGTCACCCTCGCCCGTGGCGTTAAAACCCTTCGCACTCTGACCCAAATACCGAGTAATAGGGATGTCTGCGCCAGCGGCAACAACAGAAAGGAACTCAGAAATCATTGGGGGCAACCCGGAAAAATTCAAAGGTTCCCTTTTAAATTCCTCATTATCCATGTCCAGCAATAATGTTTTGTTGATTGACTTGGATAAATTGGCGAGTGTAAAACGCTCTAAAATAGCCTGGCGCCCTTTGCCAGTCATGATGTTGTTAAACAAGTCCTTGACCATTACAACATCAATATTTGATTCGAAAATCATTGATGCGATGGATGCAATGGTAACTTTGGACGCCGTCGCCTCGTCGTAAATTCGAAGCAATATTGACGCACCCCAATAATTATTCTGTTGTAACTCTCGCCAGGGGAGGGTTACCCCATCGAAACGAATAAATCTGGACGGGTGCACCTGGGTACCACCGGCCAATCGGTACATTATCGGGTTACGGGATTGTGCGGTATCCTGAGTAACAGCATGTTCCGGCCAGATTTCTGTTTTGTCTAAAACGTATAGGTTCTTGATACAATCTTTACCAAGTTTAGTATAATCAAGTTCTTCAGATAGATCCTCAGCCGCGTCGTTGATATCTAACAGGATTCCGCCGCCGCCGTATAGCCGGGACCATTTCAGCGCATCATTGCACCGCTGTTTAATCCCGAGTTCCTGTTCCGCACGCGCGAACGCGTCCAGCTGATCCGAATCCGAGAGACTGGCCGCCGTTGGCCGCCGCCACTTGGACACCATATCATCTGATGGGATGTCGACGGCTTTAGCAAAAATCCAATGGTCATAAAGTGTTCCCAGGTAATCATCTGTGAGCACTATTTTTCTAAATTCCGTGTATGTCGCTTTATCCCTGGACGTCCCCAGGCCAGAAACGAGATTTCTTAAACTGTCAAAAATTTCAGCCATATTTTTTACCTACTCAGCCACGCGGCTAAGATAGTCAACGCCGCTGTTGTAACTATCACCGCTGCATTTATTAAAACCCGCTTTACCATTGGTGAGAGAACCGGGCCTCCGGATTTCTGAGGTACCACACTACTCTTTTTATGGTCCTCTTTTCGATGTTCCTCTATAGCTTCATTGACAATATTTTCGCATGTATCACGGCCTATTTTTTCTTTCATATCGTCCTTTATACCGTCTATTTTTCCCGATAGACCGGATATAACCCCAGATAATTCACCAAGTTTTTCAGCCACATAGAGATTTGGGTCTTTATTTTCCATGTTATTTATTTCCGTGTCACGCTATTACGCTGGTGTATACGTTGTCATAGTTCGGGCGTTCCCGCGTACTGTTGCAACAAATTCATACGTCCTCAGGACGTATGAATCAGTAACCCCCACAGTGACTTCAAGAGCCCCGGTTGTTGTATTGACGCCGACAGTTGGTGTGTCATAGTTTGCATGCGATGTTATCAAATCGGCGGCGTTGACTGGGTTAATAGTGGCATTGTTTATGATCGAATTACTCCCCTGATTACAAACAACACCGTTGAATTCCCACTTGCCAACGACAGGTTCCGATGTGCCACCGGAGACAGGATACGCGGATATTAATATTTCGACATCCCACGATTCGAGTGAATCCATATCCGGGTATGTCCCATCTCCAACATCAATTGTCATTATGTCGGTCGGATTGGAGCTTGATGCATCTACAAGTGACGCCACCAGTCGCATATCAACTTTTTTTATCCATCTGTCAGTATAGTACTCGTATGTATATTGTCCGCCAGCATCCCGCAATGTTGCGCCATGATATGGCCGGTATATGTTCCACCCGCGCGCATCGTACATTGCGACAGTTCCCGGGTAATCCGTTGATGTCGTGTCCATCAAATAGTATTTGCCCCACAACGGGGTAGCTGGCAGACTGGTTTCCACGGATGTCACTTGTGCTGAGAATCTGTTGGATTTAAGCGGGACGATGTCCAGAACGTTTTTGACCTCATCAGCTTTAGATACTGGTATTGCGACCCCAGATATATCCACAACACTATCTGAACTTTTGACACCCTCACCGCCAATGGCCTCAACATAAGCCTTTGGCACAACGGTTAGACCAGGTGGTTGATATTCAGATGGTATGACATTCGTGCTAGATTGCAAGGCACCATATAGATACCCCTCGTAATACAGTGACAGCAACTCACCAACCTCAGCCACCCCTGTGAACGTCGTTGCCAGCACTGTGTCGAAATAGAACACTTTGCCACGGAGCGATACACCAACAGTGTTGGAATCACGCACAAAAACAGTGTCACCAAGATGACTATCTGTCGTAGTCGTCAACGCGGACGAACTGCGCACAAGTGCCCCGGTTGCCAAATTAAATTCACGAACGTAGGCACTCGTTGAAGACCCGGCGTCAACAATGTAATACGTGTCACCGGCTGCGGACAAAGATATTGACACCGCAGCATTTGTGATTGACGCCGCATTGTCAGCGATCAGCGTCAACACCGCGCCACCGACTGTTAATTCAATTATGCCGTATTCTCCCGCAGATGTTGTTGCGTATATCAATCCGTCAACAGGGTTATAAAATGCGTCAAAAACTGCAGTGGAAAACGTGTCTCCGGTCACTGTCAAATTAGTATACGTTGTCAAGTCATTTTTATCATACTGCCGGAGCGACGTACTGCTAGTGATAAATATCAGGTATCCATTTACGACAACAATGGCCCTGTTGGCAGGTGGTGTAACATCCTCAATATATATACCCGTTCTTCTGTCATACCTATATAGTGCGTCAGGTCCGCTATAGCAAATATATGAAAAATCAGCATCGACAGCCACTGATCCACCAGCGACACTTTGGGCGAAGGGCGCTTGGGAATGCTGCAGCGTGATATCTCGGTTGGACACCGCAAAGGTATCGGTGCTTCCGGTAATCGAATTTTGGGTAAACTCATAGGAGTCGCCGGTGTCCAATGGAATAGAAGGATCCAGGCTAAATGGCGTGTCAGTCCCATTTCCGTTTAGCGTCTTGTCGGTGCTCAATTCGATAAATTCAAGAGCCGTTTCGCCCACATTCACATTTGGGACTTTTCCGGCGTTGCCTGTGTAGCTGGAATCCGTATCTGACAAACCAAGGAATGTAGTGACACCTGTACCACCCGCGCCACCGCCCGCAGTTGCATTTGGGATCTTCCCCCGGAGGTCCTCGGTATCATAAAGCGTTATCGTTCCGCTGGTGTTGACGTAGGTACAACGCGCGACCAGTACGCCTTTCCCCTGGAAGGCCTCGGGGAATGCATAAACACTCTTGTTTTCAGCATCGTCAACAGCATTTTCCGGTGTAATCCTGCTGTATGTACCACTTGGCATATTGGCCATCAAATGGCAGGCCTCGCCCGTGCGATTTTGTACAACCCAGTACACGATGCTATAAGATGTGTTGTTTAAAGAGATACCACTGGAGTCATCCGTAACATCCTCAATATCTGTGGTTTTGTAATAAGGTGTTGTAAATTCATTTACAAAATAAACTGGATCCCCAAGAGAGGTGTCTAAAGCCGGGAAGGATTGTCGGTGCAACTGATACGCGAAACCACTTGTAACACTAAAATCAACAGCTGATGCAACTACCGTGGTGACACCCTCCATTCCGGAATCCCATTGTGCATGTTCTCTTCGCAAACGTTCAGCGATATGTAATAGATGGCCATTATCGCCCTCCGATTTTACATGGTCATTCCAGTTTCTATTTACGCGGGCACCTTCTATTTGCACTGAGGTGGCACTTTGGATAAACACATCTGCAACTTTGATATGTTCGGCGGTTGGCCACTCGGATGTGCTTAATGTTAGAGCTTTTGTAGACTGAAGTACATAAACATAACCACGTTGAGGAGCTATATCTGTACCCGCAGTAAGTGCAATCGTTGCCGCCGGGGTCGTATCCAGGGTAGTAAACCCATCGGAAAAAACCATTGTCAGATCCCGACCGGAGTCCGCACTGTTTGTCAATGAGCCGGTAACGGTGGCTCCGTCGGACGTGACTACAAATTTAATGGTCTCCATGAAGCTGCCGTCGTGAGCATCATTGAAAATATTGTATACATCTCTGGTGATGGATACAAAAAATTCGCCCTCAGTAGCATGGGCCTTTATTATCCCTCCGAGCGAGATTGAAAAGTTTGGAAACATCGGTTTAACGTTGGTAATTCCGCCGGCAACCGTCGGAGATAGCCAGCCTGTGTCACCAGGGGTATAGGTAGAAGTATCCAATTCACGAACGCGACCAAACTGGGTCATCAACCCCATGGCCCCATTGGCTATATCATGAGTAGCGAATGCGAGAGTGCCTTCACACGTCGCGTGGTTATCCGCCCTGGCAAGCTGGGGCGTTGGGTAGATAATACCCCCAATGTCTACTGCTGCATTGGGACGCACTACACTCCCATTGGGTATCTCAGACCCCGTATCATTGTAATACAGAATCAAGGTTTCATGCCCTACCTGTATCGTGGCGCCGAGGCCCGTCACAACATTTAAGGTATATTCATCCCCATTCCAGTAAACCCTGCCCTCCTGGTCTAGTACTACCCCTGGGTCATTATTGAAATCAATGTAGTCAACTTCCGGCACAGTGAGAAGTCCGAAAAGCTCATTTATTGACCCAACCAACGAATTAGAGGTTGTGTCAAGTTGAGTATTGCCAGCCTCCGACAAGGTTATGTATCCTGATAAATTACTATCCCTCAGAAATACATTATCTGCGTACGCGGCAAGTGTTGTGTCGGACCCTGTCTGTGAGGTGCTTAATACAACACCCCCGGAAGAATCCTTTATACTGAACCCTTTACCATCCTGCATTTGAAAAATGAGAGCTGCAACACTGAGCAATACTTCCTGCCCATTGTTATACGCTGTCTGGAGAGTGGTTGGTGTTCCGGAAGCATCCCCTGGTACTAAATTACCATCAGCATCAAGTACAATAATTTCCCCTACTTGCATACCATCGAGATCAACGGGTACCCCATCAATCTCCTGAGGTATCGGATCCGTGCTGTCCTTCGCATGGGTTGTACCGTGTGGGGGTATCCTGTCCCCACCAGCGCCTTTGTATATCCCACTTAAATTTCTGAATTCTTGAATGCTATCATTAATCGTTGTCATATTTTGGCAGTCCTCTCAAACAATGTTAGTATAGTCTACCGATGATGCGGAAATCAAGTTAAAATGTATCGCGTCCAGGGTAGGATCGATCTGATCATCATGGCGGTGAGTCATGTTTGCGTTAAATTGTTCAAATTCTTCGATGTACCCCTCTACCCATGGGGCGCTGTCCGGTAAAACAACTTCACCGCGTTCAGCCGCCGGCGCCGCTGCCAGTGCCCGCGCAACTTTATCTGTGTGCCTGGGTATAGGCGTAATAGAGGGGCATCCAATGGCGCCGCGATTAATCGCCTGATTTAACGCCTGAATGAGCCCTGTGCCCGAGGCTTTATCTTCCACATTTATACCCCGGATAGACAGGTTGCACTTACCTCGTACATATTGCCAGCGATTGAAAAACCCTACCGCTTTCCTCTCCAATTCGGGAGCTTCCCACTTGCCCCTCACCTGGTCCAACAAATAAATTTTGGTGTTGTTGCATTTGGCCCAAAGTTGGAATACCGAAAAGTCATTCGTTACGCCGGTCTTCATTGCGGTATCCGCATACACATGCAGGCTGTCAATGTGCACTGCTTCACCATCATGCCAAAGAAGGGATTCCCTGCGATCTATACCCTTGCCAAATGACCATTTTGGCCATTTTGATGGGTGGAAGATACGAGTGCCGGGGTCTGATGGGTCCTGTAAATATTGACCGGCCCATACAAAGGAATTACCATCCTTTATCTTTTCGAGCTCCTTTTCATTATGCTTGTACGGCCATATTGGCCCGGGGGGTAATTCAAAGGGTATCGGTGTACCATGGGTGTATTTTTTTGGGTAATCTTCTCTAATTTCCGGCATCTTTGCGGGGATAACCAGATGGTTCCATTCTTCGCCACTTCCACCCCTGAGCAAGTACCCCGATAAGTCATCATCATGTACGCGTTGCATAATTACAATTACAGGAACATCCTCATGCGCAAGTCTGGACATAAAAGTGTTATTATAATTTTTGTTAACAGATTCCCTTTGTACTTTTGACATTGCATCTCCTGGCTTAACAGGATCATCAATCAGGATAGCTCCAGTAAAAATATCCTTCCTTACCATGTGGCCGGCACGAAACCCTGTGATCTGCCCGCCTGATGAGGTCGCAAGAAATTCAGTACCTTTATCTGTCATCCAAAGAGACTTACCTCTGTTGTCTGTCCGTACAGACATCGGACAAAGCGCTTGGAACATCCCCTCTTTAACGATGTTCTGAATAATGGAGGAATTCCGCAATGCAAGTTTATCTGAGTACGAAGCGTGAATAAATTTACATCCAGGGTTTTTAATTAAGGATTTTATAACGAAAAATATAACTGCCAGCTCAGTCTTAGTGTATCCAGGGGGTATATTTATAATTAAACGTTTAATTTCCCCATTTGAGACTCTATCTAACGTGTTGGCTATAATTTGATGGTGCGGAGCAACGATAAGTCTGGCGTTATCCCTTATTTTAAAAAATAAACGCGCTGTAACAAGCGTTGACTCTGAACATAGATATTTCAGAACTCTTAAATCCCGCGGTGTAAAATCGCTCGGATCAGAATACATCATTTAAAATTTTCCTTATTCTAATAATATCGGCATCAGTAAGATCAGCGGGTTCCTTCGCTTCCACTTCGGTGATTTCGGCAGTAACCTGTTTTTGATTTTTGTGGAGGAAATCCATGAGCTTCTGAGCGGCTTTGTGTGACTCCTGGAGAGGCACCCTGGCCTTTTCATACAGCCCACTACTTAGCACGTGTTCCACAAGCTCCGCCCACTCTGCTGTATCGGGGAAAGGCTCACCCCCCTCTTCATCAAATTCCCGATATACAATTTTTCTTACCATATCCAGTATCGGGGCATCCAGGGGGCGGGGGTCCTGCCCTGTCATAATCGTTGCAAGCCAGCGGGCAGGGTCAGGCACCTGGTAGTGTTTGCACACTCCAGCAATAGCTTTCCTCAAACTCTGTATATTATCCGGGCTGGTATATTTTTCGCTCACGTATTTAATGTAGTCATACCTACCAAATAAAGTCAACGATTATAACATACACCGACGTATAGAGCCCCCTGAAAATAACGCCCGATATAATTTAGGAGCTATAAATCGTGTACCTATATTTGGATCTGTGTTTTAAAAAATTTACAGTGTGTACAGATTAATCCAGGGGCACTGCAAGAAAAGTTAGTACTTTGAGAAAAATAGTTACCAAACAGTTAGCATTTTTTAGGTACGCTAACTCAATTAAGTGTATGGAACTATTACAAAATCGAAAAAAATAGTTAGCGAGTTAGTACTTTTAGGATTTACCTTATACATATATATATACTAATATACGATATATATTTATGAATATCTCTCAAGGTTTATATCAAAAGTACTAACTCGCTAACTATTTTTCCTGATTTACTAATGATCTTGTACACTTAATTGAGTTAGCGTGTTTAAAAAGTACTAACTATCTGCTAACTATTTTTCTCAAAGTACTAACTATTTTACACTCATATCAAAATTATTACATATATAACATAAAAATAAAAACATCGGGGGTCAGCTATTCGGGAAACGATAATATCGGTCATAAAATATCTGATTTTTAAATTATAAAAATTATTTTACCCCTTGCGTAATACCCCGCGGTGTATTATATTATATCTAAGCCAACTGGCTACTACTTTTATAAATGGAGGATATGAAATGGCACCTTACGAGATCAGTATTAAATTGCAGGACCAATTGTGGTACCAATTGTGGGGCCAATTGTGGGGCCAATTGCGGGACCAATTGCGGGACCAATTGCGGGTCCAATTGCGGGTCCAATTGCAGGGCCGATTGCAGGGCCAATTGTGGGGCCAATTGCGGGGCCAATTGCGGGACCAATTGTATAGCCGATTGGAGGATGTGAAATGACACCTTACGAGATCAATATTAAATTGCAGGACCAATTGGATTCCCAATTGCAGGACCAATTGGATTCCCAATTTTGGGACCAATTGCGATACCGATTGTGGTACCGAT
>Ga0316189_10003349_pt1 | contig 15579 bp, 17 predicted proteins | sample LowCovwburrow_MG_FD_204930 | JGI IMG/M metagenome (GOLD analysis project Ga0316189, IMG submission 204930) | Coastal sediment microbial communities from Maine, United States - Lowes Cove worm burrow | ecosystem: Environmental > Aquatic > Marine > Coastal > Sediment | place: USA: Maine... | reverse complement strand
TGCTATTCGACGGATAAGAGAACTCCCCTGGACAGGATTTTCGGGGAAGCTTTGTTCTCAGATCGGCCAGAAGCAGCCTTTTAAGATGCGTGAAGTTTTACTCTGACCCCTTTCTTCTATTATCCGTCAACGGTGCACTGCGCTTCACTGCCCGATGCTTGAATATCCAAATGGAATAAGCGTCACCGTTTCTCCAGCTGCCAAAACTACCTCCTGGCAGACGCTAGTGGTAGGCACCCGTCCACCACAGACATAGTCCAGATCAACCATGACGAAGTATTGGCCCGGCTCAGGAATATGGAAGCTGAAATTCCCCTCCTTATCGGTATGGATGGTTTGCATCGCTGTACCGCCACAGTGCTCTGAAAAGATCTGAATATGGATATCTTTAAGGCCTCCTTCTTCACAGTCGCATTTACCATCCTGATTTTGATCACAGTAAACACTGCCGTTAATGGTGCCTGGTTCAGCCTTGACTACCTGGTCATCGGAAGCAGCTAGCAGCGGGGCCAGCAGGAACATGAGAGTTAAAAGTTTCGAAAGTTTCATGTCCGGTCCTCTTTGTTTAAAGATTAATGCAGCTTTTCTGTATGGTCGCTAATTTCATGGCTTATGAATCTACGTTTTCACAATTGTTTTTTCATTCCAAGTGTACAACTATAATGTGTTAATATCAATTATATTGGTACAATAGTCTCAGTGTCTGGACACCACATTTTTCAACAAACAGGTATCAGATATGAATGAAAAATTGGCCGTGGGGCACCGTATCAGGGAGCTACGAACAAGGCAGGGCCTATCGCTGCGAGCATTGGCGGAATTGAGCCACCTGTCAACCAATGCAATCAGCCTGATCGAACGGGGCGACAATTCACCGACAGTATCTTCCCTGCATGCACTGGCGACCGCGCTGGCCGTGCCAATCACCGTATTCTTTGACCAACACAGCGATAGGCAGGTCATTCACTTAAGAAAAAACCAACGGCCAACCTCTGAGACCGCAGCAGTCAAGATGGAGAACCTGGGCAGCGGCTTACCAAATCAACAGCTTGAACCATTCCTAATTACCATCGCTCCCGGCGGTAGCAGCACCAGCAGCCAAATCACCCACTTTGGCGAGGAGTTTGTCTATGTCTTGAAAGGATCTTTGGAATGCATGATCAATGAGCAGGACTACAGTCTTGGAGAGGGAGACAGTTTGCTATTCCTGGCTTCTCAGCCACATATTTATCGGAATAAGACCTCAGTAGCAGCACAGGTTTTAATTATTTTTCAGCCCATGGTGGGTCAAATAATGGCGCACCAGCATTACTTGGAGTGATTAACCGTTACCTTATAAGTTGCACTCACCGGACCGTGTGACAATCCCTCTTAATGTAGCGAAATTAATGAGCTTCTTCTGACCGTCCGGAACCCTCGGAATTGAATTATTCTCCGCTCGGTGCATAGCTGCCCATGGCCGAACTGAGAACTAATCTTCCATGAGATTTATTTCCATGGGACTTCTGCAGTGCGCTCGATAGCAGAATTGCATTCCCCTCGGCTGGCGAAATGGCACTAAATATCTGGTGATTGACTGTCCTCGCACTCGACTTTGTCTTGGGTAGTGGCCGGGGAATTTCGTGATAGTCAGTATCAGCATGGTCCGAAACGAATCACTGTGTGACTAATTAGCGGTATACGATCAAGCACTGTCCATCATCCGGGAAGTGTCTCGGATGAGTAAGGAGTCGTGTCATACTACGCGCCCCGAAGGAGATTCAATGACCATGACCAGAACCATGACGACTGGCGCCACGATTGCGTTGATTACCATTGCTTCATTGCTTGCCGCTTGCTCAAAACCCGCAGAACCCGAGGTTGTGCAAGAGCAGGCTGTGCCAGCGATAATTGACCAGACCGAGGTGCCCGTTGGACGTCTTGGCGAGGTTGTTCAACCGGTTCATTACCGGCTTGAATTACAGATCAATCCTGGCCAGGAGAGCTTCTCCGGCAACGTTGAAATTGACGTGGAAGCTAAGGCGGCATTGAGCAGCATCTGGCTGCATGGCAAAAACCTGGAAGTCTCTGATGTGTGGCTGACCGATAGTACTGACTCGCGCATCGACGCCACGTACGGGCAGCGTCATGACTCTGGCGTCGCGCTCATTACGCCTGCACGGGCCGTTGGACCGGGTGCCCTCACCCTGCATTTTGAATACACCGCGCCTTTCAATACCTTACCCAATGCCCTGTTCCGGGTGGAACGCGGTGAAGGCACATACGCTGCAACACAGTTCCAGCCCATCGCTGCCAGGCAGGTTTTTCCCGGTTTCGATGAACCCGGATTCAAGGTGCCGTTTGATATCAGCCTGATCACGCGGACCGGCGACGTGGCCATCACCAATACGCCGGAAATTTCAGCCGAAGTGCTGGGCGATAACTTCACACGCCGTGTTTTTGAGACCACCCGTCCGCTCCCCACCTATTTGCTGGCATTCGCTGTTGGCCCCTACGACCTGGCCGATTACGGCATGATTCCCCCGAACGATGTTCGTGACCGGGAATTGAGTTTGCGGGCCATCGCGGCAGCTGGCCAGGGAAAGCAGTTGCAATACGCACTGGATCACACGCCCGGCTTGCTGGGTGAGCTGGAAAACTATTTCGGCATCCCTTATCCCTACCAGAAACTGGATCTGATCGCGGTTCCCACCAGTTTTGGCGGCGCCATGGAGAATGCTGGCGCCATTACCTATGACGAATACCTGATCCTGATGGACGAGTCGGCAGCGCTGGATCAGCGCCGCGCTTACACGTCGGTGCACGCCCATGAGCTGGCTCACATGTGGTTCGGTGACCTGGTCACTCCGGACTGGTGGACCGACATCTGGCTTAACGAGTCCTTTGCCACCTGGATGGCGGGTAAAGCGGCTGATGCGTACTGGAAAGAAGGCGAATTCGATCGCAATATTCTGAGGGGTGCACTGGGCGCTATGGGTGGGGATTCGCTCGCATCCGCCCGGCAGATCCGTGAGCCGGTGCAGCATAATGATGCGATCGGCGATGCCTTTGACGGTATCACCTATCAGAAGGGCGGCGGTGTTCTGTCCATGCTGGAGCGCTTCACCGGCGAAGAAGAATTCAGGGATGGAATCCGCTTGCACATGGAGCGGCACGCTGACGGAGTGGCCAATGCCGAGGACTTCATTGCTTCCGTTGCAGAGGGGTCCGGCCGCGGTGAGATCAAGGCCGCATTCACATCGTTCATCGAGCAGCCAGGCGTCCCCTTGCTGAACGTGCAGGTCCAGTGTGAAACAGGACAAACCCCTTCGTTGCAGGTCAGTCAGACCCGCTATGCCCCGCTCGGTTCATCGATTGACCCACAGGCAAGCGAATGGCGCGTGCCCATGTGCGTCAGCTACATGGATGGCGGTGAGAGCAAGAGCGAGTGTGCGCTGCTGAGGGAAAAAAGTCAGTCCATACCGCTGGATTCGGAGAATTGCCCTTCAATGCTGCACCCCAATGCGGATGGCGCCGGTTATTACCGGTTCGCGATGGATGAAACGTGGTGGCAGGGGCTGATCTCTGGCATAGCCACCATGGACCCAAAGGAAGCGCTGGTAGTGGGCGACAGCCTCGATGCCGGTTTCCGGGCTGGTACCGTCTCAGCAGAGACCTATGTCAAGGGCATGACCGCATTGGTCAATCACGATGCATGGGATGTTTCCGACGCGGGATTCAGTCACCTGGAGAATATTTCCGACCTCCTTGAAGCGGAGGAACTTCCACCGGTGCTCAAGGCATTTCAAGAGATTGCGAAACCCCGATGGACACGGTTGCAGGGAGACGACGGTCACGACGCCGAATTGCTCAATTCCCGCCTGCAGCGTTTCCTGATGGTGGTCGCCCGGGACGCGGAATTGCGTGCCCCGATGGCCGCAAAGGCAGCGGCCAGGATTGGTGTGGACGGCGAACCCGATCCATCAGCGGTTGATGCCGCTGAACTGGAAACGGTACTCAGTATTGGAGTGCAGGACCTGGGGGAACCGTTTTTCGACGCATTGCTGGAACAGGCGCTGACCTCTGAGGACCGGGCGTTTCGTAATGACGCATTGGGCGCCCTCGCACGGGCTGAAGACCCGGCACTGGCGGCTAAGCTCCAGGTTCTCATGCTGTCAGGTGAGTTACAGGGTTACGAGCCGCTGTACATGATGAATCGTCAAATGGCCCGAGCCGCGACCAACGGGCTCACGCATGCCTGGTTGCTGGAAAATAATGAGGCAGTGTTCGGGTTGATTCCCGAACAGTTCCGGGCCCGGGTCATTGCGGGGTTGGGTGCTTACTTCTGCAGCAACGAACAGGCTGACGAGTGGGAAGCCTACGTCCTCGAACACGCTGCTGAGTTACCGGGCTATGACCGACCGCTGGCACAAGCCACAGAGACTGTGCGCCTGTGCGCCGCATTAAGAGACGCCAGTGCCGGGGATCTTCTAGCCGCTCTCACAGAGAAGGAACCGGGATAGAACGTGATTCGCAGTTCTGTCAGCCCGGTGTTTTTGATTCAGGCTGAAGTGGGTATATGATTCTCCGGGATGTCTCAGTCAAAAACCCGTTTGATCATCCTGCTCTTCTTCGCATCCGGCGCTCTGGCGCTGATGTACGAGGTCGTCTGGGCCCGGATGATGTCCCAGGTTTTCGGCTCGACAGCACTCGCTGTCGGAACCGTGCTGGCAGCCTGGATGTCCGGCATGGCTCTTGGAGCCTGGAGGATAGGAAGGCACGCTGACAACCACCCGAATGGAATGCGGCTTTATGCCTGGCTGGAAATCGGTATCGCGCTGACGGCACTGGCCGCGCATGTCCTGATTGATCATCTCGGAACGGCTCACCAGCTGATCTACCAATGGACCGGATCTTCAACATGGTTTTTTGGCGTAACACGCTTCTTGCTGGCATTCCTGATCATCATGGCTCCGACCTCACTGATGGGCGCCACCCTGCCCGTGCTGGTGAGGTTCCTGACCCGTCGCCAGACCCCCATCGGAATGAATATCAGTACGCTTTATGCGGTCAACACCTTCGGCGCGGTTTGCGGCGTATTGCTGACCGGCTTTTTCCTGATTGGCCGCTATGGCATCCATGTTCCGGTCTATCTGGCAGTGGCCGGCAACCTGGCCATTGGCCTGGCTGCCCTGGCAATCTCCTCACGCTCTCCGGATGCTGGCAAAGAACGCCCGACTGACAGGACCAAACCCTCCGGGCAGCTACCAAAGGGGGGTCTCCAACCTGGTACAGCCATTTACCCAATCATCCTGTTCGGCCTGGGATTGTCAGGATTCACTTCCTTCGCCTATGAAATCTACTGGACCCGCTCGCTGGTTTTCATCCTCGGAAATTCAACCTATGCGTTGACCACAATGCTGGCAGCCTTTTTGACCGGTATCGCGCTCGGGGGTTATGGCGCCCGATTTTTGCTGAAACCTGGCTGGGATCGCCCGGTCATTTTTGGCTGGGTGCAAATTCTGCTTGGTTTCTTCTCTGCGCTGGCGTTGCCGCTGCTCTTCAGCACTTCGGATCCACAGTCTCTTACCGAGTATTTTCTGCGCACTTCCGGCGAAGCGGTCACGCTGACCTTGAGCGGCTTTGGCGTGGCTTTCCTGGTCATGCTGGTTCCAGCCGTACTGATCGGAACCACTTTCCCCCTGGTGGGACAGATTTTTGAAGGCAAGCCCGAAAATTCCGGCACAACCGTGGGTAGAATTTACGCCGTCAACACGCTGGGGAATGTCCTGGGAGCACTGCTGCCTGGATTAGTGCTGCTAAGTTGGCTGGGTATTCAGAAGGGCATCATTGCCATGGCTGTGCTCAATATCGGCCTGGGTTTATCGGTGCTGTCACTGCGACTGCTCAGGCCGGCATCCAGCATGGCATGGAGATGGGTTCTCCCCGCGATCCTGGTGGCCGCCATAGTGACGCTCGGCCTGGTACCTGTTCAGTTCCAGTTCCCCTCCGATGGAGAGCAGCCCTTCTTCCGAACCCTTTACTATCGCGAAGGTCCGCTGGCTACCACCAAGGTCTATGCAAACCCCAGGAATGGTGAAAAGCACATCAGTGTGGACGGCATCGTTATTGGTGGCACCGGCCAGTCCGAATACAAGCAGATGTTGTTGGCCCACCTGCCTAAACTGCTGCTGGATGATGTGTCCACGGAACTTTCTGTTGGCGTGGGCTCAGGTATTCTGCTCGGCGAGAGCCTGCGGCATGAGGGTGTGAGCAAAATCAAGGGGATCGAAATCGAACCCAGCGTCGTTGAAGGCGCAGCCTTCTTTGCCGAGGAAAATTTCAACGCGCTGGACAACCCCCGGCTGGACGTTATCGTGGATGATATCGCCAGCTACCTGCGCACCCATCCCGATGTCTTCCAGGTCATATCTGCCGATGAAAAAACGGCCGATGAGTACGCTTCCAATGGATTTTCCTACTCAAGCGAGTACTACGAGTTGCTTCGAGAACATCTCGCGCCAGGTGGCCTGGCAATGCAATGGGTGCCCACAACTCTTCCCTCCAGGCAGTACCGTATGGTTTTGAAAACCTTTGCGGAGAGTTTTCCCTATGTGCAGCTCTGGTATTTCCTTCCCGCTCACAAGCGTGGGCCATTCAATACGATCCTGATTGGTTCGAAGGAACCCATATCGCTCAAGCTTGATGACATCCGCAAACGCTTTGCCGCTGCAAAGGAAGCCATGATCAATCTCGAAGCCTATGGATTGACTTCGGCTGAAGCGGTCCTGCCACATTACGTGGCGGATCGCGATACCTTGCTTGATCGCCTTGAAGAGACGCCTGTGAACAGCCTCGACTTCCCCCGCTATGAATTCTTTTTTCCCTGGGAATATGGCTACCAGAGGCAGGCACAATTCATCGCCAACCATGCGTTCATCATCGGGATGAAGAAGGTTTCTCTCTTGAGTTTCCTGGACAGCCTGGAGATGAATGCACCGGAAACGACGAGGATGATGCAAACCCTGGCCGCAGAGTTTCGCTATCTCAACGGTTTTCAGAAATTCCTGCAAGGCATGGGGCTTAACGAACAGTATAAAGTCTTCGACGATGCACTGGCCGTTGCACCCTGGAACGACAGCCTCAGGGCGAGAATCTATTTACAGTATCTCTACAACGCGTCTACCCGAAGATTACCGGAGGAACGCGCCCGGTTGATGAAACGTGCAGAAGCTTTATATCCGGAGCGATGACGCCCTGCCATTGCGGTGGGCGCCGAGGTCGAAACAGATACAGCCATAACCGGCTGTATCTGTTGACCAGATCCGTCAGTCAGCTGGCTTGTATTTATACTTCTGCCCACCGATCGAAGCTTCGTACATGAGCCCACCTTTTGCCACGGTGAACACAGCCATGCCCCGCTTCCACATGCCCGCGCCCTTGGTGTCACCAGCGCTGGCTGAAGCACCCTCGGTGCCGGCACCTGCGGCAGCGCCATAGGTCAACGCAACGGCAGTGGCATCTGCGCCAAATTCAAAATTTCCCTTGGTGAATTCTTCGTATGTATCCTTATTTTTGAACAGGATGATCTGGCTGTATGCCTGGCCGCCCAGCTGAAAACCGATCGTTACCTGGCCCATCGAAACATTACCGGTGTGCGTGCCACCGGCAAACACGCAGCCGGTGCCGCCGGCGCCGCCAATGCCTACGCCACCTTTGCCGATGGTCGGCATCACTGCATAGCCATAAGATTCGGCCAACATTTCCGAAACGTTGCCCAGTTCTTTGAAGGTTGACACGGTTGCCTTGCATTCCTCCACGGTAGCGGCAGCCTGCGCCACGGAAAACATGGATGTAAGCAGCAATGCAGTAAGCAGTAGTAAGGTTCGTCTCACGATAGTTTCTCCTCGGTATAACCAAAAATAAGTGGGTGAAAACAATTGCCAGCCCGCCGCCTGCCAGCGACGGTGCTAAACAATACAATCGATTATTCTACAGGGATACGCATCGGCGCACATTGGCAACAATCATCAGCAGCGCGAAATTTCCCTGAACCCACCCACGGTGGCAGCGACTTTTTCATACACTTCGGCCAATTGTCCGGCATCCAGCCCGAACTCACCACCCTCTGCAGCCGTTGCGGCCGCTTCGGTGACATTGGGTTCTTTACCGGCGTCACGCTGCACGCAAAGCTCGTTCGCCACGGTCATGGCGACCCGCAGGTCGTGAACGAAGCTGCAGGAATCCTCCCAATGGCCAGCGTGTGGTTTGAACTGCACGGCGCTCAGGACTTGATCCCTGAGTTGGTCACCACTGCTTTCACAATGACCCAGTTCCCGGTGCATTTGCGCCATCAGCATCTTGCCGTGATCGGTCAGCCAAAGGACACCCTCAGGCAATTCCTGGCCTGTCAGCATCCGGTCCAGTAAATCGTGTAATTGCCGAGCGTGGCCGGCATCACCCTCTTGTGCGCCATGAAGATGGGCGTCCAAAGAGGCGTTGATAGTGGCTTCCGCCATGCGTCTGTTCGTCATGATTCCGTCTCCTCATCAGATGGCAACGCGATCGGACAAAAGACCTTTAGATTAAATAAACCTAACATACAGCTGATTAACCGGAGCTTAAAACTATTTTGCAATTCTGATCTATACTCAAGCCGGCCAGGACAAAAATCCAAGGCACCCCCAGAGGAACTATAAAATGCGGCTACTGTTTACCTCACTGATTTACTTCATATTATTTAGCTCGCCGGCAGCAGCTCAACTCGCAGAAGAAAAGCTCAGCATGGCCATGTTTCCAGAGCCACAAGACAGCTGGTTCCTGATCAAGTCGAGTAGTGGCAGCTTTGTGTTCGATGGTGATACCGGAGAGATGCAGGGCCTGATTTCACATAACTGGTACACGCCTGCAGTAGTGCCCAACCTGGAAAGAAAGGAGACCTACCTGGTCGAATCCTGGTTTTCCCGCGGTACGCGCGGTACGCGGCAGGATGTCCTCTCGATAGTGGATATGACCACCCTGACCCCCAAGGCTGAAATTGATATTCCAAACAAAGCGGCAGCCCTTTCATTTCGTAACCACATTGGCCTGCTGGAAGACCGGCGTCACCTGGTGATATTCAACATGACGCCAGCGCAGTCAGTCAGCATCGTTGACGTCATTGACCAGGAATTTGTCGGCGAGATCTCAACGCCGGGGTGCGCCATCATCATGCCTGCGGACGAGCGCGCATTCATGATGATATGTGGGGACGGTGGACTCCAATACCTGGAACTCGATGGCGACGGAAATGAAACACGTCGGGAACGTACAAAATCATTTTTTGTCGTCGACGAAGATCCGGTATTTGACAAACCGATGCAGACCAACGATGGCTGGCTACTCATTTCCCACACGGGACTGGCTTATGAAGTCGATCCCAATGGCGGCAAAATGAAGGTTTCCAAACCCTGGTCACTGATGTCTGATGAAGACAAGGCGGACGAATGGCGGCCAGGGGGCGAACAGCCATTTAGTGTGCATCGTGAAACAGGGCTTTTGTACATGTTGGTTCACCAGGGTGGCGTGGACACCCACCATGAACCCGGTACAGCCATCTGGGTGTACGACCTGCAGCGCAAACGGCGTGTCGGCAAAATTGAATTCGAGAAAGAGGGCCAGGCGACTCATATCCTGGCCAGCCAGGAACAAGAGCCCAAGTTATATGTGTTCGATAAGGAAAAAAAATTACAGATTTACGATGCGCTGCTGCTGCGACATTTGCGCACCATAGACGAGCCCGGCCCCGGCCCGGGACTGCTCCAGTCGCTCGCTCATTATGATTGATCCCCTGATCGTTAAAACCATCTCGGTTGCACTGGGAGTTTTGCTGATCGGTGCAGCCTGGCATAAGCTTTCCGCTGTCAAAGTCTTCGCAGCCGTTTTAGAGGACTACCGCTTGCTCCCTGCTTTTGCGATACCTGTCATCGCACGTCTTCTTCCCGTGCTGGAAATCGGACTGGGCGTAGCCTGGATTTCAGGATTCGCCCTTTCAGTTGTAGCGCCGGTAACCGCAGCCCTTTTGGGTGTATTTACTGCTGCCATTGCAGTCAATATTTTGCGCGGAAGAGTTCATATCAGCTGTGGTTGTGGTTTGGGTGGCGCGGCCACTGAAAACCAGCCTCTGTCCTGGGTGCTTGTGCTGCGCAACCTATTTCTTATCGCGGTATCTTTACTGCCCCTGGTTACAGTCTCTGACCGGAGTTTCGGCATGATCGACTGGCTGACCCTGAGTTTGGCACTGCTGGTATCAGGACTTCTTTACCTGGGCGCTTCCCAGTTATTGCAGAACCAGGCCGGCATCCGTTCATGGAGGAAAGCGCATGACTGAAGTGTTGCTGGCCTCAAACCTGCTCCTTTGGGTACTGGTCATCATTCTGTGCCTGGTCGTCTTCGCACTCGCGCGGCAGGTAGGCATTCTGCATGAAAGAGTCGCACCCGCCGGGGCGCTGATGCCCACCACAGGACCCAAATCGGGAGAATTAACCCAGGTTTCGGAATTCCAGGACTTGCAGGGCAACCCGGTCGCCGTCGGCGGCCCCAGCGGCGACGGTCGCCCTACCCTGGTCATGTGGATTTCCCCCACCTGCCCTGTGTGCAAGGGACTGATCCCGACTGCCCAATCTCTGGCCCGCCATGAAAACCTGAACCTGGTGTTTGCTTCTGACGGTGATAAACCGGAACGACACCAGGCTTACGTCGCGGATCTTCAGATTTCTGACTATCCCTACATCATTTCGCAGCAGCTGGGCATGCAATACGCCGTCAGTAAGCTGCCTTTTGCCATCCTGATCGCAGCGGATGGCACGCTCAGCAGCAAGGGACTGGTCAACACCCGTGAACACCTGGAAAGCCTCCTTGAGTCCATGGAGACAGGCGTCAGCTCACTGCAAGATTATATGAACAAGGAACAGGCCCTATGAATACCAAAGAACTCGTTCGCAGCAGCCTGGAACTGCTTGACCGGTTTACCCATCAGAACAGTCGTCGCCTGGCCAAGAAAACCTCTCGACGCAGTTTTGTGACCCGCCTGGGCACATTGGTGACCGGTGCCGCTGTGTTGCCGTTACTGCCGGTTTCACGGGCCTTTTCTGCCGAACCGGTAGAAGAACTCGGTGACCCCCAAAGTTGCGATTACTGGCGCTACTGTGCGCTCGGTGGTGCCCTCTGCTCCTGTTGTGGCGGTACTCAAAACAGTTGCCCTCCCGGCTCGGAGCCCTCACCCATTTCCTGGGTCGGCACCTGCCGTAACCCGGTGGATGGCCGCGATTACCTGATTTCTTACAATGACTGCTGTGGCAAGTCCTACTGCAGCCGTTGCTCTTGCCACAATACAGAACGTGAAAGACCCGTCTATTTCCCCAGCAAAAGCAACAGTGTCCTTTGGTGCTTCGGCACAGAAAGCCGCGCCTACCATTGCACCGTGGGTCTCGTTTTGGGCGAAGCCACGACAGACGATTGAAAGAGCCAGGTTTGAAAAAACGGGTTTCGAGAAGATGGTGGTTCGCAGCAGTGTTCTGTCTGGCTATTGCGGGAACACTGAACGCCAGTGCGCGAACGGATTACTTACTGCATTGTGCGGGCTGTCATCTGCCGGAAGGAACCGGCATGCCACCCCAGGTTCCGTCATTGGTTGAATCTTTGGGCGTCATCGCGGCAACCGACGAGGGCCGAGACTACATCGCCCGGGTTCCGGGGGCTTCCCAGGCGCCGATCAATAATGCTCAACTGGCCGCCGTACTTAACTGGGTATTACTGGAATTCAATGGTGAAACGCTTGCGGAAACTTTTGTACCCCTCACTGCCAGGGAAGTCGGCTCTTCACGGGCGCAAGTGCTCAGTGATCCGCTAAAAGCACGCCAGGCTCTGTGGCCGGATCTTGAAGACTATGGGGGAGAGGGTCAGTTCACCGATTCCAGGCCTGCAGTCGAATAGAGCTGAAGTTTCTGTTCCGCGAGGCGCTTGGCCATTTGCATTCTTTGCAGAATCTCCGGAGAGGTTTCCTCTGTTTGGTTACAGAGCATGTCGTTCCAAAATTCAATTTCAGTCGTGAAGGCTTCTACCAGGTCCATAAGTCTGTTCCGTGTTTGTCGGTTTGTTCAGTGGGATAAAGTTTAATGAACCCACCTTCTGTAAACCCTGCAATCAAGGCCAAATGTTTGACGCATGTGCCTAAAATATGAGAGTTTTCCTAAAGAAGAGTCACGAGAAACCTGAATGGCCGTTTTTGCACCATATTTAAAGTTCATCTGGGAAAGTGCGAAAGATTTTGGTATCGATCCCGAAACCCTGTTCGACGAGGCAGGCATAAACCCAATCATTCGCCAGGACCCTAATGCCCGCATCAGCGAGGATCAACTGGACCGTTTGATCTGGACTGCAAAACAGGAAAGCCAGGATGATGCATTCGTCTTTCACCTGGTGAAGCACATGCACCCTTCGTATTTTGGCGTGATGGGTTATGCCTGGCTCACCAGTGCGACCCTTCGAAAAGCTTTCGAGCGCCTCCACCGCTACCAGAAACTGTTGTCGGACGAAGGCTTTATTACGCTTGGGAACACGGGCGAACACCTGAAAGTCAAACTGGAGTGGCAGGATAGCTGCATGCGTGACCCCGACCTGCGCGAGCGTCTCCGGCTTGCCGAGGCAGTCCGTCTGTGCCGGATGAATTTTGGAGATTCATTCAAACCGGACAAAGTGGTTTTCGAGCAATCAGAACCCCAGAGACTATCGGCCTATTACGCCTATTTCCGTTGCGAACTGGAGTTCGGAGCAACGGAAAGCTACCTGTTGATCAAGGCAGAGGATGCGGACCGGCCATTGCCCGGCCATGATCCGCAGCTGGAGCTTCTTCTCGAAAAACAGATTGTTGACTACCTGGCCAAACTGAACAGGAATGACGTCGTAGGCAGAACCAGGTCCACCATCATCGACCTGCTGCCGTCCGGGTACGTCAGCATTGATGAAATCGCTTCGAGACTTTGTCTTTCAGAGAGAACACTGAGGCGACGACTGAAAGAGACAGGGTCCTCATTCAAGGATCTCCTGGCTCAAACCCGCCGGGAACTGGGGGAACGCTACATACAGGACAGCAGCCTGAGCCTGACTGAAATTGCGTTCATGCTTGGATTTTCGGACAGCAGTTCGCTATCGCGTGCTTACAAGGGCTGGACCGGCCACTCTCCCAGCGAGGGCAGGAGTGCCCTGCGGACTTCATAACGTCAGGATGTCTTTACTGCTGATCGCATTTTTCACCGCATGCACAAAATCCGGGGGGCCAAAACCCATAATCTTCGCCGCGCTATACTTCCCTGCTTTAAGCAGATTTTGCTGAAACATCAAGGGCATACCTTTCTTTTCTGAATATGACATGAGCAGCTTCAGGGTCTCAGCCGGAATATCAGCACCCGTTGGCGCAGCATGAATCACGGTCCAGGCGTTCCACTTGCGGTTTAGCGAGACAATGGCGCCACAGAGGTCCGGGCGAAAATCATCGGGCAGGCCTCCATCTTCGCGCAACCAGGCGCACCGGTAGCTTTGGCAAGGTTTTTCGGGCCGGTTTTCATAAATGGCGCAACCCTGAACAGTGCAGTGCTGACACGGTTTACCCGGGCTCATATCTATCACAGTCGAGGTGAGCCAGCCCTCGCAACAGGCCGTACAGGGAAAGCATTTACGTTCACTCATTCGGGCATTATCAGTGAAAACTGACCATGAAAAAAGGCCGGCAAATTTGCCGGCCTCTTTGTGTACAAGGGAAGAATCCCCTGCCCTGAGTGTTCGTTCGGCGTTCTAGATGGCGATGCCTCTCAATTTCTTCGTCGATGCTTGTCGTAATCGATCGCGAAGGCCTATGACCTGCCAGACCGCAACAACCATGAAAAACCCGATGATCGCGAAAAACCTGGCACTGTTGCTCAGCGTTTCGTAATGTAATTCCAGAAACAATCCTGCGACGGGTAACAGGTAGAAAAGCATGACCACTGCGATTCCGTACCAGGCCAGGAACCTGAGGAGCTTCAACAAACTGTTCATTCACCTTTCCTCCTAAAAAGAATGGGGACAGTTTCCTGTCCCCCAAAGCACACACTATTTCTTACAGAGAGACCCAAACCATGTATCAGCCTGGAGTTTCAGTGTATGGATCCGGCATGACCTGCGCTTGTCCGAATCGGACGTCCTGTTGACAGGCCTGCATCCATCAGCAGCTCGCGAACAGTTTCCTCGTCCATATTTTTCAGGTTGAGGTAGGCTTGCCACAGTCCACGAGGGTCTGTGTTGGAGCCGTCCAGCGCCGTCCGGGCCAGGCGGAAAAGAGCCATCTCCCAGCTATTGCCCTGGCTTTCCAGTGCCTTCTTCAACGTAATCGATGCTTCATAAGAAGAAGCCAGCAACTCGTAACGGTGTGGATGAACACCCAGCTTGTATTCGATGTAAGCCAGGTGATGAGGTTTCATCTGCTCACTGCGGGCAAAACATGCCAGGGTGGCCGAATCGTCTGCATCGACCAGTCCGGAAAACTCTTCGTCACTCATCCACACATTCTGGCTGCCGGCCGCATCGCGCAGATAAGTCATGTGTTCAGAGGATTGGGCGAAACGAATCCGGGCTTCACGGTTGTTGACGCATTCCTGCAAAAACAGGAAACCCTGCATCCGGTCATCCAGTTGCTCAATCGTATGATCCGGAAGTTCGATTTCCGAAGCGATGAGATCCTGCAGCAGCTGCCAGAGCTCCTGTTCCGGGAGTTGATTGAAAAGTAAATCGAAATTCAGATTGGCATTCATTTGACTCCTCCACGCGCTGCATGGATATGCACCACGTTTGATTTCCGTTTCCCCACCAGTTGAACCAGGCGGGTTTCCGCAAGCGCCAGCGCTTGGTGCATACGATCTAAGCAGTCGGGTGGCTCGGTATCCCGACAGGAAACGATCATGTCACGCCAGAACCTGATTTCTGTTTGAAGCAGGGCCTCGCTGATGCCCCGTTGTTCGTTGACCGCCCCTTGCCTGCCGGAGTCGGTATGTTCACTCATCGCCATTGCTGTTCCCTTGTAAATATCAGCACCTGCAAAGCGCACTGATTACGGGGTGAACTATAGACAGCGGCCGATTCCATCGCTTGACTGCAACAGACAAGCTGTTGACGTGATCGGGCATGCTCAGACAGAATGAGCACAGGAAGATTCACCTGCTCGAGGTAGATTGTTGAATGTCGATTTTTGCTCCGGCCCTGGGCGCGCTCTGGGAACAACTGAAAGGCTATGGGATCGACCCCGAGCCTCTTTTCCGTGAGGAAGGTATTGAGCCGGAAGTCTTGTTCGATCCAGGTGCGCGAATTCCGCTGGAGCAATACCAGAGACTCGACGTCAAAGCAGCGGAACTGTCAGGAGATCCCTATTTCGGATTGAAGGGGGCCCAATATTCAAGACCTGCCCACCTGGGCGCCCTGGGCTTTGCCTGGCTGGCCAGTTCAAGCCTCCGCACTGCGTTTCAGCGCCTGAGCCGCTATGCCCACGTGATCCAGGAGAAGCTGACCATCGACCTGGATGAGGATGACGAG